>Ga0315270_10002158_pt1 | contig 10399 bp, 8 predicted proteins | sample C1_bottom_MG_FD_204932 | JGI IMG/M metagenome (GOLD analysis project Ga0315270, IMG submission 204932) | Sediment microbial communities from Yellowstone Lake, YNP, Wyoming, USA - C1_bottom | ecosystem: Environmental > Aquatic > Freshwater > Lake > Sediment | place: USA: Wyoming | collected... | reverse complement strand
GCGCGGAACTTGACGCGCCTGCGGGGGGGAGGCTAGCTACCGGAAGCACGGCGCCATCCGGTCACGTCTCCGGTCCAGACGAGGAGCAGCGTGTTCGAGCCCGACCCGAGCATCCTCTTCATTCCCGCCGACCGCGAGCAGGTCGTGGCGCTGGTGGAGAGCATCAACCAGCCCCAGGTCTCCATCCCCGGCAAGGAGCCCCAATCCGTCCAGGGCTTCCTCTGCGGCCTGCGAAACCAGAACGGGACCTTCTCCATCTACGTCTCGCTCTATCTCGCCAGGAGCCACGAGAACGTCGTCTACGTGAACGACAAGCGCGAGGTGGGGATGGAGGAGTATCGCGAGGTCGAGGTCGAGGGGCTCCACTTCCTCGAGTCGATGGGATTCATGGTCGACAACCTCAACTTCCGGAACCTGGGGCACGCCCAGCAGGTCGAGACGCTGAAGCGGGTGCCGGCCTTCCACCCGCCGCTCCCGGCCGCGGCGTCCGGCGGCGCAGACGCTGCCAACCTCAAACCCTCGGAGCGCATCGCCCGGCTCCTGGCGAGCGTGTAACCATGCGGACCCTCTCGTCGGCGGCGCTGGTCCTCCTCCTGGCCGGCTCGGCCTGCGCTCACGGATCGAGCAAGCGGGACAAGGAATCCGCCATCGTGCACAACGACCTCGGGTCGGAGGCGGTGAGCAACGGCAAGCCGCAGGACGCGCTCAAGGAATACGACGAGGCCCTTGGCTACGACCCGGACCTCGCCGAGGCCCACATGGGCAAGGGAGTGGTCCTGGAGCTCGGATTCAACAAGCTCGACGAGGCGGAGGCCGAGTACCGAAAGGCCATCCTGCTCAAGCCCGGGCTCGCCGAGGCCCACAACAACCTGGGGCAGTTGCTGGCCCGGACGGGCCGGCTGGACGAAGCGGTGAAGGAGTTCGACGCAGCGAGCTCGATCATGCTCTACCGCGAGCCCTGGGTGGCCCGCTGCAACAAGGGGCAAGCGCTCTGGCGCATGGGCAAGAAGGAGGAGGGGCTGGCGGAACTGCGTACCTGTCTCAACTTCCAGCCCAAGTACTGTCAGGGCTGGCGCGAGCTCGGGCGCATCCAGCTCGCCGACGGGCAGGCGAACGACGCGGTGGGTTCGTTCGAGCAGTACGCGCGCGCCTGTGAAAAGACGGCCGATGCCCACCAGTTGCTGGCTCAGGCGCTTCTCCGGGCCGGCCAGGCCGGACGCGCCCAGGAGTCGTTCCAGAGGTGCGCCGAGCTGGCCGTGGGAACGCCCCTGGGGGACAGTTGCCGGAGAAGCGGCGAGCAACTGAAGTGACTGGGGGACGTCCCGGGCCGGCCGTCGATCCGCGCGCCGAGGCGGTGCGCGGCTTCGGGCGATACCTCCTGCGGGAGCGGGAACTGCGCGGGCTGTCACCCGAGGACGTGGCTCGGGTGACCAAGCTCGCGCCGGCCGTGATCGAGGCCATCGAGTCCGGGGACCCAGATCGAATGCCGCCGCGTGGATACCTGATCGCTTACCTGCGCAGCTACTCGGCCGCTGTGGGGCTCGGCGCCGACGACGTGGTGCTTCGCTTCCAGGAAGCGGCCGGCGTGGACGAGCCGGTGGTGGCTCCGGTGGGGCGAATGCCCGTGGGGCGGGTCCCGGCGCGCCGGTGGATGATCATCGCGGTCGTGGTGGCGCTGGTCGTCGCGGCGGTGGTGGCCGTGGGCTTCCGCCGCTCCGGTGGGGACCCGAGCGAGATTCGCGGGCGCAAGTCCACCGAGCGCGCTCCGTATCGCGCCCCGGGCGTTCCCTGAGGCCCAGGTGAGTCGCTCGGTGAAGCTGCGTGGGGTCGTGCTCCGCACGGTGGACTACGGAGAGCGAGACCGGGTGGTGACGCTCCTGAGTCGGGAGCGGGGCAAGCTCTCGGCCTTCGCGCGCGGCGCGCGCTCCTCTCAGCGCCGCTTCGGAGGCGCCCTCGAGCTGTTCAATCTCCTCTCCGCCGAGATGACCGAGCGGGGAGGCGACCTGTGGGTGCTGGAGAGCGCCGCGGTGGAGCGGGCCTTCGGCGCGTTGCGCGGCGACCTGGCCCGGATCGCCTGCGGGAGCTACGCGGTGGAGCTTTCGCGGGAGCTGGTTCGGGACGCCGAGCCGCACGAGGAGCTCTTCGATAGCCTGGTGGCCTACCTCGAACGGATCGACGCCGCCCCGGCGCAGCCCTGGGATCTGCGCGCCTTCGAGCTCGACGCGCTGCGGGCTGCCGGGTTCATGCCGGCGCTCGAGGGCTGCGCGCGCTGCGGCCGCCCTTCCGGCGACGCGGCCATGCGCTTCGACCCGGCCCAGGGCGGCGTGATCTGTCCCGCCTGCCGGCTCTTCGCGACGCCGGGATCCCTCGAGATCGGAGCCGGTGCGCTCGCGGCGCTGCGCCGTCTCCAGCGGGGAGAGCCAGCCGGGGCGCCGGCCTCCACCGCTGCCGAGGCCCGGGCGCTCCTCGGAGCCTACGTCGAGTATCACCTCGGCAAGAGGCTCCAGGCGCGCCGCTTCCTCGACGAGATCGGGCCGCTCCTTTCCGGCGGGTAGCGGCGGCACCCGTCCCAGGTTCCGTTTGACAGCACCCGCCGCGGGGACCTACGAAGGAGGGCCCGTGGGCGGCCGGGGGCGTGAAAGCGAGGGCAGCGCGTGACCTTCCAGGACCTCATCCTGAAGCTCCAGACCTACTGGGCGAAGCAGGGCTGCATCCTCGCCCAGGGTTACGACCTCGAGGTCGGGGCCGGGACGATGAACCCCGCCACCTTCCTGCGCGTGCTCGGACCCGAGCCGTGGAAGGTGGCCTACGTCGAGCCGTCGCGGCGCCCCGCCGACGGGCGCTTCGGTGACAACCCCAACCGCCTCTTCCAGCACCACCAGTTCCAGGTGGTCCTGAAGCCCAATCCCCCCGACACCCAGGAACTCTACCTGGGCTCGCTCCGGGCCATCGGCATCGATCCGAAGGCGCACGACATCCGCTTCGTCGAGGACGACTGGGAGAGCCCGACGCTGGGCGCCTGGGGACTCGGCTGGGAGGTGTGGTGCGACGGGATGGAGATCACCCAGTACACCTACTTCCAGCAGGCCGGCGGGTTCGAGGTGAAGCCGGTGGCGGCCGAGTTGACCTACGGACTCGAGCGCATCGCCATGTACCTCCAGGACGTGGAGAACGTCTTCGACGTGGAGTGGGTGAAGGGAGTGAAGTACCGGGAGGTCTTCCACCGCAACGAGGTGGAGATGAGCGAGTACGCCTTTCGTCACAGCGATCCGAAGATGCTCTTCGGCCTCTTCGACGTGTACGAGGCGGAGTGCAAGCGGCTCCTGGACGCCCGGCTTCCGCTTCCGGCCTACGACCACTGCCTGAAGTGCTCCCACACCTTCAACATGCTCGACGCCGGCGGCGCCATCAGCGTCACCGAGCGGGCCGCTTACATCGGCCGGGTTCGTGCCCTGGCACACCAGTGCGCGAAGGGTTACCTGGCCTCGCGAGAGACCCTGGGGTTCCCGATGCTGCCGCCGAAGGAGCGCCAGGCGGCGGTCGAGGCGGCGCGCGCGGCCCGCGAGGCGGCCGAGGCCAGGAAGTAGGAGGCGGGCATGGCGGACCTTCTTTTCGAGATCGGCGCCGAGGAGATCCCGGCGGGCTTCGCGCCGGCGGCGTTGCTGCAACTCACCCAGGATCTGACGAAGGCGCTCGACGAGGCGCGTCTCTCCCACGGCGAGGTGAAGGCGGTGGGCACGCCGCGGCGGCTCGCGGTCTGGGCCCGTGACGTGGCATCCCGTCAGGCCGACTCCACCACGCAGGCCTTCGGGCCGCCTCTGGCCCAGGCCTTCGACGCGGCCGGGAATCCGACGCCGGCCGCGGCCGGATTCGCCCGCAGCCAGGGGGTCGAGGTCGCCGCGCTCGAGCGCGTGGAGACGCCGAAGGGGGTTCGACTGGCGGTGACACGGGTCGAGAAGGGGCAGAAGGCCGAGAAGGTCCTTCCGGCGCTTCTCGAGAAGCTCGTGGCCGGACTTCGCTTCCGGAAGGTGATGCGTTCCGGCCATGCCGACGTCACCTTCGCGCGCCCCATTCGCTGGATGGTCGCGCTTCTCGGCGGCCAGCCACTCAAGGTGAAGCACGGGGACCTGTGCAGCGGCCGCACCACCTCCGGACATCGCTTCCTCGCCCCGCGCGCCATCGCGCTCTCCGGGACGCCGGAGGACTACGTCGCCAAGCTGCGCAAGGCGCAGGTGATCGTCGACCCGGCCGAGCGTCGCGCCACGGTGGAGAAGGAACTGGCCCAGGCGGCTCGCAAGGTGGGGGGCAGGCTTCGCCCCGACGAGCCGCTTCTCGAACAGGTCACCTGGCTGGTCGAGCACCCCACCGGGATCGCCGGCACCTTCGAGAAGTCCAACCTGGAACTGCCTCCCGAGGTGGTCATCTCGGAGATGCGCAACCACCAGCGCTACTTCGCGGTGCAGGACGCGCACGGCCGGCTGGCCAACCGATTCATCGCGGTCTCCGGCACGGCCGTCAAGGACAGCGCCGTGGCCCGGCACGGCTATGAACGGGTGCTGCGCGCGCGCCTCGCCGACGCCCGGTTCTTCTTCGAGGAGGATCGCAAGCGGCAACTCCGCGACCGGATCCAGGACCTGGGGCGCCGGACCTACCAGGCTCGGCTGGGCAGCGAGCTCGATCGCGTCCACCGCATCGGCGCGGTCGCCGGCGGGCTGGCCCGGTCGCTCGGCCGGGAGGATCTGGTGTCCGACCTCCTCGAGACCGCACGCCTCTGCAAGACCGACCTCACCACCGGCATGGTGGGCGAGTTTCCCGAGTTGCAGGGCACGATGGGGGGACACTACGCCCGCCTGGAAGGGCTCCGAGGCGAGATCGCGGACGGCATCGAGGACCACTACAAGCCTCTGGGCGCCTCCGAGGAGATGCCGCGCGGCGACCTCGGGGCGCTGGTCGGCCTGGCCGATCGGTTCCACCAGCTGGTGGGGATCATCGGGGTGGGAGAGAAGGCCACCGGCGCGGCCGATCCCTATGGCCTTCGCCGGGCCGCCATCGCGATCCTGCGCATCGTCCAGGCGCGGGGCTATCACCTGTCGCTCTCCGGCGCCGTCGAGCAGACGCTCGACGCACTTGCCGGGGCGAGGCTGGCCGCCGATCGCGCCGTGGTGGCCACCCAGGTCCAGGACTTCCTGCGCGGGCGCCTTCGCGCGCTCTGGAGCGACGAGTTCGACGGCGACCTCGTCGACGCGGTGCTCGCTGCGGGCTTCGACGACGTGGTCGACGCCCGGCGCCGCCTCGAGGCGCTGGCCAGCGTCAAGACCCGCCCCGACTTCCTTCCGCTCGCCATGGCCTTCAAGCGGGTCGCCAACATCCGCGAGAAGGCCGGGGAGGGGAGCGGCGCGGCGGTGGACCGGGCGCTCCTCGGCGAGGGCGCGGAGACGGCGCTTCTCGACGAGGTCGAGCGCGTGGAGGGAGAGGTGGCCGAGCTCCGCCGGGTTCGCGACTACGCGGCGGTGCTGCGCGCGGTGGCTTCCCTCAAGTCGCCGGTCGATCGGTTCTTCGACGAGGTGATGGTCATGGCCGACGAACCATCCGTCCGGGCCAACCGGCTAGGCATCATGAAGCGGGTCTCCGACCTCTTCGCCGACGTCGCCGACTTCCGGAAGATCCAGGCCGAGATCCCGGCCGCAGCGGCTGTCGCGCGGGGGGGCTGAAACGCCCGATTTCCCCTTGACCCTGGGGGGATGCGGGGCTTAGGGTTCGCCCTCCCGGTGACCCAAATCTCAAAGATTGTCGCGCTCGTCGCCTTCCTGATGGCGGCGAGTTGCACGGACGGCTATCCCGTCCAGGAGCCCCCGCTCGACGTGCTCGCCTTCCCGGTTGGGCTGACCGTCCGGCAGGTGGCGCCGAGCGCTGCGGCACCCGCCGGGTCGTCCCAGCTCGTCATCGTCAATTCCAACTTCGACCTCCGATTCAGCGAGCAATCGGGGGGCACGGTGCTGGTGGTCGACCCCGACCTCTCGCAGGATTCGGCGCTCGGCGGCGAGCTGACGGTGGTGGGATCGGCGCGCATCGGGAGCTTCGGCGGCGAGGTCGCCCTGGCCGACGCCGCATGCCAGCCCGGATGGCCCGACTGCCCGAGCCAGTGCGCGCCCCTCGCCATCGACCCGTTCGTTGGCGGGGGCGGAGCGAAGCTCCTCGTCGCCTCGCGCTCGGGCCAGACCATCTACCGGATGGGGATGGCGCCCGACGGCTCGCTCCAGTGCGACGCCGGATGCCCGTTCGTCCTGCCCGTCGAGCGACTCAATCCCTACGGAATCTCGATCGCCTGCAGCGAGAAGGGTGGCGTGCCCAGCGCCTACGCCTTCGTCTCGCATCTCCTGTCGGCGAACAACCTGGGCTGGATCTCCCGGGTCAACCTGTTTGCCGAGGACGACGTGCTCGGCCTCGTGCTCGGCCAGGACAGCACCTACACCTCGGTCTACGACGAGGGGAGAGACCTGGTGTTCGTGAGCACCAGCGTGGGGCTGGTCAACGCCACGTTCCGCTGGTTCAACCCGCTCGTCACCCCGACGGACGTGAACGGCTTCGCGGTCCCCAACTTCTCCGCACCGGCCTTCTCGAGCTTCCTCCCGGGAGCCACGGCGCGGGACATGGCCCTCTCCAGCGACGGGCGGTTCCTCTACGTCAACGTCCAGATCTACGACCTCACCATCGCCCTCCAGACCGGGGCCATCTTCACGCAGGGCGGCGCTCTCGCCATCTTCGACCTCGCGCCCACTGCCCTGGCCCAGCCGAGCATGGAGCTCCTCGGCGTGGTCCGGACGTGCCTGGGTGCAGGCCAGATCCGGCGACTGCCCGCCCGGTCCGGGAAGGCCGACCTCTTCGCGATCACCTGCGACCTCGAGGGCGCGCTGGCCATCTTCGACGCCGACGCCCACACGGTCGTTCGCTACATCGGTCTCGACCCCGTCACCGGAATGCCGGTGCTGGGCCGCCGCCCCTTCGGACTTGCCGTGGAGCCCATCAACCCCGCTCGCGCCATCGTACCGGTGCCTGGGGAGGGTTACGAACCGAGCCCGTGCATCCCGGGGCGGGCCTGCAATCGGATCTACGTCGGTTCGTTCTTCGACAACTGGGTGAACGTTCTCGAGATGGACCCCGACCAGCCGAACCAGATCGCGCTCGTGAAGCGGATCGGGAGGGGCCCGTGAACCATCGTCTCGTCCTGACGATGACCGTCCTGTTCCTCGCGGCCTGCTCCAAGGGCAACGCGGTCGTCCTGGCCGGCTTCCGTGGCCCGGTCGCGGTGGTCCCCTTCTCGGGCATGAATCCCGACCGGCCGGAGGCCGGGCTCGTTCCGCTCATCGCGGTCGCGTCGTTCCGCGGGAACGAGTTGCGTCTCATCGACCCGGCCATCGACGCGCCGATCGCCGGCCCCAACGTCGCCTTCGCCCTGGCGGTTCCGACCCTGCCCCGGCCGGTCCACCTCGCGGCGGGCTCCCTGAAGGACGGCGGGGCTGACCTCCTGGTGGTGGCCAGTTCCGGGGAGCAGCTTCAACTCGTCGGGACGTGGCTGGATGGGACCAAGGGATTCGGCGTCGTCGCCACCTGGGATCTCACCGCCGTGGCGGGTGTCGGGGCCCAGGTGCTTTCACTCGCCGTCGCTGCCGTCCCGTCGGGCCCGGCAACGGGCGTCCCGGGGGTCGCCCCCACGAAGCCAGGCGTGGCCTGGATCCTGGTCGGATTCTCCGATCCGCAGGACGTGTTCGGTGGCCAGCTCGTCGTGCTGGAAGTCGCGCGTCAGCCCGACGGTTCGATCGCGCTGGCGGGGCCGGCCGTCCTGAAGCCGCTCGGGTTCGCCCCGGTGGCGATGGCCGTCGCGCCCGACAACGTGCACGTCTACTTCGCGAGCCGGGACCTCATCCGGGACTCGACGGGCCGCGCGGTTCTTGGGGTGGCCGAGGTGGACGCCAGCGGGGGGCTCGGCGCGACCTGGCCCGTCCGCGGACTCGACGCCCGGAACGCTCCGACCTACACCGTGGCCGCCGCGTTCGTGGGCGAGCGGACCCAGGCCAACTTCTATACCTTTGATGCGCCTGCGCTCCGCGTCTACGCCGCGCTCGACCCGTCTGGCTGCGGGCCGGAGCGGGAGATTGCTTGCGGCATCGCGACCTTCGACCCCGCGCTGGGAGGGCTCTCGCCGGACCCTGCGCCGCCCGGCCCCCCGGGATCCACCGTGCCGACGCAGTCCTACCGGACGCCGCTCTTCGTGCCGTCCCAGACCATCGCCATGGGGATCGCCTTGCCGCCGGCCGTCCCGGGTCCCATCGCGCCCGGCGTCACCAACGGTTCCCAGGTCTGCTTCTCTCCGGCGGTGTCCGGAAACCCGCTGCCGCTCTGTCCGAGCGTCCCCCTGGGGACCTCGGTCACGCCGCCGTTCAACGGGAGCGGCGCGGCGCAACCGTTCATGCTCCAGGCCCCCCTGATCGGCCCACTCTGGACCAGCGCCACCGCGCTCGTCACGGCCATCGACGGGCTCGCCGTCGTCCAGGACCTGGGACGGTTCGGACCGGTCAACGCGGTCCTGATGGTGAACAATCCATTGACCCAGACCGGCGTGTTCGGCGCGGCCGCGTTCGGGCCGCTCGGCCCGACCGCGAACTCCCCGTTCTTCGGCTTCCCGGCAGGCAGCGCAGCGGTCGGAATCTGGCAGGACCACCCCGCCGCCGGCCCTCCCACCGTGGTCTTCGATTCCGCCGGCCTGCCGGCCACCTTCATCGTCTGGCCGGGGTTCACCCGCAGTGATCACTGGAGGGTGTCGTACCAGGGGGTCTTGCCGGGACTCGTGCAGAGACGGTCGGTGCTCGGCCTCGCTCCGGGCGGTGGCCTCTACCTGGCCATCCAGGACGCGCTCGTGCCGGCCATTGGCGGACAGATGCCGGCCGGTTCCAGCTGGGTCACCGGGGCCATCATCGCCAGCCCTTCACTCGGCGTTCACGCGCTCGACTCGCACGGCGCGCCCGGCGACCTGGGACTCTTCCTCCTCGACGTCGATCCTTGCCAATCCACGAGGCCAAACTGGATTCCGGCCGGACAGACGACACCGGTCTACGACCCCACCCGGCAGCCAAAGGCCCACGAGGCGGTTCTCGCGGCCCTGCTTCCCCCGGACCCGGTCCTTTATCCCGGTGGAGGGATGCTCCTCGCCCCGGCTGCCGATCCGGCCATGGCCTCCGAGTACGCCTGCCTGGTCGCCTGGTTCCAGAGCCCGGGCAACGCGGGGACGGTCCTCACGGCCTTCGGCACAAACCCCACTTCGACCGACTACGCGCGGGGGACATCCCTCCGGGCCGGCGGGTTCGTGCTCATCGGAGCCCTGGCTGGCTACGCCGGGCGTCCGCAGATGGATGACCGCTACAACCTGGCCTGGGCCGACGAGGCCGGACTGTCGGGCGAAGCACTGGTGCTGGCTCGCAAGGCCCGCCGCTTCTACTACGCGGCCGCGTACCCTGCCATTCCGTCCGTGGGGTTTCCGGAGATGACCGATCCGATGCAGCCCGGTCCAGCGCTGGGGCTCCGGCTCGGCCGGTACTGCCAGACGGGTGTCGCCGGCTGCGACCCGCTGACCTCTCCGCCGGCCCGGGACGCAGGCGTGGACTTCTTCACCCGGAGCGGAATCGAACCGATGTCGCGCCACCCCAGCAACACGTCCGGGGGCAACGCCGTCACCTCGTTCGACAAGAGCGTCATCCCCGGTCTGGAGTTCAAGGGCCGGGTCTTCTACTCGACCTTCGTCGGAGATGCGCTGATGATGGTTCCGCCGGGACTCGACGCCACCCAGACCTTCACCATCCGCTGACGGGGGAGGGCGAGCATGCCCACGCTCACGATCATCGATGGTTCGGGCTTCATCTTCCGGGCCTTCCACGCCATCCCCCACCTCTCCACGACGAAGGGCGTTCCCACCAACGCCGTGTACGGCTTCACCACGATGTTGCTGAAGTCGCTGCGGGAGCACTCGCCCACCCACGTGGCGCTGGTGTTCGACAAGAGCCGCAGGAGCTTCCGCACCGACCTCGACCCGTCGTACAAGGCCAACCGCCCGGACGCGCCGGAGGATCTGGCCCGGCAGTTTCCGCTCGTTCGCGAGGTGGCGCGCGCGCTCGATGTCCCGGTGCTCGAGGAGGCCGGCGTCGAGGCCGACGACGTCATCGCCACGCTGGCCCGGCGCGCCCGGGCCGAGGGCTTCGAGGTGGTGATCGTCACCGGCGACAAGGACTTCGCCCAGCTGGTGGGCGAGGGGATCGATCTCTACGACCCCATGGCGGAGGCCGCCGGGCGGGGAGGGTGGACGCGGCCGGCGGACGTGGAGAAGAAGCTGGGCGTCCGGCCGGACCAG
>Ga0315270_10002157_pt1 | contig 10404 bp, 10 predicted proteins | sample C1_bottom_MG_FD_204932 | JGI IMG/M metagenome (GOLD analysis project Ga0315270, IMG submission 204932) | Sediment microbial communities from Yellowstone Lake, YNP, Wyoming, USA - C1_bottom | ecosystem: Environmental > Aquatic > Freshwater > Lake > Sediment | place: USA: Wyoming | collected... | reverse complement strand
TGGTTCGCGGCTGAATGACAGGCAAAAAAATGTCCCTGACTAAAGGGGGGAAAGTCAGGGACGAAGGAGTCTTAACAGTAGGGTTAAGACTTCCCGCTCAGGGAGGAGAAACGGGAGATGACTCATCATCATCTGAGCAATCAGATAAGCAGTTGCTAAATTAGTTCCGAACATTATAAAAATTTTTTCAGGACAAGACTATGCAGACTTTGGGGCAATATCCACACAAGCGCATGCGCCGCATGCGCCGCGACGCATTCAGCCGCGACCTGATGCGGGAGCACATACTTACTCCTGCGGATTTTATTTATCCGGTATTCGTGCTCGACGGCAATAACCGTGAAGAGGGCGTGGCCTCCATGCCGGGCGTGAAACGTAAAACCCTGGATTTGTTGCTGAATGACGCCGAACAATGCGTGAAACTGGGCATACCGGTGATGGCGATTTTTCCGGTGATAGATGCACCGCTGAAGAGCCTGGATGCTCGCGAAGCTTACAATCCGAAAGGCCTCGTACCGCGCGTGGTAGCCGAGCTGAAAAGGAACTTCCCCGAACTCGGCATAATGACCGACATCGCGCTTGACCCCTATACCAGCCACGGCCAGGACGGCCTGCTGGACGACAGCGGTTATGTCCTCAATGACGAAACCATTGCGGTGCTGATCCGGCAGGCGCAGGCTCATGCCGCTGCTGGAGCCGACATCGTCGCCCCTTCCGACATGATGGATGGCCGCATCGGCGCGGTGCGCGCGGCGCTGGATGAGCACAAGCACATCCACACCCGCATAATGGCCTACTCCGCCAAATACGCCTCCAGCTTCTACGGCCCGTTCCGCGACGCGGTCGGCTCGGCGGGCAACTTAGGCAAAGGTAACAAATATACCTACCAGATGGATCCCGCCAACTCCGACGAAGCGCTGTGGGAAGTCGGCCTCGATTTGCAGGAAGGCGCGGACATGGTGATGGTCAAACCCGGCATGCCTTATCTGGACATCTTGCGCCGCGTGAAAGACGAATTCAAGGCGCCGACTTTCGTTTACCAAGTAAGCGGCGAATACGCCATGCTCAAGGCCGCCGCGCAAAACGGTTGGCTGAACGAAGAAGCGTGCGTGCTGGAAGCGTTGCTGTCATTCAAACGCGCAGGCGCGGACGGGATATTGACTTACTTTGCGCTGGATGCGGCGCGATGGTTGAAGTCAGGCAGCTAACAACAACGCTTCCACCGCCGCTATATCCCCATGGGTCTCCGGCTTGCGGCTGCCGCTGTAGCGGGCGTTTTCCGGCAACACGATGATGTGTATCTGCGTGCCGAATTCGCCAGCAAGTGAATAGCTTGGCACAGTCTCTTCGTGTCCCGCTACTTTCACTACCCATTCTCCATCTTCGAATTCGATGTCGTGCTTGAGCAGAAATAGCAGCACGGCTTTTGCGTCGTCGGAAAACAGCATGAGGTTGATGTCGGATTGTTCGCCTGCGGTGCCGCTCAACACCGAGCCAGTGAGGTATGGGTGGAATTGCTCGAACATGCGCATGGCGGCGAGCGCCTCTTCGCGCAGCTGGTACAAGATGGCGGGGTGGCTCTCGTGCTGGTAGAGCAAGCGATAGCTGTGTAAAGCATCTTCCACTTCCTGATTGCTGGGCAGGTGTTGGGTATCCGATGCGCCGAGCTGGCGCGCAGCCTTGCGCTTGGCAAAGGCGTAATCGCTAATATCGCCTTCAGCCATCAGCTTGGCGGCCTGATGCGCGAGCTGTTCGCGCATCAAATCACGTCGCTGAACATCGCTCTTGGTCATGTCAGAACAGTTGATCCCTTACTGTATCGGCTGGTTTTGCAGTATTGTTATCCTGTTGCACTATACCCTGTTCCGGCGGAAAGTTTTCCTGATAGAAAATTTCTGTCCGTTCGCCATTCGGATCGCGCAAGCCATTTTGATTGATCCGCGCCACCGCCATACCTTCCGGCATCGTGTAAGTTGCTTCAGGCACCCCCTTAAGAACCGTCCCCATATACGATATCCACATAGGTAACGATGCACCGCCGCCAGTTTCTCTTTCACCCAGAGTGCGAGGATTGTCAAAACCCAGCCAGGCAATGCCCACTACAGTAGGCTGAAAACCACAGAACCATGCATCCATAAAGTCGCTGGTGGTACCCGTTTTGCCTGCCAGATCTTGCCGCCCCAGTTGCATGGCGCTGATAGCAGTGCCATGACGCACCACGTCTTGCATCATGCTTACCATTGAATAGGCATTTCGGACATCAATTACCTGCTCCGCATTTTCACCGGCAACCGTTGGTGCCGCCTGGAAAAGCACCTTACTATCTGCATCTTCGATGCGCCGGATGAAATAAGGCGTAACATGAAATCCGCCATTGGCAAAAACGGAATACCCTTCCAACATTTTCATTGGCGTGACCGAACCCGCCCCCAGCGCCATGGTGAGATAAGGCGGATGTTTTGCCGCCTCAAAACCAAACTTGGTCAAGTAGTCACGCGCATATTGTGGCGTAATAGCTTGCAGGATTCGTATGGAAACGAGGTTCTTGGAACGGGTCAGCGCTTGGCGCATGCTTATTGGGCCGTCATAGGTGCCGTCATAATTTTTTGGCTCCCATGCCTCTCCGCCCGTTTCTACCACGTCAAAAACCAGCGGTGCGTCATTGATGACGGATGCTGGAGTAAACCCCTTTTCCAGGGCAGCGGAATAGATGAACGGCTTGATACTTGAGCCGGGCTGGCGCCATGCCTGCGTAACGTGATTGAATTGGTTATGATTGAAATCAAAACCGCCAACCAGAGAATATATGGCCCCATCGCGCGGACTGGCGGAAACAAAAGCCGCCTCCGCTTGGGGGAGTTGAGTGATTTGCCAAAAGCCCTTTGTGCTTTTCTTGACCCGGATAATCGAGCCAACACGAATACGCTGGTTCAGCGCGACATTGCTGCCTAGCGCCTGCCGCGCGAGCGCTTGCTTGTCGCTGTTAATTTCGGCAATTTGACCACCCTTGCAATAGGCGCGGATATTTTTGTGGTCAACGGCCTGCACTATAGCCGGAACCAGTTCATTGCTGTCATCAACGTCCTGCAAAGCTTCTTCCATAGCTTCGTCACTATTGCTCTTATGCAGATCAACATAACCCTCTGGTCCACGGTAGCCATGACGTTCATCGTAATCTTCGACATCATCGCGCAGCGCCGCATAGGCCGCCGCCTGATCAAGCTGTCGAATGGTGGTGTATACCTTGAAGCCTTGGTTGTAGGCATCTTCCTGATAGCGCTCATACATAATCTGCCGCACCATCTCCGCCAAATAATCCGCGTGAACGGCAAACTCCTGTCCTCCGCGCTTGGTAATTAAAACTTGTTGCTGGGCGGCACTAAACTGCGGTGCATCAACGTATCCCAAATCATGCATGCGCCGCAGTACGTACATTTGGCGCAACTTGGCACGCTTGGGATTTTCTACAGGGTTATACGCAGAAGGTGCTTTGGGCAAGCCTGCCAAAACCGCCATCTCAGCCAAGGTTAACTGGTTAAGTGGCCGGCCAAAATAAGTTCGCGCAGCAGTAGCAAAACCATAGGAGCGCTGTCCCAAATATATTTGGTTAATATAAATTTCGAGTATTTCATCTTTAGAAAGATTGTGCTCAATTTTCAGGGCAAGCAAAGCTTCATTGAATTTGCGTGACAAGGTTTTTTCCTTGGTCAGAAAGAAATTACGCGCCACTTGCATGGTAATGGTGCTGGCTCCCTGCCTAGCTCCGCCGGAAATGAAATTTGAGTAGGCTGCACGAATCACACCTATATAATCCACTCCGCCATGCTCATAAAAGCGCTCATCCTCTGCCGCAAGAATGGCTTTTTTCATTAAATCAGGAACTTCGTCAATCTTGATTAATACTCGCCGTTCTTCGCCAAACTCACCGATCAATGTTCCTTCAGCGCTAAATATCTGGAGTGGCATTTTGGGCCGGTAATCAGTTAATACCTCCAGTGAGGGCAACGTTGGATAAGTAAGCATTGCCGCAAGCAGCAATAGTAATATTGGCAGGATAATGAAAGCTGCAATTGCAGTGGCCGGATAAAACCACCGGCTTGAGCGTAGGATCATGATTGCAATTGAATAGGATATTTAGGCGACTTGTGATTATATCGGCTTTAGTCAAAAAAATAACCTTAAACAAAAAACTTTACAAAAACAATAGTTATTGCTAGGATTTAAACCAGTTTATACGAAACAGCTCTAATCAGCCTATGCTCAAAGAGAATTTTAAGGGTCAGCTAGAATTTTTGCAGACCAAAACTCCACCTTTGATTGGGGTGGATATCTCATCCTCTTCTATCAAAATGGTAGAGTTGAGCGAGTCTGCGAGAGGTAAAGGGCTGGTGCTGGAGCGCTACACGATCGAGGATTTGCCAAAAGACGCAATAAGCGATGGCAATATCAATAACCTGGACGCCGTCTCTGATACACTACGAAGCGCATGGAAACGCTTGGGATCGCGCCTTAAGAATGTCGCTCTGGCACTCCCCGCAGCGGCCGTTATAACAAAAAAAATAATTCTGTCTGGCGGCGCTCGCGAAGAAGAACTGGAAGCGCAAGTTGAAGCGGAGGCCAATCAATACATCCCTTTTGCGATAGAAGAAGTCAATCTTGATTTTGCCGTCATCGGCCCGGCTCCCGGCAATGCCGAAGATATTGAAGTGCTGCTGGCCGCCTCCCGTAAAGCCAACGTGGAGGATCGTGTGGCGGCCGCGCAAACGGCGGGACTCAAGGTTGTGGTCGTCGACGTAGAGCCCTATGCAGCCGAAGCCGCATTTGAACAAATTAGCCAGCAATTGCCGGATGGCGCTGTAGACCAGTGTATTGCTTTGGTTGATATAGGCTCCACTGTGATGAACGTGAACATACTGCGTAACGGCCAGTCCCTTTACATGCGTGATCAGCAAATCGGCGGCGCACAACTGACCCAGCAAATTCAGGCTACTTTTGGACTGTCTGCCGAGGAGGCGGAAGAAGGAAAACGAGAAGGGGGATTGCCCGACAATTACGAAAGTGATGTACTGGCCCCTTTCCGCGAAAACATTGCTGCCGAGGTTGCTCGCGCAATTCAGTTCTTCTTCACCTCATCTCAACAATACAGCGAAATTAACTATATTGCTCTTGCTGGTGGATGTGCGACCCTCCCGGGTTTGGATGATGCTGTTGCCGCACGCACCCAAGTTAGTACTCTGGTCGCCAATCCATTTGCACAAATGACCATATCCAGCCGCATCAAACCCCAACATTTGCAAGCCGACGCTCCTGCACTGATGATTGCCTGCGGCCTCGCGATGCGGAGGTTTGATCCATCATGATACGCATCAACTTATTGCCGCACCGTGCTGAGAAACGTAAACGGCGTCAAATACAGTTTATTTCGTTAAGTGTAGTGTCCTTGGTATTAGCCGCTTTGCTGGTGGGTGTCATACACGGCATTATCAGTGCCCGTATTTTCTATCAAGACCGCCGTAATGATTACCTGAAAAGCGAAATTGTAAAACTTGACAAACAAATTGAAGAAATTAAAAGACTGCGCGAACAAGTAAAGTCCTTGTTAGCACGCAAAGAAGTAGTTGAAAATCTGCAAAGTACGCGCGCAGATGTTGTACATCTGCTGGATCAGATGCTGCGCATCTTGCCAGACGGCATCTATTTAAGAACACTCAAGCAAACCGGCAATAAAATTAATATCGCGGGCTATGCACAATCCAATGCGCGCGTTTCTACTCTCATGCGTGCAATTGAAAATTCACCTTGGCTAAACACCCCGACATTAATCGAGGTACATTCTTCCACCAGCGGCAAGGATCGTACAAATGAATTCAACATGGATTTCAAGCTAACCAAACAAACCATTTCACGCGCCGCTGCTTCTGCGCCCGCCGCTGCCGTTCCTGCGATCCCCGGAAAAAAAGAGTAGGGATAGAACCATGGACATTAAGCAAATTATAAATGACCTAAACAACATTAACCCGAAAGACCCGGGGGGATGGCCTTGGGCTGTAAAGAATCTTGCTTTTCTGAGCATATTTGTCGGAGTGGTGGCTGTGGGTTATTTTTTCGACTGGCAAGATCAGTGGAATCTATATAGCAGCAAGGTAGATGAAGAGGCCAAACTAAAAGATACTTTCCTGACCAAGAAGAAAGAAGCCATCAATCTGGATCTGATTAGGAAGCAGCTGCTTGATACTCAACAGTCTTTCGGTGCCCTGCTCAAGCAGTTACCAAGTAAGTCAGAGATGGACGCACTATTGACTGATATTAACCAAGCAGGTTTAGGGCGCGGCCTGCAATTTGATTTATTCAAGCCTGGCACAGAAAAGGTTTCGGGCGTATTAACAGAGCAACCCATCACCATAAAGGTTTCGGGGAATTATGATGATCTTGGCAAATTCGCCAGTGACATATCCCAATTGCCCCGTATTGTTACGTTAAGCGACATTAGCATCAACCCCGTCGGGGGCGGCCAGCAAAGTACAGCCTCACTATCAATGGACGCGACCGCCAAAACCTATCGCTATCTGGATGAAAATGAAATCGCCGCGCAACAAAAAACCGGAGCGAAAAAATGAGCTCGCTTCGAATATTTTTGCCCATTATCTTATTGTTATTGTCCGGGTGCGGCGCTGATGAATTCCAAGATCTTCAAGACTTCGTCAAAAACTCCGGGGCGGATATGCGAGGGAAAATTGAAGCTCCGCCCGAAGTAAAGCCCTACGAACCATTTAACTACGATAACTCAGCTGGCTTGGCAGATCCATTCAAGCCCCGCATGCAAGCAAGACCCAAGGGGGGGAACTCCTCCAGCGCAAGCGCAAATCAGCCCCCAGATCACCACAAAGAAGAGCTGGAAGAATTTCCTCTAGAAAGCCTTAAAATGGTAGGGTTTCTTTATATACACAACTCGGCTCATGCTCAAATAATAGCACCGGACGGAAAGATACATAGCGTTAAGGTAGGAAATTACATGGGTCAAAATTTTGGGCAAATTACCTCGATTGCCGAAACTGAAATAAAACTCAAGGAAATGGTGCAGGATAGTGCCGGGGATTGGTCGGAGCGTAACAGCAGCCTGCAATTAGTTGAATGATCGGGAGTGAGAATATGAGCCAAATTAAGTTCGATAATGTATCCAGCCGGATCATTCGCCTCGTATTTATTGCGTGCGTGCTGCATGTTTTGTCCGCCAACGCACAAAGCAATTCAGACATGGCTACAGATACTCAGAATAGTATACAGGCACTAAACGTCAGCAAGTCGTCAAACGGAAGGCTTGTGCTCGCAATAACACTAAAGAATCCATTGAAAGTGATTCCCAATAATTTTGCAGCCAGCAACCCTCCGCGCATTGCTTTCGATTTGACTAACACTAAAAATGACTTGGCAAAATCGGTTCAGGAAATTAATCAGGGTGATTTTCGTAGTATCAATATAGCGCAAGCTGGCAATCGCACCCGTCTTGTTTTTAATTTAGCCCAGATGTTGTCCTACAGCACCAAAATTGATGGCAACAATTTATTAGTTACCTTGGACAGCATTTCAAACACTGCCAAAGTTTCACGTTTTGCCGAAGGCATGCCCAATGCTCAAGGCCACAACCTGCGCGATATTGATTTTCATCGCGGAGATAGCGGGGAGGGGCGTATTGAAATTTCGTTATCCGATGCCAACACTGGCATTGATATACGACAGCAGGGTAGCAAGGTTATTGTAGACTTCATCAATACCAATGCCCCGCGCAACTTGCAGCGCAAGCTAGATGTAACAGATTTTGCTACCCCCGTAGATTCTATTGATACTTTCGCCCAAGGTGAAAATGTACGGATGGTAATAGCCCCAAAAGGTTTGTGGGAGCAGATTGCCTACCAGACGGACAAAAAGTTTGTCATTGAGATCAAACCCAAAAGGCCTGACGAGCCGGGCAAAAAGAATGGCAAGACGATTTATTCTGGAGACAAGCTGACACTTAATTTCCAGAGCATCCAAGTGCGCGAGGCACTAAGTGTAATTGCTGACTTTACTGGGTTGAATATCGTCATCAGCGATTCTGTTAACGGTAATGTCACACTACGCCTGAAGGACGTTCCTTGGGATCAAGCATTGGATATTATCCTGCAAAGCAAAGGGCTGGATATGCGCAAGAACGGCAATGTGGTTCAGGTTGCACCTCGCGATGAAATTGCAGCGCGGGAGAAAGTTACAATGACAGCAGCTCAAGATGTTGCTGACCTCGAGCCGTTGATCACTGAAAGTTTTCGCTTAAGCTATCAAAAAGGTGGTGACATTATCACCCTGATCACCAACAAAGATCAGCACATTCTTTCCAAGCGAGGGAGCGCAGTGGTAGACCAACGCACCAATACTTTGTTCGTGCAGGACACCCCCTCACGCTTGGAAGACGTACGAAAGCTCATTCAGCAAGTCGATGTGCCGGTACGCCAAGTCATGATTGAAGCTCGCTTCATTTCTGCGACCGAGAAATTTAGCCGGACTTTAGGGGGGCGATTGGGCTATGCTTCGTCAAACCAAGCCGCTCCCGGAGCCGGATTCAGTGTGGGTGCTGGACAGTTGGGCAATTCAACTGGCAACGTGAATCTTCCCGGAGCAGGGAGTGGGGCGGGCGGCGTAACATTTTCACTGTTTAACCCGGCAAACACCAAGACCTTACAGCTGGAATTGGCTGCCACCGAAGTGGATGGCACGTCTAAGAACATCGCCAGCCCACGAATAGTAACTGCGAACAACGTTTCAGCCACCATCACCGCCGGCACGCAGATTCCCTATGTGGCACAAACCAGTAGCGGGGCCACTGCCATATCGTTCATAGATGCCGCCTTGACCCTCAATGTCACGCCGCAAATCACCCCTGACGACCACGTTAATATGAAACTGGCCGTCAATCAGAATACTGTAGGCACCAACTTCGGTACTGCCGGGCCCAGCATTGAGCAGAAAAAAATTACCACCGAAGTGCTTGTTGACAATGGTGGTACGGTCGTAATCGGCGGCGTATATACCAAGGATGTCTCTGACTCCACAACCAAGGTGCCATTATTAGGTGATATACCCATCATCGGTTGGCTTTTCAAAAACAACACCGTCTCTGACAACAAAAGCGAGCTGCTGGTTTTCATCACACCCAAAATCCTGAAAGACACTCTCAATTTAGAATAATTTCGAGTGTTATTCGATGATCAAGCCCGACCCAAGCCGGGCTATTCATTTGGGATGCGCTGCAACAATAGCATTTCGGATACAATTCCATCATGCAGACAGCCTCCTCATCCCGCCAGAAACGCCCGTCTGGCAATATATTTTTAGTCGGCATGATGGGCGCAGGGAAAACTACTATAGGCAAACTGTTGGCGAAACAACTGGGCAAATCATTTATTGATTGTGACCAAGAAATTCAACTTCGCACAGGCGTAACCATCACGCATATTTTTGATGTCGAGGGCGAAGATGGATTTCGTAAACGCGAATCAGCCGCCCTTTATGATTTGGTACAACGCAACAATTTGGTTATGGCGACAGGCGGAGGCGCTGTATTAGGCGAGGCAAATCGTCTGGAACTTTCGCATAACGGCATAGTGGTCTATTTAAAAGGATCGGTACATGACCTTTGGCAACGCACGCGCCATGACCAAAACCGGCCACTGCTTCAGACTTCCGATCCGCTTGCGCGGCTAAAAGAATTGTACAAACAGCGCGACCCGCTTTACACCGAGCTGGCGGATTTGATAATCCCTTCCGGCAAACAAAGTGCGCAAAGCCTAGTATTAAAATTACAACACGAACTTGATCTTTTGGCCACCTCCAACGCGATCCCATGCAAACACTGACCGTCGGGCTAAACGAGCGCAGCTATCCCATCCATGTCGGCAGCGGCCTGTTGAGCCGCGCAGAACTGCTGTTGCCGCATCTACCTCACAAACGCGCGGCGGTGGTAACCAACGCCACCGTGGCACCGCTTTACCTTGATGCTCTTCGTAGCACGTTACAAAATCACGACATTGAGATCATTGAGATCATCCTGCCGGACGGGGAGCAATTCAAGAATACGGAATCGCTGGGGCTGATCTATGATGCGTTACTGGCACATCGCTGCGAGCGCAACACGCCGCTGATCGCGCTGGGCGGCGGAGTCATCGGCGACATGACTGGCTATGCCGCCGCGACCTATATGCGCGGCGTACCCTTTATCCAGATTCCAACCACGTTGCTGTCCCAAGTAGATTCCTCGGTCGGCGGCAAGACCGGCATCAACCACCCGTTGGGCAAGAACATGATAGGCGCATTCTACCAGCCGCAAGTGGTGCTGGCCGACATTGACACTCTGAACACCCTGCCGGATCAGGA
>Ga0315270_10002156_pt1 | contig 10408 bp, 9 predicted proteins | sample C1_bottom_MG_FD_204932 | JGI IMG/M metagenome (GOLD analysis project Ga0315270, IMG submission 204932) | Sediment microbial communities from Yellowstone Lake, YNP, Wyoming, USA - C1_bottom | ecosystem: Environmental > Aquatic > Freshwater > Lake > Sediment | place: USA: Wyoming | collected... | reverse complement strand
ATGATAGGTGTCGCCGCGTATCACCGCACCCAGTGCAATCAGCGCATCAAATTTTTTGCTGGCAGCCATCTGCTGCAACACCACCGAAATTTCCAGCGCGCCCGGCACAGTCGCCAGGGTGATGTCTGCGTCACTCACACCTTGTTGTATCAGCTGTGAGCGGCAGGCACCCAGCAATCCTTCACACACCACAGGATTGAAACGGCTTTGCACGATGCCGATACGCATGCCTTTACCGTTCAAATTCTTTTCGATTTCTTTCATTTTTCATCCTTTAAACATGCAGGTGCACTTATTCACCCTGATTGATTCAATTGCACTACTAAACACCCGCCAGCTCCAATGCGCCATCGCTCCCTTCCCCCCCAGGCGAAGGAAGGCCTGGGGAGAGCGTAGCGAGGGGGGCGGAGCCGGGACTGTGCGATTCAAGATACGCTATTTCAGCTCAACGTCCCTCACCCTAACCCTCTCCCGCCGGTGGGAGAGGGAATTGATGTTGCAGAATTTAAGCGTCGTTATGCAGGTAGCCCACCACTTCCAGACCAAAACCCGCCATGCTGGGCAGCTTGCGCGGCGTGCCAACCAAGCGCATTTTGCCTACATTCAGGTCACGCAAAATCTGTGCGCCTATGCCGTAGCTGCGCGGATCCCAGCGCGCCGCATGATGGGTTTCCGGTGTCGCCGCAGCCCGTGCCAATAAATCCTGCGAGGTTTCAGTCTGGTGCAGCAGCACCATCACACCGGCCGGTGCCTGTTTGATTTTAAGCAATGCGTCATGCACGCTGGTGGAGTTGGGATAGCTGGTTTCCTCGAGGAAATCCAGCACCGACAAGGGCTCATGCACGCGCACCAGAGTTTCGATATGCGGCTGGATGTTGCCTTTCACCAGTGCCAGATGCGTGCGCTGCGTGGTCTTGTCGACATAGGTGCGCAACTCAAGCTCGCCGTAAGCGGTCTGCACCTTGCGTGTGGCAACGCACTCCACCAGCTTTTCTGTGTGGCTGCGGTGCTCGATCAGATCGGCAATGGTGCCTATCTTGAGTTTGTGCACTTTTGCATATTCGATCAGATCGGGCAGGCGCGCCATCTCGCCGTCTTCCTTCAGAATCTCGCAGATCACCGCTGCCGGTGTCAGCCCGGCCAGTTGCGCCAGGTCGCAGCCTGCTTCGGTGTGGCCGGCACGCACCAGCACGCCGCCATTTTTTGCGCGCAACGGGAAAATGTGGCCGGGCATCACGATATCTGCTGGCTTGGCATTTCTAGCCGCCGCCACCAGCACCGTACGTGCGCGGTCTGCTGCCGAAATGCCGGTGGTCACACCGGTCGCAGCTTCGATCGACAGGGTAAAGTTGGTTGCCAGTGCCAGACCGTTTTCACGCACCATCAGCGGCAGATCGATCTGCTTGCAGTGATCCTCAGTCAGCGTCAGGCAAATCAGGCCGCGGCCATGCTTCGCCATGAAGTTGATCTTCTCGGCTGTTGCAAATTCGGCAGCGAACACCAGATCGCCCTCGTTCTCGCGGTCCTCCTCGTCTATCAGCACCACCATGCGGCCCGCGCGCATTTCTTCAATAATTTCCTGTACCGGCGCTATGTCTGTCATTTCCTGCTTACCTTTATATCACTTCAATAAAAATTAAAACCTTGCCACAGAGAACACAGAGATCACAGAGAATGTTTAGAAATCTGGAAATTATGTTCATTAAACTTCTGGCGATAAAACCCAAACGCCAGGTTCAACGATTTTCTCTGTGATCTCTGTGTTCTCTGTGGCTAAATGATTTTCAGGCTTTAACTTAAAAAAATACACGCAATTTTACCATTAGCGCTAGCTGGGAGATGTCATCATTCTTTCAACATAGCGCGCGATCAGATCGATTTCCAGATTCACTCTGGAGTCGATGTGCAGTGCTTTCAGCGTAGTCTGCTGCAGCGTATGCGGAATCAGGTTCACGTGGAATACCGCACCTTCAACCTGGTTCACCGTCAGGCTCACGCCATTGATGGTGATCGAGCCCTTGGCTGCAATATATTTTGCCAATGCTTTTGGCGCGCGCACGCTGAGTTTCCAGCTCTCGCCCAGGTTAACAAACTCCAGCACTTCACCCACGCCGTCCACATGACCGCTCACCAGATGCCCGCCCAGCCTGTCTGCGAGGCGCAAGGCCTTTTCCAGATTGACCTGTGCGCCCTGCTGCTCCAGCCCTACCGTACAGCTCAGCGTCTCGCGCGATACATCCACGCTGAAGCTGTTGCCTTCGATCTTGACCGCGGTGAGACAGACACCATTCACCGCGATGCTGTCGCCCAGCTGCACATCTTCCATGCCGAGTGCGTGAGTGGCAATGCGCAGGCGCAAGCCACCTTCACGATCCTGCCTGTCAACAATGGTGCCTATGTCCGCGATGATTCCAGTAAACATTTTTATCCTCTTTTTACCTTTGCAACGATGCGCAAATCCTGTCCTGTCTGGCGCACATCCTGCCACTCCAGTTCGATGCGCTGATCAAGTTTCGTCAACTCGCCCAGCTGTGCCATGCCGCGCGCCATGTCGCCCAGCAGCTGCGGCGCCATATACAGCACCAGTTCATCGATCAAGCCAGCCTGTAACAGCGCGCCATTCAGCGTGCTCCCCGCCTCCACCAGCACCTCGTTGCAGCCGCGTGCGGCCAGGTCCTGCAGGCACGCCGCCAGGTCTATCCGTCCTTGCACAGCGGCTAATACCGCGACCTCTGCACCGGCTTTTTTCAGCAGGGAAATTTTCTGCGCATCCTTGCTCGTCGTGTAGATCAAAGTGCCGCCGCCTTGCAGGATGCGTGCGCCTGGCGGCATGCGCAGCTGGCTATCCAGCACCACCCGTAGCGGCTGGCGCGTGGTGGTCACCTCGCGCACGCTGAGTTGCGCATTGTCCGCCAGCACCGTGCCTATGCCCGTCAGCACTGCACAGGAGCGCGCACGCCAGTGATGCCCGTCGCGTCGCGCCGCAGCCCCGGTGATCCACTGACTCTCGCCGTTGTTGAGCGCGGTGCGTCCATCCAGGCTCATCGCGATCTTGCTGCGCAGCCAAGGTGTGCCGCGGGTCATGCGCGCAACGAAGCCGATATTAAGCGCGCGGGCAGATGCTTCCATCAACCCGCACTCGACCTCGATACCTGCGCTCTGCAAACGCGCGATTCCCTGGCCCGCGACCTGCGGATTGGGATCCTGCATTGCAATGACAACGCGCGCGACACCCGCTGCGATCAGCGCGTCGGCACAGGGCGGCGTACGGCCGTGGTGGCTGCACGGCTCCAGCGTGACATAGGCTGTCGCACCTTTCGCCGCTGCACCCGCGGCACGCAGCGCATGCACTTCGGCATGAGCTTTGCCCGCACGCTCGTGCCAGCCTTCGGCCAGCAGCTTGCCGGATCCCGCAAACTTGTCTGGCTGGACCAGCACGCAGCCGACACGGGGATTGGGACTAGTGGTGTACAGGCCGCGCTCTGCCAGATGCAGTGCCTGCGCCATCCAGATGCTGTCCTCGGCTATCAGCATATTACTTCGGCTTTAACTGCGGCTTGCGTTTGGCGGGAGAGAGGCGCACCGCATCCACCGCATCGGCGAAATCGCCGACGTCCTGAAAGCTTTTATACACCGACGCAAAGCGGATGTAGGCCACCTTGTCCAGCTTGAGCAGTTCCTTCATCACCATTTCGCCGATCTCGCGCGAACCGATTTCACGTTCGCCCAGCGCAAAAACTTTCTGCGTCACATGATCCACTGCGGCATCCACCAGCTCGGTCGAAACCGGACGTTTGTGCAGCGCACGCGAAAAACTGGTGCGCAGTTTTCCGGCATCAAACTCGCTGCGCATGCCGTTCTGCTTCACCACCTGCGGCATGCGCAACTCCACCGTTTCATAGGTGGTGAAACGCTTGTCACACTTCAGGCAACGGCGACGACGACGGATGCTGTCGCCTTCATCGCTCTCGCGCGAATCGACCACCTGTGTGTCGGGATTTTTGCAGAAGGGACATTTCATAGGAGCGAGGAGCGAGGACTGAGGACTGAGGACTGAGGAGAAAAACCCGGGGTTTCTCCCAGTCCACAGTCCTCGTCCCACAGTCCTGTTTTAATTGCCATATACCGGGAATTTTACAGTGAGCTTTTTCACCTCGCCCACAACGCGTGCGGTCACTTTGTCATCGTTGGGCACATCCAGCACATCGGCAATCAGGTTCGCCAGCGTTTCAGCTTCCAGCTCGGTAAAGCCGCGCGTGGTCATCGCCGCGCTGCCGATGCGGATGCCGCTGGTGACGAAAGGCTTTTGCGGGTCGTTAGGAATGGCGTTCTTGTTCACGGTGATATGCGCGCGGCCGAGTGCAGCTTCGGCATCCTTGCCGGTCAGGTTCTTGGGTTGCAGATCGACCAGGAACATATGGCAGTCAGTACGGCCGGACACAATGCGCAAGCCGCGCTCCTGCAATACCTTGGCCATCACGCGTGCGTTCTCTACTACCTGAATCTGGTAGGCCTTGAATTCCTTGCTGCCGGCTTCCCTGAATGCGACCGCCTTGGCGGCAATCACATGCATCAGCGGGCCGCCCTGCAATGCCGGGAAGATCGCCGAGTTGAGCGCCTTTTCATGCTCGGCTTTAGCCATGATGAGTCCGCCGCGAGGGCCGCGCAGGGTTTTGTGTGTGGTGCTGGTGACGAAGTCTGCAATGCCTACCGGGTTGGGATAGATGCCCGCAGCGACGAGGCCGGCGTAGTGCGCCATGTCCACAAACAGGTACGCACCAACGCTGTCGGCGATCGCACGGAAACGCTTCCAGTCGATCACCAGCGCATAGGCCGAAGCACCTGCGACGATCATCTTGGGCTTGTGTTCATTCGCCAGCTTTTGCACTGCATCGTAATCAATTTCTTCTTTTTCATTGAGGCCGTAGGCAATCGCGTTGTAGAGCTTGCCGCTGATATTGACCGACGCGCCGTGGGTCAGGTGGCCGCCATGCGCCAGTGACATGCCGAGGATGGTGTCGCCCGGCTTGAGCACGGACACGTAAACGGCCTGATTGGCCTGCGAACCGGAGTGCGGCTGCACGTTGGCGTATTCCGCACCGAACAACGCCTTCAGGCGGTCGATCGCAAGCTGCTCGGCCTGGTCCACAAATTCGCAGCCGCCGTAGTAGCGCTTGCCGGGATAGCCTTCGGCATACTTGTTGGTGAGCTTGCTGCCCTGCGCTTCCATCACCGCGGGGCTGGTGTAGTTCTCGGAGGCAATCAGCTCGATGTGATCTTCCTGGCGGCGATTTTCATTCTGAATCACAGCCCACAATTCTGGGTCTGTATGGGCAATGGTATTTTTAGCTGAGAACATGACGAGCCTTCCGGGAACTTTAAAGTAGGGTAAACGGGAAAAGCGCATTTTATCACGGGAAGACCCATCACCCAAAATGGACTTGAATGACGACAAAGGCCATTAGCTAAATTTCAAAATGAATCTCTTGAATGGTTAACTCGTACAAATCTTGGTAACAATGTAATCAGATCAAAATACCAATCGAATTTATCAACTCTACGGATTAAACAAATCGCCTCACTGACCACTCTGACTGCGCCTGAAGGCAAGCCTTGAACGAGTGCAAGACCGTTGCTCTCAATGCGCAGGCGTTCTCCCTTGGCAAGCAGAAAGTCTCCAGGTTGACCTTCAACCGTGAGCCACACCACCCCTTCGGTGCATTCGAGATAGACTTCTCGCCCGTCTCGAAAAGCCAGCGGCTTCCCCTCGGCAAGCTTGATTACTATGTTTTTAAGTGGCATTAGCATGATTGATCTCCTCCTGTTCGTTCAATAACAACGCACTGGCAGTCTACGATTGCAGCAGAAATCAGTACAGACACAGACAATCTAAATTGTCACCAGCACAATTTAGATTTATATAAACTGTACTGCCTAAATCTGTTACCAACTGTACCTGTCAGCATGGCGACATTTACAGGAAAATCCGGCGCCTAAATTTCATAGAAGGGAAATTGGATGGATCAGCGGATATTGCGTTACGAACAACTTGCGGACGAGCTGGCAGGGATGATTGCAGAACGCATTTTTCGTCCCGGCGATCGCCTGCCTTCGGTACGGAGTCTGGCACAAGGAAAAAAATTATCCGTCTCCACCGTGGTACAAGCGTTGCGCCAGTTGGAAGAGCGCGGCCAGGTGGAAGCACGGCCGCAGTCCGGATATTTTGTCCGCTCGCCAACACCCAAACAGATACAGCAACTGATACCGCAAAAAAAACAGCGTCCGGCTCGTCCAGTGGCTGTTGATATCAGCAGTCGCCTTACGGACGTACTTGCACTGAACAGTCGTACTGATATGGTTCCACTGGGTGCTGCAGTTCCGGCTGCTGAACTGCTTCCGCTTGCGAGCCTTCAGCGCCTGTATGGAATTGTCGGCAGGCGTTACGGGGCACTCCTTGATTCAGTCAGTTATTCCGCCTTTAACAGCCCAAATCTGGTGAGACAGTTTGTCCGGCATTCCCTCACTTGGGGGCGACCACTGGATGCCAACGAGATCGTGGTTACAAACTCCTGTACCGAAGCTCTGGCTATCTGTTTGCGAGCAGTAACACGGCCAGGTGATACGGTGGCAGTAGAATCACCATCATACTATTTGATGCTGCAGTTGCTGGAACACTTGGGGCTCAAAGCTTTGGAGATACCGACTCATCCCCGTAACGGTATGTTGGTTGACGCGCTGGAAATTGCTACCCGTGATAGAAAGATCGCTGCATGTCTGCTGGTGAGCAATTTTAACAACCCGCTGGGGAGCCTCATTCCTGACAGTGAAAAGAAGCGCCTCGCCGAGCTTATGGCTATGCGTAAGATACCGATTATCGAAGACGATATTTTTGGGAGCCTGCATTTTGGCCCAAATCGCCCATGGCCAGTGAAATCGTTCGATACAAGCGGGAATGTGATGCTCTGTACCTCACTGTCGAAAACCCTGAGCCCTTCTCTTCGTCTGGGGTACGTCGCAGCGGGCCGCTTTCACGCAGAAGTACAAATGCAAAAGACTCTGATCTCTGGTGTCACCAACCCAGTTACTCAGGCAGTGGTTGCCAGCTATTTGGAGTCGTCAGCGTACGACCGCCACCTGCGTGTTTTACGGCGCGCCTATGAAACTCAGGTCATGCAGATGTCAGAAGCAGTCCTGCGGTATTTCCCGGAAGGCACCCGCCTTTCACAACCTCAGGGGGGCTTTGTTCTCTGGGTCGAACTTCCTGCCGGGATCGACAGCACAGTACTATTTGAAGACGCAGTGAGTGCCGGTATCGCCTTTGTCCCCGGCGATTTTTTCTCTGCGAGCGGCCACTACAGGAATTGCATGCGCTTGAATTGCGGCAACCCTTGGTCGCCACGGTTCGAGGAAGCTGTTAAACGTTTGGGGTCACTGGCTGCAAGTATTTTGCTCTCTGCAAAATGATAAAAAAGTCATGTTCGTCTGCTATGTAGAAAATTTGTGATGATCACTAGTTTGACGTACAGCATCCGGCAAACTGCCTGGTGGAAAACAATCGCTGAGGCACCCGAAGGAAACGGCCAGTGTTATGAAAAGCGTGCGTTCAAATTTCAAGTGACATGACTACGCTCCACTTATGCCACGGCTCGCCTTGGGGCATAACGGATGGGAAGCATTTTGACTTGAAGTGGTTGTTATATTCTACTTTCACTAATGATCTCGACTAGATCTGTATCGCCAAAATTCAAGCCGGATTGGGACACCAATGCTGTAACTTGCCCCCTGTGATGCACTTGATGAAGAAACAAGTGACTTATCAGGCTAGAAAACGGCTTCTTGAAACAAATTCCAGCCATATTTTCGTAAGTAATGGAATCCTCAATATCACGTTCGGATAACGAATGGATCCACTGAATAATTATATTATCTATTCTCACTCGCTCATCTCTGAGCGAATGCAGGTCGCAGCATAAAATCGTATCTAGCGATTTTGGTTTGTCAATATTGGAAACATAAGATAAAACTTTCTCACTTGACGGATGCGAGGAAAATCTCTTTAACCAAATAATGTCGCCCACCAGTATATGATTGAGCGTTCCTATCACCGACTTGAAAAATACCCCTCTATCCCTGCCGAGATCGTCATCCGACAGATGAGACGCTGAATCATACAGCCGCTCATTCATTAGGCGATTGTATTCACAAAATAACTGAAACTGATTAAGCATGCTCACAGTGCAGCCCTTTCAATATAACGAAGCTGTAGTAAAGTATTTTCATAATCTTATCGTGCCGCGAATTAAATTGAATAGCAACCTTAGATGTCCACTTCACATGAAAAGTGGCGAAAAACTGCTATGTAGACAATTTACGGATGATTTTTTTTGGCCGGTTTGCGCCCATCATACTAGCCATTCCAAAATTGCGCCCCAACAGCAACCCCATAGGGTCAGCCTATGCACGCAGCATTGTTAATACCTTTTTTCTGCTTATTTCACCGTACTACTGACGGTAGCCGACTCTGGCTTTCCCGCTTGTTGCACAGATTCTTCATTCAGGTGAAGCAGGTTGTAACGCGCCTGGTAGTAGTTCGGGTCGAGTTGCAGCGCGCTGGCAAACGCTGCACGCGCCTCTTCTGTCTTTCCTGCCTGCAGGTAGGCATAACCCAGATTATTCTGCACTCTGGCCTTGTTTGGCGAGAGTTGCACGGTAGCTTGCCACAGCGATATCTCGCTGTAAAAATCCTGATTGCGCAACACCGTCAGACTCGCCAGCACAACCAGCAGCAGAGCAACGCCCGCCTTGAATTTTTTTGGATTGAGCCACAGCGACAGCTCTGCGATTGCCGCGAACGCCAGCGGCCAGCTGGCGATATACAGCTGCCTGTCATTCGCCACATCCAGCCGCGGCAGCAACAGATACAGCGGAAACAGCTGCAGTAGGGTCCAGGCCAGTGCGAAGCTGAGCCACGGACGGCGGCGGAATGTCAGCAGCATCAGCACAATCACCGCCAGCAGCACGATTATTTGCGGCATCAAACCGGAAAAATCATGCACCACCCGCAACTCAGGATCGACATTCAGCCACAGCGGGAAAAACCATTGCCGCAGCAGATAAGCGAAAGCCAGCGTCTGCGTGGCCAGGTTCCCAGTCAAGCTGTTCAGTCCGGCACTTGCTGCCATCTCCGCCGAATAACCGGCATGCAGCAGAAAGAATATTGCACCGGCCAACAGCAGCAGCCAGCTTGACCACTGCTTGCGCAACGCCGATCTGATGGAACCGCCGCCGTAGAGCTCCCACAGCACAAGTGCTGCCGGAAAGGTCACCGCCGTCTCCTTTACGCCCAGCGCCAGCAACATGCACAAGGGTGTGAGCAGATGCAAATAAAGCCTGCTGTCTCGCGCCCTGCCTGCAATATAAAACAGCAGGCCGGACAGGTAAAACAGCGTCATCAGCGCGCTGGAGCGGCCGCAAATATAGGATACGGCTTCGGTATGAACAGGGTGAACGGCAAACAGCAACGCGGCCAGCAACGGCAACGCTGGCTGCGACTGCAAGGCGGTGTGCCGCGCTGCAAAATGGCGTGACAGCGCCCACACCAGCCAGGTGTTGCACAGGTGTATCAACACATTGGTGAGGTGAAATCCGACTACACCCGAACCCAGCGTCCAGTCGAAGGTGTAGCTTAATTTGAGCAAGGGGCGAATGCCATGCTGCAGATCCAGCCACCATGCGGACCAAGAATGAACACTAGGGTTATTTACAATGACATTGAAATCGTCAAACTGGAATACACCCGACAGCGCATTGGCGTAGGCGATAACAACTGCGATAAACAGCAGCGCTGCGGTAAATAAATATTTGCGCTGCCCGTTTAGTTCAGGGCGCATGCCGCGCCTGCGCAAAAGCCAAATCCAGAATATCCACCGCATCCCACCAGCGGTTTGGCGCATTCAGCATCACCAGCAACACACGAACTTCGCCACGCCCGGCATAGGCGATCAGGCATTTTCCGGCCCTGGGTGTGTAGCCGGTCTTCAGCCCCAGCGCGCCCGGATAGCGGCCCAGCAGCGCGTTTTTATTCTCCAGCTTGTAGCTGGTGGCACCGCCTATCGCAATAATCTGCGCCGACTCCCTGAGCACCAATTCGTTCACCAGATTATTTTTGATGAGCTCGTTGGACAGCACAGCCAGATCATGTGCAGTCGAGTAATGATCCATTGCATCATGTCCGCAGGCATTGGAAAAGTGCGTGTTGCGCATTCCCAGTTGTTGCGCCCGGCGGTTCATCATCTGCACAAATTTTTCCTGAGTACCGGCCACATAATCTGCCAGCGCGTGACAGGCATCATTATCGGAATTGATCAGCGCGGCACTCAGCAAATCTTCCACATAGAAACGCTCGCCG
>Ga0315270_10002155_pt1 | contig 10409 bp, 7 predicted proteins | sample C1_bottom_MG_FD_204932 | JGI IMG/M metagenome (GOLD analysis project Ga0315270, IMG submission 204932) | Sediment microbial communities from Yellowstone Lake, YNP, Wyoming, USA - C1_bottom | ecosystem: Environmental > Aquatic > Freshwater > Lake > Sediment | place: USA: Wyoming | collected... | reverse complement strand
TGTAGCTTGGCATTATTTTTCTGCGTGACGCGATAGCGGATGTTGGCGCGGTCAAAGCTGGAGACGAACTGGCGTGCCTGCTCCAGCGCCAGACGTTCGACGATCTCGCCGCGCGTCGGGGTGTCGGCAGTCGCGGTCAGCGCGATACGCGGCACGGCAGGAAAGCGTTCATGCAATACGGTCAGCGCGCGGTATTCAGGGCGGAAGTCGTGCCCCCATTGCGAGACGCAGTGTGCCTCGTCTATGGCGAAAAGGGCCAGCCCGCTATTTTCTTGTAATCGCTCCAGCAGACTCAGAAAGCTGTCCATCAGCAGACGTTCCGGCGCAACATAAAGCAGGTCCAGTTCGCCGCGCAGCAAGCGGCCTTGCACTTCGCGCGCGCCATCGGCGGACATGGTGGAATTGAGAAAGGCGGCTTTCACACCGAGCAATTGCAGCGCATCCACCTGGTCCTGCATCAGCGCGATCAACGGCGATACCACGATGCCCACACCCGGACGCAGCAGCGCGGGAATCTGGTAACACAGCGATTTTCCCCCGCCGGTCGGCATCAACACCAGCGCATCGCCGCCAGATGTAACGTGTTCGACGATCGCCTGCTGTTCGCCTCGAAAAGAGGAGTAGCCGAATACATCATGGAGTATCTGGTGGGCTGAACGGGATGTCATGGGCGATTTAGGTGGCGTAGTTAAAGAGGAGGGGATTACAATTCCGGAATGCAACGGGTTGTCCCAACCTGGCATGACATTTTAACGTGCGCAGAGCCGCAACAGGAGTGAAAGATATTGAACCAAATGCCGGAAAATATCGTCGAGGTTAACGATCTTCATTTCGCCTATGGGGAGCGCGAGGTGCTGAAAGGCATCAACCTCACTATCCCGCGCGGCAAGATCGTCGCAATCTTGGGTACCAGTGGGTGCGGCAAGTCCACATTGCTGCGCCACTTCGGCGGTCAGTTGCGGCCATCGCGCGGTAGTGTGAAGTTCATGGGACAGGTGGTGCACGAACTCGACAATGACGAGCTGTACAAGATGCGCCTGAAAATGGGCATGATGTTCCAGGTGAGCGGGTTGTTCACCGACTTGTCGGTCTATGACAACCTGGCTTTCCCGATGCGTGAACATACCGATCTTCCCGAAGAAATGATCCACGACCTGGTATTGATGAAGTTGCATGCCGTGGGCTTGCGCAATGCCCGCAACCTGAAGCCCAGCGAGCTATCTGGCGGCATGGAACGCCGTGTCGCGTTGGCACGCGCGATCGCCACCGATCCCGCACTGATCATCTACGACGAGCCATTCGCCGGCCTCGACCCGATTTCGCTGAACACCATCGCCAATCTGATCCGCAAGCTGAATGATGCGCTCGGCGTGACCTCCGTGGTTGTGACCTACGATCTGTCGGAGTCGCTCAAGATAGTCGATTATGTGTATTTTATTAACGACGGCATCGTCGTCGCAGAAGGCCACGTGTCGGAAATGATCAACTCGAAAGACCCGTTTGTCCGGCAGTTCGTCCACGCCGAGCCGGACGGCCCGATCGCCTTTCATTATCCCAGCAGGCCTTATGCTGAGGAGCTGGAAATAAATAAGTAGTTTTACTAACGTCATCCGGGTCTGCAAATAGCGCTTGACCTACGTAAACTATTTGTTTACAGTTCTGGCATGATACGCAACTTCGCAAGTATGGGAACGGAGCAATTTTTTGCCTCGGGAAAATCGCGACGATTACCGCCGGAGATACTCAAACGTGCAGCGATGCGCTTAACGCAACTGGATGCCGCCACCCGCATTGAAGATTTGCGTCTTCCCCCATCAAACCGGCTGGAAGCTTTGGCTCATGACCGCGCCGGGCAATGGAGCATACGCATCAATGACCAATGGCGTGTGTGTTTTCGTTTTGAAAGTGGCGATGCTTATGACGTTGAAATTGTCGATTACCATTAAGGAGAACCATCATGGCAAAAAAAGGATTACCCGCAATCCATCCGGGAGAATATCTGAGCGAGACATTGGGTGAGTTGAGCATCTCTCAAGCCGAGTTCGCCCGCGCGATTGGTGTTTCGCCCATGAGAATTTCGCATGTCATAAAAGGAGCGCGCCCGGTAACGGCTGAACTGGCACTGCTGTTCGGGAGAGCCTTCGACCAGTCACCGCAATACTGGCTTAATCTGCAAGCGGCTTATGATTTGAAGACGGCGGAGGCCAGTTTGGGCAAGTTGCTCAATAATGTGCATTTATTGGCCCATGCATGATTGCAAGACCTGCCGGAATCTAATCAGAACCCAACTTCTTAAAGCTACGCCTTATTTCATTGGCGAATCTGGAATAACAAGGAACTCAATTAATGTGCGGCATCAATTTTATCTTTGACAATCGCCGGATCACGCCGGAGCGATCCCGCATCGAGGCAATGAACCATGCCCTGAGGCATCGTGGCCCGGATGGTGAAGGAGTATTGCTGCGCGATTGCGTCGCGTTGGGCCATCGCCGCCTCTCTATCGTCGACGTGGCGGGCGGCGCACAGCCTATGCTGACTCCCGACGGAAGATTTGCCATCGTGTTCAACGGTGAGATCTACAATTACAAAACGCTGCGCGCCGAGCTGGAGGATGCCGGCGTCACCCTGCACAGTCACTGCGACACGGAAGTGATCCTTCATCTCTATCAGCGCCTGGGCCCTGCCTGCCTGCACCGGCTGCGCGGCATGTTCGCTTTTGCCATACATGATACAGAGAGCGGCGCGCTGTTTGTGGCGCGCGACCGGCTCGGCATCAAGCCGCTGTTCTATCACTGGGACGGCAATACTCTGGTCGCCGCCTCGGAAGCCAAGGCACTGTTCGTATCGGGTCTGGCGAAGGCGCGCCTCGATCCTAAATCAGTGGCGAACTATTTTACCTACCAGTTTTCTATCGCCCCCAATACCCTGTTCCAGGGCGTTTATGAGCTGCCGCCGGGACATACACTCAGCATCGAACCGGGAGGCAAGCCCGTGATCCACCAATACTGGGACCTGGATTTCCCGGCAGATGGCGAATATGAAAGCATGGACGAAAGTTATTGGATGGACAAATTCAGTGCTGCCATGGACGAGGCGGCGGCCACGCACACCATTGGCGATGTACCGATCGGGGCCTACCTGTCAGGGGGCATCGACTCCTCCGCCACCACATATCTCTTGACCCAGCATTACCCGCGCAAGGTGAAAAGTTTTTCTATCCACTTTACCAACCCGCAGCACGACGAGTCATTGCAATACAAAGCCATTGCCACTCATATCGGGGTGGAAAACTGCGAACTGACCATGGACGACGACCGGCCGCAGGGTTATCTCGCGGACCTGACTCACTGCCTGTATCACCTGGAGCAACCGCAGCGCATGGCGGTGGACATCCCGCATTTCCTGCTGTCCGGCCTGGTGCGCGACCAGCATTACAAAGTGGTCTACACCGGCGACGGGGCGGATGAGATTCTGGCCGGCTACGATTGTTTCCGCCAGGATCGGATGCGCACCTGGTCCAATGAACAGCAACATACATACCAGCAACGGAGTGATTGGTATCTCAACGAATACACAAAATGGTATTCGCAAGATCAGATGCAGATGTTGCTGGAGCAACACACCGATCAGGCTCAAATGCATACCATCAAGCGCTTCGGCTTTTACCCGGCCTGGTACGATTTCTGGCATATCACGCACGGCGTCACGGACGATCTGTTCACGCCGACATTCCGTGAAGCGCTCGCCGGCCCGGACCAAATGGACAGCCTGATGCAACAGGTCAAACCGCACACACACGGTCGTCACCCGCTCAATCAGTCGCTCTATCTGGAGACCAAGACACGGTTGCCGGGCTGGATACTTTGGAAAAGTGACCGCTTGAGCATGGCGCACGGAGTGGAAGCACGCGTGCCGTTCATGGACCACCCGCTGGTGGAACTGGCCGCGCGCCTGCCACCGCAGTTCAAGCTGGACGACATGAATGAAAAATACATCCTGAAGAAAATGATGGTGCCGCACCTGCCGGAGTTGCCAACCCAGTACAAAAAGCGCGGCTTCTACACGCCTATCCGCGAGTGGTTCTTTACGCCTGAGCGCTACGCCGAGTTGGCGCCTTACTTGTCAGAATCCGCATTGCGCCAGGCAGGCATGTTCGAGCCGGCCGCAGTCAATGCCTTGTATGAGAAGCTCAACAGCTATGGACAGTTGGCGGACATGAGCGACTACTACCGGGTGATGCGTATGGAATGGGCGCTGATGACGGTGCTGAGTGTGCAGATTCTTTATCGACTGTTCGTGCTCGGAGAGTCGGACAAGCTAAACTGAACTTCTCACCATCGAGAAGTGTTTTAGCGGCTACGGTATCGATTGATCAAACCGTTCGTCGAAACATCATGCCTTGCCGCTGAATCTGCATCACGCAATTCCGGCAATATTTTCCCCGCCAGTTGTTTGCCCAGTTCAACTCCCCATTGGTCAAAGGAGTTGATGTTCCACACCACTCCTTGCACGAATACCTTGTGCTCATACAGTGCAATCAGCATTCCCAGCGTATGAGGGTCGAGCTTGTCGAAGAGCAGGGTGTTGGTCGGTTTGTTGCCGGGGAAAACCTTGTGCGGCAGCAAGGCGTCCAGAGCTTCGCCATCCAGGCCTTGTGCTGTAAGTTCGGCGCGGGCTTCTTCCCGGGTTTTGCCGAGCATCAGGGCTTCGGTTTGCGCGTAGCAGTTGGCGAGCAGGATGGCGTGGTGCTCTCCGATGGCGTTGTGGCTGTGCATCGGCGCGAGGAAATCCGCCGGGATCATGCGTGTGCCCTGATGGATGAGCTGGTAGAACGCGTGCTGGCCGTTAGTGCCAGGTTCGCCCCATACCACCATGCCGGTATCGTAATCCACTTCAATGCCGTCGCGATCCACGCGCTTGCCGTTGCTCTCCATTTCAAGTTGTTGCAGATAGGCCGAAAAGCGATGCAGGTATTGATCGTAGGGGAGCACGACATTTGAACTTGCCCCAAAGAAATTGCCGTACCAGATGCCGAGCATGCCCATCAATACCGGTATATTCCTGTCCAGGGGCGTGTTGCGAAAGTGCTCATCCATCGCATATGCGCCGCCCAGCAGTTCCTCGAATTTGTCCATGCCTATATACAGCACGATGGGTAGGCCGATGGCTGACCACAGAGAATAGCGTCCGCCGACCCAATCCCAGAACTCGAACACGTTTTGCGGATTGATGCCGAATTCTGCAGTGGCTTCGAGATTGGTGGAGACGGCGGCAAAATGTTTCGCGACCGCTTGCTCATCGTCCAATATCTCGACCAGCCATGCACGCGCAGAGCGGGCATTGGTCAAAGTTTCCTGAGTGGTGAAGGTCTTGGAGCTGACGATGAACAAGGTGGTTTCCGCATCCAGATTTTTTAGCGTCTCTACCAAATGCGTGCCGTCCACGTTGGAAATAAAGTGAGCGCGCAGATTCGATTTTGCAAAAGGTTTAAGGGCTTCGCATACCATCAGTGGGCCGAGGTCTGAACCGCCGATGCCGATATTGACGATGTCGGTGATCTTTTTCCCGGTGTGGCCAAGGTGCTGGCCATTGCGCACTGCCTCGGAAAAGCTGCGCATCAGCTCCAGCACGCGCCTTACATCCGGCATGACATCTTTGCCATCAATCTGGACAGGGCGGTCGGAACGGTTGCGAAGTGCGGTGTGTAGCACGGATCGGTGCTCGGTACTGTTGATCTTTTCGCCGTTGAACATGCGTTCTATCCAGGAGGGCAGCTTGGCTTGATCGGCAAGTTCGATCAGCAGGCGGACCGTCTGGTCATTGATACGGTTCTTGGAATAATCAAATAACAGATCGCCTAGATTGACCGAAAATTTATCGAAACGCGCTGGATCGTCGCGAAACATCTGGCGCATATGAGTCGAAGAAATGGCGGCATGGTGAAACCTTAGCGCCTGCCAGGCGGGGGATTCGGTCAGTTTTGACATGGTGGCCCTATTTCATATCGAATTCATTAAACAACCATTTAACTTCATATTATTCATTGATCAGGATCACTCCGGCCAATGGCGGCAGCGTAATCTCAGCGGAAAAGGGCAGCCCCATCCATGGAATCGCTTCGGCAGTGATCGATCCGGCATTTCCCATGTTGCTACCGGCATAGAATTGCGAATCGCTATTCAACACTTCGCGATATGTGCGCTGCTCAGGCAAGCCGATGCGATAGCGATAGCGTGGTACCGGTGTCAGGTTCAGCGCGACGATGACGCCAGAGCCATCGCGAGCGCGGCGCTGGAAGGATAGTACCGAATGTTCTGCATCGTTGCAGTCTACCCATGAGAAGCCTTCCGACTGAAAATCCAGGTCATGCAATGCAGGCAGCTTGCGATAGAGCTGATTGAGGTCGTGTGTCAGGTTCTGCACGCCGCGATGGTTTTCATTACCCAGTTGCCACCATTCCAGCTCCCATTTGGATTGCCACTCGCGTCCCTGGGCGATCTCGTTGCCCATGAAATTGAGCTTCTTACCTGGGCTGGTCATCTGGTAAGTCAGCAGTAGGCGGAGGTTGGCGAACTTCTGCCAGGCATCGCCGGGCATCTTGGATAGCAGCGAGCCTTTGCCGTGCACGATTTCATCGTGCGAGAACGGCATCACGAAATTTTCGGTGTAGGCATAGAGCTGGCCGAAGGTAAGTTCATTGTGGTGATAGCGGCGATGCACTGGATCGTGGCGGAAATAACCCAACGTGTCATTCATCCAACCCATGTTCCACTTGATCGAGAAGCCCAATCCGCCGAGGTAGACGGGGCGCGATACGCCCGGCCAGGAAGTAGATTCCTCCGCCATTGTCAATGCGCCCGGGAATTCTTCGTGAACCATGATGTTCATCTCCCGCAGGAAATCCACTGCTTCGAGGTTCTCGCGACCGCCGTATTTGTTGGGTATCCACTCTCCCGCCTTGCGCGAATAATCCAGATACAACATGGATGCGACGGCATCGACACGCAACCCGTCGAAGTGGAATTCGGATAGCCAGAAGTGCGCGCTGGACATCAGGAAGGACTTCACTTCGTTGCGCCCGTAATTGAAGATGTGCGTACCCCAATCCTGATGAAAACCCAAACGAGGATCTTCGTGCTCATACAATGCCGTGCCATCGAAGTGCGCCAGCGCCCAACTATCTTGTGGGAAGTGCGCGGGTACCCAATCCAGGATCACGCCGATGTTTGCCTGATGGCATGTGTCGATCAGCAGACGCAGCTCGTCGGGAGAGCCAAAGCGGCTGGTCGCGGCAAAATAGCCGGTGGCTTGATAGCCCCAGGATTCATCCAGCGGGTGCTCGGAAATCGGCATGAGTTCGATGTGGGTGTAGCCCATGCCTTTGACGTAAGGCACGAGGTCTGTCGCCAGTTCGCGGTAGGAATAGAAACGGCCATCCGGGTGGCGCTTCCACGAGCCGGCATGGACTTCGTAGATGTTGATTGCGCCATGCAGCCAATCCCACTCACCTCGCTGTTTCATCCACTCGGCATCCTGCCAGCGATGTTCATTGGCAGTGGTAGTGAGGGCGGCGGTGCCGGGGCGTAATTCATAACCTTGCGCATAGGGATCGGTTTTGATCAGCACGTTGCCTGAGGCACGGTTGCGAATCTCGTAGCGATATAGCGCATGCTGCTTAATCTCGGGAATGAATAATTCCCACACGCCGCTTGAGCCGTGAGAACGCATTGGATACAGGCGCCCATCCCAGTTATTGAATTCGCCCACCACGCTGACGCGCTCGGCATTCGGTGCCCAGATGGTAAAGCGCACTCCTTTGACCCCGCTCATTTCGATGGCATGCGAACCCATCAAGCGATAACCCTGGTGCAGCTTGCCTTCGCTGAATAAATACAGATCCTGTTGCGAAATGTGTGAAGGAAACTGGTAGGGATCGAATATATCGTGCGTCACATTGCCATAGTGCATGCGCAGACGGTAGGGAAGGGCGGGTTCTGTTTTGCCGCGCCATTCGAAAATCCCGTCAGGGTGAGTTTTCTTGAGCGGCTCGCTGGCACGCTCGCTGTGCAGCAAGACTTGCGTGGCATAAGGTTCATATATCCGTATGACCCACTCTTTGCCTTCCTGATGCAACCCGAGCAAAGCAAACGGATCAAACAGGCGTGATTGCAGCAACGATTCGATCAGCTTATTCACCTTGCGCACCCTATTTTTCTTGTCTAGTAGGGCGATTGTAAACGATAATGTACGCACTTTATAAGGTTTATCGGAGGGTAACAAAGTGAATGCCGAGTTGGGTTACCTGCAAAAAAAATATCATGTTGCGGTGGGTGATCCTGCACCGCGTTTCGTCAGTCGCATCACCAAAAACACTTATGCGATGGTACTGGCCGGTGGGCGCGGCAGTCGCTTACATCAGCTGACGGATTGGCGCGCCAAGCCAGCAGTTCCGTTCGGCGGCAAGTTCCGTATCATCGATTTCGTGCTGTCCAATTGCGTCAATTCCGGCATCCGCCGGATCGGGGTCGCCACACAATACAAGTCGCATAGTCTTATTCAGCACATTCAGCGTGGTTGGTCATTCCTGAATGGCCAGTTCGGCGAATTCGTCGATTTGCTCCCTGCACAGCAACGCATCAGCGCAGATCATTGGTATCAGGGCACCGCCGATGCGGTGTTCCAGAATATCGATATCTTGCGCGAAGCGGACCCCGACTTCGTGCTGATACTGGCGGGCGACCACGTGTACAAAATGGACTATGGCAAACTGCTTGCCTTCCACGTTGATAACAAAGCCGACATGACGGTGGCGTGTTTGGAAGTTCCTATCGCCGATGCATCTTCATTTGGCGTGATGGGTGTCGATGAGCATGCGCGCGTCGTCGAATTCGCCGAGAAACCTGATCATCCTGCCTGCATTCCCGGCAAGCCGGACAAATCGCTGGCCAGCATGGGCATCTATGTGTTCAACAAGGATTTTCTTTTTGAACAATTGGTACGCGATGCCGATGATCCGCATTCCAGTCACGACTTTGGCAAGGATCTGATCCCGCAGATGATCAAAAAATATCGCGTGTTCGCACAGAGCTTCGAACAAAGCTGTGTGGGCATTGAACACGGACATGCGCCATATTGGCGTGATGTGGGTACCATCGACTCTTACTGGGAAGCGAACATGGAGCTGACCAAGGTGTTACCCGATTTGAATATGTATGACCAGGAATGGCCGATCTGGACGCATCAGGAGCAATTGCCTCCGGCGAAATTTGTGTTTGACGAGGATGAGCGTCGCGGCATGGCGATTGACTCCCTGGTTTCGGGGGGGTGCATCATCAGCGGTTCGACGGTGCGGCGCTCACTGCTTTTTTCTGATGTGCGCATCAATGCTTACTGCACGATCGAAGATTCGGTGTTGCTACCCAATGTGGATGTATGTCGAGATGTCACCTTGAAGCGCGTCATCGTGGACAAGAACTGCAAGATCCCGGAAGGTCTGGTGGTCGGGGTTAATCCCGATGAAGATCGCAAGCGCTTCCACGTCAGCCCTAATGGCGTGACGCTCATCACCCCGGAGATGCTTGGACAGACCGTACATCGTATTCGTTGATTTGATTCAACCACCGATGTAAGGCGGGGCCCACATTATGAAGAAATCTGTTGATCTGGTTTTTCTCTGGCACATGCACCAGCCGGATTACCGCGATTACGCCACCGGTGACTTTGTGTTGCCGTGGACCTACCTGCACGCGATCAAGGACTACACAGACATGGCCTATCATCTTGAACGCCACCCCAAGGTGCGCGCAGTGGTGAATTTCGTGCCTATCCTGCTCGATCAATTGGAGGATTATGTCGACCAGTTTGCCACCGGGCAATTACGCGATCCATTGCTGCGCATGCTGGTACATGACGATTCTTGCGTACTGACCGATGACGAGCGGAAATTGATTCTTGATGCGTGTTTCCGCAGCAATCACACCAAGATGGTTGCGCCTTATCCGGCCTATAAGCGCCTGTCAGAATTATTCATTCGTTTGCAAAGGGACGGGGAAACTGCGCTGTCCTATCTGTCCGGGCAATACATGGCTGACCTGCTGACCTGGTATCACCTTGCCTGGTGCGGGGAGAGTGTGCGTCGTGAGCATCCTTTGGCAGTGCGCCTGATGACCAAGGCCGAAGGTTTTACCTATCAGGACCGCAAAGAATTACTCGGTCTTCTCGGCGATTTGATAAGCGGCATCATTCCGCGCTATCGCAAGCTGGCCGAGTCTGGCCAGGTCGAGATCTCTGCCACGCCGCACTATCATCCGCTGGCCCCGTTATTGATCGATTTTACCAGCGCCAAAGAAGCCATGCCGAATGCGCCGTTGCCACATGCTACCCGTTATCCGGCTGGAAAAATACGTGTT
>Ga0315270_10002154_pt1 | contig 10412 bp, 8 predicted proteins | sample C1_bottom_MG_FD_204932 | JGI IMG/M metagenome (GOLD analysis project Ga0315270, IMG submission 204932) | Sediment microbial communities from Yellowstone Lake, YNP, Wyoming, USA - C1_bottom | ecosystem: Environmental > Aquatic > Freshwater > Lake > Sediment | place: USA: Wyoming | collected... | reverse complement strand
TCCCTACGTGGCCCTGGAGGGGCGGCAGGGGCGCGACGTGGGGGCGGGCAGTTCTCAGTTGCAGCCACAGCCACCTCCGCCCACGCCGTAGCCGCCCGAGGCGTTTTCCTTGCTGCCGTAGATGTGCTGCACGAAGCGCTGGTCCAGCGGGTCGGCGCCCATCGTCATTTCGGGCTTGGCGAGCGTTCCCCGTTCCCACGGTTGGGGTGGCGCCATCGCGCAGCCGCCGAGGGCGGCCGCGGCGAGCAGCGCGCAGGCGGCGCGGGACGAGCGGGAGGGTGTGGCCATCGTGGGCTCCGGGGGGTGTGGTGTGGCAGGGCGCAACGCGTTACTTGGCGACCAGCGCCAGCGCGATGTGGGACTCGAGCTCCTTGCGGTCCTGCTCCTTGAAGCCGCGGTGGGCGGCGGCCACCTTGCCGTCGCGGCCGATCAGGTACGACGATGGCATGCCCTTGATCTCGAAGCGCTTGGCGCTGTCGCCCTTCGCGTCGAAGGCCACCGTGAACCGCGCCGGCACTTCGGCCAGGAACTTGTCGGCGTCGTTGCGCTGCGCGTCCAGGTTGACCGCGAGCACCTCGAAGCCCTGTGCGCCGTACTTGGCCTGCAACTCGTTCATGAACGGGAACGACTGCTTGCACGGGCCGCACCACGAGGCCCAGAAGTCGACGTAGACGACCTTGCCTTTCAGCGCCGCGAGGGTCACGGCCTCCTTCAACCCCGGCAGGTTCAGCTCGGGCGCGGCGTTGCCGGCGTCGAGCGACCAGGCCGCGGGGGCGGCCAGCGTGGCCAGGCACAGCGCGGTCACGCGCAGGGCAGACAGGCACTTGGCGGTCCGGCGAAGGGAGGTCGGGCTCAGAGAAGGGACGAATCGGTGGGTTGTCATGGTCGTGTCCGGGTTCGGGTGGGTCGGCGGTGAAGGTGAAAGGGGCGGCGGGTTCGTTCGGTGCTCAGCGGCCCGTCCGGCGGTGCCACAGCACGCCCGCCGCGAGCAGCAACAGCAGCCACAGCGTCGGATCGGCGAGGCTGCTGCCGCGGGCGATCGAGCAGCCCCCGGCGCCGACGTTGCTGATCGATGGCGGCACCGTGGCCGGCGTGCGCAGCGCGTCGATCGGCACCTGGATCGGCGTGGCCGCGGCGCTGGTGTCGATCTCGACGGTGCCGGTCTCGGTGCCGGTCGCGGTGCTCGACCAGCCGACCGCGAAGGCGCAGCTCTGGCCGGGCATCAGGTCGAACGGCGTGGCCGGGCAGCCGTTCGCGGTGGCGGGAGCGAGCGTGAACGAGCCCGTCGTGATGCGCGCCGCCGTGACACGCAGAACCGCGTTGCCGGTGCTCTGCAGGGTCAGCGTCTGGGCCTCGACGGTGGTTGCCGTGGCCGACGCGCTGAAGCTCAGCGTGCCCGGCACGACCGCCGCCGACGGCTGCGCCGGCGCCGTGCCGTTGCCCGACAGTGCGACGTCCGGCGGGTTGGTGCCGTTGGAGCCGACCTGCAGCGTGGCGCTGCGAGCCCCCACCGCGCCGGGCTGGAAGGCCAGCGCGAGCGTGCAGCTCGCACCCTGCGCCAGCGACGTGTTCACGGCGCAGGTGCTGCCACTGCCGAGCGAGAAGTCAGTGGCGCTCGTGCCGGCCAGCGTGAACTGCTGCAGCGTGACCGGCCCCGGCCCCTGGTTGTACAAGGTCAGTGACTGGGTGGCCGGGCTCGCGCCGATGCTCGCGTCACCGAACCCGAGCGCCGGGGTGGCCGGCGTCCATGCGAGCACCGGCGATGCAGTGACGCCGGTGCCGGCCAGGCCCACGACGTGCGGCGAACCGGTGGCGTTCGAGGCCACGCTGACGCTGCCGGTCGCGGCGCCCGCCAGCGCCGGCGTGAAGGTCACCGACAGCGTGCAGCTGGCACCGGCGGCCAGGCTCGCCCCGCAGTTGCTGCCGACGCCGAAGCCGCTGGTCGCGGTGATGCCGGTGATGCTCAGTGCGCCCGAGCCGCTGTTGGACAGCGTCACCGAACGTGCGGTGGAGACGACGCCCGTCGTCTGGCTGCCGAAGTCGAGCGAGCCCGGCGCGAGGCCGACGCTCGGCGCGGCCAGCGCCGCGCCGGTGCCGCTGAGCCCCAGTGCCGCGGGGCCGTTGCTGGCGTCGGAGGCGAGTGTCAGCGTCGCGCTGCGCGTTCCGGCGGCGCCCGGCGTGAAGCTGAAGCTCACGGTGCAACTCGCGCCCGCGGCGAGCGTGCCGGCAGCGCTGCAGCTGCCGCCACGGCTGAAGTCGCCCGCTGCGCTGCCGGTGAGCGTCAGGCCGCTGAAGGTCAGCGTGGCCGAGCCGCTGTTGCTGACCGTCACGCTCTGGCTGGCGCTGGTGCTGCCCACGGTTTGCGACGCGAACGTCAGCGCCGTCGCGTTCAGCGCGATCGTGGGCAGCGGTGTGGCGGTGCCTGTGCCGTTCAGCGTGACGCTGGATGGCGAGCCGGCCGCGTTGTGGGTGATCGACAGGTTCGCGCTGCGCGCACCGGTGGTGGCCGGTGTGAACGTGAGCTTGACGACGCACGACGCGTTCGCCGCAACGCTGGCGCCGGCGGCGCAGGTGGTGCCGGTGGCGATCTGGAAATCCGAGGCCTGCGCGCCGGCGATCGACAGCGCGCTGATCGCGAGCGGCGCGTTGCCGCTGTTGCTCACCGTGACGGTCTGCGAGGCCGAGGTCGTGTTGACGGTCTGGCTGAAGCCCAGCGTCGTCGGCGAGACGCCGATCACCGGGTTCAACGCCACGCCCGAGCCCGACAGGCTGGTGCTGCTCTGGCCGCCGCTCGCGTTGTGCGTGATCACCAGCGTGGCGCTGCGCGAGCCGGCAGTGGCGGGCGTGAACGTGACCGTGACGCTGCAACTGCCGCCGGCCGCGACCACCCCGCCCGCCGCGCAGCTGCCACCGCTGACGACGAACTCGGTGCTGCCGGTGGCCAGCGTGCCGAGCGTCAATGGCGCGCTGCCGGTGTTCGACAGGGTGGCGGTTTGCGCCGTGCTCGTCGTGCCCAGGTTCAGGCTGCCGAAGGTGAGCGCGGCAGTCAGCGACGCCGCCGGTGCCAGCGCCGCGGTGGCATTGCCGTTCAGGCTCACGCCGCCGGGGCTCCCAGCGGCGTTGTGGGTGACCGACAGTGATCCGCTGCGCGTGCCGGTCGTGCCGGCGGCTGGCTTGAACGCCACCGAGACTGTGCAACTCGAGCCGGCCGCCACGCTGCCGCCCGCGCTGCAGGTGCCGCCGGCAACGATGAAGTCGGCCGGGTTGCTCAGCGTGATCGCGGCAATCGACAGCGTCGCGTTGCCGGTGTTGCTGACGCTGATGTTCTGGGCCGCGCTGGTGGCGCCGATGGGCGTGGCCGCGAGTGTCAGCGCGGTCGGTGAGAGGGCGGCGACCGGTGCCGTCACCGTGGTGCTCGTGGCGGTTCCGCTCAGCGCGATGCTGATCGGCGTCAGCGTGTTGCCTTGCGCCAGGCTCAGCGTGCCGGTGCGCGTGCCGGCGGCGGTGGGCGTGAAGGTGACCAGCAGCGTGCAGCTGGTGCCGGTGGCCAGGGCCGTGCCGCAGGTGCCACCCGAGCGGGCGAAGTCGCCGGTGGCGGTGATCGTCATGCCGCTGATGGCGTAGCCCGTCTTCAGGCTCGCGTACACCGTGATGGTCTGCGCCGCGGCCATGCTGCCGACGGCGGTCGACGCGAAGCCCAGTGACGTCGGCGTGTTGCCCAGGTAGGCGGCAAGGTCCGCAAGCGCCGTTCCGCCGGCAGGAAACGACGCCCGCAGGCCGTTCATCTGACCGACGTTGGTGATCGCGGCGTCGATGACGGCACGCGCGTTGCGGCCGTTGTAGACCTTGTTCGTGTTGCTCGTCAGCGGGCTCGGACCGTGGCAGCTCGAATTGGCGCAGTTGATGCCGAACAGCGTGGCGCCGTTGACCGGGTTGTCGGCCCGCGCGCCGAAGGTGGCGAGCGTGCCCAGCAGGGCAGCACCGAACAGGCGCGTCAGCGACTTCAATGACATGGAATTCATGGTGCTTGGAATGGGCATCAGCGAGACAGACCGGTGAGCAGGAGCCAGGTGGCGTTGCACAGCGCATGCAGCGCGATGCACGGGGCGAGGCGACGGTGTTGCTGGTAGACCCGGCCGATCAACAGCGCCGGCAGCCCGGTCAGCCCGGCCAGGACGCCGGGGTGCAGCGCCACATGGGCCGCGGCGAAGGCGAGCGCGGTGACGACGTTCACCCCCAACGCACCCGGAGCCCGGCGCGTCGGCAGGCGCCGCAACAGCGTCTCCTGCAGTCCGGCCCGGAACACGGTCTCTTCGACGACAGGCGCGAACGCCACCAGCAAGAGCCAATGCGCCGGGACCGACGCAGCGGCAAGTGCGACCGCGACCGACAGCGCCGCCACCGCCACCACCACCGTGAACGGCGTACCCCACGCGAGCGCGGCGTCGGTGCCGGTCTGGCCGGTGGGCGTCACGCCGGGGTGTGTACGGGTCGTCAGCATGGTTTCTATAATATGGAATAAATTCCCATATAATTTGCGGACAGCTGTAGCAGGTGTTACGAAGCGTCTGCGCCGAACGCGGGGAATGCCGTGCGTTGCGACGAAAATCACGAACGCCGCCCGGCCTTTGAAAGCTCGATCGACCCACCGCATGAAACGCGCTCCACCCGAGAACCGCTCGACGCCACCCCGCCAACGGGTGCGGCCGAGTGCCGACAACGCGGCGCTCGCTTCGCGCGAGGCGCTGCGCTTGATGGCGCCGCTCGTGCAGTGGTTGCTGCGCCATGGCGTCTCGTATGCCGCGTTCGCAGAGCTGTCGAAGTCGGTGTTTCTCGAGGCGGCGCGTGGCGAACTGGAGCGCGACCAGGCCAAGCCGACGCAGTCCGCGTTGAGCATGCTGTCGGGATTGCACCGCAAGGATGTGCGGGCCCTGGAACTGGCCCCGCGCGCGCAGCCGGCCCCGCCGCGCCCCACGTTGTCGTCGCAGGTCTTCACGCGCTGGGTGACCGACCCGCGCTACCGCGGCACCGACGGCAAGCCGCGCGCGCTGCCGCGCAGCGGTGCGCGCCGCAGTTTCGAGACCCTGTGCCGGGAGTTCTCGAACGACGTGCACCCCCGCACCGTGACCGACGAGTTGCTCCGACTGGGCCTCGTCGAACTGGTCGGCGAACGGCTGGTGCCGGTGGCGAGCGGCTTCGTGCCGGCACCGCGGCTCGACGAACTGACGGCGCTGTTTTCTGCCAACGCGGCCGACCACCTGGCCGCGGCGGTGAGCAACCTCACGCTGGAGGCGCCGAAGTTCCTCGAGCAAAGCATCTACGCCGACGGCCTGACACCCGAGTCGATCGAACTGCTGCACCAGGCCGCGCGCGCCGCGTGGGCCAGCGCGTTCGAGGCCGTGGTGGGCCAGGCCCGCGAGCGCGTCGCCGTCGACAGCAAGAGTGACGGCGACCGGCGCATGCGCTTCGGCGTCTACTTCTACAGCGAGCCGGCAGCGCCGCCGGCCGCAGCCACCGAGGCGGTGCCCGCCCTCGGTCGCCCACCCCGCGCGCCCCGCCGCCGTGAACCCCGAACCCCGAGCAAACCATGACTCTCCACGCCCCCGCACAGAACCGAGCCTGGCGCACCTCCTTCATCGGTCTTGGGTTTGCGCTGGCAGTCGCGCTGGGCCTGGCCTCCCTCGCTTCGTGCGGCGGCGGCGATGGCGTGGTCGGGTCGGGTGGCACCGGCGTCAATACCGGCGTGGCGCAGGGCACCGTGAACGGCTTCGGCAGCATCGTCGTCGACGGCCTGCGCTACGACGATCGCAACGCAGCGGTCGTGACCGAGGTCGGCCCGGACCAGGACGTGCTGTCCGACGTCAAGCTCGGCCATCGCGTGTCGCTCGAATACCAGACCGACGGCGTGGCGCAGCGGGTCCGCGTGGAGCCGGCACTGGCCGGTGCGGTGGCCAGCGTGGCGTCGGCGAGCCAGTTCTCGATGCTTGGCCAGGTCGTGCATGTCAACACCAGCGCCGCGACCGGCCCGGTGACGCAGTTCGGCGGTGGCTACACCCAGCCGGGCGATGTGCGCGCGGGTGATTCGATCGAGGTTCACGGCGTCGTCGTGGCGCAGTCGCCAGGCTACTTCATCCAGGCCACGCGCATCGACAAGCGCGCCGCGCTGCCGCCCTACCTGCGCGTGACGGGCGTGCTGGCGAACCTGGTCGCGGGCGCTGCGCCCGGCTTCACGCTCGGCGCACTCACGGTCGACGCACGGGCCGCCGCCCTGCGCCCCAGTGGCGCGGTGCTGGCCAACGGGCAGACCGTCACGCTGCTGGCGCTGCCCGCCGCGCTGACCCACCCGAACGCTGGTGCGTGGCAACTGGCCGCGGCGCAGGTCCGCGTGGCCAGCGTGCGCGACCGCGGGCTCGACGACTACGTGAGCGGGTCGGTCTCGCAGCTCGACGCGCAGGCCCGCACGTTCACGCTCGGCACCTTGAGCGTGCGCTATGGCGCTGCCACCCTCGCGCCCGCCGGCACGCCGCTGGCGAACGGCCAGTACGTACAGGTGCGCGGCAGTGCCGCCGCCGACGGCGCGCTGGTGGCCAGCGGCGTGACGATCCGCGACGGCCGGGTCGAGGTCGAAGCCGAGCTGAAGGGCAACATCAGCGGCTATGTGTCGGGCTCGTCCACGTTCAGCGTGCGCGACGTGACCGTGGACGCAAGCCACGCCAGCGTGTCCGGTTGCCCGGCCGGTGGCCTCGTCGACGGCCTGTTCGTCGAGGTCGAGGGTTCATTGAGCACCAACGGCGTGGTGGCCGATTCGGTGAAGTGCGAGGCTGAGTCGAGCGACGCCACCATCGAGCGCGAAGGCCTCGCCAGTGCCGTGGACTCTGCCGCCCGGCGCTTCACGTTGAGCCCGGAAGACCGGGGTTCGATCAGCGTCGTCTGGACCGACTCGACCTACTTCGGCGACGTGACGCCCGCCTCGCTGGCGGGCAAGAAGGTGCACGTCGAAGGCTCGATCGTGAACGACGTGCTGGTGGCCACGCAGGTGAAGCTCGACGATTGAGCCGGCGCCGCGGCCCCGGCCGCGCTAAACGGCCTCAGCCCTGGCGCTTGCAGGCGCCAGTGCCTTCGCCAGCCACAAGGCCCCGCGCACTGGCGCTGTGCCTCGTCCGGCCTCAGTCCCAGAGCGAGCGGATGCGGGCTGCGATGTCGACAGCCTGCGCGGGCCGTGGTGCCCTCGATTCGGTTCCGGGTTCGGTCTCGGGTTCAACTTCAGTGCGCTCGGCGTCGCGCTGCACGCCGGCCTCGCCGCGCTCGAAGCAGGCCGCCACGTCGGGCGGGATGAAGCGCGTCAGCGAGCCGTACAGGTGCTTGTCGCCGAAGCTGCGCTGCTGGGTCACGTAGAAGCGCTGCGGCACGAGCAGGTGCAGGTGCTGCTTGGCGCGCGTCATTGCCACGTAGAGCAGGCGGCGTTCTTCCTCGATGTCCGCCGCGTTGCCGGTGGCCATGTCGGACGGGATGCAGCCGTCGACCACGTTCAGCACGAACACCGCGTTCCATTCCTGGCCCTTCGCCGAGTGGATGGTCGACAGGATCACGTAGTCTTCATCGAGCCCGGGCGGGCCCGACTCGTCGCTCGTGGCTTCGGGCGGGTCGAGCGTCAGCTCGGTCAGGAAGCGCTCGCGTGACGGGTAGGTGGCTGCGATGCGCGCGAGCTGGTCGAGGTCGCCCTGGCGCACGGCGGCATCGTCGTGCAGGCGCTGCAATTGCGGCAGGTACCAGCGCGTCGCGTCGCCCATCTCGGCGGGCCACGCGATGGTGCCGGCCTGCATGGATTCATACGTGACAAGGAAGGCCTGCCAGGCCTGCGCCGCAGCGGCCGGCGGCTTGAAGGCCCGCAGCGCGTCGATCGGCTCGGCGGCCGCGGCAATCGCGTTCATCAGCCGCTTTGCGCTCGCCGTGCCGAGGCCCGGCACGAGCTGCGCGACGCGCAGCCCGGCCATCCGGGCGCGCGGGTTCTGGGCCCAGCGCAGCAGCGACAGCACGTCCTTCACATGCGTGGCTTCGAGGAATTTCAGCCCACCGAACTTGACGAACGGAATGTTGCGGCGCGTGAGTTCGAGTTCGAGTGCGGCACTGTGGTGCGAGGTTCTGAACAGCACCGCCTGGCCCTTCAGACGCAGGCCGGCTTCGCGCTGGCGCAGGATCTCGTCGGCCACCCAGCCGGCCTGCGCGGCCTCGTCCTGCACCGTGACGAGCGAGGGCTTGCGCGACGACGCGGCGTCGCTCCACAGCTGTTTCGTGAAGCGCTGCGAGGCCAGTGCGATGACGCGGTTCGAGGCCTCGAGCAGTGGCTGCGTCGAGCGGTAGTTGCGCTCCAGCGTGATGACGCGCGCGGGCGGGCTGAAGGTGGCGGGGAAGTCGAGGATGTTGCGCACCTCGGCGGCGCGGAACGAGTAGATCGCCTGCGCGTCGTCGCCGACCACCGTGAGGCCGCGGCCGTCGGGCTTCAGCGCGAGCAGGATCGCGGCCTGCAGCCGGTTCGTGTCCTGGTACTCGTCGACCAGCACGTGCTGGAAGCGCGCCGACAGTTCCCCCGCCAGCGCCGGCTCCTGCATCATCTGCGACCAATACAGCAGCAGGTCGTCGTAGTCGAGCACTTGCTGGTTCTGCTTCTCGGCCACATAGGCGCGGAACAGGCACTTGAGCTCGGCTTCCCATTCGCGGCACCAGGGGAAGACCGCTTCAAGCACCTCGGCCAGCGGCGCGCGGCTGTTGACCACACGCGAGTAAATCGAGAGGCAGGTGCCCTTCAGCGGGAACCGCTTCTTGGTGTCACCCAGTGCGAGTTCATGGCGCACCAGACCGATCAGGTCTTCGGCGTCGGCGCGGTCGTGGATCGTGAAGTTGCCGGCCAGGCCGATGCGGCTCGCGTGCTCGCGCAGCAGCCGCGCGGCCACTGCATGGAAGGTGCCCGACCAGGTCAACGACGGCGGCGCCTGCGTTGCCGCGAAGCCCAGCGCCTGGTGCAGCATGCGTCCCACGCGCTGGTTCATCTCCGAGGCGGCGCGGCGCGAGAAGGTCAGCAGCAGGATGCGCTGCGGGTCGGCACCGGCCAGCACCAACCGGGCCACGCGCGCGGCCAGCGTCAGCGTCTTGCCCGAGCCGGCGCCGGCGATCACCAGCAAGGGCGCCGCCGGTGACGCTGGCGCCCCCAGGTCATTGCCCATACCGTGCTCGACCGCGTCGCGCTGCTGTTCGTTCAGTGCGGCGAACGGGTCGGGGCGGGTGGCTTCGGGGTGGACGGTTCGGGACCGCAAGGCGGGGCGCATCCATGAACTGTAGTTGTATCCAGTCCGGCGGTGACGCCGGGGCGTGCGCTACGCTTGCGTGGAACACCCGAGGAGAGCAGCGCATGGCCGTGTTGGTGGGCACTGCGTCGTGGACCGACAAGACGCTGATCGCCTGTGGGCGCTTCTACCCGCCCGGCACGAACACGGCCGAGGCGCGGCTGCGCTATTACGCGTCGCAATTTCCGCTCGTCGAAGTCGATTCGAGCTACTACGCGATGCCGTCGCCATCGACCGCGCAGCTCTGGGCCGAGCGCACGCCGAACCACTTCACGATGAACGTGAAGGCCTTCCGCATCTTCACCGGTCACCAGACCTCGCCGATCGTGCTGCACAAGGACATTCGCGCCGCGCTGCCGCCATCGGGCAAGGCGAACCTCTACTACAAGGACTTGCCAACCGAGCTGCGCGACGAGTTGTGGCGCCGCTTCATCGAAGCGCTGCAGCCCTTGCGCGCGGCCGGCAAGCTGGGTCTCGTGCACTTCCAGTTCCCGCCCTGGCTGGTGTGCAACGCGGCCGGCCACGCCCATGTGGCGCATTGCGTGGAGCGCATGGCGGGCCACACGCTGAGCGTCGAGTTTCGCCACCAGAGCTGGTTCGCGCAGGGCCACGCCGAGCCCACGCTGGCCTTCGAGCGCGAGCTCGGCGTGGTGCACACGGTGGTCGACGGGCCTCAGGGCTTCACGAACAGCGTGCCGGCGGTCTGGGAGGTGACGCACCCCAACTTCGCGCTGCTGCGGCTGCACGGGCGCAACAGCGGCACCTGGAACGTGAAGGGTGCGACAGCCGCTTCAGACCGATTCAACTACGACTATCCGGATGACGAACTGGCCGACCTCGCGAGCCACGCGGCGCGCCTGGCGCGTGGTGCGTTGAACACGCACGTGGTCTTCAACAACAACATGGAAGACCAGGGCCAGCGCAACGCGGCGACGATGGCGAGGCTGATCGCCGAGTTGGGTTGAAGCGTTCGCCGGTCACTTCCGGCCTCCACCGCCCCCTTGTTCAGCCTCTCGCGGGCGTCGGCAATGCGGCGGGAACTGCCGTTCCGCGAGAGTTCGGCGACTTGCG
>Ga0315270_10002153_pt1 | contig 10413 bp, 10 predicted proteins | sample C1_bottom_MG_FD_204932 | JGI IMG/M metagenome (GOLD analysis project Ga0315270, IMG submission 204932) | Sediment microbial communities from Yellowstone Lake, YNP, Wyoming, USA - C1_bottom | ecosystem: Environmental > Aquatic > Freshwater > Lake > Sediment | place: USA: Wyoming | collected... | reverse complement strand
AAGTAATCAACATCGGTGAACCTGCATAGTATATGCGTTCAGGCAAGTGAAGCGATTCTGTTTTCGTTTTCACTGCATTAGCCAATGCCTGTATATCAGCATCATCATAGAGTGAAAATATAATAATAGTTGCGGTTCCGTCTTCCGCAACAATCGATCCTTTGTACATATCCTTCGAGAATACTCTTTCTTTGAGCAGGGCAAGTTCCTCCGGGGAATCAGGCAGGTTATTTTCATCCACCAGTTTACCTACCTCCATCCCATCTTCACCCTGTTTGATATCCATGATGTTGGTAAGACTCGTAACCGACGAAACGCCTTTAATTTCTTTCACCGAGTCGGTAACCTGGCGTACATGCTGAAGCACTTCGGTGGTGAATACATTATCGCATTCCAGGATGATCATCCCCATTTTGTTGCCACCAAACTCGGCCCCGATTTTCTTCAGCAAAACCGCGTCCGGATCGTTATCGGGAAGTGAGCTGATTACATCCGAATTAATCCTGATGTTAGTGATCTGATAAGCTAAAAAGACTGTAATAGCCAGCACCAGGAGTATGATAATCCATCTGATCTTTAATATGGTTTTATATAAATTTTCCATTTGTAAAATCTTTGATTACACTGATAATGGTCTGGGAAACCGCTTTACTATTGTCATGTTTTAAATTCCTGAAGGCAAAACCATTGTCCCTCAAAATAATATAGTAAGCAGTTAGCTTCATTTCCAAAATGTTAAAACAAAACTAAATACTTTTCGAATCTGATAAGTAAATAAACAAAGCAATATACCAGTGCCTGCCGGTATATTGCTTTGGATAATAGTCAGTTGATAAAATAACTATTTTTTCAAAACTCCCTTTTTCTGCAACTCGGATCTGATGGCATAAATGATTTCATCCATGGTCTGGTTGAAGGAAGTGGGATTGAGTGAAGAAGTGGTACCGGACCAGATCAGCTTATTATCCCTTATGGAATAGAAGTTTGTTTCAACCATAAAGGTTTTATTCTCTGTATAATATCCCGGTGAGTAGCTGCCATACCCATAATACCCGCGGTATCCGTAGCCTCCGTAATATGATCCCTGAACGTAATCAGTCGATTTTTCGACCTCTTTCAAATGCATAACAATGATGCCATCAAAGCCATCTTTAAGCAACCTTGAATCGACCACGTTTTTAACTGTATCGTTGGGTGACAGGTATGTGTAGGACTGAACTCCGACACCAGGTTTAAGCGCCTTGGCAATTTTGTCCTCTGCAGTCCGCTGCGATGCAGCATCTTTAAGCGGTGCAATTATCAGAACTTTTGTAAAAGGTTTTGTTGTTGCATTAAACGAAGGATCAATCCAGCTTTTTTCAAGCTTTGTCGATGCGCAGCCGAACAATAAGCCTACCAGGCTTAGCGAAATTAATAATTTGATTTTCATGACTTTTGATTTTAGTTGTGATTACTTTGATGTCTGTAATTAATTATATTTTGTGCTGTTTACTGTGTTAAGTGCTATGTAATCTGTGCAATTTGATGTGTGATTTCTGCAATGTAATGAGAAAATCTGATCCGGTTGAAATTTTAATCAGCTAATTTTATCAGCTATGCACTTTTATCTAACTAAAAATAACCAACTGTATATGAAGCTATTACAAAGGCCTCCTTTCTTCACTTCCAGGCTGAATCTTTATTTCGGTTAGGTCCAATTTGCGCGATAATTACCGTGTAGGTCTTTTCATTATTCAATATTCACCATTCACTTTTTTACTACCACTCTGAGACGCGATGCCTCGGTCTCTACTTTCATCTAACTAAAAATAACCAACTATGTCACTGAATGCAAAGATAAACCAGTATCAAAAATAATAAAATAGTTATTAATAGGTATATTTAAAATGTGTTATGAGATTTAGTAAAGTCATACTTGTTGAACGGGAAACTATGCACAACCGACTTAAAGAATTTACTTCTTTTACTTGCTTCACTTTTCGGTGTTGAGTTGCATTTGATGTAACTGATGCTGTAAGGTGAACATAGGTTTTTGATTGAGTTTGGCTATTCCTGTTTCAGGACGGTCGAGAGATAAAATTAAAAACATAACTACGGCAAAAACAATGCCCAATAACAGATTGATCCTGAAACTTCCTTTGCCCGAAATCCCGAACTGATATCCGAGTGCAAGCATGGATAAGAAAGCAATTACAAATAATACCCACAGTATCGCTATAGGTATACGATATTCTAGTGTCATTGTGATACGATGATTGAAATTATCAACCAGATCGTTAACGGATGAAATAAAGAGTGCATAGTTTTCTGAACTTCGGTCCAATTCTCCCAGTTTTTCACTGTAATTCCAGAAGCTGTCAAGAATCTGCTGTGATCGTGTCATTGTTAATCCGAGTTTCGATGCATCGCTTGCTAATTGAATCCGAAGATCTACATATTCAACAAGTTGTTTCCTGGTTTCGGTACGCATAGGCTCAGGTATCAATCCTGCCCTCAGGTAGGTTGTCCGGATGTTTGTAACTTCATCCAGCAACAATTCTTTCCGTGCATCGTACCGATTGGCAGCAATCTGAAAGGTAAATGCAAGCATAAATGCCAGAAGGCCAAAAGCCGCACCAACTGCAGCGCCAACCGGAGTATGCTGCAACTCAGCTGATTTTTTAGCGCGGTAAATGCCGTAACGCTGGCCGATAAATATGGGTATCAGCACGACCAGTAGCGGGATAAGAAACATGCCTGCTATTTCAAGATAAAATTTGGTGTTCATATGTTGCGGGTATTTTGATTGTTTAACACAATTAGATAAATCCAACATTAACTTTAAAATCCAAATTCCAAGCATCAAATTCCAAGGAAAAATTAAAAAAAATCGTGGGTTTAAGTATTGTGAAAGTTAGGTCCTGGAATTTGGGACTTGAAATTTGAGACTTGGAATTTATAGTAAGCTTGTTCCGATTTTACACATTTGTACTAATCACTTCACCTCTTCAATCTCCCCCGGTCTCCAGGACTTATTGAACCAGGCATCCGTGGGGTAGTAGAGGCGTAGAATCATATTCCATCCTTTCCCCGGAATGGTTTTCACCCAGTTGTTCTCTTTACCAGGCGGAGAACTGGGGCCAAACCAGGCATCCACCGAACCATCCTGGTTAATAAGAAGACTTTTGCGACTGCTGTATACCGATGGCCAAGGTTGATCCGTACTGATTATCAGGCGGGACTGGTCGTCGTATACAATTACTGACCAAAAATTGCTGGCAGGTATAACGGGTGGCAAATGTAATCTGTAATACTTACTTCCATCCAGTGAATTGCCATTGGAATCAAATGTTGAAACATACAGTAATTCCTTTTCCATACACTTGCCATTATCAGCTATTGTTGCTTTTATTGTAAACCATGAGTCCGCAATTTCTAATGTTAATAAAACATAAAATTACAACCGTTCACTGCCTCGGGCAATAGTTATCAATAGGTATTTTTGCTTAACTTTGTCCTTTATACTGTATTTGTATACTACTAAATAGCTTATGATAAACGAATCCAAAAGTTACAATTTGTTTTTCAAGTTTATCGAAGCCTATTCACCAACTGGTTTCCTCGGAATTGATCGCGATGACAGGCTGATACCTGAACTTGAAGAACTCACGGAAAATACCAGGCAGTTTTTCTTTGTAGCCGACATTGTAAGAATGGAGATTCTTTATACAAGTTTTGGAAGTCTTCAAGTGATCGGCATTCCTCCGGGTGAATTAACTCCTTACCATATTCATGAAGGCGTTCATCCCGATGATGCACTGCGATTTGGCCTTGGAAATGCCCAATTGTTTAAAATGGCAAACGCACTATTTTTTGAAAGGAAAGGTTCGGCACTGTTATCAACCAATTTAAGGATGCGGAATCCTCTGGGATATTATTCAGATTTACTTCTTCAATGCTATTTGTTTTATTCTGATTCCCCGATCAGGACAGTCTATCTACTGCAAATTCACACTAACATTGATGGGTTTATTAAGATTAAAAACAAGAATCATTATTATGTAGGAAATGACCTTTCCAATTTAAGATTTCCTGACAAGGAATTGCTAACAACAGGTAATTCTCTAACAGATCGGGAATTTGAAATAGTCAAGCTGATAGCGGCAGGCCTGAGCAGTGAACAAATAGCCGAGCAATTATTCCTGAGTATACATACAGTTAATACCCATCGTTCAAATATAGTGAACAAGACCGGATTTAATACTATCTCCGACCTTATTATTGATTACCAAAAACGCGGATTGCTATAAGGGCTGATCTGCTGTTTAATTGCGGAACTTAATTTCTTCTGACCGGAAGGATAATCGAATATACAGGTAAAGTAAATGGTATAAATTTCCGCATTCGTTAAGATCCAAATTCCAAGTCTCAAGTTCCAAATTCCAGGAAGTCTGCAGGGCAGACTATGGATTTTGAACCTTATATTTATCGGGATCGGGCTTCTGTCTTGGAGTTTGACTTGGAGTTTGGGGCTTGGAGCTTGGGGCTTGGAGCTTGGAGCTTGGGGCTTTTTAAATTTGTGATTTATCCCACGGCAAGTATAAAATCCGGAAACGATCAGAAATGATATCCAAACTGGAAACTATACCTGAACCATGAAGTTAACGTAATTTTTGAAGTACTGATGGTAGCAGCTTCATCTGAGAAAAGGTAGCCAAGAGCCGGAAAACGCTCCTTAAGTTTAGCTGCAAGTTCCTCATCAATTTTATCACCCAGCTCAGTATTCAGGTTCCCCGTAATATTAAGATTTCCCCAATACCCACTTAAGGAAGGCCCGAACATCAGTAAATCAAGGGAGAACTTCTTCGAGAAGATGAATTGATACCCTAATTCAAATCCCAGGTTTATCATATTCGAATAACCTGTTAACCATACATTATCCTCTTCAGGTGCATCCATCACATGAACCTTGCTTTTAAATGATGTTCCATAATAAGAGACGTATCCCCCATAATATAAACCATCTGGGGCAGGACGCCGGTTCCTGGAAAATGGATAAATTCTGTAATCAGCAGCAATGTTAACCCCTTTACTTTTATCTTTATTGAGAAAAACCTTATTAAAGAGGGTATCATTTAAAACTTGCGGAACAACCAGATAACCAAGCTGAAGGGAAACGGATTTGTTCTTCTTAATAAGCCGTTCGTAGCTGAAAGTGACATTCCTGATTTCATTGAACAGCATCATTGGTGTGGGATTAAATTTAATCACATTCAGGTGATACGGAGTAAGGAGATCCGGGTTCTCTGTCTTTTTGGGTTGTGAAACACTGTCATTCGGTTTAGGGATGGTATCATTCCGTACCGATGCTTTTAAATCCATGCAGGATAAGACATTAAAAACAATCATTAATACGAGAGCGTAGATGGTTTTGGTTTGCATATTAAAACCTTTTTGAGATATGTTATACAAATGTAAGCGAAAGTTAGCTTTTACTTAATGACTTATAACAATTTTTATTCCTTCTGCGTTTGCTCAAAAACTGATGCAATATATGGTCAATTCCTTATCGGTCAATCGGCTGATAAATCAAACGACTGTTTAATCAGATGATTATAAATAGGGGGAGTAAGGTAACTTAGCCTTATTAAAGCAATAAAACATTTCCGGTTATTTCAATGCTTACTAATTGAAAAGACTCAGCTGGTCGACCGGAAATAAGCATAATTTTGTAAGTTGAATGTATCTGTATCAATTACTAAATTATTCCTCATATGAGAAAAATAAATTCAGGTTCCCGGTTCTTGTATCTTCTTGTCTTTTTCATGCTAGTTATCCTTCCCTCAGGCTATGGACAAGTAACACCCTTCCAGAAGTCGGTAATGGATTCCATAGAAGCAAACTCGTTTAATGCAAGTATTGCACTTGGATTCAACGCAAGCCAGGATGCTTTAACATCTCTTACCACTTCTGCAGATGTCGGGCTTATGTATTCCACCGAACGATCAAATTTCCAACTTGTACAGAGCAGCTATCTCAACAGGTACGAGAAGCACTCGACCGATAATCGTTTTTTGGCTATGGCAACTGCTTCTTTGTTCAGCCATGATTCGGTAGGCAATAAAGTTATCGAAAATAAAGCATACCCTGAGCCTTTCGTGCTATATTCGGAGGATGTTATGAGGGCATTAAACTGGAGGTGGCAGTTCGGCATTAACACCGTTTATGCATTTAAGCCAACAAGTATATTACGCATTAAAACCGGTGTAGGATTGCTGTATGAAATGGAAAACTGGCAAATGGTGAAACACGAAGAAGTGCCATACCTCGATACGCTGCCTGATACTATCCAGAAATATTTATTTGAAACAATAGGAATCAGCCAGGATGGTAAACTACGCAGGAATAATATACGGGCCAATGCTTATGCCAACATGATGTGTGCATTTAATAGAAATATCAATCTGAATGCGTTTATTGATATACAAATGCCATTTGTACCACCTTATAAAGACCTTCCACAGATAGATGAATTTCCGGTAGTTACAAAACTGTATCCACGCATAACTTTTGCTATGGATTTTATGGTTAATATTTTCGGGAGCCTGAGTTTTATTACGCATTTTGCTTTTCAGTACGACAAAGGACAGATACCCTTATATGCGCCGAACTTTATGTATAATGTATCGGAAGGATTAATGTTAGAACTTTAATTTGTGTAGAAATATAATGGCTTTCAAGAGGGGAGCGAATATCTACCAATTATGACTACAAACCACTAGTTGATGGCGTGGTTGAGGGCAATGTTTTTAAGCTTACCACTAGTGATTTAAGAACAAGAATTAACGATTTCTGATTTAAGAAGTATCCCAATATACAAGGTTTATATCCACTTCGTAAATCGCAAATCCTTGTTCCTTTTTCTTCGATCAATCATTTAACTAAATTTAGACAGTTACTAAGATTTTTTACTTTTTGGAAGTCCACCACCCCAGCGGTATTGCCAGTAAACTCCGACGGCAGTAAAATCAGTGCCTGTTCGTGTCGAAACGCCTGTGCTGAATGTAAATTTCAGTGAGTGGTGAAGATTTAAAGGAAGGGCAAATGTAAGACCTAAACGTGAGTTCTTTTGCAGATCATTTCCTTCCACTCCATCAAGTGTAGTATGCCCGCCCCAGTAATACGTTCCATCCACTGCCGCCCAGATGCCTGGCGTGAAATTATAATTAACATGCCCCTGCAGCGATCCGATAGGAGCTTGTGAACGGGTTTTACCACCATAAAAATCATGGTTAGTTGTATAAAATGCTGCACCTCCTGTAAGTTCCAGCACCAGGTGGCCTAAAGTTTTTGATATACCAAGTTCCGGTTTAAAGGAGAATCGGTGAGTACCGATATTTACAAGTTTATCAGGATCGTATTGGCCTGTAGGCACATACACCTGCAAACTTGCACCGATTACCAAATCCTGCTTATAATCTTTAAATCCTGAAATTGGGAGAGAAGGCGCTCCTATGAAATTTACCGACATGCGTAAGCGTGCATCGGCCAACCCTGAAACATCGCGCGAAATAGTCTGTCCTTGGAAATCAGCAGAACCTGATAGCCAGGCATAAGGCACGATCATGTCGAACTTGCCCGACAAACCAGCTATATTCAGGGAACGTGCATAGGCCAACAATGACCCGTTGATGTTAATTTTTGCATTTTCGAGCGGAACAGCCGGATCAAAAAGAACCCCGCCCGACATATACGAATAACCGGCTACTACAAAATTAATTCCCCTGGGAATATTTGTGTAGGCACGTGGTTCAAGGTCCTGGGCACAAACAGGCGAAATCCGGGAGAACAAAAGCACAGTTCCTATTACCCGAAGAAGTTTTGAGTTAAATCCTGGTGAGTACATGTCCGATTCGATTTTATTTTTTTTACAACAGAATATGCCTATAATTTAAAAAGAACCAAATCCCAAATTTCAAGCCCCAAGGAGTAGAAAGAAAATCTTTGTTCTATAAGTTGTTAAAATCATGGACTTGGAATTTGAGCTTTGGAATTTGAGTCTTGGAATTTGGGACCTGGGTCATTAACCTGGCAAGTATTTAGTCTTTCTCCCCATTGCCCTTATCCGTTTTTTTCTGATCCCCCTGCATTAAATATTTCCCAATCAGGAAAGCAATGATAATAGCCACATACAACTGGCCTGTTATAGATATCATGTAAGCCAGTGTCTGGGTTTCGGGGATGCGCGGGGTAATATCACCGTAGCCGACGGTGGACAGGGTAATAAAACTGTAATACAAAAAATGTGCAAAAACCGGGTGTTGAATGTAAGATGGAAAGTTGTAGGCATCCGGGTAAAGCTGATAAAAAGCTAAGGTCAGGCTTGCTCCTATAATACCTGCCAACAGGTAAATATTTATGGAAGTGATCAGTACATTTACATTAACTGTTTTGCTTTTAGAAATGAATCTGATAAGAAAAGATACCACAAAAACAAAGAAGATCACAATAAAGGAAAGCTTTACTAAATCGATGTAAACGGAATCGTATCCCGCAGGCTTTAGCCAGATTAAAACCATCATTGAAATTACAATAACCCTGATGAGGAGCTTTCGTGATTTTCGGACATCTGCCACAACCGTACTTTGAATAAACAGGAAACTCAAGGTTATCACGAAGATAAGTTCCGACAGCGGGCCACCACCGAAAAATGCGGGTAATACCATTGTAAGAATAGTAGCGAGGAGAAGCACGAGAAACCGGTTCTTCTCCAGCCAGGCAAGGGATTTAGTATAATGCCGTTTTATCATAATTTATCCAAATCAGATACCGTAATGGGATGTGGTAAATTTAGTAAAAAAGTTAAAACAGACTCACCCTGTTTATTCCGCATGTTTTCGCAAAAAAAGTACGCGAACTTTTTCCTTACCCAAAACCCGCACCAGCTCTTTAAACGCGAAGAAGGGTATGAATGAGAAGAAAATCAATAATGCTCCTCCCAGCCACAGGTTATTCATGTGACTTTTCAATTCATCAATTGCTTCCATAAAAACCGGGTTATTTATGAAAATCCGGATGAAAGCTTCAACAATATCGAATAACATTACCCACAATGTGAACAATACTGCTTTGTAAAGTACAGGATAAATCAGCGGCTTATGCTCAAACTTCCGGCTGATACGCAAAAAAGCACCTATCATTACAACTTTGGCAATAACCAGTGCCTTTATAATTCCGCTAGAGTAATCATTCAAGTAAATTTCGTAGTGTGCAAGCACCAATCTTCGATAAAAGAGTATTGCGCTGAATACCAGTGCCATGTATATGACATTCATCCAATATTCATTGAACTCATGGAGGAATTTTTGTTTCCAGCTTTTTTTTACTTCCTGATCTGCCATTATTACAAAACTTTATGCGGGATACAATTACTCATTAACCCAAGTCTCAAATTCCAAGTCTCAAATTCCAAGGGGGTTATCTGGTGCTGAGTGCACAGTGCTGAGTGCACAGCGCACAGGGCTCAGTGTTTGGGTCCTGGAACTTGGAATTTGGGACTTGGTTTTTGGGACTTGAGTTGACAAGTGACCCCAAACCCCATAGGAGCTAATGGTTGACGAGCATTTATTTGGATTTGGGTCTTGGGACTTGAAATTTGGAATTTGGGCCTTTAATGATCATTCCTGCTCTTCTACATTGTTCGAGTTAATCCATGCAACAAACAGCTTATATCCCAGTGAAAAAACAATGGCACCGGTAAAGAGGCCGATAAAACCGGAAAAGATAAATCCCCCGATAACGCCGATAAATATTACCAGCATGGGAACAGGAGCGCCTTTGCCAAGCAGAATTGGTTTGAGCACATTGTCGGACAAGCCTGCTATGAGCAGCAATACAGTCCAAATTATTGCCGGTACAAGTTCTTTCTCCGAAAACATGTAAGCTATAACTGGCACTGTAATAAAGAATAGCGGTAATTGAAGAACACCTAAAACAAATACCAGCAAGGTCCATATTCCGGCATATGGAATACCTGCAAGCATGAACAAAACTCCGTTCAACAATGCCAAAATAAGAGCTACTCCTATTATTCCTTTCACAACACTGCCGACCGTTTTTACAGTCATCTCGGCGAATTCATCCCCTCGGTCGCCGGCTAATTTCCTGAAGAATTTACGCATACCTTCACCTGCTTCACCAAAAACCAACAATATAGCGGCTATGATAAAAGATATCAGTATCTGAATTATACCACCAACAGCACCTAAAATTCCTGTCCCTATCTTACTCCCTAATGCAATTATCTGCTCCTGATATTTCATAACAGTTTCTACCAGGTTAACAGAGGCGTTGTACCACAAATCATAAAGCCTGCTCCCGATAATTGGCCAGTCTTTTACCTTTTCGGTAGGTGGCGGTATGGTGAGAGTGCCA
>Ga0315270_10002152_pt1 | contig 10417 bp, 6 predicted proteins | sample C1_bottom_MG_FD_204932 | JGI IMG/M metagenome (GOLD analysis project Ga0315270, IMG submission 204932) | Sediment microbial communities from Yellowstone Lake, YNP, Wyoming, USA - C1_bottom | ecosystem: Environmental > Aquatic > Freshwater > Lake > Sediment | place: USA: Wyoming | collected... | reverse complement strand
CGGCAGTATTGGCGCCAGCCAAAGTTTTATAATAAGTAAAAGTCTCATTGGCAAAATCAGCCGAAATCTCGTTGTTTTTTACCGTTAGGTTAAATATAGAATATCCTAATAAATCATCACCACATTGAATAATAGTTGTGTCATTTACAACTGGTAAAGCGTAAACAGTCAATATCGCCTCCGCCGAAGTTAAACCGCAAGAATTTCCGGTTTTGTTCAATTGAACTCGATATTTGTAGCCATTCATTGCGTTGCTAACACTTGTTATTGTTAGTGTATTTGTTGTTTCGCCGGAATAAGTAGCATTGCCAAGAATATTTGTCCAATTCACTCCATCAGTCGAAAGTTGCCATTGATAGTTATTTCCACCATTGTCAACTAATGTAATTGTAGCGTTTTGTAATTCGCAAGTAGGAGCAATATTTGGTTGAGAAGTTATAACAATTGGAGCCGAAATTAAATAATTGGGATTTGGAGTTGAATAAGTTGCACCAATAACCAGCCCATTTAAATCAACGGTTAAAGGTGAATTTCCAAATTTTCCATCGCCATCGCCATCCGTAAATCCAGCTTCAATAACATCGGAACATAAATCTTTGTCGCTATCTAAATCTCTATAATTTCCAATTCCGTCAGCATCCAAATCAGCTCCGGTTTCTACTGAATCCAGAATTCCGTCGTTGTCACTGTCTAAATCTAAATAATCTAAAACGCCATCATTGTCAGTATCAACAGGGGTAAATCCAGATTCGAAAGCATCGTCAAGTCCGTTATTGTTAGTGTCTGTATTTGAGATTGGAATTGTGGAATTTGTCTGGGCTTCGATTATATCTGAAATTCCATCATTATCGCTGTCAGAGTCCAATTGGTCTGGTTTCCCATCGCCATCGGTGTCTTTAGGAATGCAAACTGCATAAAATTTCATTGTCGATTTGTTAGGTAAATCATCCAATAAATTTTTATGGGTAAAACTGATGGAATTGGCTAAATAAGTTTGAAATTTGAATGTGCCAGTTCCAGCAGCTAAGGGAATTGTGCTGTTGAGTCTAAATCGTATTTCAAAAGAAGAAAATTGGGTTACACCACTTTCATAAATGCCGTCATAGTTAGTGTCAATTAATAATTGATTCGTTGGATTAAGGACTGTTATGGTTTTATTAATGTCTGAATTCACAATATATTCTGCATCAGCATTCAATAAGTCGGAAGGATTTGCTGTCGAAGCATATTCTATTCCTACACTTATTGGTTGCGCAAAATTCATTGTATAGGTTACACTATTCCCTTTCCCTGCGGGAACTTCTGATATAAAACTTCCATCTAAACTGCCTGTAAATGGGATTGTACTCGCTGTTATAGAGGTTGCAACATTTCCTGTGAAAGAATTAGAATAGGTTGCAAGAGCAATAGTTCCGCTATTTAAATTTGAAATATTGATATTTTGATTTCCATAAGATTCCGTACAATTTAGGATTCCATCATTGTCATTATCTACATCAATATTATCGCAGGCTTTGTCACCATCTAAATCAGTAGGGCATTCGCTAACAGGAATTTTATCGGAAAAAACATCACTCAGGCAACCAGAAATACTTCCTCTTACTTGATAAAAACCAGGAGAAGTTGGTGTGTATTCATTGCTTATTTCGCTAGGTATTAGCACATCATCTTTAAACCATTGAAAAGAATTATAAGCAGTTAGTGCGCTAATTTTTAAAACCACATCTGGAATACAAGAAGAAGTTGCGCCTATTTTAATATCAGATATAATTTCGGGTTTAAGATCAAAGCCTGAATAATAACCACCATAAGTAGCAAAACCACTTGATCCAAAATAAGAGACATAAACTTGCTTATTCGAAAACACGCCTATAGTACCTCTTAATCCGGTGATGCTATACACTTCAAAACCAGGATTGGCTATTACGGTTTTGAGGGTTGCAGTAACTCCAGAAGGAAGACTAGAAATTGGATAATTTACACCATTAATTCCTATTTCTAAAGTGGCTCCACTTTCGGTAACGATGTTTACCCCACTATTTGTTGTAAAAGATTGTGGAGCAATACTTTCTAAAAAGGGGATATTGTTTACAATATTTGGAGTAGAACAATTTAAAGGTGGAACAAAAAACATTTCCTGATTGGCCTGACTGGAGCCTCCAACACTTTGGTATGCAAATGCTGGTTTAGTAGTTCTCACATACATATTTCCATTTGCTCCATACAAAGAACCATCTATAGCTAAATATTGTCCTGCATTTAATATGGTTGTGCTAACCTCGTTAATAAATACTTCGGTATTGTCTTCGTGAGCCACAATCAAAGGTCTTTCGGTGATGTCTAATCCAAAACCTCTTACGAAAATGTATTTAGTTTCATCAGAAGAACTATTTTTTATATTTTCTATTGGAACTATTTGGTCAAATCCCAAGTCTAAATTTCCATTATTATTCCCATTAGTTCCCCCAAAAGAACCACAGTTAAAAGCGATGGGTTTATTCGATTTGACTAATGCTCCAATTAATCCGTCTTTATTGGCAACACTGACATCTTCTGTAGCCAAGATATAACTTTGCCCTCTATTTAATGTAATACTTGCCGGTGTGTTTCCAGCAGTTGGATTGTTTAACAAAGTTACCCCCGGTTTGATGTCTTTGAATTCAATAAGAGTATTGTTTTCTGTGGCTAAAATGGATAGAAAAGTATATCGAACCGGACTTGAATTTGTTGTGGCAGTATTTATAAAGGCTCCAACTCTAAATTCCTTTCCCAATGCTGACATTCCTTTTGAAACCAATGAGCCAGCTTGGTTGTAATTTCCTGCTAAAACTCTAGCCGCTACATACACTAAACTTTCGGCTTCAATTATAAATCCTTTATCAGAAAGCGGTGTATTTAAAAAACCGCTGCTAGCCATTAGTTGCGTATCTGTTCCAGAACCAATGGTATAAACATAAGGGCTGTTTTGTGATACTGTCACATTAGTAATTCCTACTCCAATGGCATTGATTTTGACTTTTACTGGTGTTAAACTTGGGGTAGAAATATATAAATATTGCTCTTGTGCGGCGATACTATTTGAACCTGATAATGGCGGTATATAATGCGTTTTGCTAAATTGAGCAAAACAACTTAGTGATATAAAAATAAAGAAAAATAGGGTTGTTTTTTTCATTTGCTAAAAATAATAAATAATAGCTACCTTTTCAATGAAAAATGGCCTTTTATTATTTTGCCGTCACCAAAGTTCAAATGAAACCAATAATCGTCTGCAGGCAATTCATTTCCAATGTATGTGCCGTTCCAGCTAGGATTTATGGCATTAATTTCTTTAATTAATTTGCCATAGCGGTCATAAATAGTTGTGGTAGCTTTAGGAAATAAATTAAGATTTTTTATTTCCCAAACATCATTAAATCCATCTCCATTGGGAGTGAAAAATCGAGGATAATCCAAAACGTAAATTGCAAATGGAACAGACAAACCACATCCATTTTTATCTCGTGCATAAGCCAAATATTTTCCGGGAGCTATTCCTATAAACAACGGATTGTCTTGAAAATAATTACCATCTAACGAAAATTCATAGCTGCTACCAATGCCCGTATATTGTAATAATACTGAATTTTCATTTCCAGCAAAATCATTGATTGTTGCATCAGTAATTGTTGCAATTCCAGAACTTGTAACCGTAAATTTTTTCACAGCCTTGCAGCCATTTATATTCGTAACGGTTACTGAGTAATTCCCAGCTGTATTTATTGTAATCAAGTTTGTTATAGCTCCAGTATTCCATAAATAACTCGTAAAACCTGAAGCAACACTCAAATCGATTGTTGAGCCAGAACAAATGATTGTAGTTTCATCTTGAAAATTTGGTGGGATAAACGTGTTTACAACTAATGTGATAGGAATTATTCCGTAACAATCTGGGCCGTTTACGATTCTGGCTTGAATAATTTGTTGGTTTGGAGTAGTGTTCTTGAAAATATTGGGTAACGGATTTTTTTGAGAAATAGCATCCGTTGTGTTGACATAATATTCGACAATCATTCCTACTGGCAAACTGCTCAAAATTTGTGGACTAACTTGTGCATTCAAATCAAATTGATACAAACCGTCTTGTACAGCATCGTCATCACAAGTTGACACAGGACTTTGGGTTGCAATGGAGTTATTGGCAATAACAAGAGTAACTTTAGCATAATTGACACAACCGAAAGAATTGGTAACTCTTGCATAAAGCACGGGAATAGTTGGTTTGTTGGTGTATGTGGTTGGGTTGGTAATTGGATTTAATTTACCTTGTGCGTCAGTCAGCGATTCATAATACATAACAGGACTTAAACTCGCATCATTGTTTTTTATGATGTTATCTACTTTCGATAAATTGAAAATTGTTATTCCATCATTATTATCATCACATTGTGCAAGAGTTGTGTCTGAAAGGACAATTTCTGGGGAATATTCTAATTTTATTTCGTCAGTTGCCATACAGGTTGCTGGAGAAAAAATGACTTCTACTTTATATGTTCCAGTATCAGTAATAATCAAACTTGGATTTTTTTCAGTTGGAAGTAAAATGCCATCTCTATACCAATTATAATCATAACTTGGTGATAGTTTGGTGTCAATTGTATAGCTTTCGCCAAAACAAATCGGATTGCTAGATGCTAATCGGTCAGGTCCCAAGTCGATTTTTGGAGCAAAACTTCCCGCTTTTAGAAAAACTGCCGAATCATAATATTCATTTTTATCATTTGCAATAACCAACTTTATATGATAACTCTTTCCTGCGATAACAGGTGTTTGAGCAGTCATTACAACTGTTTGACCAGCATAATTTATAGGGCTTGTATTGTTATTAAATCCATTGAAATATTGTTGATTTACGGCAGGACATCCGCTATTGACTCCTGATGGAATGGTGGGACGAATATTTGTAGAAGATACAGGAATACTGGTGCCGGGTATTACGGCTAAATTGTCATAAACAGAACCAGGTGTATTTTCTTTAATTAAAAAAGCAAATCCATCGGTATAGTTGCAAGAGCCCGTGCCATGATATTCAATTGATGCAAAAATATAATCAAAACTTAAAAAATTAGTTAATGGAATGAAATCGAATTCTAAAACAGTAGCAGTTACTGAGGAAATATTTAATATTTGATTCAAATCTGAATCACCTAGCCAGCCTCCATCGCCATCGTTGCCAATAATATTAGTAGGGATGTCGTTAAAAGGCCCAATTGCTTTTTGTGCATAACTCGTACTCAAAAGAACTCCGTCTGTAAAAGGGAAACTTCCTCCCGCATTAGTAAAAAAACCATAACTATTGTTTTGTCCAACTGGAACAGCTGTGTCACCAGTTGCAACAGCATTCAAAACATTGGCACAAGAACTGTTTACCAACACATTTTCGACAAGTTGTTGCGCACTATAAGAGTCGTCAACAGTAATATTTTGTGCAGATACACTAAGCGTATTACAACAAATAAAAACGAAAAATAGAATTGTTTGTGCCCATTTCATAGTGTTACAAATATACTATAAAACTGTATTTTTTTAAAGCTATTGCATATTGACTTTAAAGATTTCCTGATTTCAACTTTTCAAATAATAAAAAGGAGCTATTTTATCGTCTTAGTTTGAATTAACAAACGATATTAATGTAAATTTGTATCAAATGTTTTCAAAATGAGTGAAGCACCAATAATGGTTTTTAAGAAACCTACCTATCCATTAAATAATTTATTTTTAGATTATTTGGAACGATTTGATCGTATATCTAAAGTTTCTATTTATTACGATGATTTATTACGCTTCTCAGGTGCTATAAATGTTTTTGATAATCATGATGTAGATACATTGTGGATTCGGGTTTATTATAGTGAATTTGAGAGAAACGAAATTGATTTGAATCTAAAAAAAATATATTCCTATTTGCATTCAGATGGTAATTTAGATATTATAAAATTCCTGAGTGTTGATGCTATTGACTACTGTACTTTTGGAAATTCAAAGCCTTTTCGAGTAAAAGTCAGGAACATTTTGAATGATAATTACACTTATTTTTATGTCAAAAAAGCGGATGCTTCCCGGGTTTACGGGTTAGAATTAGAACACATTCTTTCCCCTGACAAAATACATTTTTTAGTGTATAAAGACACTCTGATCGAAGAACATATTATGGGAATTCCCGGCGATGTGTTTATGAAGACGCTACTAACAGATTGTTCTGAGGTCGAAAAATCACAAATTGCAAAAGAGTTTGTCAAGTTTAACGAACGTTGTATGATTCGGCTATTGGGTGATATGAGAGCTTATAATTATGTCATTGTTCCCATTCACGACTTTGACCAAGTGGTTTATAGAATCCGCCCGATAGATTTTGACCAGCAATGTTACGAAGGGAATTTCAAAGTGTATCGACCACAGTTTTTTAAGGAAAATTATCCAATGGTAAAATTGGTCAAAGATAAATTGCAGAATAGCTCAATTGAGCAATATAAAGACGAGGAAAGAGCTGCTTTGGCCAAAAGAATTTATTCAGCCGAAACCCGAATTAAAAAATTATTGCAAATTATGGGCAACGATACCATATCTCCAGAAGAAAATGTCGAACAATTAAGAGTAGAATTATTTCGATTAACTCACGATATAAATTTTAAGAGAGCAAAATCTATGGGAAATGTCCTCAATGCAACTTTTGATTTTGTCGTTCGGAATTATAAAAATGTGAATGTCTTTAAATAACTTTAACAAAGAATTTTAGATTAAGCAGTATTTTATTTGCTACAAAGGAATATCAATCTCAGATACTCGAGCAATTCGTTTTCTATTTATTGTTTGTTTCAATAATAGTAGGCTTTTTATAAGTAATAGTAATAGCATCTTTTTGGGGCTTTAGGATGAGATTATTAAATAGAGAAATGTCTTTTTTTGTACAGACTGTTTAATGTTTCATTAATGTCTTTGAGCTCGGGAGTCAGAAATGTTTTATGACCTTTAAGATCATTTGTCAACTCTAAACCACATACGGAACATTTATATTCCCTAAAGTGGTTCGTCACATTTCTGGTGGTGATTATTTTATGTCCGAAAAATGAACACAAAATTTTACTGGAGAAATTCCTTTCTCTGATTTTAGTGTTGGTCATATTAAGTCTATAAGATTTGGGATAGTAAATATATATTATAACCGATAAAAACACAAATAAAACCGATTAAAAGCACAATATAAATTAAATTGACTTAAAAAACTTATAAATATTAAAAATAGATGTGTTTTTTATTTTGGGAATTTGCCCTTAAAAAGAATGCTTACATAAAAAATCTCCAATTAATGAAAATAATTGGAGATTTTTTTATGTTATTCTACCGAAATCTGCTAACTAAAAATGATTATTTAAAATTTAGTTCTTCACTTCTTTATTGAAATATACTAAGTAATAATACATTTGTTTTTCTTCGTCCCAGCCTTTTTCAACATATTTTTCGGCACTTTCCGGGTTGATAAAATCCATTTTTATTTGAATATTTGTGTCAAGACTGATTACGTTTTTAATCGATTTTCTGGCATCAGAAACCGCAGCATTTGCAATTGGAAAAGAGGTCACATCTTCGATGCTGTATTTTTCACCTTTGTCAACTTTGTAACTTTTAAACTCAGGAAGTAAATCTGGGTTGTCTAAAACTTCATTCAAGAAATTACTCTCTTCAAATTGGTCATTTTTTGCAAAATAATTCACGCTGCGATTCATAAACATTACTTCTTCTTTTTTGTCTTCGGCAGGAAAAACAACGTCTTTCGCAAATCCTTGGCAGAATTTCAAGTATTTTTTAGTAATGAAATTTTCATCTTCAAATGCATCAACCGAAAGGAAATTTTCTAGCCAATAACGAGCATCGTAACGGTTGCTGTCAACAGTCAAGATTTTATAACCTTCTTCTTTTTTATAATTAAAAATGATACAACCTTTGTCCAATTTGCTTAGGTTTATCCCGTGTTGCAAAATCATTTCCAGGTTTGATTCCTTTTCTTCAAACTGCAAAAAATCAGATTGTAACTCGCTTTTGAAAATTCCAATGGCATCCACAACATTATTGTCGATATTTACATTGGTCAAATGCGCTACATAAACTTCTCCGTTTTTGATGTGCGGATGGTTTGATTGCTCAAATAAATGTGTTGTTATTTGCTTTGATATTTCGTGAATACTGCTCGGATTTTCGAAAATTTGAGTAGCCAATTTGAACATATCATTATATTCCAAATCGACTTCGTGAGCAAATTGAAAATAGTTTTCCTCTTTTTCGCGAAAAGGTTTAAAGAAATATTCTTTGATTAAAGGTACAATTTCATCATTCAGCTTGAAAGGTTCTTCAGATAGAAAGATAGCTTCATTGCGGCTTTTATTCCCCACTCTGTGAATGGATAAGGTGTCAATATGGGTGTTGAATAAGTTGATCATTTTTTTTGGTTTATTTAGACAAAAGAACCAAGATGCCAGACAATTAGACGTCTTTCATCTTGGTTCCTGATTATTAATTAATTATTTTTTTAATTCCAATTCTCTTCAAATCCGTAGTCTTCAAAACTATCGTCTCCTTCGAACATATCTAAATCTTCTTCGTCAAGGTCATCTTCAAATTCGTTGTATTCCTCTTCTTCGTCCTCGGCAATAAAATGTTTATCCATAGCTTCGGCTGGCATTTCACCAACAGAGAAAATAGTTTCCGGATACGTATTTCCTGCAGATATTTCTTCGACAGCAGCCAGTTCTACAAGGAAAGTCCACATGCTGATGAAATCGTAAACATAGATTATTTTGGTGTTTTCTTTGTCCAAAATATCCGAAAGCAAGTAATCGCTCATCGTTTTTTGTTCGCCAGGAATATCTCCGGTATCAAACATCGCAATTTCATCCTCTTGATTCCAAGTGTCGTCACAAGTATAAAAAGAAGCTACTTCCATACCATCAAATCCAAAAGAATTGAAAATAGCATTGTGAAAATCTTCTAAAGTATCGTCGGCAAGTATCGCAATATCTCTAAAAATGTCCTCTTCGGCATCGAGAATTACTCTAAATTTATAAACCATAATCTTTGTTTTTATTGAATGGTCAAAGGTAAAATATAATTTTAGATTTTAGATTTCAGATTTTAGATTTGTTGATAAGATTTTTGGTTATGGGGATTATTGATTCAGTTTTCGAATCACTTTCGCAGGATTTCCAACTGCCAATGAATTATCAGGAATGTCTTTTGTCACCACAGAACCTGCACCAATCACGCAACCTTTTCCTATGTTAACTCCAGGACAAATAACTGTATTTCCTCCAATCCAGCAATCGTCTCCAATAGAAATGGACAAAGCATTTTCGAGTGTTTTTCTTAACTCAGCTTCTAAAGGATGATTGGCAGTGTAAATTTGAACATTGGGCGCAAAAAACACATTGGAACCAATTTTTATTGGAGCGCAGTCCAAGATAACACAATTCACATTGAAATAAACATTGTCGCCACAAACAATATTATATCCATAATCGCAATGAAATGGCGGTTCTATATAAAGATTCGTTCCAGCATTGGGAATTAATTCCTGAATTATTTCTCTTGCCTTTTTAGTTATTCTGTATTCAATTACGTTTAGTCTGTGGAGTAAATTCTTTGTTTTTCGGCGTTCTTTTACTAGAATGGGATCGCCAGCCAAGTAATTTTCTCCAGAAATCATTTTTTCTTTTTCGGTTTTCATCAAAATGCTTTTATTTACAGTAAATATAATTGAATTTACAATTCAGTCTCCAATTTAAACAATTCGGTTACATAAAATTTTGAGGTTTTAATTCTCTAAATACATTTGCCTCATCAAAATCTTATGTTATGAAACCATTTTTACTTATTTCCGTTTTCTTTTTCACACTACTTTCCTTTTCTCAAACGACGATTTCCGGGAAAATAGTGGACGAAAAAAACAATCCAATTCCCAATGCTAATATTTTTATTGATGGAAGCTATGACGGTGCAACATCCGATACTAAAGGTGATTTTAGTTTTACCACAACAGCCGAAAGAAATCAAACTTTAGTCATTAGCGCTTTGTCTTTTGAGATAAAAAAACTTGAAATTGGGATGAATAAATACCAAAGCCAAACTATAATTTTAAAACGCAATTTGACTGAACTTAACGAAGTTTTAATCACGGCAGGAACAATAGAATCGGGTGGAAAATCGAGAGTTTCTGTGTTGAAACCTTTGGATATTTTGACAACGGCCGGAAATCCTGGAGATATTGTTTCGGCATTCAAAACCTTGCCAGGAACACAAATTGTTGGCGAAAGCGGGAAACTTTTTGTCCGCGGAGGAGAAGCCAACGAAACCCAAACCTTTGTTGATGGACTTCGAGTGGCGCAAC
>Ga0315270_10002149_pt1 | contig 10421 bp, 11 predicted proteins | sample C1_bottom_MG_FD_204932 | JGI IMG/M metagenome (GOLD analysis project Ga0315270, IMG submission 204932) | Sediment microbial communities from Yellowstone Lake, YNP, Wyoming, USA - C1_bottom | ecosystem: Environmental > Aquatic > Freshwater > Lake > Sediment | place: USA: Wyoming | collected... | reverse complement strand
TACGGTACGCGCTTGCAATTGACGTACCAAGTCTGTCTGGGCGATGATTGTTTTCGTCACCACCAGCAAGCCACTGGTATCCTTATCCAGCCGGTGAACAATACCGGCCCGAGGTACCTCCGACAACTGGGGGGCATAATAGAGCAAGGCATTAAGCAATGTGCCCTCCCAATTGCCGCTGCCGGGGTGTACCACGAGTCCGACAGGTTTATTAATGATGAGGATACTGTCATCCTCGTACAGGATATCAAGCGGAATATTTTCCGGGAGATACGACTGATCGGCCGGGTCGCTTTGGGGTATTAACGCAATAACCTCGCCTCCCCACACTTTTTGTTTGATCGTTACAGCCGCACCATTCAGGGTAACCTGCCCTTGCACCACCCACTCCTGTAATCGGCTACGCGAATACTCCGGCAACAACTTGGCCAGCGCTTGATCCAGCCGCAATCCCCCATACTCTAAAGGCACTTTTAGCTTCAGAGGATTAAGGGAACCAGTATTTAAGGCGGGTGGGTTTACGGTATAATTGCGCAATATATTTTCGGATTCATTCATGCGTACCATTTTATCTGTTTTCCTGGTGTTCACGGTAATCTCTTTAGTTGCGTGCAGCTCGACCCCAAAGCAGGATTTAAGGCCCGCCAACGAACTTTATGCCGAAGCACAAGCGGAAATGGCTGAGTTTAATTATGAGAAAACAGTCAAACTACTTGAAACGCTGATATCTCGTTATCCCTATGGCCGGTATGCACAGCAGGCTTTACTGGATATCGCCTACGCCAATTATAAGCAAAACGAACCAGATGCAGCCCTCTCAGCTGCAGATCGCTTTATCAAACAGTTCCCCAACAGTTCTGCACTGGATTATGTTTACTATCTCAAAGGGCTGATCAACTTTAATGATAATGCCGGTTTTTTCAGCAAACTGTCTCGCCAAGATCCCGCAGATCGCGATCCGCAAACCCTGCGAGACTCTTTTGATTCATTCAAGGAATTGTTGACACGTTTCCCGGAAAGCCTCTATGCAGAAGATTCCAGGTTACGTATGCAGTTTCTGATCAATACGCTTTCACGCTCGGACATCCACATCGCCAAATACTATTTGCGGCGAGGCGCTTATATAGCGGCTGTCAATCGAGCAAATAATGTACTCAAAACGTTCCCAAAAACCCGAGAGACACGTGACGCATTGCAAATTTTAATACTTGCCTACAATGCAATGGGACAAACTCAGTTACGCGATGATGCCCAACGTGTGCTCGATTTAAACGTCGCCAAAGACGGTATTAGACCAGACATTAAAGACACCTTGGATGCCTCAGGAAGTTGGTGGCAGTTTTGGTTATAAGAAAGCCCATATGAAATTTTGTTCCGATTGTGGTGCGCCTGTTGAATTGCGTGTTCCGTCCGATGACAACCGAGAGCGCCACATCTGCACGGTTTGCACCACCATTCATTATCAAAACCCCAAGATGGTCATCGGTGCTATTCCCGAATGGGAAGATGGCAGAATTTTACTCTGTCGGCGCGCAATAGAGCCTCGTCATGGTTTTTGGACACTGCCTGCAGGATTTATGGAAAACGGTGAAACCACGCCCGAAGCAGCCGCCCGTGAAACGCTCGAAGAAGCCAATGCAGATGTGCAGATTGGTGAGCTTTATTCGTTGTATAACATCCCGTATATCAACCAGGTGTATATGTTATTCAGGGCAAGATTGCTTAATCTTGATTTTTCTCCCGGAGTGGAAAGTTTGGAAGTGGCCCTGTTTGCAGAAAAAGAAATTCCCTGGAATAACATGGCGTTTCGTGCTGTCAGCCTGACCCTGAAGGACTACTTTGCCGACCGCAAGGCTGGTGCATACCGGTTTCATATCGGAGACCTGTCAAAACCAATTCTCCAACCGTAACACCAATATTTTATGAACAACTCCAGACACGGTAATGAGCGATAATATGTTTACCCCACAAAATGAATTAGAAACACAGCTAATGGCTGCTCTCGACGGAAGCATGCCGGGTGAAGAGTTCATCCGTTTACTGCCAGACGCCCAGGTATTTATGCCGATACAGGATGAGGTTCATTCGATCAAGGGTTTCCAACGCACCACCAAAGCTCAACCCCTGCTTGTTGCAGATGAAACCGGACAACAAGTATTAATTGTATTTACCAGTCCGGGACGAGCCAAGAATTTCGTCAAAGACCACCCGGGCTTTGGCGGTGGGTTGCTGACTGAATTTAGCTGGGTGCTTAGAAAAATGGACCGTCCCATGAGCATTGCGCTTAATCCGGGGTATGACACCGGATTTGATATGGACGAGGAGATGGTGGCTGAAGTAATGGCCAACCTGCCACCGGAAGAAATAAAATGACGACTCGACTCGTCGGCGAAATTTATTCGTCCAAACATTCTGAATACTCCGAAGCCACCCAATATTGCTACTATAACGGCGTACATGACCTGGCCCTATTCTGGGCAAGGCCTACACAAAAAGAAATTAATGGCTTTCTCAGTCAGCCAGTGGAATTGGCCCTGTATGTTGATCAATCCGTTTTATTTTTACTGTTTCGCATTACGGACATTTGCGAGTGGTCGGATGTGGCATACAACATCCACCAATTACGTGCCGAAGAAATCGTTATTCCCAACGAAAGTCCCGGGATCCCGGGCAAGTTGCAAATGACACTAGTCAATGCGGACAGTGGAATTATCCTTGCCAAGCGCAAGCTACACATTAGCCCGACAATGACACAGGCTCTGCGCCACACGCTGCAGGAGCAATACAAGCAGCCCGTTACTCGCATGGAATACGAGTTACAGGTCAAACAGACCTACAAGAGATATGCCGACTCTGACGCGATGCTCAAAGACGCATGGATAACTGAAATGGCAATCACCGACACCACCCTAAAATAACTTGGGTTATAATTTTGTCGGCCCCTGAATCGAAGGTGATTGATTTGAATTTTGTGGGTGCAAACAGTTCTACGCTGAAACACGGACACTTTTGGTTAATTCATTTTGTAACTGAGAACATGGCCAACTCAAAAAAACAACCTACCAGACTCGAATTATATAAAGCAGGCAAGATTGAAGAGCGGCACTCGATTCGCCCTTCTCACGTACCTGTAAATGAAGTGAAGACAAAGGAACCCGATGATGAAGGGATTAAATTACGACCCGAATTAATCATCATTGGAGTAGTTGTCATTATCATGCTCGTTCTGGTGGCAGTCGGTTTTTAGTTACATGCACACGAAATTTGCAGATGAACATCAACCTGCCACGGGTCTCTCCAGCCCTGATCCGCAATGCCAGCACAACTGAAAGTTACCCGGATTTTCCTCGCCGCATTTACGACAAAACACTACGCCAGTGTCAACGGGGGTAGTGTCATAATTTTGTGCGACTGCTAAAGCACGTTCAAGATCAAAATCATTAATAACCCAAACCTCGGGATATGCCTCGGTAAAAGCGATCTCGCCGACCCCACCTTGTGCATGTTCGTTAAACAACCGCGCTTTTATCCCGACATGTGAAAGCAGATCGAGCATGATATGAGCCTCCATTAAATTTGCGGCTGAATATATTTTTTTCATATATATTTAGGAGTTCAAACAATAAACGAAACAGTTTCAAACACTATAAAAAAAGTGTCAACACACCCGTGTAACCATACAGTCTGTTATAAGAGATTTCACCGTTTGCAAAAAAGCCGACAAGCGGGATAGTACCTAATGTTCGACTAATCATCTTGAGCTCTTCGGATTCGGCTCCAAACATCCCTTCCCCGCGTCCCAGACAAGAAATATAAACACCTCCCCTGGGCACCACACCGTTTACCGTTTTTATGCTGCCAAGCATACGCTGCATGTCCTTTATGGCACTCGCGCCATCCCGTCTGCAGAATAATATTTGTCCGCCAACTTCAACCCTGTCACCTATCGCTAATAACTTTTGTTCCACATCAATACCAATTAAATTACGCACCAGGTAGTCCCCTGTGTCAGAGCCGGTAATGGGCAAGCCAACAAAAATATAATTGGATAAACGCTCCAAATCACGCGACAATATCTCGCCGATATCTTCTTGAAGCACATCAAAGGCTGGTCTGTTATCTATTGTTACAATCACGTTTTCATCGCATTCTGTAATCAAATGCACACTGCCTATCGGTGACACGCCCTGAGTCAAGCGTGTAGTAAGCGCAACATCGGATGTAAAGGCGACACCTGACAATCCACCCTGCACAAGGCTGTCGGCTACTTGAAAGTATGATTGCCTCGAACTGGTCAGGCCGCCCACCACAAAACCACTTTCCATCCTGGCTGCACACTGCTCAATCAAACCAAGCATATGTTGATTTTCAGGATCCCCGTGAACAATACCAAAATAGGCAGGTTTGCCAGCAATCAAAATTTGATCTTGAAGTTCGTCCGGACTGCGAACAGGCGCTAATACCCGAAAGGTATCTTGAGGAAATTCGCCGAGCATAACCGCAATAGCAGGTTGATCAAGATATTCATGATCGGTCGCACAGATTCCCGTTCCGCTACTACCTACCCAGTGATGGATGCCGGTCGACGTTTTAAGGAGACTTAAAATATCGTCCATATGACCTGACAAAAGATCCGTCACGTAGAGAAACCCAAGGTTGGCTGTAGCGGGTATTTCACCCAGTTGAACTAAGCACTGATGAGCCGCGTCTTGCCATTGTGGTGCCATTGCGTGGCCATATTTAAATTGCCGTGACATATCAGCTCAATGCATCAGTCAAGAAGGAGCGATACTTTGTCACGATTTCGTCCTCGCTACCCAGCATATTAAAGATCGCAACCAATCCCTTGCGACCTGCATCATCACGAAACTCACGGTCTCGTCGCACGATTTCCAGAAGTTGGTCCATTGCCCCTACAAAGTCATTTTGCAGCAACTTGAGTGCACTCAACTGATAACGTGCTATCGATTTATTTGGCTCTGCCGCGATGTCGAGTTCCAGTGATGGAATATCGGGCGCATTTTGTGCAATACGGAGAAACCCTGCATGAACCAGCAAGATACTGACCTCTTCATCTTCACGTACGTCCACAGGCAACGTTTGTAGTACCGACTCAGCTCTGGCGTAGTCACTTTTTAGCATCAGCAATTTTGCAAGATCCACGGAAAGACGAAAATTGCCGGGATCTTCCAGCACGGCTTTGGATAGCAACGTACAAGCCTGATCCAAATCGCCATCCTGGTGATAAGCACGTGACGCGTTGACCTGAGCCAGGTTGGCTTCTCGAGGAACATATTTATCGATAGCGCGTCGAAATTCCGTATCAGACTCAGCACCATGTATGGTATTCCCAACTTTTCCATGCCGAAAAAATTTAACCGTTGGGACGCTGGTAACTGAACATTCGTCTTTAGCCAACCTGCCGAACTCATCCGTATCCAACAATACCAACAAAAATTTCCCGCAATACTCGTCCGCCAGCCTGATTAGCCGCGGCATCAGCTTCATGCAAGGACCAGCACGGGGTGACCAGAAATAAACCACGACGAGTCCCCGATCTGAATTTTCAAGAACCAGCGTCCTGAAATTATCGGCATTTGCTTCTTGTATATAGGATGGTTTTGTCATAAAAAAATAAGTTATTAATCAATCTGAACACATTCAAGCGTAGCATCAGCCATGCTGTTTATGAATCTCTAATATTGTCATAAACGACTTTCCAACTCTTCCCAGCGCATCATCAATGCCATTAAATCCGCCTCTATGACATTTGTCCGGAGCTGTAATTTTTGAGCCTGCTTGGGATCGTCTCGGTACATTTTCCCTGCAGATAGTATCGCCCCGATTTCTGCTTGTTCGCGCTCCAAAACTTTAATCGATTCCTGAAGTTCGTCAAGTTCACGTGCTTCTTTGAAACTCAATTTTACTGAGGTTTTAACCTTGGCTGATTCTGTTTTTACCGAATTTTTTGTTGGCACGACAACTGGAGACTTCGCATCTTCGGGCTTAAAGTCTTTCATGCGCACCCAGTCTTCATAGCCTCCGACATACTCTTTCAGTTTGCCATCACCCTCGAAAGCAATAACCTGGGTAACCACGTTATCCAGGAAAGCACGATCATGGCTCACCAAGAATAATGTACCCTCATAGTTGGCGAGTAACTCCTCGAGTAACTCAAGCGTTTCAATATCCAGATCATTGGTTGGTTCGTCTAGCACCAGTACATTGGTAGGGCGGGTGAACAGACGTGCCAATAACAAACGATTGCGCTCACCACCTGACAAGCTTTTTACGGGCGAACGCGCACGTTCCGGGGCAAACAAGAAATCACCCAGATAACTGATTACATGTTTGCGAACCCCGGCAATTTCAACAAAATCCGAGCCCTGACTGATCGTATCAACCAATGTAGATTCCTCATTTAACTGTGCACGAAGCTGGTCAAAATAGGCTACTGACATTTTAGTGCCGAGCTTGACATCCCCGCTATCCGGCTCCATTTCGCCCAGTATAATTTTAAGAAACGTGCTTTTTCCCGAGCCATTGGGGCCAAGCAGACCGATTTTGTCACCACGCTGAATTCGGCACGAAAAATTATCGATAATTTTTCTGTCCGGAAATGATTTACAGACATTACTGAGTTCAGCTACCAGTTTGCCTGAACGTTCTCCCGTGTCTACACTCAAACCTACCTTACCCACAGATTCACGCCTGAGTGCGCGCTCTCTCCGAAGTTGCTCCAGCCGTCGAACTCTTCCCTCATTGCGGACGCCTCGGGCTTTGATACCCTGGCGTATCCACACTTCTTCCTGAGCCAGCACCTTGTCAAACTTCGCATTGAGTACAGACTCATCAGCCAGCATTTTTTCCTTGAGTGCCTGATAAGCCGAAAAACTGCCGGGGAAACTTGACAATTGACCTCGATCCAGCTCGGCGATACGAGTAACTACCTTATCAAGAAAGCGTCTGTCATGGGTAACCAGCAGAACGCTGCCTCGAAAACTATTCAACAAGCCTTCCAGCCACTCAATAGAGGAGAAATCCAAATGGTTGGTCGGTTCGTCCAATATCAAGACTTCAGGCTCGGCCACCAACGCCTGAGCCAGCGCAACACGTTTGCGAACACCACCAGAAAGCGAGCCTACCAATGCTTCTGGATTAAGTTCAAGGCGCTGAATAGCCGTTTCAATTCGCGCTTGCACCGCCCAGCCATCCTGCGCTTCCAGCTTGGTTTGCAAAGGCTCCATGGCGGCCAACAAGGTATCGTAATCCGCGTCCGGTTCCGCCAATTGATGCGATAAATGATGGTACTCGCTGATAATCTGGCAGAGGTCGCCCAAGCCGCGTGCAACTTCATCAAACACTGTTGCATCCGCATTTAATATAGGCTCCTGGCTAACATAGCAAACCCTCGCTCCAGGCGCTCGCCACACGATACCGTCATCCAGCGCTGCATCTCCTGCCAGCACTTTTAACATACTCGATTTACCGCCGCCATTACGACCGATTAGGCCAACGCGTTCGCCCTCGTCCAGCTGAAAATCTATGGCGTCCAGAAGGGCAACATGGCCGTAGGCAAGGCTGGCTTTGTTCAGGGAAATATAAGGCATATTTATAAGTTATTTGAATTGTTGATTGTGTAATAAAGCGACTCTAGAGGGCCGGAGGGTAGTTATCTGTTGAAAGTTTACGGGATGGGTCAAGGTCTGGGTTTTGCCACCAAAAGCTTTAAATCCTCAATAATCTCTTTTGAATGTCGCGAGGTTTCCACCTTGTCGTACACTTTTTGAACAAGACCATGCGGATTAATTAGAAAAGTATAGCGCTTGGCCATCTTAAAAATTCCAAGGTTCAATAAAACACCATAACGTGCGGCCACTTGTGAATCCCTGTCCGCAAGCAAGGGAAATGGAAGATGATATTTTTTTGAAAATTCAGCGTGGCTATTACTGTCGTCCAGACTCACCCCAACGACATGTGCACCTAATGAAGTCAGATGGTTGAGGTCATCGCGAAAAGCACAGGCTTCCTGGGTGCAACCGGGAGTATCGTCTCTGGGATAAAAATATAATACCAGCCACTTGCCACTGTATTCCGACAAACTGTGTAATTGGCCTAACTGGTCGGGCAAGCTGAAATCCGGGGCTTTCTGCCCAACCTTGGGCAGTTCAGCAGCTTGTACCATCCGTACGCACAATAAAAATAGCGTACTCACCACAATTAATAATAGCAACCACTTCATCCACTACCTCATTAAATTTGTAACACAGCAAAAGGGAGATTTTACTTGAATACGCAATCCTCAGCCCCATTAGTTGACTGTAAAGTTAAAAACAATCGGGCCTGCTGTGCACTATTCAGTATCTCCATTACTTAATGAATGTATAGGCCCACCATGAGATGTTAAGATTATAACGGGGCGCGGGAATGGATTCGGTTTCTGGGAACTCGCTGTATCATTGCCAAATGACCAAAATTTCATCATCTGCAGCAGAAATACACAATCTATTTTTAAAGATACTTCATGCTAAAAAAAATCAAAGTAAATGACATCAAACTTGGCATGTACTTACAAGAAATTTGTGGCAGCTGGATGGATCATCCATTCTGGAAAAGGTCATTTAAAATTACGGATCCAAAAGACCTCAAAACATTGTTCGAATGCGGGATCCAGGAAATCTGGATCGATACGGACAAGGGATTAGATGCAACAGAAAACAGCCTGAGTGAAGCCGATACGAAAGTTAAAGTTGATGCGACATTACTTCATGTTGCTCGCTCCGCACCGAGTCCCATCACCAAAATCTCCATGCAGGAGGAAATTGCCGAGGCTCGAAAAATTCATGACTTGGCAAAAAAATCAGTGACGATCATGTTTAACGAAGCACGAATGGGAAAGGCAATAGAGCTTAATGAAGTTTCATCACTGGTAGACGAAATCAGCCAATCGATTTTCCGTAATCATGAAGCATTTTTAAGTATTTCCAGATTAAAAAATAAGGACAATTACACTTACCTGCATTCTGTAGCGGTTTGCGCATTAATGATGGCACTCGGCAAGCAGCTACAGCTGGACCCTATCCTGTTGAAAGATCTCGGTATGGCCGGCTTGCTTCACGATGTCGGGAAAATGATGATACCGAATGAAATTTTAAATAAACCCGGTCGCCTGAGTGATCCTGAATTTGAAATCATCAAAGACCATCCCATGCGAGGCTGGAAAACCCTGCAACAATCTGCAGGCGTTTGCGAAATTGCAATGGACGTGTGTTTGCATCATCATGAACGTGTGGACGGTACGGGCTACCCCAATAAATTATCCGGAGAAACGTTATCCCTCTATGCCAGAATGGGGGCAGTGTGTGATGTATATGATGCAATCACATCAAACAGGTGCTACAAACTTGGTTGGGAACCTGCCGAAGCCATTCGAAAAATGGCGGAGTGGCAGGATAATCACTTTGATAGCAATGTGTTTCATGCTTTCGTTAGAACCATTGGAATATATCCCTCAGGAACCCTGGTTAAGTTAAAATCGACACGCTTGGCCGTTGTCATTGAGCAATCGAAAACCAATTTACTCAAGCCGCTTGTAAAAATATTTTTTTCAACCAGGGAGAATGCACCCCTGACGCCAGAAACCCTTGATCTGGCTCTCTCAACTGACAGCATACTGCATGCTGAAGATCCTAAAAAATGGGGTTTTGACTTGAACAAATTAACCGGTATCTAATGTAAATATACTCAACTTAACCAGGAGTTTTTTTATGTCCAATTCAATCGACTCTATCCTTAATGAGACCCGCGTATTCAAACCTTCTGATGCATTTGTAGCACAGTCAAATGTACCCGGAATGGCCGCCTACCAAACCTTGGTGAAGGCAGCCAAGAACGATTACGAAGGCTATTGGGCAAAGCTGGCACGCGACCATATCATCTGGAAAAATCCCTTCAGCAAGATACTGGATGAAAGCAATGCACCCTTCTACAAATGGTTTGAAGATGGCCAACTGAATGTTTCCTACAACTGTCTAGATCGGCATTTAGCAACCCATGCCGATAAAACCGCCTTGATATTTGAAGCAGATGACGGCAAGGTCAGCAGCGTAACTTACCGTGAACTACACGGACGAGTGAGTCAATTCGCAAACGGGTTGAAATCACGCGGCGTTAAAAAGGGCGACCGCGTCGTTATTTATATGCCGATGAGTGTTGAGGCCATCGTGGCGATGCAGGCTTGCGCCAGAATTGGTGCAATTCACTCGGTTGTGTTTGGTGGCTTTTCTTCAAAAAGCCTGCAGGACAGGATTATTGACGCCAAGGCCATTGCCGTCATAACAGCTGACGGACAGATGCGCGGGGGCAAATCCATCCCGTTGAAAGTGGCAGTAGATGAAGCTCTCAAAATGGGCGGCTGTGAC
>Ga0315270_10002148_pt1 | contig 10429 bp, 7 predicted proteins | sample C1_bottom_MG_FD_204932 | JGI IMG/M metagenome (GOLD analysis project Ga0315270, IMG submission 204932) | Sediment microbial communities from Yellowstone Lake, YNP, Wyoming, USA - C1_bottom | ecosystem: Environmental > Aquatic > Freshwater > Lake > Sediment | place: USA: Wyoming | collected... | reverse complement strand
CCGGCAGGGCTTTCAGGGCCACGAAGGTCAGCGCGAACTGCACCCCGTTGCGCGATCCCCACAACAGGCCGGCGACCAGCGCCACAAACCCCGCGACTGACCACACGATACCCCAGATGTGCTGCAGCGGAATGCCGATCGACAGCGCCGCTTGATGATCATCGGCGACCGCGCGCAGTGCGCGTCCGATTTTGGTCCTGGAGAAAAACAGCGCCAGCGCCGCCACCAGCACCGTGGCGATGCCAGCGGCGGCCAGGTCGAACTGGGAGATCGCCATGTTGGCATTTTCCAGCACCCATTCCAGCGGCACGTCGGCGATGCCCAGGTCGAGTGCGCGCACATTGGCGCCCCAAATCGCCTGCGCCAATCCCTCAATGAAGAAGCTCAGTCCTATGGTGGCCATGAACAAGGAGATTTCAGGCTGCGCCACCAGCGGACGCAACACGATTTTTTCAATCAACAGGCCAAGCACTACCATCACTATCATGGTGATAGGTGCCGACAGCCACAGGGACAAGCCCATATCATGCAGGCCCACCGCTGTCAGGGCGGCGAAGTACACCATCGCCCCCTGGGCAAAATTGAATACTCCGGACGCCTTGTAAATCAGCACAAAACCCAGCGCCACCAGGGAGTACATGACGCCCGAGAGCAGACCGGCAATCAGCACTTCGAAAAAGAATTGCATGTCCCTGGCCTCAGCCTTAGTGTGCGACGCCAAGGTAGGCGTCGATGACATTCTGGTTGTTGCGTACTTCGTCCGGCGTACCGTCGGCTATTTTCTTGCCGTAATCGAGCACCACCACCCGGTCTGAAATATCCATCACCACCCCCATATCGTGTTCGATCAACACGATGGTGGCGCCAAGCTGGTCATTGACATCGAGAATGAAACGGCACATGTCCTGTTTCTCCTCGACGTTCATGCCGGCCATCGGCTCGTCCAGCAACAGGATAGACGGCTCGGCGGCCAGCGCCCGCCCCAGCTCCACGCGCTTCTGCAACCCATACGGGAGGCGCCCGACGGGGGTCTTGCGGATGTGCTGAATCTCCAGGAAGTCGATGATTTCCTCGGCCTTCTTGCGATGCGCGATCTCCTCGCGCCGGGCCGGCCCCCAGTAGATGGCGTCGAGCAGAAAATTCGACTTCATCTTGAGGTTGCGCCCGGTCATGATGTTGTCGAGCACGCTCATGCCCTTGAACAGCGCGATGTTCTGGAAAGTGCGGGCGATCCCGCTCTTGGCCGACTCGTAGGTGTTCATGTCGCGGCGATGCTGGCCGCGAAAAATAATCTCGCCCTGCTGCGGGTGGTACACACCGTTGATGACGTTGAGCATCGAACTTTTACCGGCGCCGTTGGGGCCGATGATGGCGCGAATCTCGTGCTCGCGTACATCGAAGCCGATATTGGTAAGCGCCTTCACTCCGCCGAACGAGAGGGAAATATTCTCGAAACTGAGGACAACATCGCCAATTTTTCTGACCTTATCCATGGATTCCCCGGCCTCAGGCGGCTTTCTTCACTGCCTGGGATGGAGTGGTCCTGGCTTCCATGATGCGCAAATCGGCGCTGACCATGCCGGTGCGGCCATCCTCGAACCTGACCAGGGTTTCGATAAATTGGGAATTCCTGTCCGAATACAGCGCATCAATCAGCACCCGGTATTTCTCGCCGACGAAACCGCGCCGCACCTTGCGGGTACGGGTCAACTCATCGTCGTCCGGGTCAAGTTCCTTGTGCAGAATCAGGAAACGCTGCACCTGCGAAGCGCACAACATGGGGTCGTGCGCCAGGTCGGCGTTGGCATCCTCGACACACTGGCGGATCAGATCGTACACCTCGGCCTTCTGCGCCAGGTCGGTGTAGCCGGAGTAGGCAATGTTGCGGCGTTCCGCCCAGTTGCCCACCGCGCCCATGTCGATGTTGATGAAGCAACACACCTTGTCGAGGCCTTGCCCGAACGCCACAGCCTCTTTGATGTAGGAGACGAACTTGAGTTTGTTCTCGATATAGTTGGGCGGAAACAACTCGCCGCCGGCCAGCTTGCCGACATCCTTGGCGCGGTCGATGATCTTGAGATGCCCGTCTTCGTCGAAGAAGCCGGCATCGCCAGTATGGAAAAAACCTTCGTGGTCGATGGCTTCGGCGGTATCTTCGGGCCGCTTGTAATACTCCTTGAGCAACATCTTGCCGCGCACCAGTACCTCGCCGTTGTCGGCGATCCTGACTTCGACGCCCGGCGCCGGCTTGCCAACACTGTCGAACTTGATTTCACCATCCGGCTGCAAACACACTGCGGCGCAGGTTTCCGTGGAACCGTAAAGCTGCTTGAGGTTGACGCCGATGGAGCGGTAGAAACGGAACAGGTCCGGCCCGATTGCCGCGCCGGCGGTGTAGGCCACGCGGATGCGGCTCATGCCGAGGACGTTGCGCAGCGGCCCGTATACCAACAAATTTCCCAGTGCATACAGCAGCCGGTCTATCGCGGAAACACCCGGCTTGCCGTCGAGAATCTCCGCGCCGCAGCGCCGCGCCACCGCCATGAAAAAATGGAACATGCGGCGCTTGATGGCGCTGGCGTCTTCCATGCGAATCATCACCGTGGTCAGCAGGTTCTCGAACACGCGCGGCGGGGCGAAGTAATAGGTCGGGCCGATCTCGCGCAAATCGGTAAGCACCGTGTCGCCGGATTCCGGGCAATTGATGGTGAACCCGGCCACCATCGCCTGGGCGTAGGAGAACAAATGGTCGCCGACCCAGGCCATCGGCAGGTAGGAGAGTATGTCGTCCGCCGGGCCGAGATGGTCGAATTCAACACCGCTCCGCGCCGCCGTGATGAAAGAGGCGTGGGTCTGGCAGACGCCTTTCGGCTTGCCGGTGGTGCCGGAGGTATACAGCATCACCGCGACATCGCCGGGCCGCCCCAGGGCGATCTCGCCGTCGAGAAAATCCGGCTGCGTCCGGTCATGGATGCGGCCCATCTCGATCACTTCATCCAGGCTCTGGATGTAAGGCTGGGTGTAGTGGCGCATACCGCGCGGATCATCGTAAAGGATGTGGTCCAGCGCCGGGCCGTCGCCCATGATTTCCAGCAGTTTGTCGACCTGTTCCTGATCCTCGACGATGGCGAACTTGATCCCGGCGTTCTCCAGGACATAAGCCATCTCCTGCGCCACCGCGTCCTGGTACAGCGGCACCGGCACACCGCCCAGCATCTGCGCCGCGCACATCGCCCAGTACAGGCGCGGGCGGTTGTCGCCGACGATGGCGAGGTTGTCGCCACGCTTGAAACCCAGCGCGGACAGGCCGCAGGCCATCGCCCGCGTCTCTTCGGCCACCTGACGCCAGCTCCAGGTCTGCCAGATGCCCAGGTCTTTTTCGCGCGTGGCCGGACGGTCACCGCGCACACGGGCATGGTTCAGCAGCAAATGCGGAAAGGTGTCCAGTCTGTCGACTACCTTGTCTGGCGATGAAGCTGCCATGGTTCGATCTCCTCCTGCGTAGTCTTGCTTATTTGAGTCTATTTTGAGCCTATTGTACCGGCCCGGCTCTTCAAGAACGCAAGGCAGTCTACGTCGACGCCGGCCCGGCAATTGTCGCGCGGCGGACAATTGCCGCTCTATAATGGCGCATGGCTGACCACAGCACAGCGCAGGCGCACGTGACCACCCTCGGCGACATGCTGAAGGCATCGCAATGGGCCAGCGGTCTCACAGCCGGCGAGTTGGCGCGAGTGGAACGCGGGGTTTTCGAAAAACGAATTCCGGCAGGCGACTTCGTCTGCCGCAAAGGCGAGCCGGTGGAGCACTGGCTCGGCGTGATCGACGGCCTGCTCAAACTCACCTGCGACCTGGCCAGCGGCAAGACCGCCGCCCTGGCCGGCATCCCGGCGGGCGGCTGGTTCGGCGAAGGCTCGCTGCTGAAGACCGAAGCGCGCCGCTACGACATCATCGCGCTGCGCGACTCGCACATCGCCTTGATGCGCCGCGCAACCTTCCACTGGCTGCTCGACCACAGCATCGCCTTCAATCGATTCCTGCTCACCCAACTCAACGAGCGCCTGGGACAGTTCATCGGCCAGATCGAATCGGATCGCCTGCACGACACCGACGCGCGCATCGCCCGCAGCCTGACCACCCTGTTCAATCCCGTGCTCTACCCCGGCACCGGCACACGCCTGAAAATTTGCCAGGAAGAAATCGGCAGCCTCGCCGGCATCTCCCGGCAGCGCGTGAATCTTTCGCTGAAAAAACTCGAGCAAGCCGGCTACCTGAGCGTCGGCTATCGGGGCGTTAACATTCTTGATCTGGACGGCTTACGGCGCTTTGGCGGATAGGTGGGTCTGTTAAATCCAGTGGACTCACCGGCAGCCCCCCGGCTAGGAACAGACCTTGAAGCCGACCGCCTCGACGGTCCGCTCATCAGCTTGGATTCAACCGGTGGATGCAACGGACTGCACTGTCCCATTGCCTTGAGGATGGCCGACAAGCTGCTAGCGCAACATTCACACTTCTGTCTTTTGGGTGTTAATGGGTGTGGGTGTGGTTCTGGATAATGATATTTAAATGGGTGTAATTGGGTGTATTATTGGTTCCATGATTAGAGTCGATACAATCCAGATCACCCCGGACATCCTGTCACTGATTGCCCGGATTGATGAATTCAAGGGCGCATGGCGCGCCTTGGGTACGCTCGCGCCTGACCGTCTGTCGGCCTTGCTCCGCGTCGCCACAATCGAGAGCATAGGCTCGTCCACCCGGATCGAGGGCAGCAAGTTATCCGACTGCGGGGTCGAACGCCTGCTATCCAACCTGAAAATCCAGAGCTTCACCAGTCGTGACGAGCAGGAGGTGGCTGGCTACGCGAAAGTCATGGAATTGGTATTCACATCGTGGCAAGACATCGCGTTCACCGAAAACCACATCAAGCAGTTGCACCAGAACCTGCTCGTTTACAGCGAGAAGGATGCATGGCATCGCGGCAACTACAAGACCACCTCCAACAGCGTCGTCGCTCTTGATGAGAGCGGCGCGCAGATCGGCGTTGTTTTCCGGACAGCCTCACCCTTCGATACGCCTCGCTTGATGGCGGAGTTGGTCACTTGGGTGCAGGAGGAGCGCACTGCCGGACACTTGCACCCTTTGCTGATCATCGCACTGTGGGTGGTGGTGTTTCTGGAAATCCATCCATTTCAGGACGGAAATGGACGGCTCTCCCGCGTGCTCACGACGCTACTGCTGTTGCAGGCGGGTTATGCCTACGTACCATACAGTTCCATGGAAAGCGTCATCGAGCAGAGCAAAGAAGCCTACTATCTGGCATTGCGTCAGACCCAAGGTACGATTCGTAGCGATGCCCCGAACTGGCAACCGTGGTTGGGATTCTTCCTGCCGTCGCTGAATGAGCAGGTCAGGCGACTTGAAAAGAAGGTGGAGCGCGAAAAACTTGTACTGGCCGCCCTGCCGGAACTCTCGCTGCAAATCGTCGAATTTGCCCGTGAGCATGGCCGCGTCACTATCGGCGAGGCCATCAAGCTGACAGGCGCAAGCCGCAATACGCTCAAGCAGCATTTTCGCGCACTGGTCGTGCGCGGCCACCTGAATCAGCGCGGTAGCGGACGAGGTGTCTGGTACGCGCTGCGCTGATTTTACTTAAGCAGGACTGCCGCCCTCAACGATTGCCACGGCCCTGCGGGCCTCGCAATGACGAAGGAAAAATGCGTCATTGCGAGCCGCAGGCGAAGCAATCTTACCGAGTAGGCAGCATCAGCGGCGAAATGACCTCGACATTATCGGCCAATGCATACGGCTCCAGCACCGGCGCGACGACGTAGGCGCGTTCCACGCCGAGGTCTTCGCAGGCATGCCAGAAACCCTTGCCCGGCTTCGGCGCATTGGAGAGTTTTATTTCATAACCGATGCTGCGACCGCCCACGGTAACCACGAGATCCATTTCCGCGCCCGCCGCCGTGCGGTAGAACGTGAACCCGGCCTGCGGCGGCGCGGCGCCGATGATCTGCTCGATGACGAAACCCTCCCACGACTGCCCTGCCGCCGGATGGCCGATCAGCTCATCGGTGGTCGCAATATTCAGCAGCGCATGCAGCATGCCGCTGTCGCGTACATAAACCTTCGGCGACTTGACCATGCGCTTGCCGATATTGACAAAGTGCGGCTCCAGCCGCCGCAGCATCAGGGTATCGACAAACAGGTCGAGGTAGCGCCCCACCGTGGTATGGGCGACGCCGCCGAGCGCCGCGCCGAGCTGCGAAGCGTTGAATAATTGACCTTGCAGATGGGCGCACATGCGCCAGAAGCGGCGCAGGGTCTCGGCGGGAATGGTGACGCCGAGTTGCGGCAAATCGCGCGCCAGGAAGGTCTGGATGAAATCGCCGCGCCAGGCAAACGAGGCCGCGTCATCCGGCGCCGTGAAGCTGGTCGGGAAGCCGCCGCGCAGCCACAGGCTGGCGGCATGCGCTGGGTCGGCGCCGACTTCCTCGATCAGCAGCGGCGCCAGTTCAAGATAGGCGACGCGGCCCGCCAGCGACTCGGAGCTTTGCCGCAGCAGCAGCCCACTTGCCGAGCCGAGCAGCAGAAAGCGGCCAGGCCGGCGGTCGGCGTCGATCTCCGGACGCAGTGCGGCGAAGAGTTCCGGCATCGCCTGCACCTCGTCGAGCACCACCAGCCGCCCGCGATGACGGGCGAAGAAAGCTTCGGGCTGGGCGAGCCGCGCCCGATCCGATTCGCGCTCCAGGTCGAGCACCACCGCATCGGGATATTCGGCAGCCAGCAGCCGCGCCAGCGTCGTCTTGCCGACCTGGCGCGGCCCGAGCAGCACCGCAGCCGGTTGGAGAGACAGCCGGCTGCGCAGGGCGACAAGGAGCTTTCGGTACAACATCCGCGCATTCTGAGCTATTTACGCTCAATATACAAGGATGTATCTTTCGCCACCACCCTGCCTGCAGCACCGACGGATGAGAGGTGCTGGGCTGGCTTGATCTGACCGGCATGCCGATCAGCAATGCTCTATGTTGAAGTGGCGTAACGCGGGCTGCGCAGCTTCAACGCCAGCGCCAACAACAGCAGCCCTGCGGCGATCCATAGTGCTGTTGGCAGCCATGTCAGCAGCGGCGCGAATTGGGTGTCTTTGTTGAGTTGACTCGCCACGATGGCGATACGCGAAAACGCCGCCAGCGCCAGCAGTGAAAACATTCCGCCTGTCACCAGACCTTCTCGACCCGTGCGGCCTAATACCAGCGCCGCTGCAAATGCGCTCATCATCACCGCCCCCCACGCTCCGCCGGCAATAAACTGCGCGGCCATCAGCAGATCAAGGTCGGTAGCGGTGGCGGCCGCATAGGCTGAGATCGCGCCGACCCACCCTGCAACACCCATGATCAGTGCGCCGCCATAGCGCCGGGTGAGCCAGCTTGCCGGCAGCATCAGCAGGTTGAAGCCTATCCAGAATATCGGCATCAGGTGTTCGAGGTCGGCGGGTTTGGCGAAGCGTAAATACTGCGGCGCCGAGTTGAGCGAAAAATGAATCTGAAAGCCGATGCCCAGTAAAGCAACTGCAAAAAGGAACGGCGCAACGGGCGGTTTCCTGACGGCAACATCCGCCGTTGCATCTGTCACCCCTGCCGGCGCGGTTGACGCGCCTTGTTGTTGCAACGCCCGCTCGACCCAGAGAATACCCACGGTTGCCAGCGCCAGTGCGATGCTGGACAGTGCAAAAGGCCAGCGCGGATCCAGATCACGCAGCGCCACCGTGAGATAGGGCGCCATGGCGCCCGCCAGCCCCAGTCCGAAAAACGACAGGCTGGTAAGCCAGGGGATGGATGACCAGGCGGCATATTTCCCCAGCAACACCAAAGGTGGCGCACGCAATGCCGACGAGGTGATTGACCAAGTGACCGTCAGCGCCAAAAACACCCATTGCGCCGTTGCGCCCAATGGCGCCACCAGCGGCAGCAGCAGAAAAGCCAGGCAGGATGTCAGCGTCGCCAGCACCACCCAGCGTCCAAGCTTGCCATAGGCGCGCGCTGCTTTATCAGCGATGATCCCCATGGCGGTATCGGCTACCAGGAATATCAACTGATCCAGCATCAGGATCAGCAGCACCGCTTCTTTGCCAAGGCCCACCTGTACCGCCAGTTTTGGCAGAAAAATAACGTAAACCGTCCAGGTCAGGGTGAAGAATAACTGGATGGCCGCGAGCGCAATGCCAATTTTGTGCGGGGTGTCTGGAGTGGAAGTGGGCATATTCTGGCGACCGGATGATTGCAATTATTCAACTCACAGACTGTAAGACCGAGAAATGGATACGCAGTTAAACCGGTTCATTTCGATGAACCAAATGGCGAAACCACCGCAGCAGCCGACTTGCGCTTTGCTTCCTCCAGCGCCTGTTTGAACTGGTTTTGTATGGCCTGTGGACTCTGCTGCACTTGTTGTTCGCTTGCAGGAAAAAGCTGGACGTTGCCGCGTGTTTCCAGGAAAGCCCGGAAGGGATCGGCCTGCCCTGAAGCAAGCGGCGTTGCGGTGCTGTTAGTTTCAGCCGTGCTGGCGGGCAAGGCAGTGGAAGGGGGTCTTGATAATTCACCATGACTCGCCTGTGGAGGAGCGTCTGACTGGAAGCCAAAGTTTCCTGTGATCGGGACAGGATTGGCGACATACTCTTTATTGTCGAGTTGCCAAATCCATAATCCTGTTGAGATCAACAATGCCACGAAAAGAATAATGGACCACTGGGTCCAGGACCGCCGTCTTCCAGGTATGAACGAGAGTTTAGGCATCTTCACTGCCATCTTTAATAAACGATTGACGGGTGCAACGACGGGTCTATAATCAAAATGACTCTATCCAAAACAGGTATGCAGCTATGCGTGTCCTCATGGTTCCCCGCCTTCGCCGTTTAGCGTTATTTTTGCTGTCGCTCTTGCTCATGTGCGGCGCCCCTTTGGCGCAGGCGTGCGATACTTTCGATGACGCAAGCCGAACCCTGACAATCCCTTTGATCACGGTTGGGGGTACCCGCTACACCCAAGTCGTAATTACCGTCGCCAGAGTGTATAGCTTCACCGGGACGATTACAAACCCAAGCTCGGTGGTGCTGGCCGACTACTATGATCCCGTTTCAGGTCACCTGATCATTCCGTGCGTTACGGTCGGCGGTATTATCTATACGAACGTGGTCATTGATGTGGGCAGTGTGGTTTCTGTTGGGCCGTCGTCGTCCCCCAGTCCGAATACGCCGACCCTAATCCCGGTCATCCCGCTGCGCGATGCTACAGTCGGGCAAACACCGGCTTACACGCAAAGCGTCGTTTTTGAGGTCTTTCCGCCCTCTCCTCCGTCCCTGTACACCTACTCGATTGATACATTGGCGAGTGGAAACGGCGTTCCGTCCGGCATGACCCTGAACATGAATGGCGTCTTGAGTGGAACCCCTTTTGCCACTGGCGCAGCCGATGTCAATGGTAACCAGGTTCAGCATGCCTATACTTTTGGGGTGTGCGCCACCGACACATTGTCGCGCACCACGACAACGCCGTGTCCTCAGACCACGATTAATGTTGTTCCCGCCAACATCACGGTTACCCTAGCCGGAACCGGCAGCGGGACGGTGAGCCCCTCGCGTGCCGGGAATTCCTGCGGAGCAAACTGCTATTCGGGCTTTGCGAGCGGCTCTTCGGTTACGCTCACGGCAACTCCTGCATCTGGTTCAACTTTCACCGGATGGTCCGGCGCTTGTTCCGGCACCGGATCATGCGTACTCACGGTCAATGGAAGCATGGCGGTGACCGCCACGTTTACGGCGCGTCCCACCTGCTCCAATGGCGGGACTGATTATCCGATCTGCACACCGCCCATCAGCAATATTTCACCGACGGCCGTCCAGCTCGGTGCAATTGGCGGCTGTTCCGGCGGCAAGCTCACCACAACCTTCCAGGTCACCGCTGCCAGCAACGTCTCGTGGACAGCGGCGGGAGACGCTCCCGCAGTGGGTGGAGGGAGTACCGTAGTCTTGTCACCCAAGTCAGGTACCGGCCCGGGAACGATTACTGTAACCATCACCGTGCCACCGCAGAAGCCGAGCAGTTCCTATAGCAACTGCTCTTTGACTTACAACTTAGGCACCTTTAGCAATATTTTTGTCACGTTCAGCGACGGAAATTCCGTTGGGGTCACGGTCTATTGGACCTTTATCGGCGTCACTTGAGTGCCGCGCAGCAAGAACCGCTGAATCCACGATCACTTTCCGCTAAAGGATGGGATTGTCTTCCCCACAAAGGATTTTGTTCCTGCCCGAAAGTCTTCTGTGGAAGCCACCAACCCGAAGTAATCCGCACCCAGCAGGGCTGATTCCTCCAGGGTCAGATTGAGGCCACGATGAATTGCTTCCCACGTCATGCTGACGGCGACAGGC
>Ga0315270_10002147_pt1 | contig 10431 bp, 9 predicted proteins | sample C1_bottom_MG_FD_204932 | JGI IMG/M metagenome (GOLD analysis project Ga0315270, IMG submission 204932) | Sediment microbial communities from Yellowstone Lake, YNP, Wyoming, USA - C1_bottom | ecosystem: Environmental > Aquatic > Freshwater > Lake > Sediment | place: USA: Wyoming | collected... | reverse complement strand
CGCGCGCATTCCGTAAGTCGGTCGAGACTAATGCGATTCCTAGAGCTGCCGTTCGGCGGGCCAGGATCGGCCACGCCATCGCCCAGGCGGTGCCGAAAGCCTGTTGCCTTCGATATAGATTTGACCAGAGGCGCTAGAAGTCAGTGATCCCCCCCCTAAAGCGTGAAAATTCAATGTCTTGGCAGGTTGCCGACCTGTTGCTGCTGGTTAGCAGAAATCGACAGCCAGCAGGGCAGCGGGCTGGGACTGGCCATTGTCAAACAGATCGCTGGCCAACACGGTGCGACTTTGTCATTGGATGTCGGGGATGACGAGCTTGGCCTGCGTGTCACCGTCTCGTTCCCGGAGTCCGTGTACAGCGGGCGGGCAGTGTCGCGAAGCAAGTTGCCGTCGACGTCGATTTGACCACCCGTCGTGGTCGGCTTGCTCTACCGACACAGCCTGCTCTGGCTCGACAAGGGCCGCGATGGTAGGCCGCGGGGCCTACCATCGCGCACTGGCACACACGAGCCGAGGTCTCTGAAGTGCTGCGAGATCTGCCGGTACGAAGTGCGCAGTTCCGCTACGGTGTCTTTCTGCCGTCGGCGACCGGTTTCGCGCGCCAGATGGAGCGCGCACTTCCATCGCGGTTGCCGGTGGGGGCGTTCATGGTGGTGGCAGGTGAGGTTGCACCCCTATTCAGCTCTAATCTCTTATATCCCCGAAATCCCCCACAAGTCTGTGTAAAAAAACCGGGGCGGTAGGTTCGTGCTATTCCTCCAGCATTGCGGTCAACTTATCCGCGGCGTCAGAAATAAGAGACCGTCAGCAAAGGCGCGCGGTTGATTATCGTGTCGTTTATCTCGATAAGCCCCGCCGAAATGAACCCATCGTCCTCCAATATGCGGATTTGGAAGTCTGTTAATCCACGACGCTGGGCTTCCACCATCAATGATGTTACATCTACAGAAACATGGCGATTGACGTCGGCTCGGGATATCGGAGGTGTGATCGTCGTGAATGCCAAGGCCGGTTGGATAGTGCGGTTAAAGTCTGATGCCAGCAATGTCGGGGGTAGAAAGGTGACAAGTTCGATTCGAATTGGAATTGAACTGGCCGCCGATTGGATGGAGATGCTGTCGATGAATATATCGAGTGTCGCTGAATTGATGATTGCGCTACCAGGCACACCGCCTGCACCTGTCAAAGGGAAATCCAGGAAAGAACGGAATTCAGATCCTGTGACAGGATCTATGCCAGCAAACACACTTGGGGCGGTGCCCTGCACTATAGTGAATAGGTTGGGAGAATCAAACCGGATATCACCATCGAACGCTGCGCGACTGAGTATCTGCGTCACAACCGGGGGCGGTAGATTGCTATCACCTCCACCGCCGCACCCTGACATTACCAATATGAAGGCCATCAATGCGGAAAATAGTATCTTATTCATAATAATATCCAATATTATATATAATCGCTTTTCGTATTGTCTGCATATCTATTGCAATAGCGCTGTGAATTAGCTTTAATTCTTATTCGTATCAACAAAAAAGCCTTACCCCATCACGTCCAAAAAAATCCGCGCGATCCGGCGTCAGCTTTGCGGCCACCACTCCGGTCATGTAAGTCATTCCGCAATTGACTGCCACCTGCCTGCAATCAGTTCTGCACATAAGTCAGCACACTACCTCACGCCACCGCGCAGCGTCGTCCAAGTGACCCGGAATGCCCGCACGACGGTCAACCGCGGAATCTGCGGAATTTTGGACCGAATCCAGCCCATCAAACCCGACCGAAGGCGCCTAGAGTTGCAAACCGATGTCAAGCTGAAGGCTGCCTGCCTCGCGCTGCGAAGTCTGTACGTTGGCGAACGTTAGAGCCTGTGGCGAACAAATGAAGCAGCAGTTGGCACGGCAGATGTGTGCTGTCACACAGACCGCAGCAGTTTCGTGGCCCAGTGTGCGTTTAGGGCATGCGTCCTGCCGGTTCGTTTGGACGCGGGCATGAGTCGAGTCTTGATGGTCGACCAAGGAGTGAAAGATGAAGCTGAAGCTGAAGAATGTTCTCACAGGTGTTGCGGCCACCGTGGTGTTGGCCGGTGTGGCGGTGGCACAGCCCCAAGGCATGGGGCCCGGGATGATGGGCGGGTACGGTGGTGGCTATGGCATGGGACCGGGGATGATGGGCGGCGGTTACGGCATGGGCCCCGGCATGATGTTCGGCTACACCAACGATGCTTACGCGGGCCTGGACCTCACGCCGGAGCAGCAGAAGACCATCACCAGCATCAATGAGCAGGCCTCCAAGGCGATGTGGCAGCTCATGGGCACGATGCACGGACAGGGCTACCACATGCAAGGCATGTTCGGGCCCGGCCCGGTAGACGAAGCCGCGGCGCGCAAGTCGTTCCAGACGATGGCCGAGACACAGAAGGCGATGTTCGAGTTGCAACTCGACGCACGCAAGAAGATCGACGCCGTGCTGACCAAAGATCAGCGGGACAAGCTGAGCCGCTACTGGAGCAGCCGCTGATTTGGCGGCCTGAAAACCATGGGCTACGGCAACATGATGGGTTGGAGTGGTGGCTCGGGTGGAGGCAATATGTTCGGATTCGGCCTGATCGGTTTGGTTCTCGTCATCGTAGTCGTCGCGCTGGTGGCACGATCATGGAGTGGCGGGACTGGACCGGCCGGCCGCGCTGGCGAGGATCGCGCGCTGGCGATCCTCAAGGAGCGCTACGCACGCGGCGAGATCGACAAGCCTGAATTCGATGCACGCAAGCGGGATCTGAGCTGAGCTTGACGCACGTTCGGAGTCGAGCCCGCGGTCCTGTCGTCTGCGCGTGCCCCTCGTCTTGACTGAGATCGCGCGCGATGTGCTTGCGCGCGGCGATGTGCTGGGCGACCTTGCGTGAACGTGCGTCGAGCTGATCCAGGGCTGTCCCAGCAGCCGCGCGAGGCGATGTCTTCGGGTTGGTGCATGACACCTGCCTTCACGGTGCAGGCAGGTACGGTTCGATGGGCACGGCCGCCACTGCGGATCCCTCGGGTGCGCGCGGGTTTTCGTCCAGGGCGGCGAGCACCAGTTCGGGGTTCATCGCCTGCTGCATGACCGCGGCGCTGGAGTCGTGTCTGTCCTTGACGTTGGGCAGGTCGCGCCGCAGTTCTTCGAGCAGGTCGATCAGCTTGGCCGTCTTCTGCTCGATGAGCAGTGTGACCTTCAACTCCAGGTGTGCGCGTTGTTCGTCGAGCTTGGCGATGCGGTTCTGCTTGGCCAGCACCACAGTCGTCGTGAGCAGCGCGCTCAACGCGAGGATGCCTTGCAGCCAGAAGAACGGGGGCTCGTCGAAGGCCTTGCGGCCGAACGCCGGCAAGGCCAGGTTGGCGCCGATCCAGACCGTCACGAAGAGCAGGATGACGCCCAGAAAGCGCGGCCGCCCGACGAACTCGCTGATGCTTTCGGCGTGGCGCTGCGAGGCGCTGCGCTTGCCCTCTTCGCGCGAATAGAACTCTTGCACGGCGGCAATGTTCTGGCCGATCTGGTCGGTCTCGACCGGGGGCGCTGGCTCGGCGCTCATGCGATCGCGCCGAACAAGGCACCGGCAGCGGCCTCGCCCAGCACCAAGCTGGCGGTGGACACGATGCCGTCGTTGGCGCCCGCTATGGCAGCACGCAGCCAACCGACATGGCCGCTGTGGTGGTGCTCGGCAAGGCCGCGCGGTTTGTTCATGGGGCTCCTGTTTCGTGATCGGACCACGCAGCCGATCTTGCGCGGTGAGCGCGCGTGCATCGGTGCGCCAGCGCACAGAACCCGGCCGGATCGGTACTTTGCACTATCGGGTTGTCATGGTGAGCGCGACTGTACGCAGGCGAACAGACGCAATGGTCGAGCGCGCAGACACTCTGCTGCCTGCAACCGAAGTTGGCGAGTGCCATCGCAATAACCCAGGATCTAAAAAATGAAACGACGGCTGGTGATCATTGGCGGCGATGCCGCAGGAATGTCCGCGGCGACCCAGGTGCGCCGGATGAAGACCGTTGACGAGCTCGAGATCGTGGTTTTCGAGCGCTCGTCCAAAACATCCTTTGCAGCCTGCGGCCTCCCCTACCTGATCGGCGGGTTCGTGACGTCGCCAGACAGCCTGGTCGCACGCACCCCGGAGCAGCACCGCGCCAAGGGCATCGACGTGCGGACGCATCACGAAGTCACCGCCATTGACGTCAAGGCATCCACCGTGACCGTGCGCGACCTCGGCGCGGGTCTGGAGTCTGCGCTGCACTACGACGAACTCCTGATCGGCACCGGCGCGTCGGGCATCTCGCCGCGCTGGCCGGGCAACGACGCGAAGGGGGTGCTGCAACTGCGGACCCTCGACGACGCGGCGCAAGTGGAACGATTGCTCGCAGCGGGCGCTCGGCGTGCCGTGGTGGTCGGTGCTGGCTACATCGGACTGGAGGTCGCCGAGGGCCTGCTCAAACGCGGTCTTCAGGTGACCGTGGTGGAGCGGCTCGATGCGCCCATGGGTGCCGTACTCGACGCCGACATGGCCGCTGAGATCGCAGGCGCGATGAGGGGCGCAGGAATCGATCTCCGGCTAGGCACCGCGGTCACCGGTTTCACCGTGGTCGGAGGCCGTGTCGCAGCAGTGGAGACTGCGGCGGGCGCGGTGGAGGCTGACATCGTGGTGGTCGGACTTGGGGTGCGGCCCAACGCCGAGCTGGCGCGCGCTGCAGGAATTGGCGTGGGCGATGCCGGGGGCATCAAAGTCGACGACCACATGCGCACCGACAAGCCCCACATCTGGGCCGCCGGGGACTGCGTCGAATCACACCATCGGATAACGGGACAGTCCGTCGTGGTGGCGCTGGGGACGCACGCCAACAAGCAGGGCCGCGTCGTCGGCACCAACATCGCAGGCGGTGACGCGGCCTTTGGCGGCGTTCTCGGTACAGCGATCACCCGCTTCCAGGGCGTGGAGATCGCCCGCACCGGGCTCACCGAACGACAGGCTACGGCCGCAGGTCTTGACGCCCTTGGCGTGATCACCGAGGCATCGAGCCGCGCGCACTACTACCCCGGTGCGCAGCCGATGAAGATCAAGATGGTCGTCGAGCGTCGGAGCGGCCGCTTGCTCGGCGCGCAGATCGTGGGCGGATCAGGTGCGGGCAAACGCATCGACGTTCTGGCCACGGCGCTGTGGAACAGGATGACCGTGGCGGAGGTGGCTGGGATGGACCTCTCCTATGCGCCCCCGTTCTCACCCGTATGGGACCCGGTCTTGCTGGCTGCTGGCAAGGCGGCGTCCATGATCTGAACGAAGCCGGCGAGCTGGTCGCCGGTTCTGGCCCGCGAAGGTCACCATCGTCGACTCCAATTGACGTCTGATGCTGATTGAGCCGCCCCATAGAACGATTGCATTGCGGCCACCTTTCGGGGATGCCGAGCGGCAGGAAAGGGTCAGAGCGCCAGTTCGCGGCTTTCGGATGCGGACATTCACCCGCGATCTTGTCGCGATCGCTGGTCGCCACATGCGAACGACCGCAATCGTCGAACTATGATCTTCACGGCGTGGCCGGCGAACGATCGTTTCCAAAGTCAGGACTAAACCGCTCGCTACAAGGACTTCCGCTCCTGTCAAGACTTGAATTGAATTTGGTATCGGTTGGCTTTCTGGTCGATCCACAAACGACGGGCGAGTGAAGCTGCAATGGCGACAGAGAACAGACTGCACATCTACAAACGGTCTTGTTGCACTTGTTGGTGCGGACCCAGATACGAACCGCTCAGCCGGGCTCCATTCGCGGTGCGGGGTTGGGCACGATTGCCGCCGCACACGGTTTATCGAGTTCACCAGCTGCCGGTCTGACCTGTCAAATGCATCTTCGAGAGCACGTCTTGGGTGGAAGGAATCGGTCTATGTTGTGGGGTTGATCGGGTGTCGTGACTTGCGTCGGCACTCAGGCCGCACAGGCGGTGGGGCAGGACTGTAAAGTCGCGACGGGTTGCCGGGTCGGCTGCTTGGCCTGCGGCTTGACGCTGACGTGTTTGGGGTCGAAGCCTTCATCGCGCGTCATCACTGCCCACAGGATGCGAGCGTTCTTGTTGGCCATGGCCACACAGGCTTTCTGCCAGCCCACGCGCGCCGTCAGTTGTACCAGCCAGCGCGAGATCGGGTCGTCGCGTCTTTCGGCACTCATCACCGCGGCCTTGGCGCCTTGGATCAGCAGCGTGCGCAGGTAGTCGTCGCCGCGCTTGGTGATGCGCCCCAGGCTGGCTTTGCCGCCGCTGGAGTTCTGCCGGGGCACCAGACCCAACCAGGCGCCGAATTGGTCGCCACTCTTGAACTGCTTGAAGTCAACCACACCGGCCGTCAGCGCCGAAGCACCTATAGATTAGGCCCACAAATAGATTGAACTTGTTGAGTCTGATCGTGTCATAAGTGACATGGAAAAAGATGATGCAAGAAAGCTCAGTCCTGCCGAGCAACACGAACGGCGCAGGCAAGTCATTCGCGCTCATAAGCGCGGACGAACCCGCACGCAAATTGCTGAAGAGGTGGGTCTGAGCTACACGGCCGTGAGCAAGACGATTGCGCGCTACGAGGAGCTTGGGTCTGCTGCCTTGGCACCGCGCACACGCGGTCGTCGCAGCGGCGAAGATCGAGCGTTGTCAGCCGAGCAAGAGCAAGCCATCCAACGCACCATCTTCGACAGACGCCCCGAGCAATTGAAGATGGATTTCGCGCTGTGGAGCCGAGCCGCAGTCATGCAGCTCATCGAGCGCGAATACGGTGTGGTGCTGCATGTGCGCTCGGTGGGAAAGTACCTTGCGCGCTGGGGTTTCACGCCGCAAAAGCCGATCAAGCGCGCATACGAACAGTCGCCCGTGGCTGTCAAGGAGTGGCTGGACACGCAGTACCCGCAAATTGCCCAACGCGCCAAGAGCGAAGGCGCAGAGGTTCACTGGGGCGACGAGACGGCGCTGGTGAACACCGATGGTCGAGGCCGCAGCTTTGCGCCCAAAGGCAAGACGCCGGTGACACTTTCCGTGGGAGGTACGCGTCAAAAGTTGTCGATGATTGCCAGCGTGACCAACCAGGGCAAGGCGCGTTGGATGATCATCGACGGCGCGTTCAACCACGAGCGACTGATCGAGTTCTTCGAGTCACTCGTGAAAGACACGGGCAAGAAAATCTTCCTGATTTTGGACAACCTGGGCGTGCATCACTGCAAGCCCGTGAAAGCCTGGCTGGCAGAACACAAGGCGCAGATGGAGGTGTTCTATCTGCCCAGTTACAGCCCTGAACTCAATCCCGAAGAGCGGCTCAACGCAGACCTCAAACACGTGATCCGATCCAAGGTTCCGGTGCGAACCAAAGCGAAGTTGCAGGCCGCTGCCGTTGACCACATGACCGCGCTCGAAACCAAACCAGAGCGGGTCAAAACCTTCTTCCAAGACCCGTTCGTCAAGTACGCCGCTTGAGACTGTTTGAGGGCCGAATCAATAGTGCCAACGTTGGGCGTCACAGTCGTCACGTATCCGAGAATGGCCGTAAACGATTTGGCAACCTTATTAGGTCGCACCATGGCCAAGCCTGTAGTTGACTTGTTTTGTTCCGAACTCAATCGCCCTCCTCGGTTGACGAGCCCGCACTATGCCTGACACGCGATTACCTCGCAGCAACACGAATTTGCACGGCGCTAGGTTAAGCTGCTGCAGATCGTTTGGATCCTTGGGACTTAAGCATGCGCAGAACATCGGTGGCCGTTTTGCTGGCCGTGGCTGCCGCCACTGTTGGCGGTGTTTATTGGTGGCAGACCGGGATGGTGGGCAAAGCCACTGACGGCGCCGCTGCGAGCGCAGCCTCGGGTGCCGGTCGTGGTGGCGTGCAGACCGTCGGCGTCGTGATCGCCCAGCGTCAGGATGTGCCGGTGCGCGTGGAAGCCAGCGGCTCGGTCGTGTCGCTGAACTCGGTCGATATCCGGGCGCAAGTGGCCAGCACGGTGCGCGAAGTGCTGATCAAGGATGGCCAGACGCTGAAGAAGGGCCAGCTGCTGTTCCGCTTCGACGCCCGAGGCGACCGCACCAATCTGGACAAGGCGCACGCGCAACTGGCGCGCGACCGCGCCACGCTGGCCGACCTGGAGCGCCAATATCAGCGCTCGCTCGACTTGCGGGCGCAGAACTTCATCGCCCAAAGCGCGGCTGACACGGTGCAATCGCAAGTCGAGGCGCAGCGCGCACTGCTGCAGTCCGACGAGGCGGCGCTGCAGTCGGCGCAGGTCAGCCTGAGCTATGACGAGATCCGCTCGCCATTGAACGGGCGTGCTGGCGCGGTGAATGTGCAGGTCGGCAGTCTGGTGGTAGCCAATGCCACGGCCGCGCCGCTGGTGAACATCGCGCAGATGAACCCGATCGGCGTGAGCTTCACTTTGCCCGAAACCCAGCTCGCCGCCTTGCTGCAGGCGCTGAATCACAAGGACAAGGCGCCGCTCGAAGCGCAGATCGTGCTGCCCGGCAACGGACAGGGTGGCGCACGCGCGACCGATGTGCCACTGAAAGGCAAGGTGATCTTTGTCGACAACGCAGTCGATGCCGCCACCGGCAGCATCCGCGTCAAGGCCGAATTCGACAACGCGACAGGCACGCTGTGGCCCGGGCAATACGTGCGCATGCGCCTGATACTGCGCAACATCCCGAATGCCTTGGTGGTGCCGCAAGCGGCGCTGATCCTGCGCGGCACCGAGCGCTCGGTGTATGTGGTGAGTGAAGACAAGACCGTGCGCCTGGCGCCGGTGCAAGTGCGCTATCCATTCGGCGAGATGGTGGTCGTCGAGGGCCTGCAAGCCGGCGACAAAGTCGTGATCGACGGCAAGCAGAATCTGCGGCCCGGCGCCACGGTGCGCGACGTGCCCGCCAATCTGGAATCCGCGGGCGGCGCACGACGGGGTGGCGCAGCATCAGCAGCGAGTCAGGCAGACGCCGGAGCGTCCCGATGAAATCGGGCTCGCATCTGACCGAGCTGTTCATCCGGCGGCCGGTGATGACCGTGCTGCTGAACTTTGCGCTGATCGTGGCCGGCCTGGCAGCGTGGAGCAAGATCCCGGTGGCCGCGCTACCCAGCTTCAACACGCCGGTCATCAACGTCTTTGCCTCGTTGCCCGGAGCCAGCCCCGAAACCATGGCCAGCTCGGTGGCGCTGCCGCTGGAAAAGCAGTTCTCCACCATCGCCGGGCTGTCGACGATCTCATCGACGAGCACGCTGGGCAGCACCTCGCTGACGCTGGAATTCGATTCGAACCGCGACATCGACGCGGCTTCCGTCGATGTGCAGGCCGCGCTGTTCCGCGCACAGCGCAGCCTGCCCGTCGAGATGACCACGCAGCCGTCCTACCGCAAGGTCAATCCGGCTGACGCGCCGGTGCTGCTGGTGGCGCTCTCGTCGCCGTCCATCAATCTGTCGGAGCTGAACGACTTTGCCGAGAACCTGATCACGCCCAGCCTGTCGACCATCAACGGCGTGGCCCAGGTTCTGATCTACGGCCAGAAGCGCTTTGCAGTGCGCATCAAGGTGCGCACCGAGGCGCTGACACAGCGCAATCTGACGCTCGATGAGCTGCAGGCGGCGATTCGCAGCGCCAACGCCAACACGCCACTGGGCGTGCTCGACGGATCACGTCAGACGCTCACCATCCAGGCCAACAAACAGTTGCGCAATGCGCGCGAATTCGGTGCGCTGGTGGTGGCCACGCGCGACGGCGCGCCGCTCTATCTGCGCGACGTCGCCGACGTGCAGGACAGCTTCGAGACCGTCAAGTCGATCAGCAGCTTCCAGGGCGAGCGATCCATCGTGCTGGCCGTGCAGCGTCAGCCCAATGCCAACACGGTGGCGGTGGTCGACGCGGTGCGAGCGATGTTGCCGCGCTTCCAGAGCCAGTTGCCGGCCTCGGTGCAGATGAACACCTTGAACGACCGCTCGATCTCGATCCGCGAATCGCTGCACGATGTCTATTTCACGCTGGCACTGACGGTGGCGCTGGTCGTGCTGGTGATCTTCGTCTTCCTGCGCCATGTCGCCGCCACCGTGATCCCGACCTTGTCATTGCCGATCTCGCTGATTGGCGCGCTCACCTTGCTGTACGCGCTGGGCTACACGCTGGACAATGTCTCGCTGCTGGGTATCACCTTGGCCGTGGGCCTGGTGGTTGACGACGCGATCGTGATGCTGGAAAACATCATGCGCCACGTCGAAGGTGGCATGGCGCCGTTTGCCGCTGCAGTGCGCGGTGCGCGCGAGATGAGCTTCACCATCATCAGCATCTCGATCTCGCTGGTGGCGGTGCTGATACCGATCTTCTTCATGCCCGGCGTCATCGGCCTGCTGTTCCACGAATTCGCGGTGGTGGTGTCGCTGGCTATCCTGGTCTCGGCCATGGTGTCACTGACGCT
>Ga0315270_10002146_pt1 | contig 10431 bp, 12 predicted proteins | sample C1_bottom_MG_FD_204932 | JGI IMG/M metagenome (GOLD analysis project Ga0315270, IMG submission 204932) | Sediment microbial communities from Yellowstone Lake, YNP, Wyoming, USA - C1_bottom | ecosystem: Environmental > Aquatic > Freshwater > Lake > Sediment | place: USA: Wyoming | collected... | reverse complement strand
GATCGTAAGCGTCAGCAGACCCGGTTTAGCCGTGGCCGCACGCGCCAGTTCTACCCGCGGCGCAGTATCGCCCGACGCCGGCGGGTCGTTATTGCGCGCTTGGTTGTCTTTTGCCATCTACTTTCAGAAGCTCGCGTCTATATTGTCCATTCAACGGCCCATTCAGCGCTGCGCCGAGCGCGGCACCTGCCACAGCAGGTGTTCGAGCGCCAGCGACTTGTTGATCGAAGTCGTCGCCAGATAGGTCAGTTCCCGGAGTCCGTCCGCCAGTCGAAACAGGCCGCGTATATTCATAGACGAATCGCCCGCTGGCAAGTGCGCGCCAGTGTGCACTTTTGTGACAGCAGCTGGTGAGCATAGTTGCCGGACAATGCGCTGTGTGACCCAGTTCTCAGCGCAGCTGAGCCGCAGGTCAAAGGCATCGCGCACCCAGCGCTCAGCGGTGCTGGCGACGTCCAGGTGCCCCAGGCGAGCCTCCTCGAGCGCACGGTGGGTCTCGTCGCGCAGGCGCCGCAGCTCGGCCGGCGCCACTGTCAGGGCCTGCAGCGGCGCATTGCCCAGTACCTCGAGCACCGTTTCCCAGTCACCTTCGCCGCCGTGCCGGCGCAACCAGGCCAGGCAATCGGCACGTCCCGGCAACTGCACCCGCAGGCGCGTACAGCGGCTGATCACGGTAGGCGGGAGCCTGGCGCCGGCACTGGCAACCAGCACGATGTGCACCCCGGCACGCGGCTCCTCCAGGGTTTTGAGCAGTGCGTTGGCGCCATTGGCGTTGAGCGCCGCAGCCGGGTCGATGATCGCCACGCTGACCTGCGAGCTATAGCCGCTGAGTGTCAGGCTATCGCACAGCTCGCGGATCTGAGCCACCTTGATCTGCTGGGCATCTTTCTCGAGCCCGATCATCCACAGGTCCGGGTGACGCTGTTCTTCGACCTGGCGACAGATCGTGCACTGGCGGCAGGGCGCAGCGGGCTCGCGGCACAGCGCGGTCTGCGCGGCCAGCAGCGCCAGCTGCGCGCCACCGCCACCCGGCGCGTCCTGGATCAGCAGACCGTGAGGGAAACGATCCTGTGCCCGCGCCTGGCGCAGTGCCTGCAACTGGGGCGCAAGCCAGAACAGCTCGGGTTTGTCGACGCCGTCGCTCATGCGGGCAACAGATCGGCGATCGCGGCCAATGCTGCAGCCGCGAGGCCAGGCTCGTCGGCCCGCGCATCGAGGACGCGAAAGCGCTGCGGGTCGGCGCTCGCACGCGCCAGATATGCTTCCCGTACGCGCTCGAAAAACTCCTGGTGCTCGTCCTCAAAGCGATCGGCAGGGCCGCCGCGTCGCCGGGCACGCGCCAGGCCCTCGGTCACCGGTAAATCGAGCAGCAGGGTGCGCGTGGGCCAAAGATCGGCATGCACGGCCGCCGCCAGGCGGTCTATCAAAGCCGGCTCGACACCGCGCGCTGCACCCTGATAGGCGTAGCTGGCATCAGTGTAGCGATCACAAATCACCCATTTGCCGGCCGCCAGCGCCGGACGAATGGCGTTATCGAGGTGCACCGCACGCGCCGCGAACATCAGCAGGGTCTCGGCCACCGCACTGAGGTCTTCAGTGCCCCGCCGCAGCAGAATCCCGCGTATGGCCTCGGCCAGCGGCGTGCCACCCGGCTCGCGGGTCAGCAACACTTCGCCACCACGACGGCGCAATTCATCGCCGAGCGTTCGCGCTACCGTCGACTTGCCCGCTCCCTCAATGCCCTCGAGGGTAATGAATCGCGAACCGCTCATGAGGTTGCGCTCATGGCGATTTACCCCCCGCCTGGGCGTCGGGCACTGCACCGGTGCGCTTGAGGAAACTGCGCAGCGCCGCGCTATGTTCGGCGTAGCTGGTCGAAAAATGATGGCTGCCATCGCCTTTTCCGGTAGCGACGAAATACAGCGCAGCATCGCTTGCCGGGTGCAGCACGGCGTGTATCGATGCGCCACCGGGCAAAGCGATCGGCGTAGGCGGCAGACCGGAGCGCGTATAGCTGTTGTAGGGTCCATCAGCCTCGAGATCGCGGCGGCGCAGATTGCCGTCGTAGCGCGCACCCAGGCCATAGATGATGGTCGGATCGCTCTGCAGGCGCATCCCGATGCGCAGCCGGTTGATAAACACGGCCGCCACCCGCTCGCGCTCATCTTCGCGCCCGGTCTCCTTCTCGACGATGGAAGCCAGGATCAGCGCCTCGCGCGCGCTCGCCACCGGCAGTTCGGGCGCCCGCGCTGCCCACTCCTGCTGCAATCGTTCATTCATGCGTTGCCAGGCCAACTCGTAGAGTCGTCGATCGCTGCTGCCCGCCGCAAAACGGTAGGAATCGGGATAGAAACGCCCTTCAGCAGCGGCGCCCGGCTCGCCCAGTGCCGCCATCAATGCCGCGTCGTCCAGAGCGCGCCATTCATGCACCAATGCGGGGCTGGCGTCGATCGCCTGGCGCATCTGCGCCAGGGTCCAACCCTCGACGATGGTGAGCTGTTCGAGCGCGACCTGGCCATCCTGCAGTTGCTGCAATATCTGGCGCACGCTGGCGTGGCTCAGCAGAATGTAGCTGCCGGCTTTGGCACTCAGGATTTCGCCGCGGATACGCAACCAGGCTTCAATGAGACGCGGCTGCTCCAGGGCATGCACTGCCGCCAGCTGTGTCAGCACGCTGCGCAGGCTGGCGCCAGCAGGCACCGTGATGCGCGTGCCTGGCGGCGCCTGCGAAGCGCTGTTCAGGGCTCCCAGGGCCAGCGACCAGAGCAACCCGAGCGCTGCGACCAGCGCGATCAACGCAGCCGTCAACCACTTCCACGGACTAGAACGCTGCGGCATCAATAGCCTCCCACAGGCTGGTCAGGGAAGTCGGCACTGCCAGCCGCCGACCTTCGTACCAGTGTACGGCCTGCAGGCCCAGGCGCACATTGCTAACGACAATTGCCGGGGCCTGCAGCAGATCGGCCGGCGTCAGGTTCACCTCGCGCACCGCAATGCCCACTGTCGGCGCGCACGCCAACACCAGGGAACGCATGACTCCGGCGACCCCGCAGGCAGTGATATACGGTGTCAGCCATTCATTGCCGTTCACCACGAACACATTGGACATGGTGCCGCAGACCACCTCCCCGGATTCACAGCACTGCAGCGCCTCATCAACCCCTGCCCGCCCGGCCACCCGCTGCGCCAGCACCTGCTCGAGACGATTGAGATGCTTGATGCCGGCCAATGCGAGATTGCGGCCAAGCTTCACGGGCGAGAGCTGCACCCGAAATTCGCTGTCCGGAGCAGCCGGCCATTCATAGCGACTGAGGATGCGAGTGGCACGCTCTGCGCCAGTTGGGCGATACCCTCGCCCAGTGGCTTGCCCGCGCGTTACGATGAGTTTGAGCAGGCAGCGCTGCCGATCGGCCGCCAGCATAGTCACTTCCTGGCGCAGCGCTGCGTCCTCGGGCATGGCGATCCCCAACTGCTCGCAGCCACGCTGCATACGTGCCAGGTGGCGCTCAAACCAGCGCACCCTGCCCTGTACGCAGGTCATGGTTTCAAACAGGCCGTCACCATACTGCAGGCCACGATCGTGCACCGACACCGTGGTGGCGGCGCGGCCATCGATGAGCGTGGCGGTAGCGCTCACGCCGGATCTCGCGCTGCGGCGTGGCTCACGACGCCGCACCAAAGGCGCGCACCATGCCGCGCGCCTTGGCGCGCGTTTCCGCGAGTTCCCGCTGCCAATCGGAATCGGCGACGATGCCGGCGCCAGCGCGAAATTCAAGCTCGCTGCCCTGCAGGGTCGCGGTACGAATCAGAATATTGAAATCCATGGAGCCGTCCAGATTGATGAATCCAAGTGAGCCGGTATAGGCGCCGCGCGGCTCAGCCTCCAGTTCACCGATGATCTGCATGCAGCGATATTTGGGGCAACCGGTGATCGTCCCGCCAGGAAACACCGCGCGCAGCACTTCGCCAGGAGTGACGCCGCTGCGCAGCACGCCGCGCACGTTGGAAACGATGTGATGCACGTGACGATAACTCTCGGTCACCATGAATTCGTTGACCTCGACAGTGCCAGGACGGCAGATGCGTCCGAGATCATTGCGTTCCAGGTCAATGAGCATCACATGCTCGGCACGTTCCTTCGGGTTGGCGAGCAGTGAAGACTGCTCGTCCATATCGGCGCCGGCCGCGCCGCTGCGCGCCCTGGTACCGGCAATGGGCCGGGTATCGACACGCCCCGCGCTCACTCTGACCAGGCGCTCGGGCGACGAGCACAGCACGGCAATGCCGGGAAAAACTGCCAGGGCGCCGAACGGCGCCGGATTGGCCTGCCGCAGGCGGTTGTAGAGCTGCCCGGCACCCTGCCTGGCATCAACGCGTAAACGCCAACCGCGCGATAAATTGGCCTGATAGATGTCGCCAGCGGCGATATAGCTTTGTGCACGCAATACCGCTTCGCGGAACAGGCTCTCGTCCTGCTCTTCCAGGGCGGCGTCCAGGGGCGCCGCTGGCTGCGCCGGCGTCGGCGCCGACGAGCCGATGCTTGGCGCCGAGGCCAGCGCATCGGCGAGCACGTGCAACTGCACTTGCGCATCAGGCTCAGCGACAATGATGCAGCGCGACTGAGCATGATCATAGATGATTGCCGCGCGCACCCGCAGCGCCAGGGCGCAGATCGCCTCAGCCTGCTGCGCCGGAATCGCAAGCCCCCGTTCGATGAACGCCGCCATCTCGTAGGAAAGGTACACGGCCCAACCGCCGCTGAACGGTAGCGCGGCGCCGGCGTCGGCTATCCGCACGCTTTGCCACCACTCATCGAGCGCCGTGAGAAAATCCGTGCCCGCGAGCTTGACGCCCTGGCACTCGAGTCGACCATCGCCGCGCAACAGCAACGAGGCCTCCGGATGCGCAAACAGGATTGAGTAACGACCCAGTGAGTCGCGGGCCACGCCCTCGCCGCTCGCGGCGCTATCCAGAAACAGTGGAAAGTCATCGGGCCGATGGGTTGCCAGCCAGAGCAACTGCGCTGGTGAGGCCGAGAGTTCGCGCATCAGCGGCGCGCGTACCGACATGCAGGGCGGCCGGTAAGCCGCGTCAGCCCGTCAGGCGACGCAGAATCACGGTGCCGTTGGTGCCGCCAAAGCCGAAGGAATTCGACATCGCGACATCGATGCGCATCTGGCGCGCCGTGTTGGGAACGAAATCAAGATCGCAGTCCGGATCAGGCGTAACGTAGTTGATGGTCGGCGGCGCCACCTGATCGCGTATCGCCAGCACGCAGAAGACCGCTTCCAGCACGCCCGCCGCGCCGAGCAGATGACCGGTCATTGACTTGGTGGAACTCACCGCCAGTTTGTAGGCGTGTTCGCCAAAGGCCTGCTTCATGGCCACGGTCTCGGCCCGGTCGCCCAGCGGTGTCGATGTGGCGTGAGCGTTCAGATACTGCACCTGGCTGGGATTCAAGCCCGCATCGCGCAGCGCATTCTGCATGGCCAGACGGGCGCCGGCGCCATCCTCGGGCGGCGCGGTAATATGATGGGCGTCGCCGCTCATGCCAAAACCGACCAGTTCCGCGTAGATGCGCGCGCCGCGCCGCCTGGCGTGCTCATAGTCCTCCAGCACCATCGCCCCGCCGCCATCGCCGCTGACGAATCCGTCGCGATCAAGATCCCAGGGTCGGCTGGCCGTGGTCGGTGAATCGTTGCGGGTCGAGAGCGCCTTGGCCTGCGCGAAGCCACCGATCGCCGTCGGCGTGGTCGCCATCTCGGCACCTCCGGCGATGATCAGATCGGCGTCACCATACTGAATGGTGCGCGCCGCGAGGCCCACGGCATGCGTCGAGGTGGTGCAGGCCGAGACCACACCGAGATTCGGGCCACGCAAGCCAAAACGAATCGACAGATGCCCGGACAGCATGTTGATAATGGAGCCGGGAATATAGAACGGCGAGATGCGGCGCGAGCCACCGGCCAGGTAGGCATTGTGCTCGGATTCGATGGTGCTGAGGCCGCCGATGCCCGAACCCATGATCACGCCGCAACGCTCGCGATCAAGCCGGTCGAATTCAGCACCGGCATCGGCAACCGCCTGCACGCCGGCGGCAATGCCGTAGTGCATGAACGGATCCATGCGACGCGCTTCTTTAGGCGGCAGGTAAGTGTCGAGATTGAAGCCGCGCACCGCGCCAGTGAAGCGCACCGGCAGGGCGCTGGCATCAAAGCGCGTAATCGGTCCGATGCCGCTCTCGCCGCGCAGCGCGGCCGCCCACGCGTCGTCCACGCTGCTGCCGAGCGGGCAGACCAGCCCGAGGCCAGTAATGACAACGCGGCGCTTAGTCAAACGTGAAACCTGTCAACGTGCGCTGGACTGAAGCTGCGCCAGCAATGGCTGACGCACGCTGCATCAGGCCTTGGCGCGACGTTCGTTGATGTAATCGATCGCCTGCTGGACCGTGGTGATTTTTTCAGCGTCCTCGTCCGGAATTTCAATTTCGAATTCCTCTTCGAGAGCCATGACCAGCTCGACCGTGTCGAGCGAATCGGCGCCCAGATCATCGACGAAGGAGGCAGCGTTGGTGACCTGCTCAGCCTTGACACCCAGCTGTTCAGCTACGATCGCCTTTACCTGTTGTTCAACGTTGCTCATCTTGTTCAGACCCTCTGTTCGTGTGGCAGGCCGCCTGGACGCGCGGGCGGCGTATTGTAGGGGAACACCCCGCCCGCCGCCACCAGCCTATTTTGCGAGTACTTGATTTTTCAGATGATTTACGATCTAACCGCCCATATACATGCCGCCATTGACATGCAGGATCTGCCCGGTCACGTACCCTGAGCGCTCCCCGGCCAGAAACAGCACCATGTCAGCCACGTCTTCCGGGCTGCCAAATCGCCCCAGCGGGATCTGCGCCTGATAGGCGGTCCGGTGTTCCGCCGGCAAGGCACGCGTCATGTCGGTTTCGATAAAACCCGGCGCCACGGCATTCACAGTGATATTTCGGCCCGCCAACTCGCGCGCCAGCGCCCGTGTAAAACCGTCGAGTCCGGCCTTGGCCGCCGAGTAATGCGTTTGACCGGCATTGCCGATTGAACCGATTACCGAGCTGATATTGATGATGCGACCGCGCCGCTCTTTGAGCATGCGCTTGAGGCAAAGCTTGGTGAGGCGAAATACCGAGGATAAGTTGATGTTCAGTGTCTGATCCCATTCTTCCGCCTTGAGGCGCAGTACCAGGCCATCGCGGGCGATGCCGGCGTTGTTGACCAGAATCGTTGGCAGGCCTTCCTGCCCATCCAGCTGCGCCACCAGCGCCTCGGCACCGCCGGCGGCGCCTGCGTCATAGACCACGCCACGCCCGCGCAGGGAGCGTTCCCTGAACCAGGCCGTTATGGCATCGCTCCCGGCACTGGTAGTCGCAGTACCCACGACTGTAGCGCCAGCCTGCGCCAAAGACAGTGCGATCGCCTGGCCGATGCCGCGCGAAGCACCGGTTACCAGGGCCACGTCAGTGTTACTGATCACGATTGCTCCTGGGATTTCCTGGTAGTAGCGGCGAGCGCCGCCTGTATCGTTGCCGGGTCTTCAAGCGCCAGGCAGCTGATCTCGGGGCGGCGCTCAATGCGACGATTGAGCGCCGTGAGCACTTTGCCGGGACCGCACTCCACCAGCTGCGTGGCCCCGCGTGCCGTCAATGCCAGCACCGTGGCGCTCCAGCGTACGGGGCTGGCAAGCTGCCTGCCCAGCAATCCGCGTAGCTCTTCAGCATCGCCATGCTCGCTGGCATCCACGGCGCTCAGGAATTTCAGGCGTGGCGCGCCAATGCTCAAGCCTGCCAGGCGACCCCGGAACTGCTCGGCCGCGCCCTGCATCAACGAAGAATGTGCCGGCACACTCACCGGCAGACTCATGGCCCGCTTCGCGCCGCGCGCCTTCGCCGCTGCTATCGCGCGCTCCACCGCAGTGGCGGTTCCTGCAATCACGATCTGACCAGGCGCGTTGTAGTTCACAGCCTCGACAATTTCACCCTGTGCCGCCTCAAGGCAGGCCGCCTCGGCTTGCGCATCGTCGAGACCAAGCAGGGCTGCCATGGCACCGCTCCCCGCCGGGACAGCCTGTTGCATGAATCGCCCACGATCGCGTACCAGCGCCACCGCCGCAGAAAACTCCAGCGCGCCGGCGCATACCAGGGCCGTGAACTCGCCCAGGCTGTGTCCGGCGACCCAGTCCGGCGGCTCGCCGCCCAGCTCCTGCCACACACGCCAGGTGGCAATGCCGGCGCACAACATCGCCGGCTGCGTGCATTCGGTGCTGTTGAGCCGTTCGATTGGGCCAGCAGCCACGAGTTGCCACAGGTCGTAGCTCAGCACGCTCGAGGCTTCCGCAAAGGTACGCCCAACGCTTGGGTGCGCGGCGGCGAGCTCAGCGAGCATGCCCACCGACTGAGAACCCTGGCCCGGAAATACCAATGCCAACGACATGCCAGACCTGCAACGCTTCCCCGAGAGTGGTGCCGATTATAGCGGCTAGTTATGGCCGCCAGTTAGAGCCGCCTGGGCAGCATGGCCATGACGGCCAGCGCCAGCAGGGCGCCCAGCGCGCCATATAAATGGGCATCGACCACGACTGGAAATGCCGCCACCACCAGGCTGGCGCCAGCGGACTGCTCCCAGGCCAGTTTGCCCGCCAGCGCGATCATCAGCAGCCACCCCGTGAATTCACGACGCCACGCGCTCGCGACAGCGCCCACCGCCCACACACCATGCAGCAGCCCTGAGATACCCACATACCACTGCAGCTGCGGCGCCAGCCACCACAGGCCCGCATCGATTGCCACGATACTGCCCAGTACCACGAGTACCCATGACTTCGGGCCCAGCGCCCGCGCGAACAGCGCCCACAGCAACACCAGGGCAGCCCCATCGAGTAGCAGATGTCGGGCTCCAAGATGCACGAAGTGGGCGCTCAGCAGCCGCCACCATTGGCCACTGTGCACGGCTACCCGCTCGAAGCGCAGTGCCAGCAACCACGGCGCACCGCCGGCAGCGAGCAGCAACAGGACCGCCAGCACCAGCAGCAGCGCCCAGCCGTAGGCGCCGTCGCAGTTGAGCGACTTTCGCCAGGAAATACTGTTCATCAGGGATTCGCTGCAAGGCTCATTTGTTATGATCGCCGCCAGTTCCACAACGCCCTTTGGCCGAGGATCCATCATGAAGCAGTGTACCGCTGTGCGCGCCCGCACGGCTCACGCCGGATTTACGCTCATCGAGATCATGGTGGTGGTGATTATCATCGGATTGCTGGCCGCCGTGGTGGTACCCCAGTTTCTGGGTCGTGTCGATGACGCGCGCGTCGCCAAGGCCAAGCAGGATATCCAGGCCATGCAAACCGCGCTCACCATGTTCAAGCTCGATAACTATGTCTACCCGACTACGGACATGGGTATCAAGGCCCTGGCCCAGAAGCCCGATGCCAGCACCATCAAGAACTGGCGCAGTGGCGGCTACCTGCAGAAGGTAAACAAAGATCCCTGGAAGAACGACTACGTCTACCTGAGCCCGGGCACCCACGGTGGCGACTACGATCTCTATTCCATGGGCGCCGACGGCCAGGTTGGTGGCGAAGGCATCAGCGCCGATATCGGCAACTGGAATCTGGACCAATAGGCACCGCCGTGCGCGGCCGCGGCTTTACCCTGATCGAGTTGATGGTGGTCATGGTCATCATCGGCCTGGTGGCGGCCGGCGCCCTGCTCTCACTGGGCGGCACGGGGCGTGACAGCCAGCTCGAACGGGAACGCGACCGACTCACGGCCCTGATCGACTACGTGCGCGAGCGTGCCGCCCTGCAGACCGTCGAGTACGGATTGCGCTGCCAGCATGATGGTTATCAGTTTGTCATGTATGACACGCGCACCTCGCTGTGGGCCGAAGATCCGCTCGATGAATCACTGCGGGCACGAGCCTTGCCGGCCGGCCTGGCGCTGCAGTTGAGCGTTGAGAAAAAGACCATCGTGCTGCCACTGCGTAGCGCGCCGATGAACACGCCAGGCAACAAGACCAGGGGCCGGCGCCAGGCCGAGCTGGATCTGACACCGCAGGTCATGCTCTATTCAAACGGTGATCTCAGCTCCTTCAAGCTGACACTCGAGCGCACTGGAACCGGGCGCAGTGCAGCGATCAGCAGTACCAACGCCGGCAAGGTCGAGAGCGGCGCGATCGTCGAGACTCCGACATGAGGGCAGCTGGCCAGCGTGCGCCGTGCGGCTTCACGCTGATCGAGGTGCTGGTGGCGCTGATGATCGTCGCGCTTGGCATGGGCGCGGTGCTGTCCTCCTTGAGTTCAGCGGCTGACAGCACCATCCGGCTCAGGGAAAAGACCTTCGCCTCGTGGGTAGGCTTCAACCAATTGGCCGAAACCCGCCTGAAAGTATCGGTGCCG
>Ga0315270_10002144_pt1 | contig 10439 bp, 10 predicted proteins | sample C1_bottom_MG_FD_204932 | JGI IMG/M metagenome (GOLD analysis project Ga0315270, IMG submission 204932) | Sediment microbial communities from Yellowstone Lake, YNP, Wyoming, USA - C1_bottom | ecosystem: Environmental > Aquatic > Freshwater > Lake > Sediment | place: USA: Wyoming | collected... | reverse complement strand
AGCTGGGGGCTGCTGGGGATGATGTTCGGTTTGTATGACTGGCTGCTGCAAAACAACTACGTGAGCATTGAAGGCGGTTATGTCGGCTCGTATTCCAATATCATCGCCTTCCTGATCTTCTCTTACATAATGTTCCATCGCTATGTCGGGGCAATCGAGGATGTGAATCGGGTCAATGCCACGCTGGAGTTGCGCCTGCAAGCCCGCGAGGCTGAGTTGACGGGAAGCCATCGCAGGCTGCGCGAGATCGAGCAGCGCCAAACGCTCAGTCAGGAGCGGCAACGCATGGTGCAGGACATGCACGATGGCCTGGGTTCATCGCTCGTCAGTGCACTGCGGGTAGTGGAACACGGACGGATGGATGAAGCTGCTGTCGCGCAGGTACTCAAGGGCTGCATAGATGACCTCAAGCTGGCGATCGATTCGATGGAGCCGGTGGAGGCCGACCTGCTGCTATTGCTGGCAACCCTGCGCTTTCGTTTGGGGCCGCGCCTGGAGAGCACCGGCATTGCGCTGCGCTGGGAGGTTAAAAACGTCCCGCCTCTCGACTGGCTAGACCCCAAGAATGCGCTGCATATCCTGCGTATTTTGCAGGAAACTTTCACCAATATCATCAAGCATACCCACGCCACTGAGATTCGTGTCGCTACCGGGGCGGAGGGCGACCATGCAGTAGTGACAATCAGCGATAACGGCCGCGGATTCTCAGTGGAAAGCGCGCTCAGGAACGGGGGCAAGGGGTTGTCAAACCAGATGCGCCGTGCGCAAGCTATCGACGCAGAAATTAATTTGGAATCGAGCGAGGCGGGAACATGCTTCACCTTGCGCTTGCCGATTAAGCATGCGACAGGGATTGCCGGATGAATCCAGGAACCTGTCGCTCGACACCAGGCGGGCTGTGGGAGCGCAATTTTTTGTGCGATTGCGCTGCGAATTGAGGGCGTAAAAAAGGAGCCTCTCGGCTCCTCTGGTACTAACTGAACGAAGGCTACAGCAGCGGCACGATCATCAGTGCAACGATGTTGATAATCTTGATCAGCGGGTTAACGGCGGGGCCAGCGGTATCCTTGTAGGGGTCGCCGACGGTGTCGCCGGTTACCGCAGCCTTGTGCGCGTCGGAACCTTTGCCACCGTAGTTGCCTTGCTCGATATATTTCTTCGCATTATCCCAGGCGCCGCCACCGGTAGTCATCGAAATGGCGACGAACAGGCCGGTGACGATGGTGCCGATCAATACGCCGCCGAGTGCCTGCGCACCCAGGGTCAGGCCTACTATCACCGGCACGGCGACAGGCAGCAGCGAGGGCACGATCATTTCTTTGATCGCGGCCTTGGTCAGCATGTCGACACAGGTGTCATATTCAGGCTTGGCTGTGCCTTCCATGATGCCGGGGATTTCCTTGAACTGGCGGCGTACTTCAACCACTACCGAACCCGCCGCACGGCCAACCGCTTCCATGCTCATCGCAGCGAACAGGTAGGGCACCATACCGCCGATAAACAGGCCGATGATCACCATGTGATTGGACAGGTCAAAAGTCAGGTTGGGGTGGTTGCCGGACAGCGCATGCGTATAGTCGGCAAACAGCACCAGCGCGGCCAGACCGGCGGAGCCGATGGCATAGCCCTTGGTAACCGCCTTGGTGGTATTGCCAACCGCATCCAGCGGGTCGGTGATGTTGCGGATGCTTTCAGGCAAACCGGCCATTTCAGCGATACCACCTGCGTTATCGGTGATGGGGCCGTATGCATCGATTGCGACGATAATTCCTGTCATCGACAGCATCGAGGTTGCAGCAATCGCAATCCCATACAGACCAGCCAGTTCGTAAGAGCCCCAGATCGACAGGCACACAGTCAGCACCGGTGCGGCGGTTGAACGCATGGATACACCAAGACCCGCGATCACGTTAGTACCGGAACCCGTGGTGGAAGCCTGCGCGATGTGTTTCACCGGTGCATATTCGGTAGCGGTGTAGTACTCGGTAATCAGCACCATTGCCGAGGTCAGTGCCAGTCCGATCAGTGATGCAAAATAAAGATTCAGCGACGAAACCATCACGCCACCTATCACTACGCCATCGCCCATCATTTTGGTGGTGATGAAGTAGAAACCGATCGCCGCGATCACTGCGGCCACGATCAGGCCGCGATACAGCGCATTCATGATTTTGCCACCCTCGTAAGCCTTGACGAAAAAGGTGCCGACTATGGAAGCAAGTATCGAGAAGCCGCCCAGCACCAGCGGATACATGACAGCAGTTGAATCTGCACCGCCGCCGATCAACAGGCCACCGAGCAGCATGGTGGCGACAAGGGTGACCGCATAGGTTTCAAACAGGTCGGCGGCCATACCGGCGCAGTCGCCGACGTTGTCACCCACGTTATCGGCAATGACTGCCGGATTGCGCGGATCGTCCTCTGGAATATTGAGTTCGATTTTGCCCACCAGATCCGCGCCTACGTCTGCACCCTTGGTGAAAATACCACCGCCCAGACGCGCAAAGATCGAAATCAGCGAGCCGCCGAATGCCAGGCTGACCAAAGCATGGATAGCATCCGTGATGGAGGTGTGCATGATGATGGTAAGGAAGGCGTAATACCCGGCCACACCCAGCAGAGCGAGGCCGACCACCAGCATGCCGGTAATGGCGCCGCCCTTGAATGCCACGTTAAGCGCCGCGTTGAGACCGTCCTTGGCCGCTTCAGCTGTGCGGATGTTGGCGCGTACTGAAACGTTCATGCCGATGTAACCTGTCAAACCCGACAGAATCGCACCAATCGCGAAGCCGACAGCAGACTTCCAGCCCAGCGGAGAGAAGAAAATAACCACCAGCAGAATAGCGCCGACGGTGGCTATGGTAGTGTACTGCCGGTTCAGATAAGCGCCTGCACCTTCCTGAATTGCTGCGGCAATTTCGCGCATGCGATCATTGCCGGTCGATTTGCTCAAAAGCCATTTGGTTGTAAAAGCTCCATATAGAAGCGCCAATATTGCACATAACATTGAGAACCACAGGCCAGCTGACATAATTTTCTCCTAACATAAGTTGCCCGATTAGGACCGGACAAACGTCCTTCTTCTTAATTAGCAATATAATACAATGCTAATATTAATACCAATACTAATGCGACGAATTGAATGAAAAAGGGCACTTAAAAAAGTGCCCGAATCCCGGATTCAAATTTTGAAATTGCCCAACTTCTTCGCTACGGCTACATTCTTTAGCCGTACATACTGCGGCAGGCCATCTTTGTAGGGAGGATAATCCTCGCCCTTGATGAGCGGGGTCAGGTAGGTGCGGCACTTCTCGGTGATGCCAAAACCATCTTTGGTGATGAAGTCGCGCGGCATCATTTTTTCGACGTTGGCGACGTTTTTGAGCTGGGCGACGCCGATTTTCCATTTGTACGGCTTGTCCGAGACACGCACAATAGTCGGCATCACCGCATTGTCGCCTTTGAGCGCGTGATCCACCGCCGCTTTGCCAAGCGCATAGGCCTGGTCTACGTCAGTCTTGGAGGCGATATGGCGTGCGGCGCGTTGCAGGTAATCTGCCACCGCCCAGTGGAACTTATATCCCAGCGCAGCCTTGATCATATTGGCAACTACTGGCGCTGCACCACCCAGCTGGGCATGGCCGAAGGCATCCTTCAAGCCCTGGTCAGCGAGGAACTTGCCGTCTTCGCCCTGTACGCCTTCGGATACCACGACCGTGCAGTAACCGAATTTCTTGACCATGCTGTCCACTTTGGCGAGGAAGGTTTTCTGCTTGAATGGAATTTCAGGGAACAGGATCACGATCGGAATTTCGCACTTCTCGTCCGAAGCCAGGCCACCTGCAGCCGCTATCCAGCCGGCATGGCGGCCCATTACTTCCAGCACAAATACCTTGGTTGACGTTTTGGCCATCGAAGCCACGTCGAAACTCGCTTCGCGTGTCGATACCGCAATGTATTTTGCGACAGAACCGAAACCCGGGCAGCAGTCGGTGATGGGCAGATCGTTGTCTACCGTTTTGGGAACATGGATAGCCTGAATGGGGTAGCCCATTTTATCGGCCAGTTGTGACACTTTCAGGCAGGTGTCGGCGGAATCGCCGCCGCCATTGTAGAAAAAGTAGCCGATGTTGTGCGCCTTGAAGACTTCGATCAGGCGCTCGTACTGGGCAAGGTTTTCAGTCAGGCTTTTGAGTTTGAAGCGGCAGGAGCCAAATGCGCCGGAAGGTGTATGGCGCAGCGCTGCAATGGCTGTAGCGGATTCTTTTCCGGTGTCGATCAGGTCTTCGGTGAGTGCACCGATAATGCCATTGCGTCCGGCGTAGATCTTGCCAATTTTGTCTTTGTGCTTGCGTGCGGTTTCAATTAAACCACAGGCCGAAGCGTTGATGACGGCTGTGACGCCACCGGACTGTGCATAAAACGCGTTCTTCTTTGCCATACTCTTACACTCCCTGAAAGAATTGATTGTCGCCACGAAACCGTGGTTGTACGGTGAAGCAAAACGTTTTCCCATTTCACTATTGGCACCTTTTCGACATTCCTCAGCGCTCTTTAGGGTCAGTGATTGGAAAAGCGTAGTTGCTGCAGGGGTCATATTACGCCATTTTTCAATTTATGAAACCTTCAGACGGGTGCCGGAAAAATATGCGGATCTATTCGGGTTAAAATACGGGCATGAAAATTACCCACGAGTGGAATGCGGCAGCCTTGCTGCAATCGCCTTTGTTTTCCCCGCTGCATACTGTGCTTGCACGCCTCGAAACTGACAAACTCCCGACTTTGCACGATTTCAATGCGCTGCTTGCGGAGTATCAGCCGGCTCTTTGCGTGCAACAGGGCCATATCTTGCGCTTCGTGCCGCAGGAGTCGGGCAGGATGGGGTTTGAAGCGCAGTATGAGCCGCGCTGTTATTTGACAGGCGAAGTGCAGACGCGGCCGGATAACTGGCATGATTTGTTCAATGCGCTGGTGTGGCTGTCCTTTCCCAGGGCTAAAGCGGCGATCAATGCACGCCATTACCGGGCATTGACTGATGAGGCTGCTTCAACAACCAGCCAGCGCGGAAGCGTGCGTGATATGGCAACGCTGCTGGACGAGTCGGGTGTGATCGTGGCCTGTGCCGATACTGAACTGGCTGAATTGCTGCGCACTTTTCAGTGGAAAGAGTTGTTCTGGCAGCGACGCGAACAGGTGCGTGCCGCAATGGGTTTTTATGTGTTCGGACATGGGCTGTATGAAAAGGCGCTTAATCCTTACACTGGCATGACAGGGCAGGGCCTGGTATTGAATGTGCCAGAAGATTTTTTTAGCTGGACTTTATCCGTGCAGCAAAGCTATCTGGATGAGCGAGTCGCGGAATATCTGGATAATCCCGGGCATTGCCTTTCGCCTCGCGAACTGCATCCAGTGCCGCTGCTGGGGATTCCAGGGTGGAGCTCAGAGAATGAGCAGGCGGAATATTACGACAATACCGCGTATTTTCGTGCCGGCAGGCGCGACCCGAAGTAGCTTCTTTCGCTAAATTTTTTTCAGGATACTTTGATTGTTATTGCTTGATATGGGTCAAAGTGTGACCGGTGCATATGACCTACAATCCTGGCTGTTTTGCATGAATTGATCAGCCTGGAGCGTAAGGAAAGTAATGGCAATTGTATTATTTGATAACGGCACACATAAGTGCCTGATGTTTGATGATCTGGTGGATGATTCCGCGGATCATGCAGTGCAGTCCAACCAATTTTTGATTGTAGATAACGGCCATGGAGCAATTCTTGATCCGGGTGGCAATATGACCTATAACGGTTTGCGAGTGGGAATGACACAATTTTTCTCACCGCAGAAGCTGGAATATATACTGGCTTCACATGCTGACCCTGATATCGTCGCATCACTCAATAAGTGGCTGAGCACTACAGACTGCAACGTGCTGATTTCATCACTGTGGGTAAAATTTTTGCCGCATTTCTGTACGGTTGGAAGTGCAGAAGGACGTATCCGGGGTATCCCGGACCAGGGAATGAATATCCCATTGGGTAATTGCACGCTGAAGGCCGTTCCAGCGCACTTTATGCATTCCGAGGGTAATTTTCAGTTTTACGATCCGATCAGTAAAATTCTATTTTCTGGCGACATGGGCGCATCGATGGTTGCTCATTCGGAAGCTGATACACCAGTGGAAGATTTTCGTACGCACATTAAATCCATGGAAGGATTTCATCGCCGTTATATGGTTTCCAATAAAATTTGCCGTTACTGGGTGAACATGGTGCGCCAGATGGATGTGGAATCTATCGTGCCGCAGCATGGCCGTATGTTTAAAGGCAAGAAGATGGTGAACGCGTTTCTGGACTGGATTGAAACTTTGGACTGCGGCATCGACCTGCTAACACAGGACAACTACCGCTTGCCATAATGCCCGATGGGTCTGCTTTTTTCCTCAGACTGAGTGCTCTCAGCATACCCAGCCAGGATCAATTGAACGCAACTAAACCTGCCTGTGCGATCTGCCCGTCCTGGAATGAACGCACACCGCTGACCCCTATGCCGCCTACCACCGTCCCGTCGCGTACTACAGGTATACCGCCTTCTGCAGGGATCACGCCGGGCAAAGCGAGATGAATTAAACGGCCGCTCAGCACCGCATCTTCCGACATTTTTGTCGGGCGTTGAAAGGCAACCGCCGCATTGGCTTTCATAATCGCGGTTTCCACGCTGCCAAACTGGGTGTCGTGGCTGCGCTGCAAGTACAGCAGGTGGCCGCCGTCATCAACCACGGCAATTGTCACGCTCCAGTTGTTGGCGCGCGCTTCGACTTCAGCTGCTGCGGCAATGAGCTTGGCATCTTGCAGTGTAAGGATTGGTTTTGTAAGCATGGCTGACATCTCGCTTTATAAAAAATTGAGGGCGCCAATAATTGCGCCCTCAGTGTTGAACCGACGTGAAAAATTATTTTGCGGACAGCGCAGCAAATACCTTGTCGCGGATTGATTCCACACTGCCAACCCCTGCAACTTTGACGCAATGCGGCGCATTTTTGACGCCGCTTTTTTCCCATTTCGAGTAGTATTCCACCAGCGGTTTGGTCTGCTCGTGATACACAGTCAGGCGTTTTTTAACCGTTTCCTCAACGTCGTCCGGGCGCTGTACCAGGTCTTCACCGGTGACGTCATCCTTGCCCGCCACTTTGGGCTGATTGAATTTGATGTGGTAGGTGCGTCCCGAAGCAGGATGCACGCGGCGGCCGCTCATGCGCTGCACAATCTCGCTGTCCGCGACATCTATTTCCACTACATAGTCGATTTCTACACCAGCCTGTTTCATCGCCTCGGCCTGCGGCAGGGTGCGCGGAAAGCCGTCAAACAGGAAGCCCTTCTCGCAATCTTTTTCCTTGATGCGCTCCTTTACCAGGTTGATGATGATCTCGTCAGAAACCAAGCCGCCTGCATCCATGATCTTCTTTGCGGCCACTCCCAGCGGGCTGCCTGCCTTGACGGCTGCGCGCAGCATGTCGCCGGTTGAAATCTGCGGAATACCGAATTTTTCCTTAATAAAGTTAGCCTGAGTACCTTTTCCAGCGCCAGGAGCGCCAAGCAAAATCAGTTTCATAGTTTTTCTTTCTGTAGTTAAGTTCAAATGGTGCGCGATTTTAATCAAGATGCATTGCAGTTAATGCCTGGTAGTGGCTCTCCTTATGGTTGATTGCTTAATATGAATTGCGTGCTTCAAAAATTTCGCGTGCCACGAGCAGGTCGGCTTCGGTATCCACGCCGCCGGGCGGTGCATCTTGCGTGATGCTGACGCCTATCTTGTAACCGTGCCACAGCGCCCGCAGTTGCTCCAGTGACTCGATTTGTTCGATGGCCGCAGGAGCAAGCTGGCTGTATGCGCGCAGGAAACTGGCGCGGTAGGCGTAGATGCCGATGTGGCGCAGCACCGTGAGATTGGCGGGCAGCGGTGTGCGGTTCGCAAATGCATCGCGCGGATAAGGGATGGGCGCGCGGCTGAAATACATGGCATTGCCATCTTTATCCACTACTGCCTTGACGATGTTGGGATTGCGCATCGCGGCTTCGTCATGAATCGGGTGGCATGCGGTAGCCATCGCGCATTCCGGATGGTCGTGCAGATGTTGCGCGACAGCGCGTATCAGTTGCGGCGGTATCAGGGGTTCATCGCCCTGAACATTGACCACGATGGTGTCATCCGGCCAGTCATGTTGTGCGACCACCTCGGCTATACGGTCGGTGCCGCTGGGATGGTCGGCCTTGGTCATGCACGCCTTGAAGCCGTGTTCATGCATCGCGGCAATGATGGGCTGGTGGTCGGTGGCGATCCAGATTTGCTGTGCGCCGCTTTGCGCTGCCTGTTCGGCGACCCTCACCACCATGGGCTTGCCGCCTATCAGCAGCATAGGCTTGCCGGGCAGGCGGGTGGAGCTGAAGCGTGCAGGAATGACGACGTGAAAAGCCAGCATTACAGCTTCTCGGTTTCTTCCAGCGTCAGCTTGCGTGCCTCGTCAGCCAGCATCACCGGAATATCATCGTGGATGGCGAAAGCCAGCCGATCGGCTTTGCAGATCAGTTCCTGCTCAGCCTTGCGGTAAATCAGCGGCGATTTGCACAGCGGGCAAACCAGGATATCGAGTAGTTTGGCGTCCATTTAGGGAGTAATCTTTTTCAAAATGAGTTGGGTAAGGGCCGGGTCTAGCTGTGCATCAACACGCAGAACCCAGCATTTTTCGTCGGCGAATGCGCTGCATTTTACCGCATCTTTTTCAGTCATGAGTAGCGCATTCGCATCGCCGTAAGCGAGATCTTCCGCACTGTACTGGTGGTGGTCGGGGTAGGGGTGGGCGTGAATGGTTAAACCCAGCTTGTTCAGATGGCGGAAGAAGCGCTCGGGATGGCCGATGCCGGCTATGGCGTGGACGGCCTGACCGTGGAAATCAGCTGCCGTTGCAGTAATGTCAGGATTCAGCAAATTGTAGAAATGCATGCCCTCCAGTTGCATCAGATATTCGCCCGGCGCCACCTTGCCGCCATTAATCACCACTGCATCCACCTCGCGCAAACGTGTGGGTGCTTCACGCAAAGGGCCAGCCGGCAGCAGAAAACCATTGCCGAAGCGGCGCAGGCCATCGACCACGGCAATTTCGGCATCGCGCTGCAGGCGGTAATGCTGCAGGCCGTCGTCGCTGAGTATGATGTCGCACTCAGGGTGAGCCAATAATAGTGCAAGGGCTGCGGCGGGGCGGTCACGGCCTACCCACACCGGGCAAAGCTTGCGTTGTGACATCAGCACCGGCTCATCACCCGCCGTAGCGGGATCGCTGCCAGGCAGCACTTCCTGGGGTTTGCTGCCGCTGCCGCCGAAACCGCGGCTGATAATGCCGGGGTGCCAGCCGTTGGCCAGAAGTTGTTCGGCCAGCCACAGGGTGAGGGGGGTCTTGCCGGTACCGCCTACTGTGATGTTGCCAACAATAATGACCGGAACCGGAAGTTTAACGCTGGATAAAATGCCATAACGGAACAGCAGGCGGCGTGTCGCGACAAGGAGACGAAACAGCAGGCTGATCGGCAGCAACAGCAGGTGCAAAGGGGTGATGCGATACCACTGCCGTTGCAGTCCGGATATGCCGCGCTGGCTCATCCTTATTGATCTTGGCTTTGAGTGGTGAAGGTGATGCGGCCATAGCCTGCAATACGCGCAGCTTCCATGATGTTGATCACGGACTGGTGCGGTGCCTTGGCATCGGCATTGATAATGATGGTGGGGTCAGTTTGCGTTCCCGCCGCTTTGCGCAGTGCCTGCGACAGCTTGTCCACGCCGTCGAACTTTGCCGGTTTGTTGTTGATTGCATAATGCTCGGTGGCATCAATCGCAACGTTAATCTGGTTGGCTGCTGCCGCTGACTGGCTGCCAGTTGCCTGCGGCAGATTTATTTGCAACTCGGCATGCTTGGAGTAGGTGGTGGTCACCAGCATAAAAATCAGAATCACCAGCAACACGTCTATCATTGCAATCAAATTGATTTCCGGCTCTTCACGGGTACGACCGCGTTGAAAATTCATAGCTTTCTCCCCTTACTCACGACGCTCGCCATGTACGATCTCAACCAGTTTAATGGCTTGCTGCTCCATTTCTATGGTCAGGCTATCGACTTTTGCGCGGAAGTGACGGTAGAAAATCATGCTGGGTACGGCGACGATCAAACCGAATGCAGTGTTATACAGTGCCACCGAGATGCCATGCGCAAGAATCGCAGGGGAATTGCCGACAGCGGTTTGCGAGCCGAATATTTCTATCATGCCGACTACGGTGCCAAACAAGCCGAGCAATGGGCTGGTCGATGCGATGGTTCCCAGGGTATTGAGAAAACGATCCAGATCATGCGTGGCCGCACGTCCCGCCTCTTCAATGGCTTCCTTCATTACGGA
>Ga0315270_10002143_pt1 | contig 10441 bp, 9 predicted proteins | sample C1_bottom_MG_FD_204932 | JGI IMG/M metagenome (GOLD analysis project Ga0315270, IMG submission 204932) | Sediment microbial communities from Yellowstone Lake, YNP, Wyoming, USA - C1_bottom | ecosystem: Environmental > Aquatic > Freshwater > Lake > Sediment | place: USA: Wyoming | collected... | reverse complement strand
TATTACCACGCCTATCACAACTACTAGGAGAGCGCCATGCCTGCGACTTATTCTTCTGGGTCCACCGTAGTCTTCAAGCAGGTCATCGAGGCTACCTACGGCACGACCCCTTCCACGCCAACTATGAAACTGCTTCGTCCGAAGCCGTCCAAGTTCACTCTCAAGAAAGACACCTACACCACTGACGAAGTTCGTTCCGATCGCGGCATCAGTGATGTCCGTCACGGAATGCGCAAGGTTGAAGGCACTATTGAAGGCGACCTGATGATGGCCGATTGGGATGATTTTATCCTGGCTGCTCTTCAGGATGACGCCTGGAGCAACAATGTCGCCCGAACCGGCATCACCCTGAGCTCTTTCTCTATTGAGCAGGGGTTCACGGACATCGCGCAGTATCGTCTGTTCAAGGGATGTTCTGTGGCCAAGATGAAAGTCAGTGTCAAACCGGGTGCGATGGTCGGCATCTCTTTTGACTTCATTGGCCAGGATGCCGTCAGCGGAACTACTACGGCAGCGACGACCACTACGCCCGCCAGCACGAACAGCCCGTTTAGCTTCGCCAGCGGCACCATCAATGAAGGCGGCACTGCGAATGCCTACATCACCGGTCTTGATTTTGAACTCGATAACGGTCTTGGGCAGGTGGGTGTCATCGGAAGCAACACATCTCCCGCTGTGTTCAATGGCCGATCCGCCATCAAGGGAACTGTTTCCGCTTTGTTCAAGGATCAGGTTCTTCTGAACAAGTTCCTCAATGAAACGGAGAGCTCTATCCAGGTTGTCCTGGTAGATCCAGCCGGTGGGCAGCACACGATCACGTTGCCGCGAATCAAATACACTGGCGGAGACATCGCTCCCCCCAAGGATGGTGCGACCATCATCACTTTGCCGTTCGAAGGACTGTTCTGCGCGGGCGCTTCCGCTGCGGCCTCTACGACCATGGCCGTGTCTGCAACCACTGGCCCCGGCACGGCGACGCTCACTCGTGGCGCTGGCAGTAACGTGACTGATGGATTCAAAGTCGGAACGTGTCTTACGGCCAAGAATCTCACCACTCCTGCGAACAACGGGGACTGGTTGATCACGAACGTCGCAGCCCTGGTGCTCACTATCGCAGTGCCCGCCACGCTTTCTACCACTGCTCAGGTCGCTGGAGCCGCAGGTTCCGCCGCAGGCGACATGAGTGTTATCCCCACCAACCTCATCTGGTCTCGCTCGTAGCAGGCCAGCGTTCAAAGGAGCAATCTCATGGATCTTTCTAACTACTCTGCAGACATGGCTGCCATCCCCTTCGAGGTGATCATCAAGCACCCCATTTCTGGGAAGGAAACAGACAATATCATCTCTGTAGTCGGCGTAGACAGTCCGGCGGCGCAGGCGGTGTTGGATATCCAGCAGACAAAGCGGTTTAATGAATTGGCCGTAAGCACGGAGGAAAACAAATCTGTGTTTGATGCTGTTCAGCAGCGTCACGACACGGTTGAACTCCTCGTGGCTTGCACCGTCGGCTGGAAAAATGTCATGTGGAAGGGAGAACTCCTTGAGTTTACCCAGGACAATGTCCGTTTTATTTACGACAAGGTCCCCACCATTCGTGAACAGATCAATCGCGCAGTAGGTAGCAGAAAGAATTTTTTCAAGGACTGAGGAAGAGGCTCTACGCCCACGCTGAGAAGGCACTTGAACTTGGAATGCCAAAGAAGGATGGAACAACGCTTTCTCAGCATGTGGCTGTATTGAAAAAACAAGGCGTGGATGTATCAGCGTTCATGCCCCCTCCTCTTCCTCCGGAACTTGCACCTCTTTGGCGCTGGTATATAGAACTATGTGCCGGTCGGCCATCAAATGGAATGGGTGCTACTACTCTTACGCACACTGAAATTTTGTCGTGGTCTACGCTACGCAAGATAGAACTTGGTTCATTTGAACTCAGTTGTATCTGGGGCCTTGAGCAACTTTTTGTGATAGCGAGCAAAAATGTCTGACGTAGCTGAACTCATAATAGAAGTCCTGACACATGGCACAAAAGAATCCATCCAGGAATTGAAGGATATCGCTGCTGCGGGCAGAGTGGCCGAAGATCAGACGATGTCGTTAGTGGGGGCACTGAAGACGCTGGCCTCTGCTTGGGCAGTAGAAAAAATGTCGGAGGCCTTGGTAGAACTAGCGCAGATGGGCGCTAGGTATGAAATGCTTGGCGCGACACTTGGCGTTATGGCGAATAACGCAGGTATCTACTCCAATCAAATGGTGGGCATCCAGGAAAACATGATGAAGACAGGCATCGCGGCCCTTGAGGCGCGACGCGATCTTCAATTAATGGCGGCAGCGCACGTAGATTTGAGTCGGGCTACTGAACTGGCTCGTGTGGCTCAGGATGCTGCGACGCTTGCGGGTATCAATTCATCTGTAGCTTTTGATAACCTTGTCCGTGGTATTGCGACTGGTGAGTCGCGGATCATTCGCCATATGGGCATCATGGTTAATTTTAAAAGCGCCATCGTGGAATGGGCGAATGCGCATGGCCGCGCCGTTTCGTCACTGACCACTACAGAATTAGCCCAAATTCGGTTGGATTCTGCTCTTGAAGAAGGGCGAAAGCGGACTGGAGTATATGAAGCTGCTATGACTACTGCGGGTAAGCAGATCTTGTCTATGCAGCGATACACTGACAACCTCAAAGTTTCTATTGGAGAAACTTTTAATGCAGCCACTAATGAACTGATCTTCTCTGTTGTAAACGCAATGAGCGATGCTAAAAACTGGATGGATCAGTGGGAAGCAAGTGGTGAAAAAGCCGTATTCGCTTCTAAATTGCGTGTAGATATGCAGGAACTTGTTTCCTCCATAAAATCTGTTACGGTCTTCTTATGGAATCACCGTGATGCTCTAGAAGCAGTGGCCATCATTTACGGCAGTTTCAAATTTGCGCAGTATGCAGAAGGAATCGTTAAAACTGGACTTGCACTTTATGGGGCATCCCTCCAAGGGCAAGCACTGAAAATGAATGAAGTAAAGGGTGAAATCGCTGTAGCAGAAGCGAAACTTGCTGATGTCGCGGCAACCATCGCCCTTAACGAGTCAATGATTGCTGCCAACGGAACAAGGTTCCGCTCAAATGCGTGGTTAGAACTAGATATCCAACTACAGGCATCAGATACTATTGCAACAGAAGCCCTAGCTGCCGCGAAAGCGAGATTGGCTGCTGCTGAAAGCGGTGGTGTGAAGGCTGCTTCTATGGCGGGCACAACTATTTCTGCTTTGGGCGGCCCGCTGACTATCCTCATTACACTCTTGGCGGCGGCATCTGTAGCCTGGGTCATGTTCAAGGATAAAGAAAAGAAGGCCTCTGAAGAAAATCTTCAATCTCTGCGGGATCTTGTCAATAAGAAGCAGCAAGAGATTATGCGTGCAGAAGAAATTCTGTGGCTCTTAGAACACGGGCGTAAGAAGGAAGCTGATAAAGTCGCTGGTTACACGGAAGATCCTCAGATTGCAGCCAGGGAAGCAGAGCTCCAACTTACTAAGAATCAGATGGTTTCTGAAGAAAAATTGGCTGAACTAAGATTGGCATCAGCAGAAGAATTAAAAATCGTTAACGATGATTCTGAATTATCTGCCTCTAAAGAACTGTGGCGGCAAGAAGAATTGAAAACAAAAGCAGAAGAACTAGCATATGTCATCGAGAATAGTCATACGCATTCGCGACAGCTAGCCGATATAAACGAAAAGATCGAAGAAAAAAGGATTGAGCAAGCTAAGAATGTGAAAGATATAACTGAGGATGGAAATAACAAAGATTCTTGGTATCGTAACTTTGTTATTTCAACAGAAAAGAAAATCTTGGATGAAAAGATCAAAAGTCTTACACTTGGTAAGGCTATCACAGAAGAAATGAAGGCGCAGGCTCTTTATACTGAAAATATGGCCAAGATAGAAGAACACTCAAGAGTTACAGGTAAGAAAAAGGAAGGTCCATCGTCCGCTGCTGTTGAAAATGCGCGTATTGTCGCGGCAGCGTATCGGGATCAGCAAATAGCGACGGCACAAGTAATAGAAGTAGAAAAGCGATACGAAGATGAAGAAAAACACAGGATCGCCACGATAGATAAGATCCTTGAAAAAACCAAGCAAATGAAGAAGGAAACAGATGAATTCGGATTGTCAGACGAAGAAAGAGCCAAAATAGAGCTCCGTGGTTTAGAATACCTCGGGGCTGGCTACGAATATCTTAAGGGATTGATGGAAGACTACTACAGAACAAAGAGGGCCCACGAGGAAGGGGCTCGTATAGATCGTGATGCGGAGTCGCTAAACAAACGCAGAACGGAAGAACAAGATCAACTGTCTCACTTGGAAAAATTGAAGGTCTCCGGAAGATTGCTACCGGGGGTTTACGAACAGGCGTGGCTAGACATTATGAACCGTGGCACTTCTGCTACAGCGTTCATGGTGCAGACAGCAGATAACGCGTTCGGCAAAATGAGCGACTCGTTTGCTAATTTTGTAGTCACTGGTAAAATGAGTTTCAAAGATCTTATCCGTTCTATCATGGCTGATACAGCGAGACTGGCTTCCAGCAAGGCATTCCAGCAACTATTCATGATGGCCGCCAAGGCTTATCTGGGGAGTGGTTCGTCCTGGGATGGAACAGGCAATGGCTCTCAGGAAGGTTACGACGCCATGTTTGAAGGCCATGCAGGAGGCGGCACTGTCATGGGCGGTCGTCCAATCGTGGTTGGTGAAAAGGGTCCCGAGCTCTACATTCCGCAGGGTGCAGGATCTATATCCCCCAACGGTTCCTTTAGCGGAGGTTCACCCATTATTCAGAATTTCGTGGACGTTCGCATAGACGGCAACGGTTCTGTAACCAGTAAAGTTCAGGGGCGCGGTGTCGGAGATAGTCTGGCCAGGGAAATGGATGCATTCATGCGCGGGTGGGTTCTTCGCGAGTCTCGTCCTGACGGCGTTCTTAATCCAATACAGAGGTCCTAATGGCTACGTTCCCGTATTCTCCTGATTGGGGCTGCCAGCCCACGATGACGCCCAGCCGTATTAAAACCGACATGGGCGATGGGTATGAACAACGGGTAGGTGCGGGCATCAATAGATTCATGCCGACGTGGCCGCTCACATTTTCAAAGCGAACTCAAACAGAAGCACAAGCCATAAGCACTTGGCTTCGGACTAACAACGCCGACATTACTTCTTTTGATTGGACATCTCCCGACGGCACGACTGGCAAATTCGTGGCCGACGACTTCATCCCCCCCTACCCTGTAAGTTTCAATAATTATACGATCACAGCAAAATTCCGTCAGGTGCCAGGATGACAACCGGATTTCAGCTCCCCATTCAGGAAATACAAGGTCTTGATGGAGGAGATCTTGTGTCTTTGTTCATCCTAGATACGACTATGCTGGGTGGGGATATTCAGTATCTAACTCCGTCTGTGAATGATTATGGCGTCGGTGTTATTTGGCAGAACATGGCGGGCGCTACGACTACCTATAGCAAATTTCCAATAGCTATGGAAGGCGTAGATCGCAATGCCAAAGGTGCTCAGGCGCGGCCATCGTTGATGGTATCAAACATAAGTCCGCTTATTGGGCAGCTTGTAAAGACATACAATGATCTTTGTGGGGCGACGGTAATTCGGCGTCGTGTCGCTGCGCGGTATTTAGATTCTGCCAACTTTAATCGTGTTACAGCCGTGGGACAAGTGGCCAATGGTTCTGGAATGACGTTCACACTGGCATATAGCGGGTTCAGTCTTTCTTCTGCGGATTCACCCACACTTACGACTTTATACAAGAATGGCGTCCCCCTATCTAGTGGGACGGAATACACACTCAGTGGGGCGGTTGTAACGCTGACTACATCGGCCACGGCTGGAACTATAACGTGGGATGGAAATACGTTCTACAATCCTACTGCGAACAGAGCCGTGCGGTATGCCGATGACGAATTTACAATAGAACAGCGAGCCAGTGAGACTCCGGCGGCGTTCGTATTTTCTCTAGCATCTTCTTTGGATGCGCAGGGTATCATGATACCTGGGCGCGTAGTGCAGCGGCATCTTTGCACGCTAGAATACCAGGGCCTTGACGAACTAACGGCGTGCCCGTTTGCGGGGCCGTTTACAGGTGCTAACACTACCTGCGCAAAAACAGATACGGCCTGTAAGGCTAAGTTCCCGAATTTACCGCTCCCATTCAGTGGGTTCACAGGTGCTAGGAGGGCGTGATGACTCCAGAACTGCTTGCGTCTATAAGAGAGTGCTCTCAGAGGGCAGAACACGAAGTGTGCGGCGTGCTTATACACCGATCAAATGAAGCCGTGTATGTTCCCTGTCATAATCTTTCTGATATTCCTGGGCGCGGTAGATTTTCACCTGTAGATCTAGCACGGGCAGAGGATATGGGGCCCGTGCTCGGATATGTCCACACTCATGACGTCGGCTGCACCCCCTCTCCTGTAGATCTCAAATTCTGTCTTGAATCTCACAAGCCGTGGTGGATTGTGTCTCCGACTGCTTGGTTTAGAATGAGTTCCAACTTAGAACTGCAAAAGAGGAGATTTGCTTGGGGTATCCAGGATTGCTTCACTCTTATTCGCGATTGGTTTGAGGGTGAGGGTATTGTGTTCCAGGATTTCGAGCGCTCAAAAGATTTTTGGAAATTTGGTATGAATCCATACATGGATGGTATGGCTGACGCTGGATTTGAATTGATAAACAAAGATCCTGAGCGCGGAGATGTCATTCTTATGGGCATAGATACCGTGGACTGTATTCCAAATCACGCCGCTATTCATATCGGAGACGGAAACATTCTTCACCATCTGCCCAATCGTCTTTCTATGGTGGAGTTGTATGACGGGTTTTACCAGCGGTCTACGCTTGCTGTGGCGCGGAGGATACGGTGAAAAAGATTCGCTTGTATGGCATTCTCGGGGATGTGTTTGGTGAAGAACACTTTCGTGATGTAGAAACTCCTGGAGAAAGCGTCTTGGCCCTGTGTGCTACACTTGACGGATTTGAACAGTTTTTCTGCACGCATATTTCCATGGGTTTTAGCGTGTTTGTGGATGATATCAATATAAACACTGAATCTATGGGTCTGCCGCTGGTTGAGGAAGGGGTCATCAAAATTGTGCCGGAAATAATGGTGGCTAAGGATAGTATAGTCCAGATTTTTGTAGGCGTGGCGCTCTTAGTTGCCGCTGGATATATGGCGGATCCTAATTTGGCTGCGATGGCATGGGAAAATATGGCTGGCAACGCTATGTTCTACATGGGTGCGTCCATGATAGTCGGAGGTGTCGCCGGTATGTTGGCTGCAGGCCCCAGCCCGCTTGACGGTTCAATCGGAAATCAGTCAGAGCAGAAACTTTACGTGTTCAGCGGACCTGTGAATACGGCGGCTCAGGGGGCCGCTATTCCGGTGCTGTATGGAAGATTACGTGTAGGATCTGTGGTTGTTTCTTCCGGCATCGATTCTAATTCATTCTATAAAGATCATGGAGCTCCAAACGAAAATGCGACCATGGGCGGTAACGGAGATACAGCCCCTTGGATTTGGGTCAAGGCCCCTGTAGGAGCTACATCATGACTAGAAGCACTAACGACAATTGGGATCCAGATAGTAATAATATCACTAGCGGTGGTGGTTCTGCTGGGACTAGTGGTGTCTTTACAGGCGGCGATCAGTATAACGTGCCGGATAATGTGGAGTATGGACGCGTCATGGATGTTATTTCCGAGGGTCCATGTCACGGACCTGCTAATGGTCTGAAGTCATTTTTCCTCAATGATACAGCTATTCAGAATACCGACGACACTCTCAATTTTAGTGGCTTTATTCTTCAAGCGTCTAAAGGAACCCGCGGTCAGAAGCCAATGTTCGGGTTCGATGCTTCTGAAAATGAAGTTATGTTACCGGGAGGTAGTCTTGGAACGCAGATTCAAGTGGCCACAGGTTCATATACACGGCAGATAACTACAGCCGGACTCACTCATTTACGGGTGCGCATTTCATGTCCCGCTCTAAAAATTATAGATAGCGCAACCGGAAAGGAATCCGGAGCTGACACACAGATCAAGATAGAAGTCTGGTCTGACATTACTCCCGTGTATCAAGTGGCATTGCCAAACGATGGTTTTATCTGGGGAAATTTCAGTTCAAAATACACAAAGTCGTTTAAGTTCAAACTTCCGCCGATGAATAGTGGAGGTTGGTTCATAAAAATTACGCGCCTGTGGCCCGACGCACCCGACACATATACGAAGAATGCTACGTTTTGGACTTCCTATACAGAAATCGTAGAGGGACAGTTCATCCACCCGTGGATTTCTAAGGCGTCCGTGATGCTGGATTCCCATCAATTCACCAGCATCCCCAGTCGCGCCTATGAGTGGGATGGTAGAATTATCAAGGTCCCAACAAACTACACTCCAGCTATTATGGATCCAGTTACACGGTTGTGGACCCCCGCAGTCTATACAGGTAACTGGGATGGGACATTCAAAGATAGTCCTACTGTGTGCTTCAATCCTGCGTGGCAATTTCATGATCTTTGCACACATCCACGCTATGGCGCTGGTAAGTATGTCAGTGCTTTGAAAATCAATAAGTGGGCCCTCTACACTATCGCACAATACTGCGATGGAATGGTCGACGATGGCACGGGGCTTCACAACGAACCCCGTATAGCGACTTCTATTTATTTGCAGCGCCAAGAAGATGCCATCAAAGTGTTGACGAATATGGCGGCGGCCTTCAGGGGTATGATCTTTTACGGTTCCAGTCTCATCACGCCATCACAAGATTGCGATAAACCCGTGTGGGCGATCTTTACGAACTCTAATGTTAAGAACGGCGTATTCAAATACTCCAGCACTGCGCGAAAGGCCAGACACACGACCTGCTCTGTTATGTGGAACGATCCTTCTGCAGGATACGTTCTTGTTCCTGAACTGGTTGAAGATCAGGATGCTGTAAAGAAGTATGGTGTCCAAAATACTTCTATTGTCGCTCTCGGCTGCACTAGTCGCGGTGGTGCCGTGCGCTGGGGAAAGTGGACACTTATCACAGAGCAGACAGAAACAGAAACTGTAGAATTTGAGCCTATGTTGGAAGGGCTGGCTGTCGCCCCCGGTAGGATTATTCAGATTAATGACCAATTCCGTGCAGGGCAGGCTCGAAACGGGGGCCGGGTAGCGGCGGGGGCAACCACTACGGTCGTGCCTTTGGATGGTCCTGTGGTCCTCGAAGCGGGCAAGACATACACTTTGCGGGTGGCCCTGCCCACCCCTGCGGTGGTCCAACTTCCCGATGGAACTTCTGCGTATGACGAAGGTATTGCACTAGGACAATCTACAGTTATGACAGGCGCTGGCACAGTTACGAGTCTAACTGTGAGCCCAGCACTTAGCGCTGCTCCTGCTCAATACGCGCAATGGCTCTTAGCTGATGGATCTGTGGTTCCAGAACTCTATAAGGTAGTCGGCGTTAAGGAAGGAAAAGAGAGCTACACCGTAATCGGACTTGAGCACAATACTGCGAAGTTTGCCGCAGCAGATACTACAGGTTCTCTTTCTGTCAGCGCGTATACTCCTACAGCATTTCCTCAGGCCACTAATCTTTCTATCTCCTCGTCATACGCGCTCATTAATAATAGCACTGTCTATAAAGTAATCGCAGCATGGTCTGATCCCAGCGGGCGAGTCCCTACAAGGTATAGGGCCTACCTTGTGAAAGACGGCGGTAGTGGTCTTGTGGTGGAAATGGATGTATCGGGAGCCTCAGCGTCAATTGATGGCCAGCATCCAGGCGACTATATCGTGAGAGTATTCGCGGATTACCAGGGCGGTTCCAGCATTCCTCTAGAGGCGACATACACGCTCACAGAATGGACCACAACGACCCCAGCATCCATCACCATGAGTGTTTCTTCAACACCCCCCGCATGAGGTTCACATGAAACTTCTAGACGATAGAGATAGTGGTGGCGCTATTGGGACTACTGGCGGTTCTACCAACCCCACTGTCATAGCCCCTAAGTGGCTTGATATTAATTGGACACATGCGGACAATAATCCGTCTGCGCTCGTCGGATTCCGTTTAGTAATCTACACAGGTTCCGACCCTAACAATACGGCGAACTATGTGTTCCCGCCATTTGAATTTTCCGCAGCAGAACGGCGGTTCGTAAAATCTGTGACATTGGCGAGCACGGCGACCCTGATGTCTGCCGTGCAATCTCTCTATACTAATGGAAATGAATCTTCATGGCGAGTTCTTGGAGGTGGTGTTGTTATAGACCCTGATACTGTCGTAGTTGGAAAACAGGTTGATGTGGCGGCGGCTGCCAGTAATGCGTCTACTGCGATCGTATTAGCAGACGGCTCACAAATAAGTGGATCTTTGTCCAGACCTAT
>Ga0315270_10002141_pt1 | contig 10445 bp, 9 predicted proteins | sample C1_bottom_MG_FD_204932 | JGI IMG/M metagenome (GOLD analysis project Ga0315270, IMG submission 204932) | Sediment microbial communities from Yellowstone Lake, YNP, Wyoming, USA - C1_bottom | ecosystem: Environmental > Aquatic > Freshwater > Lake > Sediment | place: USA: Wyoming | collected... | reverse complement strand
ACGATCTCCGCCTCGGGGTCGATGAACTTCCGGATGAGCCACGGGCACGCGACGCGGTCCGTGTGGGGGTGCTCGCGGGTGACCCATTTCATCGCGCCGGCCCTCTCTTGGTGGCTCCGAGGGCAGTCTATCGTCCGCTGCGGCCGCGACATGGGCCCAGGCGTCCGGCGCCGGACCGCCGGAATGGTTGATCATGACGGGATCCGCCGGCGAGACTCGCCGGGCCTGCGAGAGAAGCCGATACGCGCAATGAAGATCCTGATCATCCTCAACGAGCCCGCCTACGGCAACGAGCGGACCTACAACGGGTTGCGGCTGGCGCTTTCGCTCGCCAAGTCCGAGGAAGTCGAGCTCCGCGTCTTCCTCATGGGCGATGCGGTCACGGCGGCCAAGCCGCGCCAGAAGACCGCCGAGGGCTACTACAACCTCGAGCGGATGCTCAAGGGACTGGCCGCCAAGGGGATCGCCGTCGGTGCTTGCGGGACCTGCATCGACGCGCGCGGCATGACCGACGAGCCGCTGGTCGAGGGCGTCCATCGGTCGACGATGGCGGAGCTCACGGCCTGGACGATCTGGGCCGATAAGGTGATCACCTTCTAGGATCGCCAGGGGCGCACGTACGCTGTGAGCGTGGGGGGATGATGACGCAGGCGACGCAGGGCGATCCGAGAACACGGATTGCCGGCGACGAAGTGTGGAAGGTGGCCGCCGCCGAGTACCGCCGCATGCTGGAGCTCATCCGGACGCTCGGGGACGGCGACTGGACCCGTCCGACCGACTGCGCGGCGTGGGACGTGCGCGGCATGCTCGGCCACCTTGTTGGAGCCGCCGAAGGGTGGGCCAGCCCCATGGAGCTGATCCACCAGTATCGGATCGGCGCGAAGCTCCTGAAGAAGGGTGAGGTGGATGGCCACCAGCCCGTCGATGGCGCCAACGCGGTCCAGGTCCGCGATCGAGCCGCCGCGAAGACCCCCGACCTCATCGCGAGGTATGAACGCGCGATACCGAGTGCGTTGCGCTGGCGGCGACGCCTCCGCTGGACCCCGGTGTCGATGCAGGACGATGGCGGCCGCTTCAGCATGCGGGAGCTGTTCGAGGTCATCCTCACCCGCGACACGTGGATGCATCGCGTGGACATCGCTCGCGCGACCGGGCGCGAGATGGTCCTCACGCCGGAGCATGACGGCCGCATCGTCGAGGACTGCGTGCTGGACTGGGCGAAGAAGCACGATCGCCCCTTCAGCCTGGTCCTGGGCGGACCGGCAGGTGGCCGGTTCGAAGCCGGCAGCGGCGGGCCCGGCATCGAGATCGACGCCGTCGAGTTCGTCCGCGCCCTGAGCGGCCGCGGCGTGCGGGAGGAGATCCTCGGGACGCGAGTCGTCTTCTGACGAGGCGCGGCACCCGGCGCGCGGGCGCGGGCGTGGGGGTTGGGCCAGCACGGACCCTGGGATGCGCCCGCCGACAACGCGCCCGGTGTCAACGGGACCGCCGGTTGCGCCTTTCGGCCATCTGCCCGACTCTGCACGCATGGCATCGCTCCAGCAGCCGCGAATCCTCGTCGTCGACGACGAGGCGCCCATCCTCGACCTGGTGCGCGGGTACCTCGAACGCGAGGGGTTCGCCGTGGACACGGCGGCCGATGGGCCGGCTGGCCTCGCCGCCGTGCGCGCCGGCAACCCGGACGTGGTGATCCTCGACGTGATGCTGCCCGGCCTCGACGGCATCGAGGTCTGCCGCCAGCTGCGCACCTTCTCGGATGCCTACGTCCTGATGCTCACCGCCCGCAGCGAGGAGATCGATCGAATCATGGGCCTCACGGTCGGGGCCGACGACTACCTCGTGAAGCCGTTCTCGCCCCGCGAGCTCGTGGCCCGTGTCAAGGCCATGCTGCGCCGGCCCCGGGTCGAGGCGACGAGCGCAGCTGCGGGTCCGCCCGGGCTGGAGATCGACGAGGCGCGGCGCTCGGTCCGCGTGGACGCCCGCGCCGTGGAGTTGACCACCATCGAGTTCGACCTCCTCGCGGCGCTCGCCCGCGACCCGGGCGTCGTCATCCGCCGCCAGGCGCTCCTTGACCGCGTCTGGGGAATCGACTTCGTCGCCGACGACCACCTCGTGGACGTCCACGTGGGCAACCTGCGCCGCAAGCTGGGCGACGACCCGGCCCATCCCCGCTTCGTGGAGACGGTCCGGGGCGTCGGCTATCGCCTGCGCGAGGCCGTCTGATGCCGTTCGCCAACTCCCTTCGCGCCCGCCTGCTGCTCGCCTTCCTCGTGGTGGTGGGGGCAACCCTCGGGACCGTCGCCGTGGCCACCCTGCTGGTCGGGCCCGGCTACTTCGCCGAAGCGATGGGGCACCTCCCCGGAGACCCCATGGGCGAGGCGATGGGCGCCGCGACGCAGGCGGCATTCGAGGAGGCGATGCAGCGCGCACTCGTGGCGGCGACCGTGATCGCCATCGTCAGCGCCGCCGTTGTCAGCCTGGCGGTCGCAGCGCGGATCGCCGGCCCCATCAGCGAGCTGGTCGGCGCCGCGCGGCGGATCGCGGGCGGCCACTACGCGGAACGGGTGCCTGTCGCTGCCCCGAATGAGCTCGGCGAGCTGGCGACCTCGTTCAACGAGATGGCGGGATCGCTCGAGGCCACGGAGCGGCGCCGGCTCCAGCTTGTCGGCGACGTCGCGCACGAGCTCCGAACGCCGCTCACCACGCTCGATGGCTACCTCGAGGGCCTCGAGGACGGGGTGATCGCGCCGTCCGACGCGACGTGGCGGCTGCTCCGCGCCGAGACCGGGCGCCTGACCCGGATGGTCAACGACCTCTCCGAGCTGTGGCGCGCCGAGGCGCGCCAACTCCCGCTGCGGATCGAGGCCTTCGACGTCGCGGCCCTCGCGGGCGAGGTCGTCGACCGGTTCCGTCCCCTGGCGACGCCGCGCGGGATCGCCTTCGAGCTCCGGGCCGGGCCGGCGGCTGCCCGTGCGGACCGCGATCGCGTCGCGCAGGTGCTGGCCAATTACCTGTCGAACGCGCTGCGCCATGCGCCAGACGGCTCCGTCGTGACCGTGGCCACCTCCATCGCGGACGGGCTGGTCACAGTCACCGTCACCGACCTGGGTCCCGGCCTGGCGCCCGACCAGCTGGAGGCCGTCTTCGAGCGCTTCTACCGGATCGACGCCGCGCGGAGCCGCGCGTCCGGCGGGTCGGGGATCGGCCTGGCGATCGTGCGCGCCCTCGCCAGCGCAATGGGCGGGCACGCCTGGGCGGAGAGCGGCGGGCCTGGGACGGGCGCGACATTCGTGCTGGAGCTGCCCGCCGCCTGAGCTTGGTCGCCACAGATCGGGCCTCGCATGGCGGCCCCGGGGGCACTTGACCGAGTCTTGAGGAAGCCTTGCGCTGACCTCCATGGGCATGGCGGCCCGTGGCATCCACCCTATGCTCACGGCCGTCCGTTCCCAGTTGCCCTCCAAGGAGCACGCGTCCCGATGTCCCGACCTCGCACCAGGACCACCTCGAGCACGGGGCGCCCAAGCGCCGCCGCCGCTCCGACTCCCGCTCACAGCGAGAGCCCTCCCGTGGCGTCTGACCTGCCCTTCCGCCTTGCGGTCGATGACGTGCTCGCCCAGATGGCCGCCGAACGCCAGGGTGCGGCCAGCGCGGCCAGCGCGGCAGCTTCCGGCGTTTCGAAGGCCGGTTCCGTGCCGGCACCCGCGGCCACCGCCGCGCCGGCGGCCGCGCCCGCGCTGATCTCAACGACCGTGCCCGTCGCGGGAATGACCTGCCGGACGTGCGAGGTCCGCATCCAGAAGTTCGTCGGCCGCCTTCCGAACGTTGAAGGCGTCAGGGCCTCGGCCGTCCAGGGCCGGGTCGAGATCACGAGCTCCGCTCCCGTGCCCGCCGCGTCGGTGGAGAAGGCGATCCGGGCCGCCGGCTACGAGATCGGCCGGACGCCGTGGCTGTCGGGCGACGCCAACGTCTGGCTGACGGCGGTGGCGGGCGTGGCCCTCGTGGCAGTCCTCGCGGTGCTCGCGCAGGTCACCGGCCTCACGGAGCTCGCATCGGGCGCCGGCAACCTCGGGAACGGCGGCCTCCTCGTGGCGCTCCTCCTTGGGCTCGCGGCGGGGGTCTCGACCTGCATGGCGCTCGTCGGCGGCCTCGTCCTCGCGCTCTCCGCGTCGTTCCAGGCACGCCGGGCGGCCACCGGGGCCACCGAAGGCGGGGTCATGTCGCAGATGCGTCCGGCGCTCGTGTTCATGGCCGGCCGGATCGTGGGCTACGGCGTGCTCGGGGCCGCGCTCGGCGCCCTCGGCGCGAGCGTCACGATGCCGCCGCAGGTCACTGCGGTCCTGATGGTCGCGGTGGCGGTCGTGATGACGATCCTCGGGACGCGGCTGACCGGCGTCTCGCCGCGGATCGCGACGTGGTCGCCGACGCTCCCCATGGGCCTCGGCCGCCAGCTCGGGCTGGCTGATGGCGGGGCCGGTGCCTACTCTGACACGCGCGCGGCGGGCCTTGGCGCGGCCTCGTTCTTCCTGCCCTGCGGCTTCACGCAGGCCGTCCAGATCTACGCGCTCTCGACCGGGTCGCCGCTCTTCGCCGGAGCCATCATGGCGGTCTTCACGATCGGGACAGCACCCGGGCTGTTCGCCCTGGCCGGCCTGCCGGTCGTGGTGCCGAGCACGATGCGCCCCACCCTCCTTCGACTCGTCGGGGTCGTGGTCATCGGCTTCGCGTTCATCAACGCGAGTGCCGGGATCCGCCTCTCGGGCATCACGCTTCCGTCGTTCGGCGTCGAGGCGGCGGTCGCGGCAGCGCCGCCGGCGGGCGGCGTGGCAGCCGACGGAACGCAGGCGCTCACCACCTTCCAGGACGGCGGCGGGTACAGCCCGGCCGACGTGTCGATCTACGCGGGCGTCCCGACGCGCTGGACGATCGAGTCGTCCACCACGGCCACGTGCGCCGCCTCCCTCGTCGTCCCCAGCCTGGGTATTCGCGTCCGGCTTAACGAAGGCTCGAACACGATCGACCTGCCCGCGATGCCGCCGGGCGTCATGGCCTACACCTGCTCGATGGGCATGTACAGCGGGCGCGTCACGGTCGTGGAGCGCCCGGCCGGATGAGCACCCAGGTCGCGCCCATCGAGATGGTCTCCTTCCCCGTCGAGGGCATGACGTGCGCGTCGTGCGTGAACCGCATCACGCGGTTCCTGCGCAAGGCCGACGGCGTCGCCGAGGCCAACGTCAACCTCGCCACCGAGACCGCGACGGTCCAGTTCGATCCCGCCCGGATCGATCTGGCCGGCCTCGCCGCAGCCGTGGAGGCCGCCGGTTACGTGGCCCGCGTCGACCGCCGGGCGGGCAGCGAGGCAGAGGCGGAGGCGACCGACGAGCCGAGCTACGCCGACCGGCACCTGGCCGACCTGCGGCGCCGGCTCATCGTGGCGACCGCCCTCACGATCCCGCTCCTCATCGGGCTGGCCCGGATGACCATTGCGCCCGGCCTGCCCGAGCTGTTCACCAACCCGTGGTTCCAGCTCGCGCTGGCAACGCCGGTCCAGTTCTACTGCGGCTGGCCCTTCTACCGCGGCGCGTTCAACGCCCTGCGCCATCGGGCGGCCGACATGAACACGCTGGTCGCCGTGGGCACGAGCGCCGCGTACGGCTACAGCGTGGCCGCGATCGCGTTCCCCGCCTTCTTCCTGGCGGCCGGCCTCGGCATGGACGGCGAGCCGCTTCCCCTCTACTTCGACACGGCGGCCGCGATCATCACGCTCATCCTGCTCGGGCGCTTCCTCGAGGCACGCGCACGCAGCCACACGTCGGACGCGATTCGCAAGCTCATCGGCCTCGCTCCTCGCACGGCCCGCGTGATCCGCGACGGCGTCGAGCTCGACATCCCGATCGAGCAGGTCGTTCGCGGCGACCTCCTCCGCGTGCGATCCGGCGAGAAGATCCCGGTCGACGGGGTGCTCCGCGAGGGACGCTCGGCGATCGACGAGAGCATGGTCACCGGCGAGAGCATGCCGGTCGGCAAGAAGCTCGGTGACGAGGTCATCGGCGGCACGCTCAACGGCTCGGGGTCCTTCACGTACGAGGCCACGCGCGTCGGGGCGGACACGGTGCTCGCCCAGATTGTCCGTCTCGTCCAGGAGGCGCAGGGGTCGCGCGCGCCCATCCAGCGCCTCGCCGACACCGTGACCGGCGTCTTCGTGCCGGTCGTCCTCGTGCTCGCGGGCCTCACGTTCGTGGTCTGGTTCGCGTTCGGGCCCGAGCCCGCATTCAACATGGCCCTCGTCAACACGATCGCAGTCCTGATCATCGCCTGCCCGTGCGCCCTGGGGCTCGCGACGCCCACCTCGATCATGGTCGGGACCGGCAAGGGTGCCGAGAACGGCGTCCTCTTCCGCAACGCCGAGGCCCTGGAGCGGCTCCACAAGGTCGGAGCGGTCGTCCTCGACAAGACGGGCACGCTGACCGAGGGCAAGCCGCGCGTCACCGAGGTCGTGCTGGCGCAAGGTGCGCCAGCCGAGGCCGAGCTGCTCGCCCTCGTCGCGGCCGCCGAGCGCGGATCCGAGCACCCGCTGGGTGAGGCGATCGTGCGCCACGCCCGCGAGCGGGGCCTCGAGACCTCCGTCGCGAGCGCCTTCGACGCGGTGGCGGGCGAGGGCATCCGGGCGACGGTCGATGGGCACGAGGTGCTCGTCGGGCGCCCCGCGTTCCTGGGACTCGACGTGTCGGCCCTCGCCGAGGCGGCCGGTCAGCTGGCGTCCACCGGCAAGACCCCCGTCTTCGTCGCCGTCGACGGCCGGCTGGCCGGGATCATCGCCATCGCGGACACGCTCAAGGCGGGTTCCGCGGCCGCGGTCGCAGAGCTGCATCGGCTCGGGCTGACCGTCGTCATGCTCACCGGCGACAACGAGACGACCGCCCGGGCCATCGCCGCGGAGGCGGGTGTCGACCGCGTCGTGGCCGACGTCCGGCCGGACGAGAAGGCGGCCCAGGTCCGCGCCCTCCAGGCTGAGGGGAAGGCGGTCGCGATGGTCGGCGACGGCGTCAACGATGCCCCGGCCCTAGCATCCGCCGACGTCGGGGTGGCAATCGGCACGGGGACCGACGTCGCAATCGAGTCGGCCGCAGTGACGCTCATGAGCGGTGACCTCCGCGGGCTCGTGACCGCGATCGCCCTGTCGCGCGCGACGATGCGCAACATCAAGCAGAACCTCTTCTGGGCGTTCGGCTACAACGTGATCCTCATCCCGGTCGCGATGGGTCTCCTCTACCCGATCAACGGGATGCTGCTCGACCCGATTTTCGCCGCGGCGGCCATGGCCCTCTCGTCGGTGACGGTCGTCTCGAACGCCCTGCGCCTGCGCAGGTTCACGCCCCCGACGCTGAACTCCGAGGCGCCCGCGCGGCGCGTCGCCCAGCCGGCCGTCGGATAGCGCGCAGTCATCCCCAGGCACGGGCAGGTCCCCCCGCCCGCCCGTGCCTGCACCCTTTCAACGCCGCATGCCGTCCCGCCCTACCCTTGCCAACAATCGCCACTCCCGAGGAGCGTCCCATGGAAGCCGTTCGTCCCGCGAAGCTGATCGACCCCGTCTGCGGCATGACCGTGGACGTCGCCGCGCCAACAGCCAACGTGCTCCGGTCCGGGCGATGAACGACCGGCGCCTCGGGTGGCTGGGCGGCGCGCTGGCCGCCCTGGGGATTGCGCTCCTCGTGATCGGCTCGTTCACCCCGGCCGCCATCGCGAACTCGGCGCGAACAGGCTGGGCGGGCCCCAGCATGATGGGCGGCCCCGGCGTGACGGGCGACCCAGGGATGATGGGTCGCGCCCAGAGAAGCGCTGCGTCCGCGCCTGGACCCGGCGAACCCGGGTTCGTGGCCGGAACGGCCGCGGCACCGCGCGTGGTGCGGATCGTGGCCACCCCACACCTGCGCTTCCAGCCGGACGTCGTGACGATCCGGGCCGGCGAGACGATCACGTTCGAGGTCACGACCATGGGACCGACGGTCCACGAGTTCATGGTCGGGCCGGCGACCAACGTGGCCGCGGACGTGGCCGGCACTCCCGAGGTCGCGGAGATCGGCATGATGCAGACGGGATCCGTCACGTACACGTTCTCAGGCGCGGGGCCCTTCGCGTTCGCGTGCCACGCCCCCGGCCACTACGAGGCGGGCATGACCGGGACGATCACGATCAAGTAGGCGGACCCGGCACGACGACGCAGCAGCGGCTCGGCTCCCCCTCATTCGACGCCGGCGGGCCGAAGGTCCCTCGACGCCGGCTGATCTGAGCGCAGATACTCGACCCGTCCACGCCCGCCCGGGGTCCGCCGTGGAGACGGTTCGCGAGATCCTCGCCGCTCACGGCTCGGGCATCTCGAAGCCCGGCCTCCTCGCGTGGGCGCGCCTTCGCATCGACACCAAGATGACCGACGCGCAGCTCGAAGAGGAGCTCGCGCGGCTGGGCGACGAGGTCGTCGACGTCGACGGGTTCCTCTACCTGCGCAGCGTGCGCGAACGGACGCTCGAGGAACAGTCGGCGCCGGACGCGGGCGCGCCTCGCTGGGGCGTCGTCGCGAGCCAGCCGGACAATTCCTCGGCGGCCGATGCGCGGGCGGACAGCGCGAGCGACGACGACCGGTCCGGCCCCTGGGAGCCCGGGGCCTGGTCCCCGCCGCCCGCGGCGCGGCGCGGTTTCAGCGGCGTCGGCAAGGTCATCGGCCTGGTCTTCGTCGCCTTCTGGATCTTCGGGCTCCTCGGGAACCTCGCGGAAGGTTTCTTCGCCGGGTGGACCGAATCGGCAACGCCGGAGCCGACCCAACCCGAGGGCGCCGAGGTCTCCTGGACCGATCTCGGGCCGGGCGACTGCTTCACGTACTCGGAGGAGGGCGGCGGCTCGCTCCGCCGCGTGTCGTGCGACGAGCTCCATGGCTACGAGCTGTTCGCAGCCGCGGACCACCCCGGCGCGGCGTTCCCGGGCGAATCCGCCTTCGCGACCTTCGCCGAGGACGTTTGCCGCCGGACGTTCGCCGCCTACACCGGGGGGTGGCCCGAGGACCAGCCGGCGCTCACCTGGTACTGGTGGTCGCCCTCGGAAGCCGAGTGGAGCGACGGCATCCGGACGGTCTCGTGCATGCTCGCGCTCGCGGACGGCTCCCCCGCCGACACCTCGTACCGCGTCGGGAGCCCCTGATCAGGCCCGCGAGCGTCAGGCCAGCGCCTCGGCCACTCCCGGCAGCTCCCCGGCGAGACCGAACGGCGCACCCGCAGCGCGGATGAGCGCCTCCATCGCCGCCTCGATCGACGGATCGAGCGTCGGCCGTACGTAGGCCGCCAGCAGCTCCTCGACCCGGATTCGTGCCCGCGCCGCGGTGTCCGGTCGCCCTTCGACCTCCCAGGCCCGCAGCGAGGCCCGGTCGATGACCGCCGAAGGGAGCGCCTGCTCGGTCCGGAAGAGCCGCCGCGTCTCGACCAGCTCCAGGAAGCGTGCTTCGGGGCCAGCCGCGCGGATCGCCGCCGTCGCCAGGGTCTCCGTCGGCGTCGCGATCCCGCGCACGAGCCGCTGGGCCATGGCGACCCCCTCGGCGTCGATGACGAGCTTCTCCGCGCTCTGGCAGCGCAGCGAATCGAGCATCCCCGAGCCCGAGATCATGTCGATCCCGGCCAGCGCGCCGACAAGGGCGCCCATGCCGCTCTCGAGCCCGGCCTGGTGGTCGATCACCTTGCCGTCGGTCGCCCCGAGGTAGCCGTGGGTCGGCAGGTTGAGGTGCTTCCCGACCTGCGTGTAGGCGGCGTCGAGCATGGCCGTCTCGATGGCACCCATCGGGGTGACGCCGGTCCGCATGTCGACGATCGCGGGGGCGCCGCCCCAGACGATCGGGGCGCCGGCGCTGGCCAGCTGGTGGATGACGATCCCCGACAGGCACTCCGCGGCGTGCTGGACGACAGAGCCGACGAGGGTCACGGGCGCGGCACCGCCGGCGAGCGGCATGGAGACCATCTCGGCCGGCACGCGCGCGCGGGCCAGGTCGATGAGGTTGCGGGCGCCGAAGGCGGTCCAGGTGAGGGGCGGCGAGGGGCAGACGTCGAAGACGGCCCGCGGCCGGGCCGCCAGCGCGTCGCGCCCGCCGGCGTCGAGCGCGAGCAGGTCGATCATCGCCGCCGTGCCCTCGGGGCTGAAGGCGCCGGTGACGATCGGCTTGGCCGAGCCGAGCAGGACGAGGTAGAGCCGATAGAGGTCGCCGATCTCGGCGGGGACGTCGCCGCAGACGATGGCCGTGGACTGGGCCGCGTAGGCCGGGAGCATCTCCGCGACCCGCACGAGGCGGACGAGGTCGGCGGCCTGCGACGGGCGGTGGTCGCCGGTGACCGGGTCCAGCACGTTGACCCCGGACGAGCCGGGGTCGAACTGGACGACGCCGGCGCCGTAGCGGACGGCAGCGTTGCCGG
>Ga0315270_10002137_pt1 | contig 10469 bp, 7 predicted proteins | sample C1_bottom_MG_FD_204932 | JGI IMG/M metagenome (GOLD analysis project Ga0315270, IMG submission 204932) | Sediment microbial communities from Yellowstone Lake, YNP, Wyoming, USA - C1_bottom | ecosystem: Environmental > Aquatic > Freshwater > Lake > Sediment | place: USA: Wyoming | collected... | reverse complement strand
CTTCCTCGATCGCTTCGCCACCCGCTTCGGCGTCGAGGCGCTGCGCGTGCCCCCGGCGCTGCTCGATCGCCTGCGCGCCCACAACTGGCCGGGCAACGTGCGCGAGCTGGAGAACGCGCTGGAGAGCCTGGTGGCGCTCTCGCCGCCCGAGGGGCTCGACCTCTCGCTGCTGCCGTTCGGCCGCGGCGAGGCGGTGCCGGCCGAGGAGGGGCCGCTCTCGCTCAAGCAGCGCGTCGAGGCCTACGAGCGCGGGCTGGTCTACGAGTCGCTCAAGGGAGCGCTCGGCAACCGCAGCGAGGCGGCGCGCCGGCTCGGCATCTCGCGCGTCACCCTCCATGACAAGCTGAAGAAGTACGGGCTGGGCGGGGACGAGGAGGGGTGACGCGCCGACCCTCGATGCGCAGAATGCCCTCCGGTCGGACCCACGGCACCCCCGATCGGACGAGGACGATTTGGGGTGCGGCAAACCGCTTCGACTGGGTATAGATCCGGAATCGATCGTCAATCGCCGGGGAGCCGCGAGGGTCCGATGCCCAGTCGCCCCATGCTGATCCCGCCGCACTCGATGCCGCTCCAGCGGCGGCGGTTCCTGGACCAGGCCTGGCTCCGCTTCGTCGAGGAGGGTGAGGCCGCCCCGGGCCTCCCGCCCGAGATCGCCCGCTCCTGGCATCGCGCTCGCGAGGACTTCGGTGTCGACCCGACGCTGCGCCGCCCGCTGCGCACCCTCCGGGCCGGGGAGCTGGAGGAGCGCTGCCGCCGCGACCCGGCCTTCCGCCTCGCCCAGCCCATCCTCGAGGAGTTCGCGCGCCGTCTCGGCTCCATCCAGCACGTCCTCGCCTACTTCGACGCGGCCGGCTGGATGCTCTCGCTCCAGGGCCACCGTCCGGCCGTGGCGGGTGTCGCCGAGATCAACTTCGCCCCCGGCGCCTGCTGGTCCGAGGAGTCGGCCGGCACCAACGGGCCCGGGACCGCCATCGCCGAGGGGAAGCCGGTCGAGGTCTTCGCCTCGGAGCACTTCGTCGAGGCCTGGCAGCCCTGGTCCTGCGCCGGCGCGCCGGTCTTCCGCCCCGGCGAGGAGACCCCGGTCGGCCTGGTCGACATCACCGGCCCGTGGGAGGCGCACCACCCGCAGGCCCTGGTGATCGCCAAGGCCATCGCCCGCGCCATCGAGGAACGGCTGGCGGCGGCCGCCAGCGTCCGCGACGAGGTGATCCGCTTCGCCTTCCGCGCCGCCCGAGGCCGCGAGGAGCCGCTGCTGGCGGTGGACGAGTCGGGGCGAATCCTCGCCAGCAATGGCGCCGCCTCCTCGCGCATCGGCCTCACCTCGGGGCGGCTCCCCCCCGACCTCCGGAGCGAGGTGGAGCGCCTGGTGGCCGGCGCCGGCGAGGCCGACGGCGAGATCGCCTGGCGCGACCTGCGCCTGGTGGCCCAGCCGGTGCTCCACCAGGGCTGCCCGGTCGGGGCGGTGCTGCGCGCCGTCGGCGAGGCCGGCAGCGGCGCCCACCGGCCCCGCGTCTCAGGGCGTTCGGGTTCGCCGTCCGCGCCGGCCCCGCCGGGCCTGCGCTGGGGCTTCGAGCAGATCCTCTTCGAGTCGGAGGCGATGCGGGCGGCGGTCGAGCTGGCGCGCGTGGCGGCGCGCACCGCCCTGCCGGTGGTCCTCTTCGGCGAGTCGGGCACGGGCAAGGAGCTCTACGCCCAGGCCATCCACGGCGGCAGCCAGCGCGCCGCCGGGCCGTTCGTGGCGGTCAACTGCGGCTCCATCCCCGAGTCGCTGGTCGAGGCCGAGCTCTTCGGCTACGACCCCGGCGCCTTCACCGGCGGGCGCCGCGACGGCAGCGCCGGCAAGTTCGAGCAGGCCTCCGGCGGCACGCTCTTCCTCGACGAGGTGAGCGAGCTCTCGCCGACGGGGCAGACGGCGTTGCTGCGGGTCCTCCAGGATGGCGAGGTGGTGCGGCTCGGCGGCGGCGTGAGGCGCCGCGTCGACGTGCGGGTGGTGGCCGCCACCAACCGGGAGCTGCGGGAGGCGGTGGCCGGCGGGCGCTTCCGCGAGGATCTCTTCTACCGGCTCGACGTCCTCTCCATCACCGTCCCGCCCCTCCGCCAGCGCGTCGAGGACATCCCCGGGCTGGCCCAGGCCTTCCTCGGGCAGGCCGAGGCCGAGGTGGGGCGCAGCGGGCTCGCCTTCTCCGACGAGGCCATCGCGGCGCTGCAGGCCTTCACCTGGCCCGGCAACGTCAGGCAGCTGCGGAACGTGGTGCTGCGCGCCGCCGCCACCGCGCCCCGCCAGCAGATCGACGCCACAGACCTGCCGGCCGAGCTGCGGGCGCCGCCGGCCGCCGTGCCTGCCCCGGCCGGCGCCATGACACGGGGCGACGCCGGCGCAGAAGTGCTCTCCAGCCTCCTGGCCCGGCTCGACTGGAACGTGGCCCGCGCGGCCGCCGAGCTGGGCGTCTCGCGGATGACGCTCTACCGCCGGCTCCAGCGCCACGGATTGGCGCGTCCTCCGCGCTGAGCCTGCGAGTCAGGAGCGCAGCAGCTTCTCCGGCTCCTCGGCGGCGGTGAGCTCGGCGTGCTCCTCGTCGGTGAAGACGCGGGAGCGGGTGAGGAAGCGGACCCCCTCGACCCCCTCCAGCGAGAACATCCCGCCGCGCCCCGGCACCACGTCGATGATCAGCTGGGTGTGGCGCCAGTAGGCGAACTGGGCCAGCCCCATGTAGAAGGGCTGGCCGCCGATCTCGCCCAGCAGCTTGTCGGAGTCGCCCACCAGGAGCTCCCCGCGGGGGAAGCACATGGGGGCGCTGCCGTCGCAGCAGCCGCCCGACTGGTGGAAGAGCAGTGGCCCGTGCTTAGACGCCAGGCGCTCGATGAGCGCCAGGGCGGCCTCGGTGGCGACGACACGGGGCGGCAGGGCCATGGCCACTAGAAGAAGCCGAGCGCGTTGGGCGAGTAGCTCACCAGCAGGTTCTTGGTCTGCTGGTAGTGGTCGAGCATCATCTTGTGGTTCTCGCGGCCGATGCCCGACTGCTTGTAGCCGCCGAACGCCGCGTGGGCCGGGTAGGCGTGGTAGCAGTTGGTCCAGACGCGTCCGGCCTTGATGCCGCGCCCCATGCGGTAGGCGGTGTTTCCGTCCCGCGACCAGACGCCGGCGCCCAGCCCGTAGAGCGTGTCGTTGGCGATGGCCAGCGCCTCGGCCTCGTCCTTGAAGGTGGTCACCGAGACCACCGGGCCGAAGATCTCCTCCTGGAAGATGCGCATCTTGTTCTGGCCCTGGAAGATGGTGGGCTGGACGTAGTAGCCGTCCTTGAAGTCGCCGCCGAGCACGTTGCGCGAACCGCCGGTTAGCACCTTGGCCCCCTCCTTCCGGCCGATGTCCATGTAGGAGAGGATCTTCTCGAGCTGCTCGCTGGAGGCCTGGGCGCCGAGCTGGGTGTCGGTGTCGAGCGGGTTGCCTTGCTTGATCTTGCCAACCCGCGCCACCGCCTTCTCCATGAAGCGGTCGTAGATGGAGGACTGGATGAGCGCCCGCGACGGGCAGGTGCAGACCTCGCCCTGGTTGAAGGCGAAGAGCACGAAGCCCTCCAGCGCCTTGTCGGCGAAGGCGTCATCCTTGGCGAAGACGTCCTCGAAGAAGACGTTGGGCGACTTGCCGCCGAGCTCCAGCGTCACCGGGATGAGGTTCTGCGCTGCGTACTGCATGATGAGCCGGCCGGTGGTGGTCTCGCCGGTGAAGGCGATCTTGGCGATGCGGCTGGAGGAGGCGAGCGGCTTGCCGGCCTCGAGGCCGAAGCCGTTGACCACGTTGAGCACGCCGGGTGGGAGCAAGTCGCCCACCAGCTCCATGAGGACCAGGATCGAGGCCGGGGTCTGCTCGGCCGGCTTGAGCACGATGCAGTTGCCGGCCGCCAGCGCCGGGGCCAGCTTCCAGACCGCCATGAGGATGGGGAAGTTCCATGGAATGATCTGGCCGACCACGCCGAGCGGCTCGTGGAAGTGGTAGGCGACGGTGGTGTCGTCGATCTCGCAGGTGGATCCCTCCTGGGCCCGGATGGCGCCGGCGAAGTAGCGGAAGTGGTCGACGGCCAGCGGGATGTCGGCGTTGATGGTCTCGCGGACCGGCTTGCCGTTGTCCCAGGTCTCGGCCACGGCCAGCAGCTCGACGTTCTGCTCCATCCGGTCGGCGATCTTGTTGAGGATGATGGCGCGCGCCGTGTAGGAGGTCTTGCCCCAGGCCTCCCTGGCGGCGTGGGCGGCGTCGAGCGCCAGGTTGACGTCGGCCTCGTCGGAGCGGGGGATCTCGCAGAACGGCTTGCCGGTGACCGGCGAGACGTTCTCGAAGTACTGCCCCTTGACCGGCGCCACCCACTTGCCGCCGATGTAGTTGGCATAGCGCTTCTTGAAGGTGACCTTGCTGCCTGCCTGGCCTGGCGCTGCGTAGATCATGGTGGCTCCGGGTGACGCGCCGACCTGCGGCGCTGGGTGTGCCCGGCAAGAGAGCAACGCCCGGGCCACCGGAGCTGGCGCCGTTCAACCACCCGGAGTTGCTCAGTCGACGGGCAGGTGCGTCATGGCAGCCCTGTCACTGAGGGCGTGACATGTCACGCGCATCGGACGTGCAAGGTGCGGGGAGCTGGGGCCCTGGGGCGGGCGGCCCGGGCCGGGACGGCGCTCAGTTCGGCGTGAACGTCGGGGTCACGCCGGCGGCGGTGCCGGCAAGGGTGCAGGCGGTCTGGGCCGTCGTCGTGTTCCAGGTCGGCGTGTAGTAGCGCGTGACGGTGCTGACGCCGGGGGCGAGGGCGAGCGTGCAACTGCCGGCCCGGCTGGCGGTGGCGCAGTCGGCGCTGCCGTTGGTCCCGCCGGCGGTGGTGCAGGCGTTCTGGAACTCGGTGCGGGCGCTCCCCACCGCGCCGCTGAAGTCCTGGCAGGTGCCGACGGCGCTGTTGGTGCAGGAGGCGTGCGGGATCAGGTCCTTGATGGCGTCCGCGCCGCAGCCGGTCAGCGCGACGAGGACGATGAGGGTGCCGATCTTCTTCACCATGTGAGCCCCTTTGCAGGTTGAAGGGTAGAAGCTAGCGGGACGCGCCCGCCCGCGCCAGTTCCCTCCCGACCTCCCCTTCCGCGCCGCTCACCTTCCGGTGGGCGTGGCCGGGGCGACCCGCCCAGGCTCGTACCACTCGACCCCGAGGGCGCCGGGATGGACGGGCACCACCACCGCGTCGCCCACGGCCGTGGCGTCCCAGGCCCCCGCGGCCATCCAGACCTGCAACGCCGGCTCGCCCTCCCGCCAGGAGCGGAAGACGGTCGCCAGCTGGAACCGGGCGCCGTCGAGGCAGAGGCCGTCCCGGGCCTGCCAGTCGCGGATGGTGGCCTGGCGTCGCTCCGGGCCGCACGCCTCGATCGCCAGCGGGTGGGTCCGGGTCTTCTTCGACTTGCCACTGCCCCTCCAGCACTCGAGCCAGCAGCCCTTCGACAGGACGGTGCAGGCCGCGGGGCGGGCCGGCGCCTCGTCGAGCCCCAGGTTGGCGGCCCGCGCGACCTGGGCGGTGCAGAGGAAGAGCCCGGCCAGGCCGACGAAGAGGAAGTCGGCGGTGAGCCAGGTGAGCCAGCCGGTCCCGGAGAAGCGCAGGCGGAGCGCCAGGAACCAGGCCGCCGCCACCATGGAACCGATCAGGGCCGAGCGGGTCCAGAGGCCGGCCGGGTCGGCGACCAGCACCTCGCGATCCAGGAAGGGCACCGCCAGCCCGGCCAGGCCGATCACCAGCAGCGCCGTGTGGGCCGCGACCCAGGGCCAGGGTTCGCGCCGGCGGACGGCTGATGGATCCTCGCCCGAGGCCCGCACCGCCGCCAGCGCGCGCTGCACCTCGGCGAGCAGGTCGACGTACGCCTTGAGCGCGCCGGGCTCCTTCCCGAAGTCCTCCGCCTCGAGCTCGAGCCAGGCGCGGGTCCGGCTCGACCGGACCGCCTTGATCGGCAACGCCAGCAGCCGCCCCAGCGAGGCGCGCAGCGGTGCCGAGTGGAGCGCCCAGCGCAGGTGGTCGGGCCGGCCGGCCACCACGAACCACTTCGCGTCGAGCGCGGCGTCGCCGACCTCAACCTCGCCGGCCAGGCCGACGGCCTTGAGGAGGCCGTGGTACCAGCGCTCGCGCACCACCAGGAGCGGATAGGCGCCCGGGAGCTCCAGCCCGACGGAGCGGGCGACGACCTTCGACTTGCTGCGGCGGGTCTCCTCGATCATGGGCGCCAGGGCGGCGTCCTTCACCGGGGCGAGGTGGTGGCCGGTGAGGCGCCACCAGCGCAGGCCGAGGACGGCAGCGAAGAGGACGAGCTGGATCAGGAGAATCATGGCGTGCCGTCCAGGCCGGTCGGGTGCGCGCCTGGTGCAGAGGCGGGATGATCCCACATCGGCGCCTCCCCCATTGGCGATTCCCGACGTCGGGAATCGCGAAAGGGGGGCCACGTTCGGGTCCATGCTGGTCGTCGGCGCGGAAGCGGCTTCCTGGAGGCGCTCGAGGCGTCGCCAGCAGAAGCCGGCGCCGCAGCGATTGGGCGCCACCACGGCCGCCCGCCCCCCCGGCTTTGGAGGTATCTTCCCCGCCGCCAACCCGCCAGTGCGAGGCCCCGCATGTCCAACGCCAGCTTCCGCATCCCCGCCCCCCGCAACGAGCCGACCCTCAGCCACGCCCCGAGAACGCCCGAGCGCGCGGCGCTGCAGGCGAAGCTGAAGGCGCTGGCGGCCAACCCCATCGAGATCCCGCTGGTCATCGGCGGCCAGGAGGTCCGCACCGGCCGCCTCGCCGAGCTCCGCGCCCCGCATCGTCACCAGCAGGTGCTGGCCCGCTTCCACCAGGCCGGTCCGGCCGAGGTGGCCGCCGCCGCCGCCGCTGCCGTCAAGGCGCGCACGGACTGGTCCGCGCTCGGCCCGCACGATCGGGCCGCCGTCCTGCTCAAGGCGGCCGACCTGGCCGCCGGCCCGTGGCGCGCCACGCTCAACGCCGCCACCATGCTCGGCCAGGCCAAGACGGTGCAGCAGGCGGAGATCGACTCGGCCTGCGAGGTGATCGACTTCTGGCGCTGGAACCCGCACTTCATGCAGCAGATCCTTGCCGACCAGCCGGTCTCCTCCCCGGGCATCTGGAACCGGACCGAGTACCGGCCGCTGGAGGGGTTCGTCTTCGCGCTCACCCCCTTCAACTTCACCGCCATCGCCGCCAACCTGCCGACCGCCCCGGCGCTGATGGGGAACGGCGTGGTCTGGAAGCCGGCCTCCACCGCGGTCCTCTCCAACTGGTACCTGCTCAAGGTGCTGGAGGAGGCCGGCCTCCCGCCCGGGGTCATCAACTTCGTCCCCGGCCCCGGTGCCGCGGTGGGCGACGCCGTGCTGGCCCACCCGGCGCTGGGCGGCCTCCACTTCACCGGCTCGACGGCGGTCTTCAACGGGATGTGGCGGACCATCGCCGCCAACCTGGAGAAGTACCGCGGCTACCCGCGCATCGTCGGCGAGACCGGCGGCAAGGACTTCGTCTTCCTCCACCCCAGCGCCGACGTCGAGGCGGCGGCGGTGGCCCTCTGCCGCGGCGCCTTCGAGTACCAGGGGCAGAAGTGCTCGGCCGCCTCGCGCGCCTACGTGCCCCGCTCGCTCTGGCCGGCCTTGAAGGAGCGGCTGCTGGCCGAGGTGGCGGCGCTCGCGGTCGGCCCCGTGGAGGACTTCGCCTCCTTCTTCTCGGCGGTCATCGACAAGAACGCCTTCACCCGCATCAAGGGCTACCTCGACCACGCCCGGGCCACCCCCGGCCACACCATCCACTGCGGCGGGACCACCGACGACACCACCGGCTGGTTCGTGGCGCCGACCGTGATCGAGAGCGACGACCCGCGCTCCAGGCTGATGCAGGAGGAGATCTTCGGCCCGGTGCTCACCCTCTGGGTCTACGACGACGCGAAGCTGGAGGAGGCCGTGGCCATGTGCGACTCGACCTCGCCCTACGCGCTCACCGGCGCGGTCTTCGCGCGCGACCGCGGCGCGCTGGCCCGGCTCACCGGCCAGCTGGCCGACGCCGCCGGCAACTTCTACCTGAACGACAAGCCGACCGGCGCCGTGGTCGGGCAGCAGCCCTTCGGCGGCGCCCGCGGCTCCGGCACCAACGACAAGGCCGGCAGCCTCGCCAACCTGATCCGCTGGACCTCGATCCGCTCGCTCAAGGAGAACTTCGATCCGCCGCGCTCGGTGCCCTACCCGCACCAGCGCACGGAGTGAACGCGGTGCTTTGACCCCATGCAAAGCGTGGACGGGGGCGGCCCGTGGGGGTAGCTTCCCGCGCAGGTGGACCTCGGCCCGCCCTCAACCCCTTCACTGGAGCCCTCATGCTTCGCTCGTTCGCTCGCGCCACCGCCCTGTTCGCCACCCTGTTCGCCGCCCTCGCCGTCGCCTCCCCGGCCCTGGCCGCGCCGGCCGCGCCGGCCGAGGAGAAGGGCAAGCTTGGCGTCGGCATCTCGCTGACCGCCTTCGACTTCATCGCGGCCCAGGTCACCTCGCCGATCCCGACCTCCTCCGACATCCTCGTCGACCTCGACCTCGGGCAGTTCCGGCTCGAGCCCTCGCTCGGCATCAGCAGCTTCTCGATCGACGGCGGCCAGAAGGGCCGTACCCTCAACCTCGGCTGCGGGCTGCTCATCCCACTGAAGGCCGGCAAGACGGTCTCGATCTACGCCGGACCCCGGCTCTTCCTCGGCTTCGTCTCGGCCAAGAACGGCGGCGGTTTCTCCGACTCCGGCATCGACTTCACGCTGGCCGGCGCACTCGGGGCCGAGTGGTACGCCGACCCGCGCTTCTCCATCGGCGCGGAGGCCCGCCTCGGCTACACCTCCATCGGCGAGCTGAGCGACGCCGGGGTGATCCTGCGCGATGCCGCCTCGGTCTTCGCCACCAGCGGCCACGTCTTCTTCCGCTTCTACCTGTAAGCCAGGCCGATACCCCGGCGCCCGCCTTGCCGCGGGCGCCGGGACGCGATACTGACCGCTGCCGATGAGCCTCCTCGTCGCCAGCGGTCTCTCCTTGTCCCACGGGCCCAAGGTCCTCTTCGACGGCGCCGGCTTCTCGGTCGGCCCGCAGGACCGGATCGGCCTGCTCGGCGCCAACGGCACCGGCAAGTCGACGCTGCTGCGCATCCTGGCCGGCGAGGTGACCCCCGACGCCGGCACCCTCACCTGGCGGCGCGGCACCCGCGTCGGCTACCTGCCCCAGGACGTGGCCTCGCTCCCGGCCGGCTCGGTGATCGAGTCGGTGCTGGCGGCGGTGCCGGGCCGGGCCTCGCTGCAGGACCGGCTCCAGGCGGCCGAGGACGGGCTCCATGCCGCCACCGAGGCCGAGGCCCAGCTCGAGCTCTCCGAGGCGCTGGCCGACCTGCACGAGCAGCTCGACCACTTCGAGGAGCGCTTCGGGCGCCACCGGGCCGAGCGGCTCCTCACCGGGCTCGGCTTCACCCTGGCCGAGCTCACGAAGCCCTGCTCGGCCCTCTCCGGCGGCTGGAAGATGAGAGCCGCGCTGGCGGGATTGCTCTTGCAGGACCCCGACCTGCTGCTCCTCGACGAGCCGACCAACCACCTCGACATCCCCACCCTCACCTGGTTCGACCAGTTCCTGCGCGGCTCGCGCCGGGCGCTGATCCTGGTGAGCCACGACCGCGAGTTCCTCGACCGGCAGGTCAACAAGGTGCTGGCGCTCGAGCTGGAGGGCGTGCGCGCCTACTCCGGCGGCGTCACCGCCTACCGCGCCTGGCGCGTCGAGAAGGAGGCCCGCCTCACCGCCTCGGCCAAGAAGCAGCAGGACAAGCGCGACCAGCTCGAGGGGTTCATCGAGCGCTTCGGCGCCAAGGCCACCAAGGCGGCGCAGGCCAAGTCGAAGCAGAAGCTGCTCGACAAGATGGAGACGGTCGAGACCCTGGAGGAGCGGGCCACCGTCCGCTTCCGCTTCGCCGAGGCGCCGCGCTCCGGGCGCGAGGTGCTGCGGCTGGAGGGGATCTCCAAGGCCTTCGGCCCGCGCGTCGTCTACCGCGACCTCTCCGCCACCGTGGCCCGCGGCGACCGCATCGGCGTCATCGGCCCCAACGGCGCCGGCAAGTCGACGCTGCTCAAGCTGGCGGCCGGGACGCTCCTCCCCGACCGCGGCACCATCAAGCCGGGGCACGGGGTGGTGATGGGCTACTACGCCCAGCACCTGCTCGAGCCGGGCGGCGTCACCGCCGGCTCGCTCGACCCCAGGGCCACCGTGCTGGAGACGCTCTGGGCGCTGGCGCCCGACAAGGGCGAGGCCTGGGTCCGCTCCATCGCCGGCGGCTTCCTCTTCACCGGCGACGACGTGCAGAAGCAGATCCGCGTCCTCTCCGGCGGCGAGCGGGCCCGGGTGGCGCTGGCCAAGCTGCTGCTGGTGCCGGCCAACCTGCTGCTGCTCGACGAGCCGACCAACCACCTCGACC
>Ga0315270_10002135_pt1 | contig 10472 bp, 8 predicted proteins | sample C1_bottom_MG_FD_204932 | JGI IMG/M metagenome (GOLD analysis project Ga0315270, IMG submission 204932) | Sediment microbial communities from Yellowstone Lake, YNP, Wyoming, USA - C1_bottom | ecosystem: Environmental > Aquatic > Freshwater > Lake > Sediment | place: USA: Wyoming | collected... | reverse complement strand
GAGACCGCGCTGCCGATTCTCTGAGTCTGCACACCGGACAGGCTCAAGCCGCTTCGTTTGACAGCGCTCAAGCGATGCCGTGTTGAGCGCGTTAGCGTCAGCACTAACGAGTCGCCTGACGTGTCCCACTTCGCTCACGATGAACCCAAGCTTGCCTGGCATGCGATCGGTGTCGAGCAAGCGCTGAGCGCCTGCAGCGTCGATGCTCGCGTGGGCCTGGACGCTAGCGCGGTGCAGCGGCGCCAGGCCGAGTACGGACCCAACGCCTTGCCCGAGCCGCCACCCAGGCCGTTGTGGCGCATCTTCGCGCGCCAGTTCGCGAGCCCGCTGATCTACCTGCTGTTTGTCGCCGTCGTGCTGGCGCTGGCGCTGGGCCAGTACGGTGACGCCGGCGTGATCCTGGCCGTCGTGATCGTCAACGCGCTGATCGGTGCTTTCCAGGAGGGGCGCGCCGAGCGTTCGATGGCCGCGCTGCGCCAGCTGGCCGCCCTGCGCGTGCGCGTGCTGCGCGACGGCCGCGAGCTGCTGGTCGAAGCGTCCGAACTGGTGCCGGGCGACATCATGCTGCTCGCCGCTGGCGACGCGCTGGGTGCCGACGCGCGCCTGATAGACGCCGCCCAGTTGCAGGTGGCCGAAGCCGCGCTGACCGGCGAGTCGGTGCCGGTTGCCAAGGCGCTCGCGGCCTTGCCCGAGGCCACCGGTCTGGCCGACCGGCGCAATATGGTTTATTCGGGGACGCATGTGAGTGCGGGCCGCGCGCGCGCACTGGTGGTGGCAACCGGTGTGCACACCGAGGTGGGCCGCATCGCCGATCTGACAGGTCGCGCCAACGAGCCTGCCACGCCTCTTGAGCGGCGCATCGAGCAGTTCGGCCGCTGGCTGGTCGGCGCCGCGCTGGGCTTGTTCGTGCTGGTGCTGCTGCTGGGTTTGTGGCGCGCGCTGCCGCTGGCGCAGGTGCTGATGGTGGCGATCAGCCAGATGGTGTCGATGGTGCCCGAGGGCCTGCCGGTGGCGATGACGATTGCGCTGGCGGTTGGCATGCAGCGCATGGCCGCGCGCGGTGCCATTGTGCGGCGCCTCTCGGCCGTCGAGACTCTTGGCTCGACCACCGTGATTTGCAGCGACAAGACCGGCACCTTGACGCGCAACGAGATGACGGTGCAGACACTCTGGGTGCCGGACGGAGACAGAGACAGAGACGGAGGCGGCGCGGGACGCGAGCTGCTCGTCAGCGGCATAGGCTATGCGCCGCAGGGAACGATCACCGAGGCGGGCCATCCGGTGAATGTCGACGAGCCGTGCTTGAGCCTGCTGCTGCAGGCGGCCGCGCTGTGCAACGACGCGCATCTGCTGCCACCCGACAGCAGCGATGGCGCCTGGACCGTGCTGGGCGACCCCACCGAGGGCGCGCTGCTGGTGCTGGCGGCCAAGGCGGGGCTGGACCTCGCAGCACTCAGGCAAGGCGCGCCGCGCGAAGCCGAGTTGGCGTTCGACTCGGACACCCAGTTGATGGCGACTCGGCATCGGCTGCCAGGCGCGCCGCGGCGTGTCTTCATCAAGGGCGCGCCCGAGGCGGTGCTGCGTCTGTGTGTGGTCGATGGCAGCGCGGCGCGCAAGGTCTTGTTGATGGCTGCGCGTACGGCCGCAGACGCGATGGCTGCGCGCGCCTTGCGCGTGCTGGCCTTTGCGGTGGTCGACGACGACGCGCTGGACCCTGGCGAGGGCCTTGATGCGCTGGCCGGCCGCGCGCGCCTGCTCGGTCTGGTCGGGCAGATCGACCCGCCGCGCGAGGAGGTGAAGAGGGCGGTGAGCGCATGTCGCAGCGCTGGCATCCGGCCGTTGATGGTGACCGGCGACCACAAGCTCACCGGCCTGGCGATCGCGCGGTATCTGGGCATTGCGCGCGACGCAGACCGTGCGCTCGATGGCAGCGAACTCGAACGCATGGGCGAGACCGAGCTCGCCGAGGAGCTGCCGCGCATCGCCGTGTTTGCGCGCGTGCAGCCGGCGCAAAAACTGCGCATCGTCGAGGCCTTGCAAGCGCGCGGCGAAGTGGTGGCGATGACCGGCGACGGCGTCAACGACGCGCCCGCATTGGCGCGCGCCGACGTCGGCGTGGCGATGGGAATCACCGGCACCGAGGTCGCCAAGAGCGCGGCCGACATCGTCATCACCGACGACAACTTCACGACCATCGTCGGCGCGGTAGAAGAGGGGCGCGTCGTCTACGGCAATCTGAAAAAAGTCATTCTCTACCTGTTCGCCACCTCGATAGACGAAGTCGCGCTGCTGTTGCTGGCGCTGCTAGGCGGCTACCCGCTGCCCCTGGTCGCGGTGCAGATACTGTGGATCAATATCGTCACCGAAGGCACGTTGACGGTGAACCTGGTGATGGATCCGCCCGACGGCGACGAGATGCTGCGCGCGCCAGTGCCGCGTGACGAAAAGCTGGTGGACAGGCAGATGCTGATGCGTGTGCTGTTGATGGCATCGAGCTCGGTGGCGGTGTGCTTCGGCTGGTTTGTCTGGCGTCTCGCGAGCGGCGTCCCGGTCGAGCTGGTGCGCTCCGAAACCTTCACGCTGCTGGCGATGTGTCAGTGGTTCAATGTGCTGAACTGTCAATCGGCGCTGCGTTCGGCATTCCAGTTCGGTGTGCTGAAGAACCGCTGGCTGCTGGGTGGTCTGGCCTTGTCGGTGCTGCTGCAAGCGCTTGTGCTGTATGCGCCGACGATGAACCGCTTGTTCCATACATGGCCTGTGTCGACCGCGCAGTTGCTGCCGCTGCTCGGGCTCGCCAGCTTGGTTTTGTGGGTCGAGGAATTGCGCAAGCTGATGCAGCGCTCACAGCGCCGCTGACGCCCGATCGAGTGCATCGCGTCGGCAACCGGTCGCGCTGTGTGCACAATGGCATATGCGCATACAAAGCGCGCCTCAAGCCGATCAACACCAGGAGCCCGCATGTCATCCGGAAAAGTACTCGTCGCCCAGGGCGGCGGCCCCACCGCCGTGATCAACCAGTCGCTTGTCGGGGTCGTGCTCGAAGCGCGCCGCCACCACGGCATTCAACGCGTCTACGGTGCCAGGCATGGCGTGCGCGGCATCGTCGACGAGGATTTCTGGGACCTGACCCAGGAAACCAGCCACAACCTGGAACTGGTGGCAGGCACGCCGTCGTCGGCGCTGGGTTCGACGCGCGACAAGCCCGACGTCAAGTACTGCCAGGAAATCTTCAAGGTGCTGAAGGCACACGAGATCGAGCACTTTTTTTATATCGGCGGCAACGACTCGTCGGACACCGTGCGCATCGTCAGCCAGGAGGCCAAGAAGGCCGGCTATCCGCTGCGCGCCATCCACATCCCCAAGACCATCGACAACGATCTGGTCGGCAACGACCACACGCCCGGTTTCCCGTCGGCGGCGCGCTTTGTGGCGCAGGCCTTCACGGGCGTGAACCTCGACAACGCGGCGCTGCCCGGCGTTTATGTCGGCGTGGTGATGGGTCGCCATGCGGGCTTCCTGACAGCCGCTGCCGCCCTGGGCAAGAAGTTTCCCGACGACGGGCCGCACCTGATCTATCTGCCCGAGCGCGTGTTCTCGATCGAAAAATTCCTGGCCGACGTGAAGGCGGTGCACGAGCGCTACGGACGCTGCGTGATCGCGGTCTCGGAGGGCATACACGACGAGGCGGGCGTGCCGATTCTGAGCAAACTCGCCAAGACGCTCGAGCATGACGCGCACGGCAATGTCCAGCTCTCGGGCAGCGGCGCGTTGGCCGATCTGCTGTGCGAGGAAATCAAATCCAAGCTCGGCTACAAGCGCGTGCGCGGCGACACCTTCGGCTACTTGCAGCGCTCGTTCATCGGCTGCGTGTCCGACGTCGATCAGCGCGAAGGCCGCGAGGTTGGCGAGAAGGCCGTGCAGTACGCGATGTGGGGCAGCCGCGACGGCTCGGTGGCGATCAAGCGCACCGGCTATTACTCGGTCGACTACGAGCTCTTGGCGCTCGAAGACGTGGCGGGCAAGACGCGCGTCATGGAAGACGAATTCATCGCTGCGTCAGGTACCGATGTGACCGACGCGTTTCGCCTTTATTTGCGCCCGCTGCTGGGTTCTGGCATGCCGGACGCCTTCCGACTGCGTTCGCATGCGGTGGCCAAGGTGCTCGGGGCCAAATGAGCTGAGTGCTGCTCGCCGCTGGCGAGCAGCGTCGGGCCGGTGGCGGCGCATGCAGCGGCGCACGATTGGGTCTAGTATTAAGGCGTTCGTTCAAGGACTTTGTCGCAGGTATTTTGCTCAGGGCCTTGTTCGCTGAACCACCGACCGCAGTGCTTTCCTGTAAAGGAGGCCGCCATGAAGTCGTACATCGCCTTGGCTCTTTCTCTGCTGCTGGCAGCCTGCTCGAGCGCGCCCGTGCTGCTGCCACCGGCACCCGACTCGCTATTTGCCGATCAGCGCTTTGTGCGCCCCGCAAGTGAGCGTCAAGCGGTCGACGTGTTCGCGCTCAGCGACGCGATGAAGCGCTACGCGAACAGCGGCGAATTTGCCGCCCGTCTGCGCGCCAACGGCGTCCGGCGCGGGCTGATCCAGGCGCTCTACGACAAAGGTCTGCTCAGGCTGGAATACGACTCGAGCATGACGCGCAATGCCGCCGAGGCCTTTGACGCGCGGGCTGGAAACTGCCTGTCCTTGGTCATCATGACGACTGCTTTTGCCCGTGAGTTGGGTCTGGAAGTGCAGTTTCAAAGCGTGCTCGACCAAGAAAGCTGGGGGCGCAGTGGTGATCTGTATCTGGAGTTCGGCCACGTCAACTTGACGCTGGGCAAGCAGCGTGTCGGGGCCTATTTGCGCTCCGAGTACGAGGCATTGATTGTCGATTTTGCGCCCGGCGCCGACATCCGCAACCAACATTCGCTGCCGATCTCCGAAGCCACCATCGTGGCCATGTATATGAGCAATCGCGCAGCCGAGACATTGGCCAAGGGCGAGGTCGATGCGGCCTATTGGTGGGCGCGCGAAGCGGTCAGGAAGGACCCCAAATTCCTGAGCGCCTACAACACGCTGGGCGTGATCTATCGACGCCATGGCGATCTGAGTCTGGCCGAGCGCGTCTTCAACGAAGTGCTTCAGCGCGAACCTGCCAATACCCAGGTGTTGTCGAATCTCGTGCTGCTGTTGAGCGATCTCGGGCGTCACGCCGAGGCCGACGCGCTCAAGGTCAAGCTGGCACAGCTTCAGCCGCATCCACCGTTCAGCTATTTCAACCAGGGAATGGCGGCCATGGCGCGGGGCGACTATCAAGCAGCCAAGGTCTGGTTCCGCAAGGAAGTGGATCGCGCCGCTTATTTCCACGAGTTCCATTTCTGGTTGGCACGCGCGCATTACGCGCTGGGCGAGATCGACGCGGCACGCGAGCAGATGGCGCTCGCGGTGGAAAACACGACCTCACGCAAGGAGCATGACTTGTACGCGGCCAAGCTCGAGCATTTGAAGGCCTATCCTCGTTGACAACTGGAGCGCTCAAGGTTTGGGACCAAAGCGCGTTTGGCGCCAGCCTTTCCTTTTGGTGTTTCAATGCTGCGCTGGAAAGACCCATCGAAGACTCGCGTTACCAGGAAGTACAAAGCCGTGGACATTGACCCGCAAGAAATCGTCGAATCAGCTCACAAGAACAGTCCTGTCGGGCGCGAGTCGGCCCGACTCAATGCTTTGGTCGCCATCACCGTGGCCCTGCTCGCGACCTTCATGGGCATTTGCAAGGTCAAGGACGACAACATCGTGCAGTCCATGCAGCAGGCGCAGGCCGACAAGCTTGATCACTGGGCGTATTACCAGGCGCGCAATATCCGTCAGGATCTGGCCGAGGCCACGCTGATCCAGCTGCGCTTGGCGCGCACCGGCCGGCCAGCCACCGAGTCCGCCGGATATGAGCAGGCGATTTCGCGCTATGAGGCACAGGCCGCCGATCAAAAGCAGAAGAAAGAAGCGCTCAAGACACAGGCCGAGCAGGACCAGAAAGACTATGACGCGCTGAATTTTCGCGACGATCAGTTCGACCTCTCGGATGCGGCCCTGGCCATAGCCATTGCGTTGCTGGCCGTGACAGCGCTGACCCAGCTCTGGTGGTTGTATGCGCTAGCCATGCTGCCCACAGCGTTTGGTGTGCTGATGGGTCTGGCCGGACTGATGGCGCTGCCCATCCATCCCGATGCGCTTGTACGTCTGCTGAGCTGAGCGCATGCCATTCTCAAGGATTGCGCTGAAGCCCTGGCAAGTCATCACCGGAGGCATCTGCGGTCTGGTGCTCACTTTGGGATTGGCGCGCTTTTCATACACGCCGCTGCTGCCGCTGATGCAGGCGCAAGCGGGATTGAGCGACGCGGCTGGCGGCTGGCTGGCAGCGATCAACTACCTCGGCTATATGAGCGGCGCATTGGTGGCAGCCTGGATCGACGATGGGCGCTTGCGCCAGCGTCTGTACAGCGCCAGCCTGGTGCTGGCCATTGTCAGCACGCTGGCGATGGGCTTGACGCGCGACCCGCTGTGGTGGGCGGTCTCGCGCTATCTGGGCGGCTTGTGCGGCGCGGCGGGGCTGCTGCTCGGTTCGGGCCTGGTGCTGAACTGGTTGATGCGCGCCGGACGGCGGCCCGAGCTGGGGCTGCACTTCATCGGCATCGGGCTGGGTATTGTGGTGTCCGCGCTGGGCGCGATGTTGCTGTCCGCCATGCAACTCGACTGGGCCGGCCATTGGTGGGGGCTGGCGGTGCTGGGCATCGCGTTCTTGCTGCCGGCCTGGGCCTGGCGTCCGCCGGCGCCTCCGGTGGTCAAGGTCGAGCACATCGATGCAGGCGCGCCTTCAAGGCGTTGGATGGCCTGGATGATGGCGGCCTATTTCTGCGCTGGCTGGGGTTTTGTGATCAGCGCGACTTTTACGGTTGCCATCGTCGAGCGCCAACCCTCGTTGGCAGGTCGCGGGCCATTAGCCTGGCTGCTGGTGGGCCTGGCCGCGATGCCGGCGGTGTTCTTGTGGGACCGCGTGGCGCGGCGCATTGGCGAGGTGTCGGCCTTGTTGATCGCGTTTGCGCTGCAAATCCTGTCGGTTGTGTTGCCGGTGCTGTCGGTTTCGCTCTGGGCCGCGCTGGTGGGCGCCTTGCTGTACGGCGCCACGGCCATCGGCATTGTCAGCCTGACGCTGGCGCTGGTCGGGCGGCGCTCGCCCGGCAATCCCGGCAAGGCGATGGCGCGCCTGACACTGAGCTACGGCGTGGCGCAGATCAGCGCGCCGGCATTGACCGGCGCGATGGTGCAGTCCAGCGGCAGCTACACGAGTGCGCTGTGGCTGACTGCGGCGGTGCTGCTGGTGGGCATGGGTTTGCTGATGGCGCTGCAGCGCGAGCAGCGCGCGATGGTCGCGCCTCGACTTCAAAGCTGATTCAGCGCCAACTCGACCTTGCTGCGGAAATGACGCAGCGCCGCCAACTCGGCATCAGGCGCTTGCAAGGCCGGCCACAACAATTGCACGACTGACTCGGCGCTGGCCTCGATGTCGATGGCGCGCTGCGTGCTCACGGCCTCCCAGAGAATATGTTCCATGGGCCCGAACACCAGCGAGCGCAGCAGGCGCAGCGGCATGTCTTTGCGGATCTCGCCGCTGGCCTGGCCGCGCGAGAGCAAGTCCATCAGCGGCGCGGTATAGCGGCGCTGCAGTTGTTTGAAGTCGTCGCCCAGATCCTGGCTCTTGGACCGACCTTCCGACAGCACCAGCGCGCACAGCCCGGTGCCCTGGATCAGGAACAGGCGCAAATGCGTGTGCACCATGAAACGCAGTTGCTGCTGGATGCTGGCGTCGCGCGGCAATCCGTTCTCGATGGCAGCGATGATCTCGTCGTACCAGTCGCCGATCACGCGCATGCACAGCTCGCGCTTGCCGCGGAAATAGGTGAATACGGTGGCTTCCGAGACGCCCAGGCGCTGTGCGATCTCGGTGGTGGTGGCGGCCTCAAAACCACGTTCGGCAAACACTTCGCGACCCACGCGCAGAATGTCGCGCACGCGCTGCTCGGACTTGGCGCTGGCCGGTGCGCGTCGATTGGGCAGCTTGATGGCGGGCATGGTGGGGCTGGGATTCGGGTTGCGCCATGCTAGCTCTGATCTGGCTTCAGTTCAAGCATTTATTGAGTAAAACTCAAATACTGATTGCGTGGCAGCTTTGTATGTAATATTCTGCATTCAATTGAGTTGAGTGTGGTGTGTTGTTTGGTTTTCATTGAGTAACACTCACATGTTCAACAGCAAGCACCGTCGTCGATGCGCCGCTTGCGGCGCCAGCTTCAGAAAGACCTTATGCCCGTCCTGAATTCCAAGGTCAGCCCGCGCTCTGTCGACTTCAAGGTCAACGCCCAGGCGATGCGCGAACTGGTGGCTGATTTGCAGACCCAGCTCAACAAAATCGCGCTGGGCGGTGGCGAAGCGGCGCGCGCCAAACATGTGGCGCGCGGCAAATTGCTGCCGCGCGACCGGGTTGAAATGCTGCTCGATCCGGGCACGCCGTTTCTGGAGCTCGCGCCGCTGGCCGCGCTGAATGTCTACAACAACGACGCACCGGGTGCCGGCATCGTGGCCGGCATCGGGCGCGTGTCGGGCGTCGAGTGCATGGTGGTCTGCAACGACGCCACCGTGAAGGGCGGCAGCTATTTCCCGCTCAGCGTGAAAAAGCATTTGCGCGCGCAAGAGATTGCGATGCAAAACCGCCTGCCCTGCGTCTATCTGGTCGATTCGGGCGGCGCGAACCTGCCCAATCAGGACGAGGTCTTTCCGGACCGCGATCATTTTGGGCGGATCTTTTTCAATCAAGCCAATTTGAGCGCCCAGGGCATTGCGCAGATCGCCGTCGTGATGGGGTCTTGCACGGCGGGCGGCGCTTATGTGCCGGCGATGAGCGACGAGACCATCATTGTCAAAAACCAGGGCACGATTTTCTTGGGCGGGCCGCCGCTCGTGAAAGCGGCCACCGGCGAGGTGGTCACTGCCGAAGACCTGGGTGGTGGCGATGTGCACACGCGCTTGTCGGGCGTGGCCGACCATCTGGCCAACAACGATCTGCATGCGCTGGCCATTGCACGCCAGGCGGTGGCGCAATTGAACTGGCGCAAAGACAATCCGCTGCTGTGCCAGCCACCGCGCGCGCCGCTGTTTGATGCGGCCGAGCTGCACGGCGTGATTCCGACCGACACGCGCAAGCCCTATGACGTGCGCGAGGTGATCGCGCGCGTCGTCGACGGCTCCGAGTTCGACGAGTTCAAGTCGCGCTACGGCACGACGCTGATCTGCGGCTTTGCCCACATCGAAGGTATGCCGGTGGGCATCGTCGCCAACAACGGCATTCTGTTTGCCGAGAGCGCGAACAAGGGCGCGCATTTCGTCGAGCTGTGCTGCCAGCGCAAGATCCCGCTGATTTTCTTGCAGAACATCACCGGCTTCATGGTCGGGCGCAAGTACGAGAACGACGGCATCGCCCGCGCCGGCGCCAAGATGGTGACGGCGGTGTCTTGCGCGCAAGTGCCCAAATTCACGATCATCATCGGCGGCAGTTTCGGCGCCGGCAATTACGGCATGTGCGGCCGCGCCTACTCGCCACGCTTTCTGTGGATGTGGCCCAACGCGCGCATCTCGGTGATGGGTGGCGAGCAGGCGGCGTCGGTGCTGGCGACAGTCAGGCGCGACGGCATCGAGGCCAAGGGCGGCGCCTGGAGTGCCGACGATGAGGAAGCCTTCAAAGCGCCGATACGCCAGCAGTACGAAGATCAGGGTCATCCCTATTACGCATCGGCGCGCATCTGGGACGACGGCGTGATCGACCCGGCAGACACGCGCCGCGTGCTGGCATTGGGCTTGAGCGCAGCGCTGAACGCGCCAATTCCCGACACGAAGTTCGGCGTGTTCCGCATGTGATGGGTACAATGTGTTCAATATAATAGTTTCATACACATCATGCGCACAAACATCGATATCGACGACGACTTGATGGAACAGGCCATGCAGGCAGGTTCGTTCAAGACCAAGAAGGACGCGGTGGAAGCCGGCTTGCGTCTGTTGGCGCGTCAGGCGGCCTATCGGGAAATTCTGGCGCTCAAGGGCAAGTTGCGCTGGGACGACGCGCCGCGCGCGGCCGGCTCGGTGCTCAATGAGCCGGCCAAGGCCTACCGTGCGGTCAGAGGAAAGGCCAAGGCAAGCAAGGCGAGTGCTCGATGATTCTGGTGGACTCCTCGGTCTGGATCGATTTCTTCAACGGCCGTGACAGCGTCGCGGTGCAGCGTTTGTGCGATCTGCTGGCCGACGCCAGTGCGCCTTTGGCCGTGGCCGATCTGGTGTTGTTCGAGGTGCTGCGCGGCTTTCGCGAAGAGCAGGACTATCTGGCCGCAAAGCGCGCCCTGGCCGGAGTCGATGTGGTCGAGGTCGGCGGCGAGGACCAGGCC
>Ga0315270_10002134_pt1 | contig 10479 bp, 14 predicted proteins | sample C1_bottom_MG_FD_204932 | JGI IMG/M metagenome (GOLD analysis project Ga0315270, IMG submission 204932) | Sediment microbial communities from Yellowstone Lake, YNP, Wyoming, USA - C1_bottom | ecosystem: Environmental > Aquatic > Freshwater > Lake > Sediment | place: USA: Wyoming | collected... | reverse complement strand
GACGTAGCCCAGCAAATGCTTCTCGCGAACGGTGTCGTATAACGCATATTGAACGTCATAGGCACCTGCCGCTTGCTTTGACGGACCCCATTTGCCGATTACCAGGTAAGGCACCTCGAGCGCACGCCAGCTACGCCAGTTGATTTCACGAACGTCGGTCGGCTTCTGCAGCATTTCTTTATCGGGCAAGGAGGCGAATCTGCCACTGCGATTCAGATCGGCGGCGATGATGGCGGCGATGTCAGCTGGCGGCCCGCCCGGACCTTGCCACGCAAACGGCGATACGGCGATGGGCAAAGCGCCTTCCACACCTTCGGTAATTTCAATGGTGAGTACCGCGCGGGCGCTGCCGCTTAGAAGAAACAAAAAGGCGAAGAGCCAAAACACTCTATTCATTGGAACTTATTTTACCTTCGGATTGAATTCAAACTGCAATTCTTTGAAGTGCGTAAATGCATCCGGTTCCTTGGGAACCGGCAGCGGCTGGGACCGCATCACCGCATTCTCCACTTCTCGATCGAATACGGGGTCACCGCTGCTTCTTACTACCTTGACGTCGCGCACGTTGCCATCGGGAAATAGATGTACCATCACGGTACAAGACATTCCCTCTTTGGCCGTCGGCGGCCGCAGCCAATGATCGGCGATTTTACCTTTAATCTTGGTGACGAACGACCCTACCGTAACTTGCATTTTCTTGTTGCGTTCATCGCCCAGCCGTTTATCGTCTTCGCTTATCTGTCGCCGTCGCTGCTCCTCTTCTTCCACTCGGCGCTGCGCCTCTTGCTGACGACGGACTTCCTCTTTCTGTTTTCGAACCAATTCTTCACCGCGACGCTTGTCGTCTTCAGCCCGCTTGCGCTGCTCGGCTTCGGCCGCCACGCGCTCATCTTCGAGCCGGCGTTTTTGTTCTTCCGCGCGCTGGACTTCTTCTTTGGCCTTACGCGCTTGGTCCTCGGAGCGGCGGCGCTCGGCTTCGACTGCGGCTCTTTGTTCTTCTATTTTCTTTTGCTCCAACTGGGCTTTGCGGGCGGCGACCTCAGCCGTGGTTCGCTCCGCTTCCGCCTTTTTCTTGCGATCAATCTCGAGTTTTCGCTGCGACTCTAGCTCTGCCAACCGTTTCTGTTCTTGCTCTCGCTGATTCCGCGCTTCGTCTGCTTGCGCTTCTAATTGCCGAACCCGGTCCGTCTCAGACTGTTTCTTTTTCGCCTCGGCGTCTTTGAGCGCGGCTAGCTCGGACGCGACCGCGCGCTCGTCGACCACTGTTGCCTGTACAATGTCAACCTCCTTGGCGGGAATCACCGGACGGGCGGTCCAGTCAAAACTGAGCACGAGGATTGCGATGAACAGCACATGCACGATGAGTGCGGCGACGACCGCCAAAGGATATTTTCGGAACAAATTAAGCATTGATCAACGACTCGGCACAACATCTGGAGATTCGGACACTAGGCCCACGCTCGGGGCGCCGGCGCGTTGCAGCAAGGCCATGACCGTTACGACTGCGCCATAATCCACTTTCTTGTCGCCGCGCACCATGACCGGTGTTCCAGGTTTGTGCCGCATCACGGCCGCCACTTTATTGACCAGCGATTGTGAATCAATAACCTGGTCTGGATGGTCACCGACGTTGAGGTAGTATTTGCCTGCACGATCAACCGAGACAACCAGCGGTTCTTGCGTATCACTCTGCAAGGGCGCCGAGGCCGCCTTTGGCAATTCAACATTGACACCTTGCGTTAAAAGGGGCGCCGAAATAATAAATATAACCAGCAAAACCAACATAACGTCGATGTACGGCACGACGTTTATCTCAGCTAACGCGCGACGCCGAACTCGCCGTTGGACATCGGCCATTACTTGCAAACTCCCCGCAGCAAGGCGGTCGAAAATTCTTCGTAGAATGTCTCGTAGCGACCCAGTAACCGATCGACTTCGGTGACGTTTCGGTTGTAGGCGATCACGGCGGGTATAGCCGCGAACAGGCCCATTGCCGTAGCAACCAACGCCTCGGATATTCCAGGCGCAACCATGGCGAGCGTCGCTTGCTTGGCATCGCCCAAGGCGCGGAACGAATTCATAATACCCCAGACTGTACCGAACAACCCGACGTAGGGCGCTGTAGAGCCAACCGTGGCCAGAAACGGCAGGTGGAGTTCCAGCGCGTCGGTTTCGCGATTGATAGCCCCGCGCATGCTACGCTGGGCGCCTTCGATGATGGCGCTTGGGCCAACTTCAGCCGCTTCTTTACGCAGGCGAAGGAAATCACGGTAGCCAGCTTTGAAAATTGTTTCCAGCCCAGATTGACCAGGCTTGCCCGTTACTTTCGATGACTTGGTATACAAATCGCCTAAATCGTTGCTCGCGCGATACAGTCGCTCAAAGTCGTCCGCCGCCATATTGGCCGCCCGTAACACTTTCCATTTCGCGAAAATGATAGTCCAGGAATAGACAGACGCTAGCAATAGCAGAAACATCACCGCCTGCACCAGGGGTGAGGCACCCACAATCAGGTGCACGACGGACAAATCAGTATTCAACGAGTCAGCTCCTTATAAACAAATTCGGGCATACGGCGAGGCCGTAATGTATCTGCGTCGAGACAGGCGATTTTGATTTCGCTCTCACACAGTATTTCGCCACTCGGGCTTGATTCCGATGAACTGGGTGGCGCCCGCTGCACGGTTTGCGTAAATGTTACAGCTACACGTGAAGCGAGGGTCTGCTGTACTGTGACTTCAAGGACGTCATTAAACCGCGCCGGGCGTAAATATTCCACTGCTGCGGCGCGTACGGCGAAAATCAGTCCTTCGCGCTGGCGCAGAACGTCCTGCTCAAGACCCCGAGATCGCAGCCATTCGGTTCGTGCCCGCTCCATGAACTTGAGGTAGTTGGCGTAATAAACGACACCACCGGAGTCCGTGTCTTCGTAGTAGACGCGGATGGGAAATACGAACAGGGAGGATGGAGCAGGATCAACCGAGGCCATTTTAGATCGGACCTGCCCCATCGGGGAGATACACATCTGCCGAGCTCGTCGCGCCACCCGGCGCTGGGAGTCCGAAGTGTGCATAGGCATGACTGGTGGCCATGCGCCCACGCGGCGTGCGCATGATGAATCCCTGTTGGATCAGGAAAGGTTCTAGGACGTCTTCGATCGTACCGCGTTCCTCGCCAATGGCGGCGGCCAGGTTATCCAACCCGACGGGTCCGCCACCAAACTTCTCGATCATGGCGAGCATGAGTTTTCGGTCCATATAATCGAAGCCCTGCCGATCGACGTCTAACATGGTTAGCGCCGCATCGGCGACTTCCACCGTGATACTGCCCTGCGCTTGAACCTGGGCGAAGTCGCGCACCCGCCGCAGCAAGCGATTGGCGATACGGGGCGTACCCCTGGAACGGCGGGCGATTTCGTGGGCGCCCGCTAGCTCTATGGGCACGGCTAGAATTCGGGCCGAACGAAGTAGAATTTGCGTTAGTTCTTCCTGATTGTAGAACTCCAAACGCTGGACGATACCGAACCGATCGCGCAGGGGCGACGTTAACAACCCAGCGCGCGTGGTGGCACCAACCAATGTAAAGGGCGGCAGGTCTAGCTTGATGGAGCGCGCGGAAGGCCCCTCGCCGATCAGGATGTCGATTTGGAAGTCTTCCATGGCGGGATAGAGAACTTCCTCGACCACCGAACCCAGGCGATGTATTTCGTCGATAAACAGGACGTCGCGCGGTTCTAGGTTAGTTAAAACCGCCGCCAAGTCGCCGGGCCGCTCCAACACGGGGCCGGAGGTTTGACGCATGCCGACTCCCATTTCTCGGGCGATAATATGCGCTAGAGTGGTTTTGCCTAAGCCTGGCGGACCGTAAAGTAATACGTGGTCTAAGGGTTCGTTGCGCCCTTTGGCGGCTCGAATGAAAAGCTCCAGCTGGCTTCGCACAGCGCGCTGGCCAATGTAGTCGTCCAAGGAAACGGGCCGAATTGCCCGGTCAAGCACTTCCTCACGCTGCGCGGCGGCTGGAGCTATAAGGCGGTCGGTTTCGATCATGAGCGGCTCTTGGCTATCGCCTGCAATGCCGCGCGGATGATGGCCTCGCTAGTGAGCCCTTTGGTGTCGATGGCGCCTAGCAATCGGTCTACTTCCGCTGGCTTATAGCCCAAAGCCTGCAGGCCCGATGCAGCGTCGCGAACGGCGTCAGAGGAACCAGAAGTCGGCGCTCGCGGGGTTGAGGGCGATTGGGTACCCAGCACAGAAAGCTCCTTAACCTTATCGCGCAATTCAATCACAAGGCGCTCTGCTGTTTTCTTGCCAACGCCGGGAATCCGCACCAGCGCGCGGATGTCGTTGTCTGTCACCCAGCGAACCAATTCGGCGGAGGACGCATGGGATAAAAACGCGAGGGCGAGTTTTGGGCCAACGCCATTGACACGTAACAGGAGTCGGAACATTGCACGCTCGGGCTCCTCTAGGAAGCCGAAGAGGAAGTGACCATCTTCCCGAACGATGAGATGGGTGAAAAGGACAACGGGTTTTCCGATGGGCGGCACAGCGGAAAACGCTGTCAGCGGTACATCTACTTCATAACCGACGCCGTTGACGTCGACTAGCAGTTGGGAATCAGATTTCGCCAGCAAGAGGCCCGATAACAGCCCAATCATAACCGCCTCCGAACGCTTTCCACGGCGCGTATCTTTTGGGCCAGTGTTCGAGTTTGAAGGTGGCAGAGCGCGACGGCCAACGCATCGGCCGCGTCGGCCTGTGGCCGGGCAGGTAGCGAGAGCAAGGCGCACACCATGTGTTGAACTTGCTCCTTGGCGGCATGGCCTTTTCCGACCACGGCCTGCTTGATCTGTGTGGCGGAATATTCATGGACCGGCAGGTTTTGGGTGGCGCCGGCGCAAATCGCGGCACCGCGCGCCTGGCCCAATTTCAAGGCCGACGACACGTTTATTTTCACAAACACTTGTTCGATCACCATTTCCTCGGGGGCGTAACTGCCAATGATCTCGACAATACCGTCGAAAATTTCGCGCAGGCGTTCAGGGAAGGGTTTGCTGGCAACTCGAATACAGCCGCTGGCCACATAGCGGGCTTTGCCGCCGACTATTTCTACGACGCCGAAGCCGGTGACGCGCGAACCTGGATCTATTCCTAGGATTCGCGTCACGCCAAGTTCGCCATGGTCTCGGTTTTGGGTGAGCTATGGCCTGCCATCAAATTCCCGTTCCAATTAAACACGAAACGGGAATTCTAACACCGTCAGGCTAGGTCTTGTTCTTTCTTAACACGGCAAATGAAATCTGTTCGAAGTTGGCGCGCGCGCAGGTGGCCATCACCTTGCGCAGCAGACGGTAAGGGATATCCTTATCGCCCATGATCGTGACACTGCGGCCGGGGGAGGCCTTATCACCGGCCGTCATAGGGCGAGCGGCCGCCAGAGCCTCAAGTTCCGCCCTAAGGGGTTCAATTACGTCTTGATTGTTCGCCAGTACTTCTCCGACCGACGCCACCCGACGCCCCTGCAGTTGGATTTCCTGACCACTGACCAGAACGACCAGACTCTCTTTCGGGCTAACGCTGGCCGTCGACTCCGGGAGCTTGACTGCTTTATTGTTGGGCAAGATCTCAACGCCGGAGGCATTGAACATCAGGAAAAAGATCAAGATGATGAAAATATCGATCAGCGAAACGAGGTTCAGGTCGACCATCGACTTGCCGCGCTCACGCCGTTGGGCCCGTTTTGCGAGCGGCGAGAGTTTCATTTCCCGCGCCCCAACACGTCAGCCGCGGCGTTGTTTCTGCCCATCGGAGAGGCGTCGCCCACCGAGATATTGGGAAACAGATCGAGCTGGGATGACGCCTTTCCTTGCGTAACTTTTGCGCTGCGCACCGCATCCATGACCTGCACGAGCACGTCGTAGGAAGTGTCCGGCTCCGACAGGATGGCGGATTCGGCCTTGCTGGGGAACCTCTCCTTGAGCTGCTGCATCAGGACTGATAATTCGGCATAGTCGTATCCGGCCGAGGTCTTGGCAATACGACGTAGCGGAGCACCGCCTTGGTCACCAACCTCGATGGAATCGCGGCGAATGACGATTTCCAACTGGAACGTGTCTTTGAGTGCCGTCACTTCCGCCGAAGCCACAGGCACGTTGAGCTGGACGATGGCCAGCCGCGAGAACACCGCCGTCGACAGCAGAAACGGCACCAACACCACGATCAGATTCATGAACGCGGTGATATCGAGCTCAGCCGCCTGTTTGCGCAGGCGTCTAGCGCGGATGCTCATTCGCTTGCCCCCGGCTCTGGACGGTGCCGTTCAATCACGTTAAGAAAGCTCAGCCGGGCCGTTTCTAAGTGATCGACGATCTCCGCCGTGCGCGCCTGCAGAAAGGCATGAATCAGCAAGAATGGAATCGCCACCATCAAGCCGAAAGCGGTGTTATTCATCGCGATGGAAATACTGGCCGAGAGTAGTTCAGCCTTTTCGGCCGGATTGACTTGCGCGACGGCGGTAAATGCTTTGATGAGACCAATGATCGTGCCCAACAAACCCAGCAGCGTAACGACATTAGCAAACGTAGCCAAGTAGTGCGTGCGGCGCTCGAGCCGGGGTATGATTTCCATCATACCTTCTTCCATGGCCGATTCGATTTCCTCGCGGCGCCGCGCCGATTTGGCCCGCACCAAACCGTTGTTCATAATGACACCGATGCCGCTGGTTGATTTGGCGGCGATGTGATGGACTTGCTGAAACTTGCCTGCTTGCAGCAGTGGTTGGATTTCGGCCCACAACTTACGATTGGTGCTATGGGAGCGCGTTATAAAAAGAAAACGCTCAATGGCAATCGATAGACCTGTCGCCAAGATGAAGATACTTGGATAGATGAAAACGCCGCTATCCTGGAAGAATTTAACAATTGTCGAATAGGTATCCATGAGTTCTCCCACCAAAAAAACAACCGCGTCTGAGGCCGGTTTAGTTATATCGTCTCAATATGTCATTAAGCGGTTCTTGCGAGTCCCAAGTCAGCCACCCCCGTGATGCACGGCCTGGACGAAATGGCCGCTTTTCAAAAAATGGACAATTTGCTGGGTCACGCTCGACGCAACTAACATTCCAAAGTGAGAGACAGGCAAGGCAACCAAGTCGGCACAGCCTTGAGGGCTACCCTCTAACAGTGCGACGGTGCCGTCGTTGGGCACACTCAGTGGTGCGAGACAGCGCCCGAGACCAACAGGTACCGTACCCACAATCGAGCCGACAACAATGCCGACAGGAAGACGCGGCGCGCCCCGGCACAGGACGTCCAACGCTCCGCCCAAGAGCCAACGGCCAAATCGTGACCGGTTCAGGCGTTGGGCAACAGCGCTGCCGTTCAACGGCGAGCCGAGGGTGACGACGCGGCCCAGTCGCGCAAAATGCTGCGAGGACAGCATTTCCAACACCACCAAACCGCCGAGACTGTGAGCCACGAAATGAACGCGCGGCTCCGAGACTCGACTTTCCAACCATTGCAGGAATCTTGGGGCTTCATCGCGAACATCGTGACTGCGGCTACTGTAGTTAAAGAAGTACGTGCGATAGCCTGCGGCGCGCAACCGTTTGCCGAGCAAGCGCATCACAATGTCGTGCATCCAAATACCATGCACGATGACGACGGCTTCTTGTTCTATTTGCATTGGCCGTGTCGTGTCCATTTTAGGATGGCGAGAAGTCGAGGGGGTAGGAAATCACCGTCGTTTCTACATTCTTGACGCCGAAAGGGATAGAGCGAAGCTTCACGACGAATCTGCGCTCTAGCTCAGGCGCATTGAGTTCGGTGCCCAGAATTCTGCACTGCACGACTTCGCCCGATGGAGCGATAGTCAACTCGAATACAACTCGCCCTCGCAAAGCTGGATTGGTTCGGAGCTCTTTGCTGTAAAGAATATCAAACGTGCCTTTATGTGACTGTAATGTCAATTGTATTTCTTCTATGGTGCGGCCACGGCTGCGCTTGCCATGCGTCCCGCTACCGTCGTCGGCACCACCCTCGCCGCCGGTTATCGAGCCCGCCGAGACGGCCGTCGCTGTGTGACCTCCCAACTCGGCTCTGCCAACGGTTTGGCTCAGTCGTGAAACGTCGATACCGCCACTGCCTTTACCCACATCGGACACAGTTACTCCGGATGTAATGCCTTTGGTCATCGGCACTGATCGGATCATCGGATTTTGAGTGTCGTTGAAGCGATGTAAGGTGGTTGACTCCCGCAAACTTACCAAGTCATTGCGCATGGCCAGCAAGCCAACGCGCGCTACCGACTCCTTTGGATTTAGCGGTGCTTTCGGCGCGGCTTCTTGTTTTGGCGGCTTCGGTGGCTGCGGCACTGGCGGCGCGGGCTTGGGCGACGCTTTGACAGGCGGCGCTTCAACCGGCGCCGGTTTGATCGGCTCAAGCTTGACCGGCGCCGGGGGAACCGGCGGCGGGATACGGCGAGGCGGTGGCTCCAACAGCAATTTCGCCACGGGGATTACTTCGGCAGCGGGTTGTTCGCGCACCTGGTGCGGAACCGGCAAGAACGGCATAGTGACGAAAACAACGGAGAATATCGCAAATACGCGCGTCAATATGCGATAGAAACGCCGATTGTCGTCATCAAACGGCGTCCACAAGGGGGGTGACGCCATAATGGGCACCACCAACATCGACCTACCCTGCTCCGCCGGCGAACAGGATGGAACCCGAAATCAATTCAAAATGAATGGCACTCAAGCAGATCACCCCAACCCTATCGAAGCAAGACCCTGCCCCAATAGTTCTCTCTATGTTGTTCTAGTAATCGGATAAAGACGGCCCGCTGTTCAGCCACTTTATCGCGCTCCCTTATCGCCTATCGCTCTTGGCGTGCAAAACATCATAAAACTCGACTTGCCGACGAAACGCCTCCGGGTCGATCGGCTCCAATTCTTCATCCAATAGTGACTCAACCTGCAAACCGACTATCTCGCCGCTGGCCAGCGGTCGCCATGGAACTACGTAGAGCGCTTTGGGCGACTCACGGCTACCAAAGATTGTGTTGCCTTCCAGATCGAGGCGTTCTTCCGCTGAGGCGACAGAAATAAACACCATAGCGGCCACGGCCAGACCTAGCAGGGGAAAAGACACTCTTAGCATTCGACCACCCCCACGCATCATCGTTTATTTTCGCGCCCGCTGCTCCAGATCGCTAAGCCACACGCTAATGGCCTGCGCTTCGCTCGGACGCATTTTTTGGTAAGACTGGTAGTACCGTTTTGCGTTCACAAGATCCATCAGATAAAGATCATAAAGGATACCCAAATTCAGAACCGCATTGGCGTAATTTGCGTCGAGTTGCAGCGCACGCTCGTAGGCCTCTTTGGCCTGCTGAAAATGGCCTTGCCGGCGCGAAGCGATGCCCAACAAATTGTAGTATTCCGGGTTCTTTCCATTGCGCTTTATCGCCTCAGAAATTAATTGCTCGGCCTCTACCGCATCGCCCCCGCGCAACCGCAGGAGCGCGAGATTCGCATACGCGCCCGGCAGCGGCGGCTGTCCCTTGATCACCTCGCGCAGGCTTTGTTCTGCAGCCGCCGCTTGCCCACTTTGCATCTGCTGCAGGGCCAAATCATAGCTGCCCTTGGCGGCATCGCGTTCGACAATCGATGGCCGGCTGGCTTCGACTGGCTTAGAGACCACCGCGACAGCCCCCTTACCGGCAGGCTTAGCCTGTGGCACCGCCGCAGATTTTGAACTAGCGGCAGAGCCTTGACTCGCACTTCGCGACGAGGGCACTGTTGCCGCACAGCTCGCCAAACAAAGAACCACCAGTGCCGCCGACCAAACGCTAGTTGAGGCTGGAAATCGCATCCACACCCTTCTCACCGCGCGCGTACCGAGCCGGTTTTAGCTGGCCTAGTGCGTCGTAGCTTTGTCGAACCCAATCGTCATAGACCCCACGTTTAACCCTCGCCACGTTTTCCTCGTGCAAGGCGATGGCTTTTTCCTCAAACGGATAGGCCTGTTCTTCGAGTTGTAGGTTGTACTCTTCCAATTCTTGTGGCGACAGACCCTTTGGCCGCTCTGAGGCCGCCAACGCTTTGCCCATCGAGAGATAAAGGTCGGCTACCCGATACGTCGCCGCCGTCACAACGGACTCAACACCATAAGCAACGGCTTTGTTGTAAGCCGAAAAGGCGCTTTCCATGGCCGCCTTCTTTGCTTTTACCGATTTCTTCAAGGGCGCCTTGAGCGCGATTTTTCCGAAATTCGCGGCTTCGTCATCGGCAAAACTCAAGCTGGCTAATGCTGCCAAAGCTTTACTGCGATCCGAACGTTGACCCCCGGCGGCAGCATCGGCCTTGACGATGTCGCGCTGCCACTCACGCTGCTGCGTCGGGCGCCCTAACTTTCCGAAAAGCTCAACCAGTTGCCCGCGCGCTTCGATGGCCATATCAAAGGGCTGAGGGTATTTCGCA
>Ga0315270_10002133_pt1 | contig 10480 bp, 7 predicted proteins | sample C1_bottom_MG_FD_204932 | JGI IMG/M metagenome (GOLD analysis project Ga0315270, IMG submission 204932) | Sediment microbial communities from Yellowstone Lake, YNP, Wyoming, USA - C1_bottom | ecosystem: Environmental > Aquatic > Freshwater > Lake > Sediment | place: USA: Wyoming | collected... | reverse complement strand
ATCGGATTGCAAGCGTTCAAATGGTTTAAATAAACGCGGCAAAGCATCGGCCGCAATACCGCGGCCACTATCATTTACCGCAATCCTCACCCGGCCCTCCTGCGCCGAGCTGCAAGTGACCTCTACATTGCCGCCGTCGCGGTTGTACTTGACCGCATTGGAAATCAGATTAAGCAGGATTTGGCGCAGGCGCAGGGGATCCGCAACAATAACGTAATCGCCTATGATGTCGACACTCACTCTGATGTTTTTACCATCTGCCAGCGTCTGCACCATAGGCACGCATTCCCGCACCAGTTGCGCAATGGCCACAAGTTCCGGCGACAATGTCAGCCTGCCGCTTTCGATGCGCGCCAGATCCAGCACCTCGTTGATCAGTTGCAGCAGATGTTCGCCAGCGTGCATGATCTCCTGCACATAATCCGCCTGATCAGTGTTCAGCGTATTGGCCGGATCGTATGCCAGCAACTGTGCAAAACCGAGAATCCCGTTCATCGGTGTGCGCAACTCATGGCTCATGCGAGAAAGAAATTCCGACTTTGCATGGTTGGCGCGGTCTGCTTCGTTCTTTGCGCATACCAGTTCAGCGGTGCGCTGTTCCACGCGCTGCTCCAGTTTTTCGTTGAGTTGCCTCAGTGCATCCTGGGCAAGATAGCGCTCGGTGATATCGCGTGACAACACGACGAAACACGACTCCTGCCCGGGAAGCGTACTTTTGCGTGACACGGAAAGCTCGAACCACGCCCTGCCGTGCGGCAGGTCAAGTTCAAACTGTTTCCCCTGTGACCAGCCCTGTTCATGCGCCTCCTGCAAGGCCTGCAAGGCGATTTCTGCCGCCGCTGGCGGCAGAACATCAGCGACTTTTTTCCCGAGCAAATCCTGCATCGGCGCCGCCAGCAAATCATGGCGCTGCGCATGAATAAAATGATATGTCCCATCCAGGCTGACTTCAAACAGAAGATCGGGAATCGCATTGATGATTGCTTCCAGCTGTACCTGGGTGGCCTGCATTGCATGCACTTTACCGAGTATCTCTTCGCCCATTTGATTGAAGTAACGCGCCAGCTGGCCGATTTCGTCACGTGTACCCACATCGGCCTGCACTTCATAGTGGCCTGCCGCAATGGCCTGCGAAGCCCGCATCAGCTTGTTGAGATGGCGGGTCAGCCAGAAACCCGCAAACGAAATGGCTGCGATGCTGAGCAGCAGCCCGAACAGCGCTATCAGGATACCCTGGTGTAATAGCGAGGTGCGGGCTTGCAGCAGTGAGGCGAAGGATAAACCGTAGCGCAGCTCACCTACCTGCTGGCTGGCGATACGCAGCGGCATGGCGCCGTTGAACAACGCCCCTCCCGAGTTCGGCAGGGTTTCAACGGGCGGCAAGGCGTCTGTATTGACGTTACCACCGCTGCTGAATAATTTTCCGCGTTCATCCAGCACCACCACATACGCCAGTGAGCCGTTGGAATGGAGCAGATCGTCGATAATACTGCGCGCCCCCGCATAGTCGCGCCGAAACACGGCGGGAGCCAGTGCAACATTTAACATGGGAGCAAGATCGCCGATCTTCTCCATGCCTTGTTGTTCTATGGTGTGATTGAACAGGCGGGTAGTGTTGGCGAATAACAGGACAAACATCAGCGTCTCGATCAGTACCGCTGCCAGCAGCATTTTCCAGCGCAGGGAATTATTGAACCGGGAAAAAATCCGGCTGGCGAAAATATTCATGCTTCAGTCCCCCGCATGACTCATGTACGGGTCGAGTGCATGCATGCTCGCGTCATCGACCGGCAACCATGCGCCGTGGTTTGTTGCCGCAAAATAAGCCTTCCTTTCCGCGGTTTCACCAAAACTGAACAGCGCTTTGCGCAGGCTCGCCAAAACTGCCCCGGGCACACGCGGGTGTGCCATGATCATCAAGCCGGAAGCTTCCGCCGTTTTGGCAATCACGCGCAAACTGTTTTTCCGGTCATAACTGTTCCAGGCTGCAATACCTGTAGCGCAGGCATCACTATCACCACGCAGGGTTGAAGCCATTGTATTCTGGAAATTTTCCTGATCATTCACCTTGAAATCCCGACCGGGCTGCAATCCGTGGTGGCGAAACAGCTCCATGGCCAACATATGAATTAGTGAAGTTGCAGGAGTTACGGCCAGCGATTTGCCGCGCAAGTCGGACAACTGGCGCACCGGCGAATCCTGCGCCACCAAAATAACCCCTTGCACATGGTAACGCGTAATCGCCACACGTTTAAAGCCGCTTTCTTTTTCCGCCAAGCGGGCGAAATGCGGAGCGGTCAGGATAATGTCGTATGCGCCCGTCCGCGTACGTTCACGAAAACTGCGGTAATCCGGCGCAGTGATCATGGCGATCTTGCGGCCGCTGACCTGCTGCAGGTAATCGCGCAGCGGATTGAAATAGCCCACCAGCTGTTGCTGGCTCAAATAGGGGAAGATACCGAAGGTAAGCGATGCCTCCTCTGCATGGGCGCAGGGATTCAACATGAACAGGGCGCAGACCATGCCGACGAGGTTCAAGCGGTTGGACAGCAAATCAACATGCGTGTTTTGCGTCATGCATTTCTCCACCTTGTATGCTGCTTGCCCATTGACCTCGGTCAGATGACCTTTAACACAACGACAGCCAATGCACTTCTGGTGATAATTACAAACAACCCCAATAAAACATTAGCCCTGCTTATCCAACAATTTGCCCAGGATCCCGATCAAATTGGGTATATCCAGCGGCTTGGTTAAATAATCCGCAAATCCTGCGGCCATGCCGCGCTCGCGGTCACCCTTCATTGCGTTCGCGGTCAGCGCAATTACAGGTATAGCGGCTGTGATTGTGTCTTCCTTTAATTTCAGCAACGCCTGATAACCATCCATGCCGGTCAAATTGATGTCCATTAAAATGAGGTCGGGCGGATTGGCACGCGCCATCGCCAGACCGTCTTCGGCATTGGTGGCACTGCGCAACTCCCATTCCTTCCGGCCTGCAAAAACCTGCTGCATCAGGCGCAGATTCATCGGATTATCTTCGATATACAGCACAGCAGGTTTGCGTACTGACGCAGCTGAAGAAACAGCGCTTGTGGCGCCTGACTTGCTGGCTGTGGCAACTTGCGGTTTGGCGCGCTCGCTTTTTGCCACCAGCGGGAACTCCATCCAGAAAGTGCTGCCATGGCCCACATGACTTTCAAAACCTATCGTCCCGCCCATCGCTTCAACAATACGCTTGGTGATCACCAGCCCGATACCGGTGCCCTCGATCTCGCCGCGCTCTTCTCCGAGGCGGTCAAAGGCATTAAAAATTCGCGACTGCTTTTCCAGCGGGATACCTGCGCCGGTATCGGTGATGGCGATGTGCGCCTTATCCGCATAAGTTTCACACAGCATATGCACCTTGCCGTGTGACTTGTTGTATTTGATGGCATTGGTAAGCAGATTGATCAGCGCCTGGCGCAGGCGGTTGTAGTCTGCCCAGATGGTAAAGTCCATCACTTCGCATTGCATGATGATGAGATTGATGTTGTTGTCATTCGCCATGGACTGCACCATGTTCAGGCTGTCACAGGCCACGTCTTTGAGGATGACCGCTTCCATGGAAAGCTCGAGCTTGTTCGACTCTATGCGCGCAAGATCAATCAGGTCATTCACCAGCGATAACAGATGCTGCCCGGCGCGCACAATTTGCACAGAGTTGTTGCGCGTTTCCACAGGCAACTTCTCATCCATGGTAAACAGTTGCGAGAAGCCGAGTATGGCATTCAGCGGTGTCCTTAACTCATGGCTGATGCTGGCCAGAAATTCGCTCTTGGCGCGGCTGGCCAATTCGGCTGTTTCCTTTGCCTGCATCAATTCCTGTTCGGCCAGTTTCTGCGCGGTGACATCCTGCACGGTTCCCTTCAGACGCAACAGCCTGCCAGTGTTATCGTGTTGCCCGCGTGCAAGTTCATGCACATAGCGTACCTCGCCATCCAGACGAATAATGCGGTGCACAACATCATGTATACCGGTTATCTCCGCACGCTTTTCACTTTCAAGCACCAGCGCAAGATCATCCGGATGCACCGCGCCCTTAAAGGCTGCGGTAGTAGGAGTGAAGCGAGCCTTGTCCTGCCCGAAAATCCGATAGATTTCGTCCGACCAGTACAGTTCGCCGCTATCCAGATCGGCTTCCCAACTGCCCAGCCTGGCCAGATTCTGCGCTTCCTCCAGGCGCCTGTTGCTTTCTACAATGCCCAGTTCGGCCTGCTTGCGCGGCGTGATATCCTGTACCAGGCCCAGCATATGTAACGGCTTGCCATGGGCATCGCGCACCACGTCACCGCTTTCCAGCAACCAGCGGACGGCTCCGTCCGGCCACACACAGCGGTGTTCAATGTGGTAGCCGATACCGCGCTCCACGCAATCGCTGATTGCATCCTTGACCAGTTGCACATCGTCCGGGTGGACGGCATTGATAAAGTTTTCATAACTGTGCGCCAGTTTACCTGCAGGATAACCAAACAGCGGAGCGATACGTTCAGACCAATTGAGTTCGCCGGTTTGAATATTCCAGTCCCAGGTGCCAATATTGGCGAAAGTCTGGCTGCGATTCAAACGCTCCTCGTTTTCTTTTACATGGGTGATATCGGTACGAATGGAGATATATTGATAAGGCAGACCGTCTGCATCAACGAAAGGCACGATGCTGGTATTTACCCAGTAAAAAGTGCCATCCTTGCGGCGGTTGCATACCTCACCGTGCCAGATATGTCCGCTGACGATGGTGACCCACATATCGTAATAAAATTCCGCCGAATGACGGCCTGATTTGACAATACGATGATTCTGCCCGACCAGCTCCTCGCTGCTGTAGCCGCTGACCTCGCAAAATTTTTCATTCACATAAATAATCGTACCGTACAGGTCGGTCATACTCACAATGGCATGGGAATCGAGCGCCTGCTGTTGCCGCTCCAGCTCGTATCGCGATGAAAGCAATAATGCAGCCTGCTCCCGGCTTTTGCGGTAGCTGCGTGCACGCTTGTTGATAACTTCAACCAGATGCGTTGGCGCCACCAGCCTGCTCAAAAAACTCTCATTGACTGTATTGATGTTATGCAGCTTCTGTATGAGATCCGACTCTGTTGTTAAATATACAATCGGTATCTCGGAAAATTCTGGCTCATCGTGCAATACCGCCGCCAATTCCGGTCCCGAACATGTATTCATCTCCGCATACAAAACCAGCACTTCAGCCGCATAATTTTCCAGCACGCCATGCACCTGCAGCGGATCGTTTTCCACACGGACTTCGATACCGGCATCGCGCAGCATCTGCACCTGCTCATCCTGCTGCAACGACTTGTCGCCGACCAGCAACACGCGATAAGGTAACGAGGGTAATGAAGGTACGGATTCGGAAATTATCTGCAGCAATCGATTCTGCGCTACAGGCTTGTCCAGATAATGTGTAGCACCGGCCCGGTAAGCATCGAGTCTCGATGCAACGTCACTTTTTTCAGAGATAAAAATCACCGGCACTTTATTTTGACACTGTGCCTGCATCTGGGCGAGTGCCCTGGCGACCTCGGCCAGGTTCTGTTTGAAGGCTTTATCCATCACTACCGCAACCGGTGGAATCTGCCCGGTGCAAACTGCATGAACAGATGCAAGCTGTGCAATTTTGTCAATCTGGTAGCCCGCATTTGCCAGAATAGCAACAAGCTCCCTATCCTGTCCGGGTTGATCCAGCAGCATCACAATACGGCCAGAAACGGCGAATAGGGGCTGCTGCATCGCAGGCTTTTTCTTCACCGGATTACCTTCAGTTCGAGTACCTTTAACCAACATTTCCCCTTTGCGCATGTCCGACACGAATCAATTTTTTTATACCCGGCAATTGAAATATGATTCTAAACCATAATCCAAGTATGGTTGAAGAATAACCCATCCGGTGCATTCGTTCACAGTACTTTTTTATCCGCAGGAGCCGTCAATGATGAATTCGCCAAAAGGCAGCAAGCGGCTTAATATAGTGCATAAGCCAACTTAAATATAACCAATAGCTAATATGCCCAACACGACCATGCGTGCAATCCTGATGAACGGTGCCGGCGCCAGCGAGGTGCTGCAGCTGCGCGATGTTCCCTTGCCCCCGCTGCCTTCGAGCCAGCATATCCGCGTCAAACTGGCTGCCGCCAGCATCAATCCGGTGGATACCAAGCTGCGCAGCAAACCGGCTTATTTCCCCGACAACGTTCATGCCATTCTCGGCTGCGATGGTGCCGGTGTAGTGCAGGCGGTTGGGGCGGACGTTAGCCGTTTTACCGTGGGTGACGAGGTGTACTTCTGCAACGGCGGCATCGGCGACGAGCCCGGCAACTATGCCGAATACACCACGCTGCACGAGGACTATGCCGCCGCCAAACCGGTGACCTTCAGTATGGCCGAAAGTGCCGCGCTGCCGTTGGTATTCATAACCGCGTGGGAAGCGCTGGTTGAGCGTGCCAGCCTGCAGGCAGGACAAACCATTTTGATCCACGCCGGTGCAGGCGGGGTGGGGCATATCGCCATACAATTGGCACGTCATCTGGGCGCACGCGTTGCCGTTACGGTAAGCGATGCTCCCAAGGCCAAGTTCACCGCGACCTTGGGCGCGGAAAAAATCATCCATTACCGCGAACAGGATTTTGTACAGGAAACGCTGGCTTGGACACAGGGCAGGGGTGCCGATGTGGTGTTTGACACCGTGGGTGGCGATACCTTTTTGCGCTCGATGAATGCTGTGGCTGTGGGAGGCAAACTGGTGAGCCTGCTGTCCACCCCGCTGTCCATGGCCGACAGCCAATTGGCCAGACTGCGCAACCTGTCACTGTGCTATGAAATGATCCTCGCGCCGCAAGTGATGCGACTGCACGAACTACGCATCAGCCAGCGCCGCATACTGGAACAGGGCGCGGAACTGGCTGATGCGGGCAAGCTCAAAGCAATGGTCAGCAAAACCCTGCCGCTGGCCCAGGCCGCAGCGGCGCACCGTTTGATTGAACAGGGCGGTGTCAGCGGCAAGATTGTGCTGACGATTTCATGATAGTAAGTGCCCTCTCCCTAACCCTCTCCCGCAAGCGTGAGAGGGAGTGGTTCCCTCTCCCACAGTTGGGAGAGGGTTAGGGAGAGGGTACATGCAATTCATCGACACCCACTGCCATCTTGATGCCACAGAGTTTGGCAGCACACAGCATGCACTCGTCGCGGAAGCGCTGGCAGCCGGCGTCAGCCGCATTGTCGTCCCCGGCGTGGAGTGCGCCAATTTTGCCGCAGTGCAAACTTTATGCGAGCAACACCCCGCTTGCGTGGCCGCCTTCGGTATCCATCCCATGTATGTCGACAGCGCACAGCCGCAGGATCTCGACGTGTTGCGTGCATACCTGCAACAGCATAATCCTGTTGCCGTGGGCGAAATTGGCCTGGATTTTTTTGTGGAAAATTTTGACCGGGAAAAACAGGAATTTTATTTTGCCGCACAACTGAAACTCGCACGTGAATTTGACCTGCCGGTGTTGCTGCATATACGCAAGGCACAGGACACCATCCTCAAACATCTGCGCCGCACGCCTGTCAGAGGCGGCATTGCGCACGCGTTTAACGGCAGCCCGCAACAGGCGGCGGAATTCATCAAGCTCGGTTTCAAGCTCGGCTTTGGCGGCGCGATGACCTATCCGCGCGCTACCCGGCTGCGTGAGCTGGCCGCTAACTTGCCACTGGAAAGTATCGTGCTGGAAACCGATGCACCGGATATTCCGCCGGAATTTTTGCCGCGCGGGGAGCCTAACCGCCCTGCGTATTTGCCGCGCATCGCACAGACATTGGCGCAATTGCGCATTATGCCGCTGGAGGAAATTGCGCGTATCACCTCGGCCAATGCGCTGGCAGTATTACCACGCCTATCGTAAATACTTACGCCCAATTACAACAGCAACAACGGGTAAAGAATTTATTTTGTCGGACCAGCAATCATATACGCCACGAGTGCTCCCCCACCCTTGCCCTCCCCCGGAGGGAGAGGGCAAAAAATACAGATCGTGCTTCATCGCCACTCTTGCCGCAATATAAATAGTTGCAATCACTCTATGCATACGTTTCTGTCCCCTCTCCCACCGGGGGAGGGTTAGGGTGGGGGAGCGAACTTAATTTTAACCACAATTTATGTGCTGTAGTTGTACTAAAAACCAGCCCACACTTGGTACAATTCACCCCATCGATATCAGCCACAAACAAATACTCATGAACTCTCCCCTCCCCTCCGACCTGAAGTTACTGATGCGCTCGATCATCCAGCGCATCGCCACCGGCCCCGATTTGTCCAAGGACATCAGCCGCGAAGAAGCTTGCCTCGGCACCAAAGCCATCATTGAAAACCTCATCGACCCTGTGCAGGTCGGCATTTTCTTTATTGCGCTGCGCATGAAGCGTGAGTCGATGGACGAAAATATCGGTGTGCTCGATGCGGTGCTGGCAACCACGCAACGCGTCACCGCAGCGGTTGATGAAGTGGTGGATATCGGCGACCCTTATGACGGTTACAACCGCAGCCTGCCCACTGCGCCGTTCCTCGGCCCGCTGCTGGCAGAGCTGGACGTGCATGTGGTCAGCCACGGGCTGGATCGTGTGGGACCAAAATACGGCGTGACCGCGCGCCACATTCTGCACGCCGCCGGCGTACCAGTCGATTTGACACCGGCACAGGCCGCCGCGCGTCTCGCCGATCCCGCGCTGGGCTGGACCTATATCGACCAGGCGCAATCCAATCCCGGCCTGCACAATCTGGTCAAGTTGCGCGCGCAGATCATCAAGCGCCAGGTGCTTACCACCGTGGAAGTGCTGTCCAAACCGATTGCCGGACGCAAGAAAACCCGCTTCATCACCGGCTTTGTACACAAGCCCTACCCGCCGATCTATGCCGAACTGGCGCGTGTCGCCGAATTTGACAGCGCCTGCATTATTCGCGGTGTGGAAGGCGGCGTGGTGCCTTCGCTGCGCCAGGCCGGCCGCTACTTTCACTACCACGACAAGGGCGCGGAGACTGAAGTCGCAATCGACCCGACTACACTTGGCATCCGGCAGGAGGTGCGCGCCGTGCCCTTGCCGGGCTCGGTTGCCACTGCCGAAGGCGAGGATGAAATCGTCGCCGCCATCGACATTCCGGCCACTGCCCGCGCCGCAGCGGAAGCCGGCATTGCGGCACTCAACGGCAGCAAAGGCGCGTTCTATGACTCGCTGGTATTGAGCGGTGCCATCGTGCTGCAGCATGTGGGCAAGGCATCCAGCCTGGCCGATGCCGCCACGCAAATTCGCACCGTGCTCGATTCGGGTCGTGCGGCAAAAAGAGTGAAATGATGAGCGAATACTTTGCAGTTGCCACCGCGGATGAACTCAAACCGGCGCAGATGAAACGTGTGCTGCTGGACGGCAAACGCCTGCTGCTGTGCAATTCTGCAGGCACTTTATATTGCGTGGATGAAATGTGCAGCCATGAGGACTATTCGCTGTATCTGGGCTGTATCAAGGACGGCAAAATCAAGTGCTCGCTGCACGGCAGCTATTTCGATCTCACCAGCGGTATACCGACTTGCGAACCGGCAGATACAGCCATACGCACCTATCCGCTGAAGATTGAAGCGGGACAGGTGTGGGTCAAGCCGGAAGCAAAATAAGCCGCAATCTGTCGCGTGGTTTTATTCTTCCTGCGCAGGGCTTGCCGGTGACTCCGGATTACCCTGCGCAGCGGATACTTGCCCGGTATCGGCAGAGCGTACACCTTCTGCCCTGGGATCTTTAAACGACAACTTAACCAGCAGACTTCGCAACCTGATGCTGGTTTGATTGAGCGGCCCTTCCAGCGCAATATCCTGTTTTGCTTCCGCGTAGTGTTTGTCCCTGATCTTCTGCAGTATCTCGGCAGCTATCCGGTGAAACTCCTGATGCACGGCACAGATCTCGTCGTGCAGCTCCGAGGGCATCATGCGCGGGCCTTCATTGATAAGCCACTTCCCCAGCTTGCACTGATCGCTCGCGCTGACCATCGCCAAATCAAAAGGCGCCCTGCCATTCAGGATATCCTTGAAGTGTTCCCGCCAGGCGAAGTGCGCCTGCAACGCGACTTCGATTTCACTTTTTATCGCCATCTCAGTTCCTTAGTATTGCCGGGTCATTGAACATTGCCCTAGCAAGCCGTGTTCAGATCCGAGCCGAAATTCAAGTTAAGCAATTGTAGCAATGTATCCCGCTGCAAGTGCACGAATAGTATAATCCTATACACTTAAATTATTATGCTCTCGCCCCGGATGTATACCCCTCAAAAGCAGTCGTACACTTCAAAATCTCCCGCTTTTATTTTCATCGTGGTAGCACTATCGGTGTTTTTCGCGGAAACATTAATAAGGAAGCGCTGAACAAGTAACCGCACAAAGCGGAAATTGCTCAAACGTCTTCG
>Ga0315270_10002132_pt1 | contig 10480 bp, 7 predicted proteins | sample C1_bottom_MG_FD_204932 | JGI IMG/M metagenome (GOLD analysis project Ga0315270, IMG submission 204932) | Sediment microbial communities from Yellowstone Lake, YNP, Wyoming, USA - C1_bottom | ecosystem: Environmental > Aquatic > Freshwater > Lake > Sediment | place: USA: Wyoming | collected... | reverse complement strand
CTTGCTCGACAGCGGAGCCATCTCTTCCTTCACCGACGAGGTGGTGGCGCACCCCGTCGCGAGCGCTGCGATAACTGCCAGTCCCAGAATACGGGTCATCATTCTCCTCCTTGATGGTCGGGTTCGTCGCGCAGATTCGCGCGACCCAGGGATTCTAGGGCGCCTTGACGCGTCACGCCATGCGAGTTTGAGCCGGGCCCAGCATTGCCTGGCCCCTCGGGGGGGGGCCGGCTGGCCTGGGGACCGACTCCCGGGGCCAGTCCTGCCTCGCCCCGGCGAACCAGCTTTCCCAGACCATTTCGAGCCGTAGGCTAGAATCCGCAAATCGCCACGGTGAGCAAGGAGAAGGGCGTCAGCCTCGCGCCCGATCGGAAGCCCTCGGGCTTCTCTCACCTCGTCCTGCATCTCCATCCCCGCCTCGTGCCGGCCGCCGCGCTTCCGTTTCAGCGCACCTATGGCCTGGGCGGGGCGGCCGCGGTCCTCTTCCTCGTGCTGGCGGTCACGGGCGCACTGCTGCTCGTCGTCTACGAACCTTCGCCGGAGCGGGCCTTCGGCACGGTGGTCCGGCTCGTCGACGAGATCCCGTTCGGGGCCTTCGTCCGCAACGCACATCACTGGGCGGCAAATGGCCTCGTGCTCGTCACCCTCCTGCATCTCCTGCGGGTCTTCTACCGGGGGGGTCACCTGCCGCCCCGGAAGGGCAACTGGTTCGTGGGCGTGGCGCTCCTGCTCCTCGTCGTCGCCTGCGCCTTCACCGGGTACCTGCTTCCCTGGGATCAGCTCGCCTACTGGGCGGTCACCATCTCCACCGGGATGCTGGAGTACGTGCCGGTCGCAGGCGAGACGCTGCTCCGGGCCGCACGCGGTGGCCCGGACATCGGCCCGGCCACGCTGGCCCGCTTCTTCGTGCTCCACGTGGCCATCCTGCCCATCGCGCTGCTGCTCCTGCTGGCCTTCCACTTCTGGCTGGTGCGCAAGGTGGGCGGGGTGATCCTGCCGGAGGACGCCGGCGACCCGGCCGCGCCGCGGGGGCCGCTCGTCCCCGTCTCGCCCCACCTCACGCAGCGTGAAGGGGCGGCGGCGCTGGCGGTCTTCGCGGCGGTGATGGTGCTGGCCGCGGTCTGGAACGCGCCCTTGCTCGCCCAGGCCAACCCGGGCATGAGCCCGAACCCGGCCAAGGCTCCCTGGTACTTCATGGGCGTGCAGGAGTTGCTCGTCCACCTGCACCCGGCCTTCGGGGCGGTGGCCGTGCCGCTGATTTCGCTGGTGCTGCTCCTCCTCCTGCCCGCGCTCGGGGGAGAGGAGCGCCCCAGCGGCCGCTGGTTCGGCTCGCCCCGGGGCGCGCGGCTGGCGGTGTGGGCGGGCGCGCTTGCGGCGGTCGTCACCGTTGCCGCGGTGGTGGGGAACGAGCCCCTGCGCCGGGCCCGCCCGTGGTTTCCCTCCCTTCCCCCGGCGGTTCGAGGCGGGGTCATCCCGCTCGCGGTCGCGGCGATCCTGGTGGCGCTGGTGGCGTGGGGGTCGCGCCGCCGCGGCGCCACGCGGATCGAGGCGGTGCAGGTCGCCTTCACCTTCGTGGCCGCATCCTTCGTCGTCCTCACGGTCGTCGGTGTGTTCTTTCGCGGGCAGGGCATGGCGCTGGTGATGCCGTGAGCACGCTCCCCTCCATCGAGCCCACCGTGCCGGCGCGCCGCGAATTTCTGGGCCGGCTCGGGAAGGGGCTCGGAATCCTGGCCGCGGTGGAGATCCTCGCGGTCGTGGTCGCCTACCTGGCGCCATCGAAGGGCGGCGCGGGGCGGGGCGCAGGGCTCGTCGTGGCCGGGCCGGTGGGCGAGTTCACGCCTGCGTCCGTTCGCCCTTTCCCGGCCGGAAAGTTCTACCTGGTGCGGCTCTCCGACGGCGGCTTCCTGGCGCTCTCGTCGAAGTGCACGCACCTCGGGTGCACGGTGCCCTGGAACCAGAAGGAGCAGACCTTTCCCTGCCCGTGCCACGCTTCCACCTTCGACCTGAAGGGCGACGTGCTCGCGCCACCGGCCACGCGCGCCCTCGACCTCTTCCCGGTGGTCATCGAGGGGGGCATCGTCAAGGTCGACACCGGCCGTCGCATCGAGCGGGCCCGCTTCGAGCCCGCCCAGGTGACCTACCTCTAGATGGACACGTCGCTCCGCCGCTACCGGATCGCGGGGGTGGCCGCCACGGCGGCCGTGGTCCTCTCGGTCCCGCTCTACCTGGCGGTGCGATCGCTGCGCCCTCCGCGCACGGCGCCGCTCGCCGAGGCGCAGCACGTGGGGAGCGAGAAGTGCAAGGCCTGCCACGAGAAGGCGTACGCGGGGTGGAAGGGGTCGAACCACGCCCGGGCCATGCAGGCGGCCAGGGACGGTCTCGTGCAGGGCGACTTCGGGGGCGCCACCCTCGAGCACCGCGGCAAGACCTGGCGCTTCTTCCGCCACGGCGAGAAGTTCATGGCCCACGCCGAGGGGCCCGACGGCCAGATGCGCGACTACGAGGTGGCCTACACCTTCGGTGTCGAGCCGCTCCAGCAGTACCTGGTGCCCTTTCCCGGCGGCCGCCTGCAGACGCTCTCCGCCGCCTGGGACACGAAGGCGAAGCGCTGGTTCCACGTCGACCCGCGGGGCGCTGCTCCGCCCGGCGACTGGCTCCACTGGACGCGCCCGGGCCAGAACTGGAACGCCATGTGCTCCGACTGCCACTCCACGGCGGTGCGCAAGCGCTACGACCCGGAGTCGGACAGCTACCAGACCACCTGGTCGGAGATCATGGTGGGCTGCGAGGCGTGTCACGGTCCGGGCTCGCGCCACGTGACCTGGGCCGGGGAGCCCGCCATGGGGCGGACGCCTCTGGAGAACGCCGGTCTGGTTGCAAAGACGACGAAGCTCACCCAGCCCGAGCTCGTGAACCTCTGCGCCCCCTGCCACTCCCGGCGCGCCCAGTTCGCCGATCCGGCCGCGCCCGGCGGCGAGCTCCTCGACAGCTACCTCCCCACCTTGCTCGGGCAGGGGACCTTCCACGCCGACGGTCAGATCCAGGACGAGGACTTCGAGTGGCACGCCTTCACGCAGAGCAAGATGCACGCGAACGGCGTGCGCTGCAGCGACTGCCACGACGTCCACTCCGGGAAGCGGCACAAGGACGGCAACGAGCTCTGCACCCGTTGTCACCGGGCCGACACCTACGACGCGGCCACCCACACCTTTCACAAGAAGGAGTGGCAGGGAAAGCCGAGCGACGGCGTGCTCTGCGTCTCCTGCCACATGCCCGGGCAGAACTTCATGGTCGTGCACTTCCGGCGCGACCACTCCATGCGCGTGCCGCGCCCCGACCTGACCGCGTCCATCGGCGTTCCCAACGCCTGCAGCGCGTCCGATTGTCACGCAGACAAGCCGCTCTCGTGGGTGCAGGCGAAGTACGACGGCTGGTACGGCAAGAAGCGCAAGCCCCACTACGGAACCGTCGTCGCGGCCGGGCGTACGCGCGCGCCGGAAGCCGAGGCCGACCTGGTGCAGCTATCCCAGGACCAGCTCCGGCCGGTGGTGGTGCGGGCCACCGCGGTCGAGCTGCTGGCGAGCTACCCCGGGCCGCTGGCGCGCGCCGCGGTCGAGAAGGCGCTCTCCGACCCAGAGCCGCTCCTCCGGGCCACGGCAGTGCAGCGGACCGAGTCCGCCGATCCGGGTGCGCTGGCCCGGCTGCTCGGGCCGCTGCTTCAGGATCCGGTTCGCTGGGTGCGAGCCGAGGCCGCGGCTCGGCTGGCTGGTCCCCCGTCGCAACGGCTCACCGAGGCGCAGCGCAAGGCCTTTGCGGCGGCGCTCCGGGAGTACGAGGACGGGCAGCGCTACATGTCCGACCTGCCGTCCGGATCGTACAACCTGGGCAACCTATACGCAGCGCAGGGCCGGACGGCCGACGCAGAGAAGCAGTACCGGCGCGCGCTGGCCGTCGACGACCAGCTCTTCCTGGCCCGGGGGAACCTGGCCATGTTGCTCGCCGTGAACGGCCGCGGCGAGGAGGCCGAGAAGCTCTTGCGCGAGGCCCATGCGCAGCAGCCGGGCCACGCCGGCATCGCCTTCAACCTGGGGTTGCTGCTGGCCGAGCGAGGCGATCGCGCCGGGGCCGAGAAGATGCTTCGCGCGGCGCTGGCGGCCGATCCGCGCATGGCGCCCGCCGCCTTCAACCTGGCGGTGATCGTCGGGGAGCGAAAGCCGGCCGAGGCTGTCCCCTTCGCGCGGAAGGCGGCGGACCTGCGCCCGGGGGATCCGCGCTACGTGTGGACGCTGGGCTTCTATCAGGCTCGCGCAGGCGACCTGAAGGGCGCGGCAGCGACGCTCGAGGCGCTGCTGCGGGCCGAGCCGGGATACGGGGAGACCTACGGCCTGCTGGCCGACCTCTACGCGCGTCAGGGGCGGACCGCCGAGGCCGCGGCGCTTCGCCAGCGCCGGCCCGCTCCGGTGCGGTGATCGCCTTCCCAGGTCAGCTCACGCGCTCCGGCAGCGTTGCGGCGCCCTTGTGGGCGGCGTCGCGCTTGTTGCGGATCACCGAGGCGACGATGCCGATGGCCAGGATGGATAGCACCACCGCCAGCGAGACCGCGGCGTGGATCTTCACCACGTCGATGAGCGCCATCTTGCCGCCCACGAACACGAGGACGAAGGCCAGCGACGGCTTCAGGTAGGTGAACTTCTCCACGTAACCGGCCAGCAGGAAGTAGAGGGAGCGCAGGCCCAGCATGGCGAAGACGTTGGAGGTGAAGACGATGTACGGGTCGCTGGTCACGGCGAAGATGGCCGGGATGGAGTCGACCGCGAAGATCACGTCCGTGACCTCGATGAGGGCCAGCGCGAAGAAGAGGGGCGTGGCCAGCCGCTTGCCGTTCTCCTTCGTGAAGAAGTGGTTGCCGTCGAGGCGTGGGCTGGCCGGGATGATGCGGCGCAGGAACTTGAAGACCGCGCTGTTCTCCGGGTGGTCGGTGGCGCCGCCGGCAAACAGGAGCTTCACGCCGGTGAGGATCAGGAACGCGCCGAAGACGTAGATGATCCAGTGGAAGCGGGAGAGCAGCGCCGCCCCTGCGGCGATCATGGCGCCGCGCATCACCAGCGCCGAGAGGATGCCCCAGAAGAGCACCCGGTGCTGGTAGATGGGCGGGATGCCCAGCGCACCGAAGATGACGACGAAGACGAAGATGTTGTCGACCGAGAGCGACTTCTCGATGACGTAGCCGGTCAGGTACTGCATTCCGGTCTCGCTGCCGAAGCGGAGCCAGATGTAGCCGCCGAAGCAGAGCGCCAGCGATACCCAGAGCGCCGACCAGCCCAGGGCCTCGCGGGGGCCCACGACGTGGTCCTTGCGGTTGAAGACGCCCAGGTCGAGCGCCAGCATCGCCAGCACGAAGGCCAGGAAGCCCGCCCATTCGAGAATGCCGTTCTCCATTGGCTTCGTCCTCTCCAGGCGCGGCGGGAGTCGCCGCGAGGCGATGATCTAGCCGGGTCCCGGTTCGGTAAACAATACGAAGTTTCGCGTGATAACTAAGATAAAGTGAATGTATGGAATGGCTCAACTACCACCACCTCCACTACTTCTGGGTCGTGGCCCGCGCCGGCAGCATCGCCAAGGCCAGCCAGGAGCTGCGCCTCTCCCAGCCCACCATCTCCAGCCAGCTGAAGACGCTCGAGGGCTCCCTCGGTCACCCGCTCCTCGAGCGCCGAGGCCGCGGGCTGGTGCTCACCGACGTGGGGCGCACCGTGCTTCGCTACGCCGACGACATCTTCCACACCGGCCGCGAGATGCAGCAGGCGCTGAAGGGCATCCCCACCCGCGATCGCATCCCGTTCGCGGTCGGCATCGCCGACGTCATCCCCAAGCTCCTGGCCGAGCAGCTGCTCCAGTCGGCCGTTCACGCCGTGAAGGACATGCGGCTGGTCTGCCGGGAGGGGGCGCTGGCGGCGCTGCTGGGAGCGCTGGCCGTCCACGAGCTCGACGTGGTGCTCTCCGACAGTCCGCCGCCCGAGGAGGTCAAGGTGAAGGCCTTCAGCCACCTGGTCGCCGAATGCGGCGTCACCTTCCTGGCAGGGCCGGCCCTGACGGGGTTGAAGAAGGGGTTCCCAGGTTCACTTGCCGGCGCGCCGGCGCTGTTGCCGTCCCCGGGCACGGCGCTCCGGCACTCGCTGGAGGGATGGTTCGAGGCGTGCGGCGTCGAGCCGGTCGTGGCCGGCGAGTTCGACGACAGCGCGCTGCTCAAGGCCTTTGGCGCTCGCGGCATGGGGTTCTTCGCGGCCCCCACCAGGATCGAGAAGGAGGTCTGCGCCCAGTTCGACGTCGGCGTGATCGGGCGGACCGAGGAGATCCGGGAGCGCTTCTACGCCATCTCTGTGGAGCGGCGACTGCGTCACCCGGCCGTGGTGGCCATGGCCGAGGCGGCGCGCCCTCAGCCCACCCGGAGCAGCAGGAAGATGAAGCCCACGCCGAGCAGGACAACGGCCAGCCAGAAGAGCACGTCGACGCCCGGGTCGGACGAGTCGCGAGGGCTCCGAGGGAAGCGGGCACGCATCCCGCAGACCGCGCACTCGTGGTAGCGGGTCTTCGTCCAGGCGCGCACGGCCGCCTCGAGCGGGCCGCGCGGCGGCGATGGGCGAAGTCGGTCGGAACCGCACTCCCGGCAGAGCATGGCGAGAGAGTCTACACCCCCCGATGGCAGGTGCCGCAGGATCCCGCGGCGAAGTTCCGATGGGTCGCGGGAGGCCCACCGCCGGGTGGGGTGGGACTCCGGACCGCCAGCGCGAAGACCAGGCCGCTCGCCACGAAGAGCACCAGCACGAGCCGGACGATGGTGGCGACGATGCGGTGGTTCAAGGTCTCCCCTACACCATGTCGAACCGCTCGGCGTGGATCCGCTCGGCGGGGATGTCGAGGGAGGGCAGGGTGCGCTCCATCGCGTTCATGAGCGGCGCCGGACCGCAGACGAAGTACTGGAAGCGCCGATGGTCGTGCGGGAGGTGGCGGCGCAGCACCGCCTCGGCGATGTAGCCGGACTCCCCGGCCCACCCCGGCGGCGGATGCTCGAGCACGTAGACGACGCGAAGGTCGAGTCGCGAACGCAGCGCATCGATCCGCTCCCGCAGGGTGAGGTCTTCCTCGCGATGGGCACCGTAGAGGAGCACCACCGGTCGGCGGTCCTGGCGGTCGGCCAGCGTCTCGATCATCGAGACCAGGGGCGCCACGCCGATGCCGCCTCCCAGGAGGACATACCCTGGCCCCTCCTCCCGGTCGGGGGAGAAGACGCCATAGGGCCCGTCCACCCAGACCCGGGCCCCGGGGCGCAACGCCGGCACGACCTTCCCCGACCAGTCGCCCAGGTCACGGATGGTGAATGACAGCTCGCCGCCGGGCGGCACGTCGCCGCCGGAGGACATCGAGATGGGGTGCTGCTCCAGGTGGAAAGGGGTGCGCCCCATGTTGAGCCAGGCGAACTGGCCCGGCTGGAAGGAGAAACCCGGGTGCCCCACCGGGCGGAGCACGAGCGTCCGCGATGCGCCCAGCTCGGCCAGGTTGGCCACCACCTCCCAGGGCTTGCGGAGCAGCGAAAGCGGACGGAGCACCCGGTAGCGGAGGAGGATTCCCAGAAAGAGCGCCAGGTAGAGGACGCCCAGGACCCGCATGGGCGTGGAGGCTGCGAAGCGCCCCATGGTGGCCACGTGGGCCGCGGCCAGCCCCACGATGGTCACAGACAGCAATCCGTGGACGAGCTGCCAGGCTTCGTACCGCGCGTGCATCCGGCGCCGCGCCACCGCGAGGAGGACGAGCAGCGCGGTGGCCGCCGCCGCCAGGGTTCCCAGGCGCACCGGAATCGGCACCGAGGCGGAGAGCCCCAGGATGGCAAGCGGATAGCGCCCGCTCGCGAGGAGCAGCACGGCATGGGCCACCACGAGCAGAAGCGCGCCAATGCCCACCTCGCGGTGGAACTGGAGCAGCGCGTCGAGGCCGAAGGCGCCGGCGGCCTCGTCCACCCGGGAGACGAGCGCCATCTCCAGCGCCAGCATGGCCAGCGCCACGTATCCGAGCCCGTCGGCCAGGTCGACGAGCAGCGACGCCGACCCACTTCGCGGCACCGAAAGCGCCGCCACGACGAGCGGGAAGGTGACGAGGAAGACGTAGAGTCCGAACCAAAAAATTCCGCGCAGGATGAGCTTCATGGCTCGTTCCGGAAGATACCCCGCTGCTGGGCGGGCTGCTACGCTCGCGCCGGGAGGAGCACCGCATGGGATCTCGAGGCACGTCGTGGGCCGCCGAGCTGCTGCTCCTCCTCGCCGCCGCTCCGGCCGCCGCCCAGACCTACACCTACCTCGAGCCGTCCCCGCGCAACCTCGAGATCACGCCGTTCGTGGGGCTCTTCTGGAGCACGCAGGTGAACACCTCGAGCGGCTCGGTTGTCTTCGACGCCGCACCGGACTTCGGTGCGACGCTCAACATCCAGGTGGACGGCAAGTCGCAGATCGAGATCCTCTACGCCTTCGCCCGGCCCCAGGCCCGCTTCCAGTCGACGAGCCCGTTCTACGCGTCGAGCCCATCCTTCCCCGTGACCACCCAGTATCTGCAGCTCGGCGGGCTCACCACCTTTCAGCAAGGGAGCGTCGAGCCCTTCCTGGCTGGCGGCCTGGGGATGGCCTGGTTCCACCCCTCCGACGTGCAGGTGCCGGGGGGCGCATCGATCCAGCCGGCCGACACCTGGCTCTTCGCCTTCAACCTGGGACTGGGCGTGAAGTGGTTCCTCTCCGACGCCATCGGGCTGCGCATCGAGGCCCGGGCCTTCATGCCGGTCTACTTCAACTCGGGCACGTTCCTCTCGGGGCCCAACGGGGCTGTACTTCGAGTCAACGCCGGCGTCCCGCTGGTGCAGGGCGATCTCAGCCTGGGGCTGGTGATCGCGCCCTAGAAACAACCTGCCGGAGCGCCCCGGACGGGTCGCCAGGCCCCTTCTGACCTCGAAGCCTGAACCCGCCGCGTGGGAAGATTCATCAGTTGATGGCTGCCGCCTCCGAGGGGTCATGGCCGCATCGACCGAACGCCCAGCCGAAGCCCGCTGGATCGGCATCCTGCCGGTCGCGGTATTCCTCGTCTCGTCGGTGTTGATGCTGCTCTGGGGTCAGGACTTCGACGCGCGGCAGCGCCAGCTGGTCGACGCTCACTTCCAGGCCGACGCGGGTCGGGTGGTCTCGAAAACTTCGGAACGGCTCGAGGCGTACGACCAGATCCTCCGCGGGGCGGTCGGGCTCTTCGCGTCGTCCGAGGAGGTCACGCGCGCCGAGTTCCAGCGCTACGTGGAGAAGCTCCAGCTCGGAGTGGCCTACCGCGGGATCCAGGGTGTCGGCTTCTCCGTCTGGATCCCGCCGGACCGTCTCGAGGAGCAGGTGAGGAAGGTCCGCGCGGAGGGCTTCCCGGACTTCTCGGTGAGGCCACCGGGCCCGCGCCAGGCTTACACGAGCGTCATCTACGTGGAGCCCTTCTCGGGAAGGAACGTGCGAGCGTTGGGCTACGACGGCTTCGCCGAGCCCTCCCGGCGGTCTGCGATGGAGCACGCCAGGGACCGCGGTGAAGCCGCCACGTCGGCCAAGGTCACGCTCGTCCAGGAAGATGAGGCCGACGTCCAGCCCGGCGTCCTGACCTTCTTCCCGATCTACGAAAACGGCCCCCAGCCGACGACCGAGGCGTCCCGGCGCGCGGCGCTCGTGGGCTGGGTCTACACCCCGCTGCGCATGCGGGACCTCATGGAAGGCATCCTTGGGACCGAGCCGAGAGACATCCGGCTGGAGATCTACGACGGATCCGGGACAGGCGCCGAACACCTTCTCCATGACAGTCGAGGGGGCGTGGCCACGACCGAATCCGCGCTCTTCTCCCTCACCGTTCCACTTCAGGTCAACCAGCGAACCTGGACCCTGCGCTTCACCGCCGGCGAACCCTTCCTGAACGCCGCTCGGCAGCGCAGCCCCGGTGTGGAGCTGGCGGGAATGGCCGTCGTCGTCCTCCTCCTCACCGGCCTGTCGGCGGCACTGGTCGCCAGCCGGCGCGCTCGCCTCCGGGCAACCGGCCTCTCCCGTTCGCTCCAGGAAAGCGAGGCTCGCTACCGGAGCATCTTCGAGCGGGCCCCCCTGGGTATCTTCACCGTGGATCCGGATGGGTATTTTCTCACGGTGAACCCCTGGTATTCCAGGGTCACGGGCTGGTCGGCCCAGGAACTGCGAGGCATGACCCGCGACGACATTGCCCACCCGGAAGACCGCGACGTGGGCAAGGAGACCACTCGCCAGATCCGCTCCGGGGAGCGAGTGGCGGGCACCATCGAGCGGCGGGGAATCCGGAAGGACGGGTCGGTGTTCTGGGGTGAGGCCACGATCTCCCGGGAGGAGACCGGCCCGGGGATGGCCGGAAATCTCGTCGGGGTCCTCGCCGACGTCACGGCGCGCAACGAGGCCGA
>Ga0315270_10002131_pt1 | contig 10481 bp, 12 predicted proteins | sample C1_bottom_MG_FD_204932 | JGI IMG/M metagenome (GOLD analysis project Ga0315270, IMG submission 204932) | Sediment microbial communities from Yellowstone Lake, YNP, Wyoming, USA - C1_bottom | ecosystem: Environmental > Aquatic > Freshwater > Lake > Sediment | place: USA: Wyoming | collected... | reverse complement strand
AATAGTTTCCCCGGATTAAGGATGTGAAGGGGATCGAATACCTGTTTGATTTCCCTCATCAGCGCCATGGTGGTGGGGTCAATTTCGCGTCCCACGAATGCGCGTTTTTCGCTTCCTACCCCGTGTTCACCAGATAGCGTGCCATTCAGATTGAGCACCAGGCTGAACACTTCATCGAGGCACGCTTCTGCGCGTTTCATTTCATCGGGGTCTTCAGGATTGACTAAAAGATTTACGTGTATATTGCCGTTGCCAGCATGGCCGAAATTGGCATTGGCAATCCGATATTTCTTGCTTAATTCGCCCAGGCCCTGCAGTAACTCGGGTAGCCTGGATACGGGCACCACGATATCTTCATTGATTTTCTTGGGTGCAATGTCGCGTAACAGCGGGGAGAGCGCCTTGCGCGCTACCCACAGTGCTTTGCTGTCGGCTACGCGTTCTGCCTTGATCAGTCCCGGGTTTTGACAGGCGGCCAGAATGGCTACACCGGCTTCGTTGATTTCAGTTGCGGATCCATCCACTTCTATCATGAGCATGGCGCGGGTATCGTCCGGCAATAGTCCGGGGTTGCGGCCACGTATCAGGTCGAGCGAGGCATTATCGAGAAATTCCAGTGCACTCGGCACCTTGGGCTGAGCCATGATGGCAGCAATGGCCCGGGCGCAGCTCTGGATGTCCCTGTAGTGCGCGGTCAGGCCGCCGGTGTTCTGAGGTAGCGCGGTGAGCTTCAGGGTGGCTTCCGTAATGACTGCGAGGGTGCCTTCCGAACCAATAATCAGGCGCGTCAGGTCATAACCAACCACGCCTTTGGTGGTGTAGCAGCCGGTCTTGATCAGTTCACCTTTGCCGGTGACTGCTTTCAGGCCGAGTACATGATCGCGGGTAGTGCCGTATTTGACCGCGTGGGGTCCGCCAGCGCTGGTGGCGAGATTGCCGCCTATGCTGCAATATGCGGCACTGCTGGGGTCCGGCGGCCAGAAAAAACCATGGGGTTTTGCGGCTTCCTGGATTTCCTGGTTGAGCACGCCGGGTTCGCTGACAATCACGCGGTTGGCCGGGTCTGTGGCGATGATGCGGCGCATGCGTTCAAGCGACAGGGCTACGCCCCCCTGTTCTGGCAGGCTGCCTCCTGATGTGCCTGTACCGCGACCGCGCGGGGTAATCGGCACCCGATATTCATTGCACAGGCGAATGACTTTCTGGATTTGCGTGTCGGTGGTGCCAAAAACGACTGCCTGAGGCGGAAAGATTTTGCGGCTGTTGTCGTAGGCGTAAGCGTAACAGTCTACCGGGTCAGTCAGAAGATTCTCTGGTCCGGCACATTCGGCTAATTTTTGGATGAATTCAGGCGCGAGCATGGATCAGTCTCGTGAATGACGGATCTTTGCGAGTGTCGAGGTGGTGGAGCGCTGGTGCAGGAATGGAATGGAATGAACCTGCCCGCCCCATGCCAGCACTTCTTTTGAACCGACAATGCTTTCCGCTTTCCAGTCACCGCCTTTGACGATTATGTCGGGCTTGCAGGCCAGTATCAGGTTGAGTGGCGTATCTTCGTCAAACCATGTCACCAGGGTGGTGCTTTCAAGTGCAGCAAGTACCGCCATGCGGTCGTTTTGATTGTTGATGGGGCGATCGTCTCCCTTGCCCAGGCGCTTAACGGATGAATCCGTGTTGACGCCCAGGATCAGGCTGGCACCCAATGCGCGTGCCTGGGCCAGATAGGTCACATGCCCACGGTGCAGGATGTCGAAGCAGCCGTTGGTAAAAACCAGTGGACGTGGAAGCAATGCGATGCGCTCCGCTATTTCTTCATGTTCGCAAAGTTTTTTTTCAAACTCGGGTGGGGCGTAAATCATGCTGTACTCTTAGTCGAGGTATTCGAAAATTTTGACTACCTTTTGAACGCCGCCAGTGCTGCGCGCAATTTCCGTTGCGTCAACTGCTTCCTGGCGTTTGACCAATCCCAGCAGGTAGACTACGCCGCTTTCTGTGGTGACTTTGACATGATTGACCTGGAATTTATTGGCATCGACGAAGCGTGCTTTGACCTTTGACGTGAGGTAAGCGTCATTGCCGCGTGAAGAAAACGTATTGGGGTTACCTACGGAGATCTCATTGATGACATTGTGCACGTTGGGTACACTGCGCGCGATGGTTTCAGCATCTTGCTTCAGTTCGTCTGTGGTCGCTTGACCCGTTAGCAGTACGTTCCGGTTGTAGCTGGTGACATCAATGCGTACGCTGTCCTTGAGTTGATCTTCAATGCGACTGCTGGCTTTCAGTTCGATGCCTTTGTCTTCGACGATGGTGCCGCTGGTGCGGCGATCTTCTGCCATCAGAATGCCTGCACCGGCTCCGACTGCGACAACGGGGAAGCATCCTTGCAGCGCAGGAATGATGAGTACAAGCAGAAGGGCCAGGCTGAAATAACGCATTTACTCAACTCCCAGTAACATGCAGTCTATGGCGTCGCACATGCAATGTATGGTTAAAAGATGGGTTTCCTGAATCCGTGCGGTGCTTTCGGCGGGCACGCAAATATGGATGTCGTCGGCGCCGAGGATTTCTCCCATGCCGCCGCCGTTCTTTCCTGTCAGTGCGACTACCGTCATTTCCCGTTCATGCGCGGCGTGTATGGCAGCGATAACGTTGCGTGAGTTGCCGCTGGTGCTGATGGCGAGCAAAATATCATTGCTGTGGCCCAGTGCGCGTACCTGCTTTGAAAAAATCTGGTCGTAGTCGTAATCGTTGGCAATGGAAGTGATCGTCGAGGTGTCCGTCGTTAATGCGATGGCCGCCAGTCCGGGACGCTCCATTTCAAAGCGGTTGAGCATCTCCGAGGAAAAATGCTGGGAATCGGCAGCTGAACCGCCATTGCCGCAGCTGAGTATTTTGCCGTCGGCCAGCAAGCACTGCACCATGCGTTCTGCTGCGGCGGCAATCGGTGCAGCCAGGACATCCATGGCGTTTAACTTGGTATTTGCACTTTCGGTAAAGTGATGATTGATGCGAGCGATTAAGTCCATTTTACTCGAGCTTTATGTAGAATTTGAGAATTGTATACGTTTTGGTCCGGGAAAAGCTATTTACCGAGGGGGCGCAGGGGTAAGCTTTATTCGCCAAACGCATTCTGTATCCATTCGATATGGTTGCCTGTCAATTCGTTCAATAATACTACATCAAAGCGGCAGGGCGGCAGGTTATGTTGCATGCTTAGGTAATGCTGTGCTGTGTGCACGATCCTGGCTTGCTTTTGCGCGGTGATGCTGGATGCGGCGCCGCCGAAACTCTGGTTCTTGCGTAAGCGGACTTCAGCGAATACGAGTGTTTTTTTGTGCAGCAGGATCAGATCAATTTCGCCGAAGCGGCATCGGTAATTCTTTTCAAGCAGTTTCAATCCCTGTTTTTGCAGATAATCTGCGGCCAGCTGTTCGGCTTGATCGCCACGTGATTTCACGGCGCCATTGCGCCCGGCAAGGTGGCAATGCCTTGTTTGAAAATGGCTGGCGTCAATTCGCGCAAGATCTGGTTTTCACCGCTGAGCGTGATCTGTCCGGTGACGCCGTCGAGTGTAAGGTTGCGGCTTTGTGAGGAAAGCAGCATTTCCGACAGGCGGTAGGCATCAATACCTAAAGCGTAAAGCCGTTCAAGATCGGCACTCACAAATTTGTCCGGGCGCGGGTAGACCATGACGGCAGCGTGGTCCGGCTGCAACATCCAGGGCATGTCTACAAACTGGATATCATTAAGATCGATATCTCTGCCTGGCTCGTTTCTGCCGCTGTTGATTTGCGATGTGGCAAAGATTGGGATGGGGGTGCCCAGATAGGGGCGCACCAGCCGGGCCTTGCGGTAGTCCGCAGCCAGAAAAATCATATCCGGCGGATTGCCAGACAGGGCTTCTTTCAGCATGGAAAAGCTGTTGATATCGTCTGTAAAGGTGTATTGGGCAAGTATTTTGCCGCCCAGTCTTTTCCATTCTTCCATGAACGCCTGCTGCGAACGTTTTGACAAAGGGTTGTTGGCGGTAATGGTACCTGCGGTTGTTTTTCCCTGGTTAAAGGCGATATGGGCTACCTGGCGTGCTTCACCTTCCACGGACAATCCAAAAAAGTAAAGATTGGGTGGTAGTGCGGTATCGTTTTCCGGTATATTCAGCGCAAGCGTCGGCACATTCACCAGCCCGCTCCCGGCAATGTTGGTTACGCCGTTGCGGGTCAGCGGTCCGATAACGATCTGACTTCCTTCCTGGATGGCCAGCTGATAGGCATCGAGTATGCTGCTGGGCTGATCGTCCGTGGCGTAAATCTTCACCGACAGGCGATGATTATTTGGCTGCATGGCAAATGCAGCCATAAAGCCCTGTTTAACTGCATTGGCCGCAGGTCCAAAGGTGGATGATTTTAGCGGCAGTATTAACCCGGACTGGCCGCCGGCTTTTGCAGCAACGGCATCAGGCGGCGATACAATTGGCAATGGTACGATAGGCGCAACCACGTATGGTGAAGTTCGCGCATCGGTTGCACTCGCGGCTGGTGCTTGCGGTGACGACTGAACTGATTTGACAATACGCTGCTGTGGCCCCGCTGGGTGCGGGGTAACGCCGGCGCAACCCGTAAACATGCCGGCAAAGGCAAGCAGAAAAAAGGTGAAAAAAAGTTGCATCGAGAAACTCAGTCCGAGATAAAGGGAATATTATATGTGGTTGCCACGCCGATTGGAAATCTGCGTGATATTACGCTGCGCGCGCTGGATGTGCTGGCCAAAGTGGACGTGATTGCTGCAGAAGATACGCGTAATACTTCGAATTTATTGCGCCATTTTTCCCTTTCCGGGCAGTTGTTTGCGTTGCATGAGCATAACGAGCGCAGCGCGTCGGAAAAACTGATCGGCATGTTGCAATCAGGAAAGTCTGTGGCTTTGGTAAGCGATGCGGGTACGCCAGCGGTGTCTGATCCCGGTGCTATTCTGGTGCAGATGGTCAGGCAGGCTGGGTTGAAGGTGGTGCCGATACCCGGCGCGAATGCGGCTATCAGCGCCATTTCGGCAGCGGGAATCAGTGCGCCGCACTTTTTCTTTTACGGGTTTTTGCCGCACAAGTCTTCCAGTCGAAGACGCGAGCTGGAGACGATCAAAGCACTTGCCTGCACGCTGGTGTTTTATGAGTCGCCGCATCGTATTCTGGAATCCGTAGAAGATTTGCAGGCAGTATTGGGTGGCGGGCGCCAGATTACTTTTGCCAGGGAATTAACCAAGGTTTTTGAAACGATTTACTCTTGTGAGTTGAGTGAGGCGTTAGCCTGGCTGAATGCTGATCCCAATCAGCAACGTGGGGAATTCGTGTTGCTGGTATCCGGTGCGGAGCCTGTTGAATCTGTTGCGATCAGCGAGGAGGCGCGGCGCGTGCTGCAGTTATTGCTCGCAGAGCTTCCCTTGAAACAGGCGGCCAAGCTGGCGGCAGAAATCAGCGGCGCAAAAAAGAACGATCTCTATGCGCTGGCGTTGCAACTCAAGGGCGAGACTGGAGATTAATCTCATAAGAATGCGGATAAGCCCTTCTTGATCTCCTTCTTATTTCGTTTCGCGCACCTCGTCCAGAATTTTGACTAAATCATTTTCCCATTGTTCGAAAATGGGCAGGAGTTCCGGGTCCTGGAAAAATTCCTTGAGCATGGCCGGGCGCAAGCTGGTCAGAATGGTGTTGTTTAGCTCTGAGAAAATGGCAATATTTAACGGCAGATAGGGGATGATTTCAGGATGATTCCTGGCGAGTTGCGCCACCTCGTCGGCTTTTCCATAAAACACAATCCGATATTTATCCGTTTTGTACCCCTTGGCTTCCAGTCCGACGTCTACCCGCTGGATTTTGGATAACTGGTAACCATGATTCTTGATGGCAGCCTGCAAGGTTGACATCGCTTCTTCAAAATCCTGGCTGGAACGAACGGTCATTAACTGGTCGGATCTGGCCGGTGCGCTCAATAGAAAAAACAGGAAAGCGCAGGCAATCAGTTGAGTCGGGATTTTCACAGCGTGGCCTCTTCCATGATGGTTTTATACTGCCTGGTCATCTCGTCGCACATGTCATTGAGTTCGGAGTTGTTGAATATCTTGCTCAGGCGCTTGGGGTTCACTGTGAGCAGGCGTACTTTCCCCTTGTCTTCTACGACCGTGATACGGCAGGGAAGAAATAGCCCTACGCGCGGGTCTGTGGCCAATGCCTGATTGAGGAAATTGAAGTTGCAGAAATAGACCAGGTGCTGCTTCGGGTTTTCTTTTCCTTCGGGAACCAGGTCTGAATCCAGCGTTTGCTCGCGAATGAAAATGAAGTTGTGAGAAGTGGCGGAATTTTTGACATTGTTGATCGTGGTCTGCAAATCATAGGGCGAATCGGCTGAGAGGATGGCCTGTTCGGTTTCCAGGACGATCGCGCTGGGCGAGGTGGGTTGCTGTTCGAAACTGCGTACGTAGCGGGTGATGTCATTGATGTCTTTTTCTTTCAACCCGCGCTTGTAGAAAGAAACCATGGGCGTGCCCTCTCTGCCATTGATCAGCGTGGTTTTGATCATGGCATCGGTTGCCGCAGCCAGGAAGCCGGGATTGTGCAGCGCAGGCGCCATGACAGGCAGGTCGCGCGGGCGCGAAAATGTGACGCCGGTTCCTTTCCCGCCTTCGCCGTTTGCGCCATGGCAGCTAGCGCAATATTGCGCAAACAGCTGTTTGCCCCGAACGGGGTTTCCGGCAACGGGCGTGTCCGGGTAGTTCACAGGCCTGGATTTGTTCCATGCACGGACATGCTTGACGACAGCGTCTATTTCATCAGGCTTGAGTTGAGTGAACGCAGGCATGATCCTGCCGGGGCGCCCATGCAGGATCGTTTTGCGTACATAGTCATCGCTGATGCTGGACTGGAAAGAGGGCAGGGATAGCGGTACGCCGATTCCGCCGGCGCCGTTCTCGCCATGGCAGGCTGCGCAGTTTTGCGCGTAGAGCTTGGCGCCATCCGGCATGGCCAGCGCGGATGTGATGCATAGACAAGTGGTCGCGAATGCCAGCATGATGCGTGCGATCATGGTTGTTTCCTTGTTAAAAGTGAGATGTCAGGCATGGTTCCGATCGGGGCGCGCTTGCCTTTCCATGAATGATACGAACTCGGCCATCGCAACGAAATCTCGGTTTATGGTTTATTGTCGATAGTCGTCAGATAAAACTTTAGGTGCTCTATCGAGTTTATACAAGACCGGAATTAAAATGAATGTCGCCAGCAGCATGAAATGCGGTCCGAACAGCCAGAATACCAGCGGTACGGAAAAATAGTAAGCGCGCATGCCGATGCTGTAATAGCGGCCGGCGGTATTGAGATGTACCGCGACATGTTGCGGTGTAATGGACTTGTGGTTCAGCGTCAAGGGCACGTTGATCATGTAACCGACGTGGTTGAACACTCGAATGGACATGGAAAAGCTGAAAAAAGCGACGAATAAATCCATGAGCAGCATAATCAGCTTAATCAGAAACAACTCCGAATGTTTTGCGCCGTAGGCATTGAGCGCATGCCATGTGCTGCTGAGCTTGTCTCCCTGACCGCTCAGCGTGAGCACGCCGATGATTAACAGCACGGCTGTGGAAGCGAGAAAGGTGGCGGCCATCGTCGAATTGCGCAGTGTCTGAATGGCGATGACGTCCGGCTTGCCGGGGGCCATCAGCGTTTCTACCCAGGCGGTACGCGCGATGACATTGACAGCTTGAACCGTGTAGGTGGGATCTCTGCGTACCTTACGTCTCAGGTAAACATGGTAGACAATCAGGAGCAGCGCGCTGAATGTAAAACTGAAGATGTCGTTGAAAAATAGGGAAAGCCAGGTGGATGCCAAGGGGGTATCGGCCATGCGGCCGCTCCATGTTTGCGTTGAGTTGTTGATATTATAGCCTAAATGAAGGGGGGCTTGTTAAAGCCTGATGCAGTTGTAGGTTGCCTCATTTAAGTTTGCGTTATACTGTTTATTCCATATCTTGCCGCGATTATCGAGTCTGACTTATGACACAAATTACACTGACCCGTCCCGATGACTGGCACCTGCATTTGCGCGATGACGACGCGATGCGAACCGTGCTGGGTGATACTGTGCACCGGTTTGGTCGCGCCATCATCATGCCGAATCTGAAACCGCCCGTGACTACGACGGAAATGGCTTTTGCCTACCGGCAGCGGATTCTCGATGCGCTCCCGGCGGGCGCGCAATTTGAACCGTTGATGACCCTGTACCTCACCGATAATACGCCGCCAGAGGAGATCGCCAAAGCCAAGGCCAGCGGGATCGTGCACGGCGTGAAGCTTTATCCTGCCGGTGCGACCACCAACTCGGACTCGGGGGTCACTGACTTTGCCAAATGTGATGCGGCACTTGCAGCCATGCAGGATCACGACTTGCCTTTGCTGGTGCATGGCGAGGTGACTAATCCGCTGGTGGACGTGTTCGACCGGGAACAGGTGTTTATCGGACGGCATCTGGTGCCCTTGCTGGATAAATATCCCCGCTTGCGCATCGTCTTTGAACACATCACTACCAAGCAGGCGGTGGAGTTTGTGAAAGCAGCCCCTGGCAATGTCGCCGCGACCATTACCGTCCATCATCTGCTGTATAGCCGCAATGCCATGTTTGCCGGGGGTATCCGCCCCCATTTGTATTGTCTGCCTGTGCTCAAGCGGGAAGAACACCGTTGGGCGCTGGTATCTGCTGCAATCAGCGGCAATCCGAAGTTTTTTCTGGGGACAGACAGCGCGCCGCATGCGCGTTCCGCCAAAGAATCCGCCTGCGGTTGCGCCGGGATATATACGGCACATGCTGCGATCGAGCTTTATGCTGAAATATTCGAGTCGGCGAAAGCGCTGGATAAACTGGAAGCGTTTGCCAGTTTTTATGGCCCGGATTTTTACAGGCTGCCGCGTAATACCGGGAAGCTGATCCTGGAAAAACAAAGCTGGACTGTGCCGGACAGTCTGGCGTTTGGCGATGATGCACTGGTTCCGTTGCGCGCAGGGGAGACCATAGGCTGGAAAGTGGTGGCATAAGTCCTGTGAATTGACTTTAGGCGCCCCCATGATAGGCCGTTCATTTACCCGGTTGTGATAGAATGGTCACTGAAGCTGGCCAGGCAGTCGCTGCGCGGGAAACCGCGGAGAGGAAAGTCCGGGCTCCGTAGAGCGGGATGCCGGTTAACGACCGGAGGCCGTGAGGCCATGGAAAGTGCCGCAGAAAATATACCGCCGATGGCTGGACTTTGCCGCCCGCAAGGGTCGCGAAGTTTCTTCAAGAGGATAGGTCTGCGCAAGCAGGCCGTATCCGATTGAAGGTAACGGATCAGGTAAGGTTGAAATGGCGAGGTAAGAGCTCACCGCGCGCCCGGTAACGGGGGTGGCAGGGTAAACCCCATCCGGAGCAAGACCAAATAGGGGAACACAGGCGTGGCTCGCGCTGTTCCCGGGTAGGTTGCTTGAGCGTACGGGTAACCGTGCGCCTAGAGGAATGACTGTCCACGACAAAACCCGGCTTATCGGCCAGCTTCTTCTTTATTTTCGGGTTGCGCATTCCTGAGCAATCTCTTCAATTCGTTTTTTCTCAATGACGCATTCAATTGCCATTTTCCGCTGGCGGGTGAGGGCTGTAACTTTTCCGTTGCTCACAAGTTACTTTCGGTAATTGCGCTATCTCATTATTTATCAAGCACAAATCAAAAGTTAAAGAATGTTAACCTAAGTCATTGTCCCGAAACTAAAAAAAGCCAAAAACCACCTTGACCAAGGTGGTTTTTTTAACTATAGTGGGAAGCAGTGGTGAAAAGTGGGTAATTGTGGGGAATTCTCTTCATCAAGCGTAATTTAAAGGGGTGACATGTTCCGAGGGGCAACAGCTTTGAATCTCGATGCAAAAGGCAGGCTGGTCGTGCCGGCCAAGCATCGTGACGCCCTGCTCGGACAGTCTGGCGGCAGTCTGGTCATGACTGCGCATCCGCACAAGTGCCTCTTGTTGTATCCGATGGCGGCATGGGAGCCCATCGAACAAAAAATCAATTCGCTGCCAAGTTTTAATCCGGTAGCCAGTTCCTGGAAACGCTTATTGCTGGGTCACGCAGAGGAAATGCCTTTGGATGCCTCTGGCCGTCTGCTGGTCTCTCCTGTCTTGCGCGAGCTGGCCGGGCTGGAAAAGCAGGCCATGCTGGTTGGGCAAGGCGGGCATTTTGAGTTGTGGAGCATGGAAGGCTGGAGAAGCCAGATGGAACGTGCTTTGGCGCCAGAGAATGGTCTGCCCTCCGCGTTAGAGAATTTCTCGTTGTGAGCGGCGAATCCGCTCACACAACGGTTTTGCTAAATGAAGCAGTCGATGCCTTGAATATCAAGGCCGACGGCGTGTACGTGGACGGGACATTTGGCCGGGGCGGGCATAGCAGGCTGATCCTTGAAAAGCTGGGCGGAAATG
>Ga0315270_10002130_pt1 | contig 10481 bp, 15 predicted proteins | sample C1_bottom_MG_FD_204932 | JGI IMG/M metagenome (GOLD analysis project Ga0315270, IMG submission 204932) | Sediment microbial communities from Yellowstone Lake, YNP, Wyoming, USA - C1_bottom | ecosystem: Environmental > Aquatic > Freshwater > Lake > Sediment | place: USA: Wyoming | collected... | reverse complement strand
CGATTCCTCGTCCCGTAGCCCCCCCTCACCTACAAACTTCGTTGCCATGATGCCGTGCATGTTCCCAGGCCAGTGCATACGCGCACCGAAGGCGAGGTGTGATGCGTGTGCCGCCACACGTCGTTTCGCTCGCATGAAGATTGCCTATTGGCCTTGCCCTAACCTGGCAACAGGAAGGTGCGCATATTCCCTTGAATATTAGAAGTTTTTCCGCAGCATGATCGCACGCGCCCATCCTTCATGTCGCGGAACGTGATTTGCGATACGAGCCTGTCGAGAGGGACAAACGGACGAAAGGTGAATACATGACATTAGAAATTCTGGTGGCGTTCGCAAACGAGAAGGACCCCGTGTGTGTGAGGTTTGTACCAATGGAGGCCCTTGCTCGCGCCGAAGGGCGCACCCTGTGGCACTAACAGAGCTGGACGTTCCAACGCCCGGCTCACAAAGGGAGAGAGGATGAATTGTCCTCGCTGCACTGGCTTGATGGTACGGGACGACCTGCAGGACGAGACGGGCATAGAGCGGTTTGCCGCCTGGCGCTGCTTGATCTGTGGAGAAGTCCTTGACCCTGTGATCCTGGAGAACCGGAGCGCGTCGCCCAACCTGATGGTGGATCGCGGACGTCATTGGCCCAAGGTGCAATGCGTATCGACAGGGCAAACGAGGGGCAGGGAGATCTGATCCTTCCATCGAGTTAGGGGATGATCCCGATGGGGTTGCCCCGTCCGCTGCGCGGCCCTCGTCGGCTCGAACGTGATGAGAACTCAATCGAAAGGATGCACACCATGAATGTACTCGTGACGACGGATGGATCGAAGTATGGGCGATGGGGGCTGAACTGGGTGGCCAAGCTGCCGTTCGTCGAGCCCCCCAATGTGACGGCACTGCATGTGCTCGATAGTGCCATGCTCCGTTGGCCGTTTCGGACGCGACTAGAAATTCAGCGTGTGGAAGCGCGCGCGGCCAAAACCCTCAAGCGAGCCAAACAGCAGTTGGTGTCGCTGAAACTCACGGGCACGGCCCGCAAGGAACAAGGAGCGGTCGCATCGGTAATCTTGAAACGCGCGCCCAACCAAGACGGGCTCCTGGTGGTGGGCAATAAGGGCCTCGATGCCCTCGACCGTTTCTTGCTCGGCAGCGTGACGACTAAACTCATCGAGCATGCAACCTGTCCGGTGCTCGTCGTCAAGGACGACGCGGTGCCGTTGCGGTGGATTGTCTTGGCGACCGATGGATCGGTCGCATCGGCCAAAGCCCTGGCGTTTGTGCTGAATAAGTTTCAGCCGGATCGTTCGACCGGCGAGGACGGGCGGGGGCCGATTCATGTGAGCGTGATCCATGTGAGGACGCCCAGCCCGTTGGCTCCCATCACGGTTAAATCGACGATTCCGTGGATCAAGTACCCAGGGCTGAAGGAGGTAGGAAGCAAGTTGGTCGAACAGAGCGTGGAGAGGCTGATCAAGGCGGGATTTACAGCCGAGCCACTGCGTCCGCTTGGAAAGCCTGCTGAAGAGATCATGAGGGTAGCCTCCAAACACCAGGCCGATCTGATCGTGATGGGCGCCAAAGGGCTGGGCGCCGTTGACCGGTTTCTCCTCGGGAGCGTATCGGCGAGAGTGGTGCAGCACGCGAATTGTGCCGTGCTCGTCGTTCGATGACAGAGTGAATGTATCTCCTGTGGTGTCTGCCTTCCGAAGTATGCGAACGAAGCGCCTTTGAGACGCGGAGCGATGCTGAAGCGAAGAGCAACGATATCGGCAATGACTAGGCTTGAATCAGATCATCTCCGCAGTCCAGAAACGGCAGAACGCGAACAAGATACTGGCTGACAAACATCCGGACATCAACCAAAGGAGAAAGCCATGCTTAACGAACAACCCGCAAGTATGTCACTGAATCGGCGGAGCTTCCTCACAACCTTGGGGGTTGCGACTGCCGCCGGACTGCTCGGGCTCGCCCGGGGCGGCGAACTCGCTTACGCCGACGCGTTGAGCAAAGAGCAGCGCGAGAAGATGACGCCTGATGAGATCATTGGGTACGCGAAGAGAGGTAATGAACGGTTCCGCGCTGGCCTGCGCAAGAACCGCGATTTCCTTCTCGAGCAAATGACCAGTGCCAAGGGCCAACATCCGGCTGCAGTTGTTCTCAGTTGTGTTGATTCTCGCGCGCCCGCTGAAATCATCCTCGACCTCGGTATCGGCGACATGTTCAATTCGCGCGTGGCCGGCAACATCGTCAACGAGGACATCCTCGGCAGCCTGGAATTCGCCTGCGCTGTGGCCGGCAGTAAAGTGTTGTTCGTGATGGGCCACACCGCATGTGGCGCGGTCAAAGGCGCAATTGACAAAGTCCAACTCGGGCACCTTACCGGGCTGCTGGAAAAGATCCGCCCGGCTATCGAAGCAACTCGGTATGACGGCGAGCGCACCTCGAAAGATGACACCTTCGTGAACGCCGTCGCTCGCAAGAACGTGGAATTGACGATCGTCGGTATCCGAGCAAAAAGCACTTTGCTGAAGGAACTGGAAAGCAAAGGCAGCATCAAGATCGTTGGCGCGATGTATGACCTGGGAACTGCTGGGGTGGAATTTTTCTCGTGAGAGCCCGCATGTCGCGGGCATGAGCGCGAAAAGCGGCCATGGGCACACCTAGACTGCGTGAGGGCAATCGCTCCGATAGGGCGCAAGGACCCAGGAGAGGTAAAGACATAAGGGCACAAGGCGAGAAAATCGACGCGGTCAACTCATAGCGTTGGCCCTGAGAGGCCGGTGATGTGCGGCCGCGCCACAATGTGAAAACTGTGCCGGCCAGGCCTATTGACGGGAGAGCGCTGGGACCATTCACCACGACACAGTATCGGCCCATGGCCATGGGCCGCGCGGTTAGGGAGGAGTCCGGAATGTACAACGCCCCAGTGACGAAGCCGATCGGTCCCTTCTACGCTTGGATGGAACGCCTTGATCGGTGGGGATACATTACCGTGGGGTTCAGCTTGCTTGCTGTCAGCATGGGAATATTCGGGCATGGCTGGTTCGTGTTTGCCCGTTCGGCCAATGAACATTCCTTTTTGCTGAGCTCGATCACCCTGGTGAATAATCTCCTCTTGGTGGTCATTCTGCTCGAACTGTTCCGAACCATTGTGCGGTTTTTGGAGACGGATATCCTTCGCGTCGAGCCGTACTTGGCCGTGGGCATTATCGCCTGCGTAAGACGGATGCTGACCGCCAGTGCGGAACTCGGCGATCTCCGGGATGTCAAGGGAGAGTTCTTCGAGAACTACCTGAAAGATGTCGGGTTGAATACAGTCATTATCATTATTCTCATCGTCGGAGTCTTCATACTGAGGGTACGTCCTGTCCGGTCCGATCAGCACGACTTTGATCCCCTTGATCTTGGGAAGAATACCTAGGTAATCCAGAAAATCCCCAGACCGAGTCGACGGAGAGGTCTCGATGAACCATTTGCGACAGTTGGAAGATCAAAGCGTCTATATCCTTCGCGAGGCCTACAAGCACTTCGACGATCTCGCCATGCTCTGGTCGATGGGCAAGGATTCGACGGTGTTGCTCTGGCTTGCGCGCAAGGCCTTCTTCGGGCATGTGCCGGTTCCACTTGTCCATATCGATACGGGCTACGAGATGCCCGAATTGATCGAATATCGTGATCGAATCGCCCGCGAGTGGCGGCTCGATCTGATCGTCGGCCAGAACACCGAAGCGTTGGCCGCCGGCATGAACCACACAGTTGGCCGCGTGACTTGCTGCTCGTCTCTGAAGATTGAAGCGCTCAAGCTGACCATTGCGAAGCATCGGTGGACGGCGGTCATCCTCGGTATTCGCGCGGACGAGGAAGGCACGCGGGCGAAGGAACGCTACTTCTCGCTCCGCGATAAACATGGGGAATGGGACTTTCGCGACCAGCCACCCGAACTCTGGGATCAGTACAAGACGACGTTTCCCGCCGGTTCCCATGTGCGCGTGCATCCGCTCCTGGATTGGACCGAACTCAATATTTGGGAATATCTCGAACTGGAACGGATTCCACTCCCAAACCTCTATTTCGACCGTGGCGGCGGCACCCGCTATCGCAGTCTCGGTTGCGTACCCTGCACAGGAACCATCAATTCCTGCGCAACGACGATTCCTCAAGTCATCATCGAATTGCGAACCACCACGGTCGCCGAGCGCGCTGGTCGCGCGCAGGATGAAGGGCGCGGCATGGAAACGCTTCGGAAGCTGGGGCATATGTAGAGCCGCACCCGCTTCCTTCGAATAGGCCATTCACGCCCATCTGAGCTTTCCGTTTCTTTCGTGAGCAAGACGTCTCTCATTCATTGCGTTTCACCCTGTAAGTCGATCGCCGTTTCCGTGGATACATCGTATTTATCTATTGGCAAGAGACATATTATCTATTTTTCTTTCAACAGACCTGGCCCATATGCTGACGCTCAAAGAGACACGGAAGGAACCAGGTGAATGTTCATGAAGATCGACGCGCCGCACAACCACCGAGTTCTCATCGTGGATGACGAAGAAGACATTCGAACAGCGTTGGTCGATTCATTGACGCGACGGGGATATCACTGTGTGGCAGCTGATCACGGAGCATCCGCCCTCCGATATTTGGGCACCGACCGGTTCCATCTTGTGGTTACAGATTATCGGATGCCCACCATGGACGGAATTCAACTCCTTGAAGCGTTGCAGCAACATCCAACGCATACTCTGCCGCCGGTGATACTGATGACCGCGGACATGAGCAAAGAACTCCGGAGACACGCGTTGGCATTGGGCGCGTATGCGGTGATCGCCAAGCCCTTTGCCTCGCAGGAACTGGCAGTTATGTCGGCACGCGCAATAGAAAGCCGTGAGATCGACCAGAGCGGACTCAGCGAGATGAGGAGTGAGTGAATCAACCATATGCGTCGGACACTCAGTGTCCATTTACTAGGAGGTGAACCCATGAGCCGAAGGGAAAAAAATGGTGAGACAAGAAAAAACGGTTCCGTCAATGGCAGTCCGCTGACGGAGCAACTGTTTGAACGGATCGGCCGCCGCGCCTACGAGCTGTATGAACTTCGCGGAGGAGCTCATGGGCACGATGCGGAAGACTGGTTCGAAGCGGAGCGGCAAGTGAGAGAGGACGCGACGGCGGAACCCAAGAAGAAAGACTGATGGCGTAGGCGGTTTTGTGTCGACATGGGACGTTGCCCTTCATCCTATTGCCGGTCGCGCATCGCTGGTTCAGCGATCGCAAAGAAACCCGTCCAGGATTCCCTCAGCAAAGGAGAATCTGCGATGACCAAGAACCGGTTCAACAGGCTTGCATGCTGCCTCCCGCTGCTTGCCGTTCTGGCAACCGTGCCGGCGGAGGTGATCGAAGAACCGGGGCCGGCCTTTGCACGCGCGGTGGACCTGGCGGGAGGAGAGGGCGTGGTCGTCGTAACGGGCTCGATCCACTTGGCGGGCGTGCTCCGCCCGCTAGCGCGAACCCGTGCGGCTGTGCCGGATCTCGACCGCATGGTTGTCAGTGCGAAGGAGTGATCGATGAGACAGACGCAGGTGTTACCCGCTTCAGATCCCGAATCCATCCGGCTCGCGGCGGAGATCATTCGCGGCGGCGGCCTCGTGCCTTCCCGACCGAAACGGTATATGGGCTCGGCGCGGACGCGTTGAATCCCGATGCGGTGGCGCGCGTCTTCGAGGCCAAGCAACGCCCGTCCTTTGATCCCCTCATTGTGCATATTGCCGCGCGGGCGTCCCTTGATCTCCTGGTCCGAGCGATCAGCTTCGGCGATCACCGATTGATGGATGGGTTTTGGCCCGGTCCTCTGACGGTCGTGCTGCCGAAGCGAGAGAGTGTTCCTGATATTGTGACGGCAGGGCTTTCTACCGTCGCGATCAGGATGCCGGCCCATCCGGTGGCGCAAGCGCTGATCAGGGGAGCAGGTGTCCCGATCGCCGCGCCGAGCGCCAATCCGTTCGGCTACGTGAGTCCGACCTGCGCACAACATGTGCTCGATGGGCTCAGCGATCGCGTGGACTTGATTCTTGACGGAGGCCCGTGCCCGATTGGTGTGGAGTCCACCATCGTGGCGATGAACGGAACTTGGCCGGAACTCCTGCGTCCTGGCAACATTACGCTCGCACAGATCCGGGAAATCACTGGTCTGGTCGTGCGAACTCCTGCCAGTCAGACGACGGTCGCGCCGGGCCAACTCCCGCGCCATTATGCGACCAGGACACCGGTGATCATCCTGGCTGCTCAAGGGGCGAGACCCGTTGTTCATGGCCCCGAGCGCGCCGGACTGCTGGCCATGTCAACCCCGAGCCACGTAGACGACAGGTTCTGCGCGATCGAGGTGCTCTCGCCATCTGGGGATTTGCGGGAGGCCGCACGGAATTAATTTGCGGCGCTCCGGCGGCTGGACGCCCTGGGCCTTGATCGTCTGTACGCCGAGTCCTGCGACGAACGGGGCCTGGGTCTCGCGATCATGGACCGGCTCCGGCGCTGTGCGTCGCCCAACCAACTCAAGGCCACGGAGCCATCACTTCATGGCAATGGTTCTCGCTGAGTCAACGCGGCTGACACTCTTATGTTAGCCCTTGGATTATGATGCAGGCCATGAGCACCTCCGATCTCCGATAGCGCCTCCATTACATCGACGCACAGATCTGTCTGGCCAGGGCGACGTATCGGAAGACACACACGCCAGCACTCTCCCCTCAGTGCGTTTTGGCTTTGCGGGAGTCTGGGCTACGTGTGTCGCACACCCTACCCCTCCACCAGGCTAGCCAGCTCTTTCATCGGATGGATCATTTCTTGGGAAGTTCGATAGCCGAGCGTAGACGCACAGGTCACGGCGCGGCCCGTGTGTCGATGCACGATAAGTTCGCCACTTCCAGCAACGCACCTCTTCGCTGAGACATCCGATTCGCAACTCTCCACGAATTTGCTGGGAAATTTCAATTGTCCGTTCGTCGCGCAGACATCAATCAGTCTGGACTCTGATTTGCATTTACGACCAATTGAGGGAACGGATGGTCCGCTCACCCTTGCTGCTTAAGGGAGGTTATTCAATGGGCACACATCATGTTGTGACGATGTTACCGGGAGAGGGCACAGGCCCTGAGATTTGCGAAGCGGTCCGGCTGGTGATCGATGCGAGCGGTGTCGATATCAAATGGGAGTATGAAGAGATCGGACTGGACTGCTTGGAGAAGCACGGCACCTTGCTGCCGGACAAGACAGTCCAAGCCATCGCCAGAAACAAGATTGCGTTGAAAGGGCCCACAACCACGCCGATCGGGACCGGTCACAAGAGCGCGAACGTGACACTCCGAAAGGTGTTCGACCTCTACGCGAACGTGCGACCGGCGAAGTTGATTCCGGTGCTCAAGCGGCCCTGGGACAAGATCGATATCCTGAACTTTCGCGAGAACACCGAAGATTGCTACGCGGCCATCGAACACATGGTGTCCGATGAAGTGGCGCAATGTTTGAAAGTCATCACCTGGCCAGGTTCCTATCGCATTGCCGACTTTGCCTTTAAGTGGGCAAAGGCCGCCGGGCGCAAGAAGATCTACTGCGTCCATAAGGCCAACATCATGAAGATGACGGACGGACTCTTTCTCGACGCCTTCAGAGAGGTCGCCAAGAAATATCCCGAAATCGAATCCGGCGACATCATCGTGGACAATTGCTGCATGCAGCTCGTGAGAAATCCGGCGCAGTTCGATTGCTTGGTGCTCCCGAACCTGTACGGCGACATTCTGACGGATCTCTGTGCCGGACTTGTGGGCGGCTTAGGCTTCGCGCCGGGCGCCAATGTGGGCGACAACTGTGCAATTTTCGAAGCGGTCCACGGCTCTGCGCCGAAGTATGCCGGGCTGAAGAAGGTCAATCCCTCGGCCGTGCTGGTCTCCGGAATCATGATGCTCCGTTGGATCAAGGAAGAAGCGGCAGCCGATCGGATACAGAAGGCGATGTTTGCCGTCCTCGACGAGCGGAAGCACGTGACATACGACGTCGGCGGGACGGCAACAACAGACGAGTATGCGCAAGCCATCGTGGACAAAATGCAGGCGAAAGCCTGAGGCCGAGACTACTAGCTGAATGGATAAGGAGAACACCCATGCCAACATTTACAGAGACTGCTATCGCGACGAAGAAGAAGCGCGAGATCAAATTAGTGGGGATCGATATGTACCTTATCACCGAGAAGGGGATCCCGAAATTCGACGATATCGGGCCGTTCAAATGTGAATTCATTTCGAATCGTGGCACGAAAGTCTGGCCCGGCTTCGTGAGTCCCGATCTGCTGCAGGTCAATTGGTACCGTTGCCGGTTTATGGCGACCAAGGACGTGCAAGATGCGGACGTCAATACCTTTCTGGATGCGTTGACCAAGATGGGTTGGTGGTGGTCTGCCGCCCAGAAGTTGTGGAACTACGACGGCGAAGCGGGATTCAGTAAGGCCTATTAGACAGGTGCACTCACGCCGTAGGTGCCGGAACCTCCCCTTAGGCAGGACCGGCACCTCATGGTGTGCACTGGAGGACCGATGTCGTGAAAGTGGCGCTACTGTGTAACGGGCTCATCTGGGACTGCTGTCGTTCCGATGGTTATGTCTACGGGGTGGCGTTGCCCGCCCATGTCCTACGCCAGCTTGAACGGGTCGCGAGCGAGTGGACCATTGCCGAATGGACGCGCAAGCAGACTGGGCTGGACATGCCGGGGAAGATCCGGGCAAGTATTGCCCGCGAAGTTTTTGTAGAGACGCCGCGACGCGGCACGATCTCAACTGATCGCAGCGCTGTTCTACAGGCCTGTGCTGACCTCGGTGTTATGCCGGACTACTGTGACGGCTACCTTGCCTGTCTCCATATCGAATATGAACGGCAATTGGCCAATCGGCATGATTTCCGCTGACGTTTCTGGAGTTATGTGTGCGCTGGTTGTGGCACGAGCATCGACTCATGATGCAACTTGCTCCGTTGTGTTTCGGAATGCCGGGAAATCGGCGTGCGATTCGACGGGCGCTGCTCAGGGGGTTCATCGAGGCACATGCGACGGCAAGCGAGTCTATCGAACAGGAAGAGATGATCGTATGACGACCTGGCTTACTCGACAAGTTCGTGAGTGGTCGATGTAGATCAGGATTGAAGATCCACGCACAGGTCGCAAGGTTATCTAAGCCGGCCGGCTAGTGGGAGGTGCTCGATGCCCAGTACTCGGAACAAAGCTGACATCGAATATGCCGTCATGCTGGCTGTGCTGAACTTTCAAAAGGAGTTCATGCAATCTCGCTATTCACTCATCCAGGTTCAGCTTCGTGAGAATTTCCTCGAGGTGGACCTGACCAGAACTGCGCCGAGTCCGGCTGAACAGCGGCTCGCGCAAACCCAGGAAGGGCGTGATCAACTCAGACGGATGCACCAGGCGCTGTTCACTGCGGGAGAAGACATCTTGAAGGAACAGCTTGAAGAATTACTCGCTGGAAAAATCTACGAAATGGTCACAGATCTGGACCCACTTTCCGGGAAGAACACGATTGTCATCAGGTTCAATGAAACGACCGGCAGCTCAGTTTAATGGATCCGAACGGCGTGACTCGTGATTCTTTGACTGATGGTCAAGCCGGTTCCAGCTATGAGATAGATCAGATGCGCCGCATTCGGCTGTGATGAAAAGAGCCACAACGAAGCACAAAGAAGCCCTGCTGGGAAATCTCCCAGCAGGGCTTCTTTGTTCGCAGAGCCAAAATATTCTCTCGGCTTTTGCCCTATCCCTCTTGCCTTCTCCTTAGAAGTTCACCCAGAGCTGGGCATAGGCCCAATCCTGGTCGATACTGGTACCAAGGTTCTCCGCGATATACGCGCCGGCGAAGAGGTGACCATAGCCGGCCTGGAAGGATAACTTGCCATCCATGAAGAAGCGCGTCCAAATGATATCCAATTCGTTGCCGATGTGCCTCTTATTGTTATCCGTCCTTGAAAAGACGTACACGCCCTGTGCGGCACGATACCAGTTGTCTTTCGTATTGGCCAGGTTCAGGCTCGTGGCCCAAATTTCAATATGATCATCCTTGGTCGGACGGAATTGCAAATTAATCGAAGGTTTCATCATGTTCTTCCACGCAATGGTATCCATGTAGCCCATGTGGATATGGTTAGTCCCCCACAAGTTCTCAAACGTGTTGGCAGTCTTACAATCGGTGTTCCCACCGATCGTGCAGTTTGCCCTGCCATCGCCAGAGGCATAGTCAAAGTTGAAGGCCAACCGAGGCTTCCAGTCCCACTCGTAATGTGTATAGCCGACCCAGGTTCTGGTCGCCCAGGCACTGATGTGGAGGTTCTTCGAGTTGCCGCAATCCGGTGAGCAGCCAGGCTGGTTGCTATCGCCCATTTGGCCGAACTGGTAGATCGTTTCGTTCCATGCGTCAAAGTTGTCTTTCCGCAGCTCGATCCGATTTCCGA
>Ga0315270_10002129_pt1 | contig 10483 bp, 9 predicted proteins | sample C1_bottom_MG_FD_204932 | JGI IMG/M metagenome (GOLD analysis project Ga0315270, IMG submission 204932) | Sediment microbial communities from Yellowstone Lake, YNP, Wyoming, USA - C1_bottom | ecosystem: Environmental > Aquatic > Freshwater > Lake > Sediment | place: USA: Wyoming | collected... | reverse complement strand
ACTACCGGCGTGGGCGACGAAGGCGGCTTTGCGCCAGCCCTGAAACGCAATGCCGAAGCGGTGGAGCTGATCCTCAAGGCGATTGAAGGTGCTGGCTACCGCCCCGGGGAGGATGTGGTCATCGCCCTCGACCCTGCATCCAGCGGCTTTTACGAGAACGGCCTATATCACCTGCGCACCGAGAGTCGCAAGGTAGATGCCAGCGAAATGGTGGCGATGTATGCCACATGGGTGTCGAAGTACCCCATCACCGTACTGGAGGATGGTCTTGCCGAGGACGACTGGGATGGCTGGAAGCTGTTGAACCGCGAACTGGGCGACAAGATCGAATTGGTGGGGGATGACATTTTTGTCACCAACGTCGAGCGCATCCAGCGTGGCATCAATGAGAATGTCGCCAATGCGGTGCTGATCAAGCTCAACCAGATCGGCTCGCTGACTGAAACCATCGCGGCAGTGCAATTGGCCTACGGTGCCAACTGGGGGGCGATGGTGTCCCATCGCAGCGGCGAGACCGTGGACAGCTTCATCGCCGACCTCACCGTAGCCTTGGGTACGGGTCATCTCAAGACAGGCGCGCCCTGTCGGGGGGAGCGCCTGGAGAAGTACAACCAACTGGTGCGCATTGAGGAGTATCTGGGGGCTTCGGCAGTCTATGCTGGGCGCAAGGCTTTCGTGCGGTAGCCGTCGGCCATCCTGCCGAACAGATCGTACTCTATGCCGAAAAACATGGTATCGATCATATTGCCATTGGCCATCGCGGCCATGGACTGTTCGAGCGCTGGCTGCTCGGGTCGGTGGCGCGGCAGGTGACCGTCCACGCCCCATGCGCGGTGACCGTGATGAGGGGCTAAGCTCGGCTATTGGTTACGCTTTTTGCGTGCGATATAGACGGTAAATAGCACTCATGCTGAGACTGACAAAAAGCCCGAATGTCAGCACTATCAGGTTGACAGAAAGGTCAGCCTTAACCATCAAGGTATAGGCGCCTATCAACAAAAGAATCCCCAAATTTTCATTGAAGTTTTGTACCGCGATGGAATGCCCAGCTCCAATGAGTATGTGGCCGCGATGCTGTAGCAAGGCATTCAGCGGCACGACAAAATAGCCACTCAGTACGCCGATGAAAAAGAGCAGCAAACTTGCAATCTGCCAGCTATGCACAAGCACCATGCCCATAACCAGCAAGCCCATAACAATCCCGGCCGGCAACACCTTGATTGAATCCTCTAGCTTGACGTAGCGTGCGGCCAGAACTGAACCTACCGCAATACCAACAGCTACGGTCGCGGTAAGCTGTGTTGAGTGGTCCAAGCCGAAATTCAGCGTGTAAGCAGCCCATGCAAGCACTACCAGGCGTAAGGTGGCACCGGCCCCCCAAAACAGCGTAGTTACAGCCAGAGAAACCTGTCCCATTGGATCATTCCATAACACTTTGAACGAATGCCAGAAGTCACTCAGCATGTAAAGTGGATTTTTCTTGGGCAGTTTGTGATCGATGGGTACCTTGGGGATATAGAAATTGAACACTGCTGCCACCAAATAGAGACCAATAATCAGCAACATGCAAATATGCGGGTCTATGCTCGCAACCTTGCCACCGAGAATGGCACCGAGGATGATCGCCATAACTGTCGATCCTTCCATCCAGCCATTGGCCTTGACCAGCATGTGTGGTGGTAAATACTCGGTAAGTATGCCGTACTTGGCCGGGGAGTAAGCGGCCGCGCCGATGCCGACGATGCCATAGGCATAAAGTGGCTGCATGCCCAGCAGCATCGCCATGCTGCCGACGAACTTGATGGCGTTGGAGATAAACATTACCCGGCCCTTGGGCAAGGCATCCGCAAAGGACCCGACGAAAGGCGCCAGAACAATGTAGGAGATAATAAAGAATTCCTGCAGTAGCGGCGTGTGCCAATCAGGCGCGCTCATTTCCTGTAGCAATGCGATAGCGGCGAATAGCAGTGCATTGTCAGCGAGGGCAGACACAAATTGTGCTGCCAGTATTAGGTAAAACCCTGAATTCATTGCCACTGAGCCACTAATCATCGATTAGCGGCTGTCTCTCTCCCATGATTATTCTTAAACTGGTTTTGTCTTATGTGGTACTAAAGCGCTTCTGCAGCAAAATCGGCAAGCCGCGAGCGCTCTCCGCGCACCAGCGTCACATGACCATTGTGTCCCCAACCTTTGAAGCGATCGACCACGTAAGTGAGGCCAGAGCTGCCTTCTGTAAGATAAGGCGTATCAATCTGCGCAATATTACCCAGGCATACTACCTTGGTGCCAGGGCCAGCACGTGTAATCAAGGTTTTCATTTGCTTGGGCGTCAGGTTTTGTGCCTCATCAATGATAAGGAATTTATGCAAAAAGGTACGGCCACGCATGAAATTGAGTGATTTTATTTTGATGCGAGTGCGAATCAAATCCTGAGTGGCGGCTCGCCCCCATTCACCGGCCTCTTCATCGGACTTGTTAAGGACGTCCAGATTGTCTTCCAGCGCACCCATCCAGGGTGCCATTTTTTCTTCTTCAGTTCCGGGCAGGAAGCCTATATCTTCGCCCACCGGAACCGTAACGCGGGTCATAATGATTTCGCTGTAAATCTTTTTGTCCAGCGTTTGCGTAAGCGCAGAAGCCAGTGTGAGCAGTGTTTTGCCAGTACCGGCCTGCCCCAGCAGGGTGATGAAATCAACTTCTGGATCCATCAGTATATTAAGGGCGAAATTCTGTTCGCGATTGCGCGCCGTAATGCCCCAGACGTTATTCTTATGCTGTGTGTAGTCTTTGGCCACTTCCAGCACGGCAGTATTCCCTTCCAGTTTGCGTACGACGGCGTGGAATGGCTTTTCAAACTCATAGTAGACAAACTGATTGACCAAAAGGCTGGAGCACAGCGGGCCGGTGATGCGATAGAACATGCGCCCGGCGTCCTGCCATGACTCCATGGCCTTGCTGTGTTTATCCCAGAAATTGGCGGGGAGATCTTTCATGCCGGTATACAGCAGGTCAGTGTCTTCCAGCACCTTGTCATTGAAGTAATCTTCGGCAGGCACGCCTATGGCGCGGGCCTTGATACGGATGTTGATATCCTTGCTGACCAGGATGACTTGCCGTTTCGGATTTCTTTTCTGCAAATCCACTACTACGCCGAGAATCTGGTTATCGGCCTTGCCTCCGGCCAGCATCGGTAGCTCAACATCAACCGCATTGGTTTGCAGAAACAAGCGCCCACTTATGTGCTTGTTGCCGTTAGCGGATAGTGGACAACCCTGTTCAAGATTGACCAATTTAAGGCCGATGATTTCTTCCAGATTGCGGCTGGCTTGACGAGCATTGCGTGCAACTTCGGTCATGCCTTTTTTGTTGTTGTCCAGTTCTTCCAGCGTAATCATGGGCAGATAAATATCATGCTCCTCAAAGCGGAACAGGCTGGAGGGGTCGTGCATCAGTACATTGGTGTCGAGCACAAACAGCTTGGCGGTGGCGTTACGCTTACTAGTCATCAGGCAGGGCTTTCCAGATTAAAGAGTGTTAACAAAATCAAGTACTTCACGTGCATGACCATCCACTTTGACAGCACGCCATTCGCGAACCAGCTTGCCGTTTGTATCAATCACAAAAGTGCTGCGTTGTATGCCGCGTACCTGTTTGCCATACATGTTTTTCAGCTTTATCACGTCAAATAGATTGCAGGCCAGTTCGCTAGCGTCAGAAAGCAGGTCGAACGGTAAATTGAACCTGGCTTTGAAGTTTTCATGTGATTTGATGCTGTCGCGCGAGATGCCAACAATAATCGCATTGGCATTTGCAAACTCAACTTGGAGGTCGCGGAACTGCTGGCTTTCACTGGTACAACCAGGGGTGGCATCTTTTGGGTAAAAATAAATTACCAGCACTTTGCCAAGATGGTCGGATAGCTTGAAAGTTTTTCCACTGGTAGCAGGGAGTTCAAAATCAGGAACGACTTGATTGAGCATAATTAGCAAAGAATTCAACACACCGCCATTGTTGTTAAAAAGCCCATTTAAAGCAAGCTGGATATGACAAGAATCCAGCCCTATTCTATGACGCTGTTATTTCTGGGTAGTTCTATCTCGACCAAAGTACCGCCGTCTTCTCTGGCTTTGAACAGGATACTGCCACCCAACTCCTCACAAACTTTGAAACAAAAAGGGATGCCCAGGCCGGTGCCAAAGCGCTTGGTAGAAGGACCTGGGCTAGCACTGTGGGGGTCTGGCGTAAATGGCATACCGGACCCACGGTCAGCGATTATAAGGCGCACGCTATCTTTATTAAGGTAGGCAAAAATTTCGATAAGCGATTCGCTCGATGACGCTTCTGTTGCATTCAGTAAAATATTATAGAGCGCCTGCTCCAGCAGATGTCCGTCTGTAAAGATACGATCGTCCTGGTTTCCCCATGCTGGTTGTTCCAGTGCGATGGATTTGTCGCGCAGTTTTTGCTGTAGTGGAACCAGTGCTCCGGCAATAATCTCGCGCAGCGAAGTTTCAGAGTAATGCGGTTTCAGGGGATGCAGATAGGCAAGCAAGGAACCAGTCCAGCGTTCCAGGCGGTCTACCGTGCTGATAATCGCTATCAAAGAATCTCGCGTATCTCTACCCAACTCTGCACTATCAGTCACTTGTGCCGTTGCCCGAATACTGGCCAGTGGATTGCGAATGTTGTGCGCCAGCATCGGCACCAGCAGGCCTTGTGCAGCTTGTTTCTCGGTGCGGATCAGGGCTTCCTGGCTGCGCTTCAGATCTTCAGCCATACGATTAATGGCACGCGACAATTTAGCAAGCTCGGCGGCACCGGCTTCCGGCACCTTGTGTTCCAGCCTGCCAGCACTAATCTCGGTGGTGGCATGCAGAATCTCTTCAATTGGCCTGACGATGGCGCGTTTCAGAAATAACCGCGAGAACAGCAGCAACATTAGAGCAAGCAACATAGGGATGACGAGCAAAAACATCGAGGTATGCTTGGCATCTTCAAGTCTTTGGGCAAGCTCCTGTTGCTTGAGACCGAGTAGCCGCTCGGCATTTTTAGAGACGTTTTCAAAGCGACGAAAAATGACCGATTCCAGATCGGTGTTTAGTGTCTTTTGCAGCGCTTCTCCGCTGAGTTCATGGTGGCGATCGAGGATGCTGCTGGTCTCTGACACAAAGGAGGAGTAACTGGCTTGCAGCTCATGCACAGCAGCCTGTTCCTCACGGCCTATTGCCAGTGTATGGAGCTGAGTGAAGTGTTTCCCTACTGATTTGGTATAAGCATCATATTCGTTACGCGCTTCAGGGTCGGCCAGAAAATAGGCATCGAACAGCTCTTTCATTTGTCGATAAAGGTCACCACGGGTCTGCTGGATTTCCTGAATTAGCAGATTGATGCGCTGCGACTCGTGTGAAGCGCGATCCCATAAATGAATGCCGATGCCACCAGCGGCTCCCGCCAGAGTGACCAGCAAGATGAATATGAGCTGGTGAACCAGCAACAAGTCTCTAAGGGATTTGGGGCTGCGCATGGTAGATGCGATTCGAATACTCCGGTTGGTTAGGCTTGTCTATTCTAGGCGAAAAGTCACTGGCACCAGGATATTGAATTGCCTGTTGCGCAGAAATTCAGGCGGCAAGGGTAATGGGGACGCTTTTTTCACCATTTCCAATGCCTGTTTATCGAGCGCCTCAAAGCCACTGGATTTGTTGATGCTGCTGGCCACCAAATTGCCATTGTTATCAATTTGCAGTTCCACTTTCACAGTGCCCTGCCAGCCGCGCATTTGGGCGATTTTTGGATATTGCTTGTGTTTTGCGATCTCACGTGTCAACAAGCTGCCATAGAGATCACGGTCATTATCAATAGCTTGTGGCGTTGGGGCTACGGGTTTGACTGGTTCTGGCGCAGGTGCGGTTAGGGTCGGGGGTGGCCCTTCGGCTTTCGGCGCGACACTGATGACGGTAGGTGGTGACGGTTCAGGACTAGGTTCTGGCTTGCTGGCGACGGGTTGCGGTTCGCTTCGCTCTTTAGGAAATTCCATCGGGCGAGGCTTGGGTGCCGGTTGCGGTTTTATTACGGGCTGTGGCTTGACAGGTTCTGGTTCTGGTAAAGATTCCGGCTTGGGTGGGGGCGCTGGAGGTGGGGGCAAGATAGCAACATCCAGCGTCACCGGTTTTACTAACTGTTGGAAATGAAAGCCAGGCAGACGTGTCATTATCAGCAAATGCATAGCCAGCGAAAATACCAAAGCCCAAGCAAGGCTATGATCGCGAAAATCGAAACGAGGGGAAATGGTTGCCACGGAAATAATGGTTACTGAGTTGGCTTGCAGCTAAAGGCATACGAATTGTTAAAAGGGTTGCAATTATACAGCAAGCGCCGTGCCTGAATCGCATGGGCTCTGGCGCTTGTTCACAAGGCGAGTAAGGAAAAGTTGGTGGTTGTATTCAGCCATGGTGGCTGAAATACTGCATTTACTCCCACTCTAGCGCTGGGTAGACAGTATTCACGTTGCGCCGGTTGACGATGCTGAATAGTGCCCACTTATCTTTTTCGGAAGCTGCTGCCGTAGCCATGGCGCTTTCCATCACTTCGCCCTTCTTGATGCTGGCGCGAATATCATTGAGCAGTATGCTCAGATAGCGTTGCTCATTATCCAGGGCGATCTGCCACGCTTTGACCACCGGCCCATGGCCTGGAACTGCCTGCATCGCAGGCACTGTTTTGAGCTTACTGATGACGTCTATCCAGCCTTTAATATCGCCATCAATGGAAGGCGTACGCTCCACGAACAATAAGTCACCAGTCCACAGAGTCGAGGTTTTGCTATCAAGTACGGTCATATCGGTGTTGGTATGCGCGGCCGGGTAAGCCGTTAATTGCAGCTTGCGGTCACCCAGTTCCAGTTCCAGGCTGTCCTGCACAACTTGCGTGGGCTTAACCATCTCACTGCCAGCAAACTCGTCACCCAGCCAGGTCTGGTTGATGCGCATATAGGTTTCACGGCGTCGTTCCATGGCATCCGCCAGCTTGGCATGGCCGACAAAAGCTGGTTTGTCCTGCACAAATGCCGCATTGCCAAAGATGTGATCAGGGTGCACGTGCGTGTTGATCACGTACAATATAGGCAGCGCACTTATCTTACGAATCGCCTCATGCAGTTGCTGCCCAGTGTTGAAACTGCCGCCAGTATCAATCACAGCAATGCCTTTACTACCGACGATAAAGCTCACGTTGCAGATATCACCGTGATAACCTTCTGCAAGATCCTCATGTACGCCGTGGTGCACATAAATGCCGGATCCCGCTTGCTCCATAACCAGTGGTTCAGCAAGTGCAGGGCCGGCGCAAAGCATGAAGGCAAATAGTGACATCAGGGTTTTAATCATTAGCAATTCCTTAGCGGCATATTTTTTGCGGAGTAAACGGTTCAAGGCATTATGCCAGCTTAGGTTGGATGAGTAATCGCTGATCAAGTTGCATAACAAATGAACTTGGGCATCTGAGCGGCGTCTGACAAAAGCAATGTTTTTAACAAGATGAAATTGGAGAAGTCGTTATGCAGCAGCAATTGTTTTTAAAGGTATTGGCAACTTCAGCTGTGTTACTGGTGGTGAATTGTAGTTGGGCAGCACCTTTTGCCTATTCCACCAATGAAAAGTCCGGCACGGTGTCGGTTATTGACACTCAAAAAGATGAGGTAGTCGGTACTTTCAATGCTGGCCAGAAACCCCGCGGCGCAGCAATCAGCAGTGATGGCAAATACATATTCGTCAGCGATCAGCCACACAACGCTTTGGTGGTGATCAATCTTGAGACCAAAGCGATAAGTGATACGATTAAGCTGGAAGCTTCTCCTGAAGGGGTCAGTATTTCTCCCGACGGCAAATGGATAGCTGTTGCCAATGAGGAAGACAACAGCGTTTCATTCATCGATACAGCCACGCACAAGGTTTCTTACAAAGTCAAAATGCAGGGCACCAACCCTGAGCATGCTGAATTTAGCCCGGATGGCAAGTGGATGTATGTGAGTGCCGAAGAGTCCAAATATGTGGATGTGGTGGACATGGCAAAACGCGTTTCAATCAAGCTGGTGGAAGTTGGCGCTCGCCCACGCGGTATTGGTTTCCTGCCAGATAGTTCCCGTGCCTATGTCGCCAGTGAGTTGGCCAATACGGTTTCAATATTTGATACCAGCAAACATGAAGTAATAGGTACCGTTACGGTCGGTTTGCGTTCCAATGGCGTGCTGGTGCACCCAAGTGGCAAAAAAGTGTATATTTCCAACGGCGGTGACGGTACTTTGTCTGTCATCGATACGGCCAGCAATAAGGTCACAGCGACTGTCAAAGTGGGAAAGCGCCCATGGAATATGGCGCTGACGCCGGACGGTAAAAAGCTTTACGTTGCCAATGGCAAATCCAATTCGGTCTCTGTGATCGACACCACTACCGATCAGGTGGTGAAAGAGATTGGCGTAGGCGACACACCATGGGGCGTGTTTATTCATTAAACGAATCCAGTAAACAATTAGAAAGCGAGTGAATATGATTGCGTCGCGTTACACTAAAACTGCTGTTGTGCTGCACTGGCTAATTGCCTTTGGCTTGCTTGTCATGTTTCTTTTGGGTTGGTATATGGCTGATTTGCCGAAAGACTCGCCAAAGATACCAGCTATCGATTTATTTGATTTGGGCATTTACAGCTTTCAACTGGAGGAACCCGCTTCAGTCAGGGGTTTTTACTTTAACCTGCATAAATCCATAGGCGTCACCATGCTGGTCTTGATTGCATTTCGCATATTCTGGCGGTTTACTCATCAGCCGCCTGCATTACTGGCAACTTTGAAGTCATGGGAAAGCAAGCTGGCAGGGCTTGCGCACAAGGTGTTGTATGTATTGATGATAGCAGTGCCAATCAGTGGTTTGATTATGGCAAGCTATAGCAAGTTTGGCGTCAGGTGGTTCGGTTTACCTTTGATTCCCGGGCTGGATAATAAGGTAATGCGTGAAAATCTTGTCGAAGTACATGAACTAGTGGGAATCATATTGCTAGTGGTGATCGCGGTTCATGTACTAGGTGCCTTAAAACACAAATTTATCGATAAAGATGAAACCATGAAGCGCATGACGTTACACGGGTAATTCTTGATACTGTTGCGACGCCAATAAAAACGGGACATGCTTTTTGGGCGTGTCCCGTTGCAGTTTCTGGGGCGCAGTGCTTAGCTATTTATTTCAAGCTGCTTGGTAAACGATTTCCCTTCATTGTCATCAGCCTTCACTTCCAGAGCGCCTGGCCCTTCCGGTACAAAATTGAAGCGTAGATAAGGGTCTTCACTGGTACCTACGCCAAAATCCACGTTCATGACAGGTTTGTTGTTATAGGTAAATACCGCTTTTTGTATATAAAAGGCAGGCACATAACCCTGTGACACAAGATCGCGTTGCAGCCCGGTACGCATAGGATGTCTGATGATGAATGTGGCAGCCGTTGCATCGCCAAATTTAACCGGCGATTCAACGTTTATTTTAATTTTGCCGGCGACGGCTCGAATCTCGGCATCATCGCCGTCCACTGTGCCACCGCACCCGCCAGCAGCACGAATCGCTATGGCCGTCATGTAAAGCTTGCCATCGGCGGTTTCACCGATAGCGTGGATGTAGGAGTCAGTTTCCATGCGGATGCGCGTTGAGAGCTGGGGTTTGCCGCTGGCGGCGGTGAAATAATAAGTCGCAGCCAGAGGAATCGGGTTGGCATCAACAATGATGTAGATCTTTTTGATGGCGTCGGCGTCACTCAAGGACTTATCAACCGTCAGCGTGATCGGTACTTGTGCGCCGCTTTCAGCACGTATTGGACCTTCCAGCCTGATTAGCGGGCTTTCCTCTATGGTTTTTCCGGCGAAAAAAGCTTCTTTCACCAACGGCCAGACTTTGTCCGAAGCTTCCGCCCATGCACCGCCACTGTAGGCTAGTAGCACGCTGGCGGCTATCAAGCCAGGGGTCATGAATTTTGTCTGACGCATTATTTTAGTCTCCATAGTACCGTTCAATATTTCGACTTTCAAAAGACGGCTTGGTTCACACCCTCAGCCTTACTAAACGATCCCTTCCAGTATCTGCACCTGTACCGAACTGCCATCGGCAATGTTGCCGGTGTTTTCATCGAGCACGATAAAGCAGTTGGCTTCGGACATGGAGCGCAGCACTCCAGAACCCTGATTGCCGATAGGGGTGACTTTCCATAATCCGTCGTCATCCAAGAATAACACACCACGCTGGAATTCGGTACGGCCGGTAAATTTTTTGATTTCATCGGTGCAGATGGCATTGAGCAACGGCGCTTGCGCTGGCGTGGGTTGCCCCATCAGCACCAGCATCGCATCGCGCACGAACTGGTAAAACGTCACCATGACGGATACCGGGTTGCCGGGCAAGCCAAAGTAATGGGCTGTGCCGACTTTACCATAGGCTAGGGGACG
>Ga0315270_10002128_pt1 | contig 10490 bp, 9 predicted proteins | sample C1_bottom_MG_FD_204932 | JGI IMG/M metagenome (GOLD analysis project Ga0315270, IMG submission 204932) | Sediment microbial communities from Yellowstone Lake, YNP, Wyoming, USA - C1_bottom | ecosystem: Environmental > Aquatic > Freshwater > Lake > Sediment | place: USA: Wyoming | collected... | reverse complement strand
GTGGAAAGGACCCTTCCGGGGCCTCCCGATGCCCCCCAGAGCCTCCCGAATCCACGAGGGCCTTGGGTTCTCTCGCCTGCTTCCGGAATCAGCCCGGCTCCAAAAAGGGGTCAAGCGACAGGCTCAGTTGGTTCCCACTATTCAACTCGTGGTTGCCTCTGGGACTTCACCTGTCATCAACAAGATGTGCGCATAGCATCGCTATTGGGTTTTCTATGTGATACGTGTAGTTCTCGGTTAAAAGAGGCTATCCCTGGTAATGAATTTGATGATATAAATTTATTAATATCTAACAAATGGCTCGGGTCTAAAGATAATGAATCAACCCACTCTGGAGTTCTATCACGAATTTATTCGTATGACCTTAGCCGGTCACTAGGTCTGCGACCTGAGTTTCTTGGTGCTTTTCGTGAGTCTCTTACCAGTGAATCGGCAAAACTAATAGGTGAGGTCATCAAATGGGTCGTCATCTTATCTTTGTCTCTTTTCTTTGCTTCACATTTTCCAATTTTCAAAGAATTTATAAAAAAATAGTCGACCTGACGTTCCCCCCTTTGCCCTCCCTCCGCCGGTCGAAAGCCCATGGGACCCACCACTGAACTTCGCCGCGAGCTGAAACGCACGTTCGTGCCGTTCATGACGGCCCGGGGTTTCGTCCTCGACAACCGTCATGCCCCTCATTTCCAGAATTACCGGCGCACTGTCGGGGACCGCGTCCAGCTCCTGGAAATCCAATGGGAGAAGTACGGCACCCCACGCTTCTGCGTGAACCTGGGCCAGGTGGGGGTCGAGGGCACTCTGTGCTGGGGCAAGGTCGTGGCAGCCCAGGACGCCGCCCCCAGTCACGCGACGGAGAACGCCCGCCTCTATCCCAGGGGAAACGGGTCCTCCACCCGGCACTGGTTCCGGCAGGACCGGCCGCTGCTGTCGGCGCTGTGGCATGGCTCCTGGCGGGTGCCGCCGGAGGTGCCGGTTCGCCAGTTGATGGATCTGTTCGAGGAGGCCGAGGCCTACTGGCGGACGGGCGAGGTGGGGCCCCACCTGCGGGTCCATACCAATTCCTGGGCGGTGAGCGCGACCTGAGGCGCCTTCCCCGCGCCCCTACGGCGCCAATCCGGCATCGACCCTGGGAATCCCGATGAGATAGGTGACTGTGCAAGCCCAGGTGGAGGTTCTTTCTCCGATGGTCCATTGATAGGTTTCGGCGCCCGGGAAACGGATCAGGTCTTCCAGTTCCTTGGGTGAATAGGTCCGCAGGCCGGATATGAGGCTGTCCCAGACCGTGAATAAAAGGGGCAAGGGCAGGAGATAGATCCATACGAGGTGCTGCCATCTGAACGGCCGCAAGACGAAGGGGGAGACGATCCAAAAGAAGAAGGGTGAGACCAGGGAGGCGACGAACCACCGCCAGGTCCACCCCGTGAATTCCATGATGGCGATGCCGGAACCAGCCTCCACGGCATCCTGGAGGAGCCTTTGGGCCGCGGCGGGCCTGAAGTGATGGAAGGAGGCGAAGAGGGTCCGGAAGCCGCTCAAATGGGCGGGCACATGCATGGCGTCCACCGGTTCCTCCAGGTACCGGATGCCTTCCCTGCTCCAGGCCTGGTGGATCGCATGTCGATGCGGGTACTTATCCGTGAGCAGGACCGGAAGCGCCAGGCCCGATTGCTCCAGCCGTGCTTTCAGGTCCTCCCATGGCCCCGAACCACCCGAGCAGAGGTCGAGGATGCTCGCTGAATGAGAGCGTTTCAGGGCGTCCGCGAGCAGGGGGTACACGGCACGGTAGGGATTCGTGTGGATGGAGAAGACCCTCAGCACGTCCGTGATGACATCTCGCCATGCCCCGGGAAACCAGGGCAGGTCGTGGAATTCGAAAAGGTGCCTTCTTGGCATGAATCCTACTGTCAAGGTAGAGGTCATCGAAACCACGAATGCCTGGTTCAAGCTGTTCCATAAACGCCGGGTCTGCTTCGACAAAACTACCGCGAACCAGGCGGCTCCGCTCATTCACGTTCAATCGTAAAAAAATCCACCACAGAGATCCCATGCCGGTCGATTCGGCGCCTGGTTGGGATGAAAAGCCGAACTGCCTTTTAGCCGGTGTTGGACAGCGATTCACGGTGATAGGCACAACCAGACGCAGCCTGGGCTCCACCCATGGGCACCGCCACCGCGCCTTCTGGGGGGCGCGGCGACGGTGCCCATGGGTGACTTCCGGCCCAGCCGGAAGCCGCCGAAGGCGGGCCCAGGCGGGATGCCCACCTGCTCACATCACCGTTCATCACCGGCGAGAAGCTTTTTCAGGAGAAGCACAGAGCCCTCTGTGCCACCTCCGTGTGCTCTGTGGCTCCGTGGTGAACCTCTACCTTTGAACGCTACTTGGTATCAAACCCGCCTCACCCCCGCATCATCTCCGCGATGAGGAAGGCCATTTCGAGGCTCTGGGTGCCGTTGAGGCGGGGGTCGCAGCCGGTCTCGTAGGACTTGGCCAAGTCCGCTTCGGACAGACCCTCGGTGCCGCCGGTGCATTCCGTGACGGCCTCCCCCGTGAGCTCGATGTGGACGCCGCCCAGGTGTGAGCCGTGGGTGCGGTGAATCTCGAAGGCCTGGCGCAGCTCGGAGAGGATGGCGCCGAAGTCGCGCGTTTTGAGGCCGCTGGCGCTTTCGGCGCCGTTGCCGTGCATGGGGTCGCAGCTCCAGAGCACGGGATGGTCCGTGGCCTGGACAGCCTGCAGCAGCGGTGGCAGGGCGACCTGGATCTTCCCGGCGCCGAAGCGCGAGATGAGCGTGATGCGGCCCGGTTCGCGGTCCGGATCGAGGCGGTCCAGCAGGGCCGCCAGGTGCTCGGGCGTGGCGCTGGGGCCCACCTTCACACCGATGGGGTTGCGGATGCCCCGCAGGTACTCGATGTGGGCGCCGCCCAGCTGGCGGGTGCGTTCGCCCACCCACAGCGTATGGGCGCCCAGGTTGTAGTAGGCGGAGGCTTCCCCGATCCAGCGGGTGAGCGCTTCTTCATAGGGCAGCAGCAGGGCCTCGTGGCTGGTGAAGAAATCAATGCGCTCCAGCACATCCCGCTGCACACCCCCCAGGGCCTCCAGGAAATCCAGGGATTCCCGCACCTGGTCCAGGGTGCGCCGGTACTCGGGCACCTGGCCGGTACCCCCTGGCAGCTCCCAGCGTTCGGGGTGGTGCAGGTCCGCGAAGCCGCCGGCCGTGAGGGCGCGCAGGTGGTTCAGGGTGGCGGAGGCGTGGAAGTAGGCCTCCTGCATGCGGCCGGGATCGGGCCGCCGGGTGGCTTCGTCGGCCTCCAAGCCATTGATGAGGTCGCCCCGGTAGCTGGGCAGCTCGCGGCCACGCACCAGCTCGGTGGGCTTGCTGCGGGGCTTGGCGAACTGGCCGGCGATGCGCCCCACGCGCACCACGGGCTTGCGCCCGCCGTGGGTGAGGGCCACGGACATCTGCAGCAGGACGCGCAGTTTGCCTTCGATGGCTGCCGGCGTGCAGTCCTTGAACTGCTCGGCGCAGTCGCCGCCCTGGAGCAGGAAGCGCCGGCCCGCGGCGGCTTCGGCCAGGAGCCCCCGGAGCCGGTCCACCTCCTGCGGCACCACCAGGGGGGGCATGCGGCGCAGGCGGGCCAGCACGGCCTCCAACTCGGAGGGGTCGGCGTAGTCCGGCTGCTGCATGGCGGGAAAGCGTTGCCAGCTGTGGGGATTCCAGGGGGTCATCGGACCTCGGGGCGAAGGATCAGTCTACCGGCTCGCCGGGGGCGCCACCGGGTTCCGTCTCCACGGGCGAGATCCAGCGGTAGCCCTCGCCGCCCACGGTGGTGATCCAGGGGGAACCCTCCTCCTCCCCGAGCTTCTTGCGCAGGTTCGCGATGTGGACGTCCACCGTGCGGGCGCTGGGGCGGGCATCGGGTTCCCAGGCCAGTTGCAGCAGCTCCTTGCGGCTGTGGGTGCGGCCGGCGTGGGAGATGAGGATCTCCAGCAGCCGGAATTCGCGGGGCGTCAGTTCCAACGGTCGGCCATCCCGCTTGGCTTCCATGCGGGGAAGATCGAACCGGAAGGGGCCGGAACGCAGCAGGGGCGGTCGGTCCACGGGGCGGGTCCGGCGCAGGATGGCCTTCACCCGGGCCATGAGCTCCAGCACCGAGAAGGGCTTCACCAGGTAGTCGTCCGCCCCCAGGCTCAGGCCCTTCACCCGGTCGGCCTCCTCCCCGCGGGCGGTGAGGAGCAGCACGGGGACTTCATCCTTGCGGTCCCGCAGGGTGCGGAGAACCTCGAAGCCGTCCAACTGGGGCAGCATCAGGTCCAGCACGATGAGGTCCGCCCGATGCGCCCCGTGGGCCGCCAGGGCGGGCACGCCATCTCCCACCGCCTCGACGGAATAGCCTTCGAAGCCCAGGTTGTTGACAAGGAGTTGGCAGAGAGAGGGCTCGTCCTCTACCACGAGGATGTGGATCACGGCATCTCACTCAAGGAACGGCTGTTCCAAAGATGCACGCGATGCCTTGTCAGGGCAAGCGCGATTGGCTGCAATTTCCAAGTATTGGGATTCATGCCGCCGGAATTTCCAGGGTGGCTGAGAAACCCTCCCCGGGACCCGAGGCGAAGGTGAGGCCCCAGCCACGGGGCCCCCTCCGCGAGGGAACCCGAGCGGGAGCACGCGACTGGATGTCGCGTGCGATCGGGGGGTGGTGGGAAGCGTGGCCTCACCGGGGTAGGAGGAGGGGCGTTCATGCGGCCGGAATTTCCAGGGTGGCGGAGAAACCCTCCCCGGGGCCCGAAGCGAAGGTGAGGCCCCAGCCACGGGGCCCCCTCCGCGAGGGAACCCGAGCGGGAGCACGCGACTGGATGTCGCGTGCGATCGGGGGGTGGTGGGAAGCGTGGCCTCACCGGGGTGGGAGGAAGGGCGTTCATGCTGCTGGAATTTCCAGGGTGGCGGAGAAACCCTCCCCGGGGCCCGAAGCGAAGGTGAGGCCCCAGCCTTCCTGCTGGGCCACCTGGACCAGGAGGCTCAGGCCCAGGCCCTGGCCTTCCCGCAGGAAGCCCTCCTTCCCCGAGGCCCGGATGCGCTGGAAGGGCTTGCCGAGGACCTTGACCTCCTGAGGTTCGAGGCTGCCTTCGTCGCTCACCTGGATGCAGAAACGGCGGCGGGTCCGCCAGGTTTCCAGTGTCACGCGCCCCTCGCCGTGGGCCAGGGCGTTCTCCACCAGGGTGAGGACGGCCGCGCGCAGGGAGGGCAGGGGCGCATGGCCGGCCTCCGATGCGAGCCGCAGTTCGAGGGGGCGGCCCTCCATCTCGAAGCCGGGGCGCAAATCCTCGGCCACGTCCTGAAGCCACGTCCGGGTGGCCTGGCCCCGCGGGCCCGAAGCGCCTCCGCCGCGGATCACCCGGAGGCCGGTTTCGATGATGGTGGTGAGGTGGTCCACCTCTTCGCCGATCTTCATCAGCTCCTCGTCGGCGCGATCCGGACTCAGGCGGCCCAGGCGCAGGGAGTCGCAGCGGAACTTGAGGATGGCCAGGGGGGTCTTGAGGCTGTGGGTCATGGAGGCGAGGCGGTCGGCGTCCAGCACGGCCTTCTTCCGGGTGCGGTGCCGCAGCCAGAGGCCGAGGAGGATGGCCACCGCCACCAGGGCCGCGATGCCTGAAACCGTCCAGTACTGCCGTTTCAGGGTGGCCCGGAAGACCTTCTGCTGGGCGTCGAACCCCACACCGCCCAGGTTCCAGCCATCCCCGAAGGCGTTGGTCTTGGTGGCGGTGCCCAGGGGGAGGGTGGCGAGGCGCCGAGGGTCGGCCTGGAGATGGGGTTCCGCGCCCCAGGGCTGGAGGACCAGGTCGTTCCGGTCGTAGTCCGATTCCCGGATGAGTCCCATGCGGAGGGCCCGGTTGGGGGCCAAGGCTGCCTCAAGCTCCCGCTCGACTTCGGGGGAGCCCGGCCGCCACCGCTTGACCACCAGCCAGCGGTCCGACAGCAGGACCACCGTGGCCACCTTTCCGAAGTCAGGGTCGTGCTCCCGGGGGGGGTTCCATTCGAAGCGCTGGGCCATTTCCGCGTGGGTCATCCAGCCCAGGTACTGCTGGGCCAGCGCGGGGTCCTTCGGCGCCACCAGATGGTCGCCGTCCCGGATCCAGAGCCGGCGGCCCTCGAACCGATCCAGGAGGGCCACCACCAGGGGTTGGTTCGAAAGAAATCGTCGCACGTCGGGTTCGTCACCCTGGCGCGGGGTCTGGAGGATGGGCAGGCTCTTCCAGTGGCGCTCGACGGCCTCGAAGTCCACCCAGTGGGCTTCCATGTAGGCCTGCCGGCCGTTGTTGAGCTGATCCAGGCGATAGTAGCGCGGCACGGCGATGAGCAGGGCCGACAGGACCAGCCCCGCCAGGACGAGCAGGGCGATGCCGCTGCGCTGCTGGAGGTGCTGCCAGCGGGACAGACCCAGACTGGGATGGCGGAGGCGGAAGCGGGCGGCGCGATGGCGGTACATGGGGTCTCGGCGAGTAGGGATCCGCCAGAGTAGCGCCTTCAGCCCAGGGCCAGCATCCGTTCCAGGGGTTTGAGGGCCTTCAGCCGGATGGCCTCGTCCAGGCGGATCTCGGGCTGAAGGTCCCGCAGGCAGAGGTAGAGCTTTTCCAGGCTGTTGAGCTTCATGTAGGGGCAGAGGCTACAGTTGCAGCCGCTGTCAGCAGGGGCCGGAATCAGCTCGGCGTCGGGCCGGCGCTGGCGCATCTGGTGGAGGATGCCCGCTTCGGTGGCCACGATGAAGGCCTTGGCGCTGTCCTTGGCCACGAAGTTGAGCAGGGCCGCCGTGGAGCCCACGAAATCCGCCAGTTGCAGCACGGTGGCGTCACATTCGGGGTGGGCGATGAGCTTGGCCGCGGGATGCTGCGCCTTGAGGACCGCCAGTCGCTTGGCGGTGAACTGCTCGTGGACGATGCAGAAGCCCGGGAACAGCACCATGTCCCGGCCCGTCTGGCCCATGACCCACTTGCCCAGGTGGCGGTCCGGCGCGAAGACGATCTTGCGGTCCTTCGGGAGGCTCTCCACCACGCGCACCGCGTTGCTGCTGGTGCAGATGACCGTGCTGAGGGCCTTCACGCCGGCGGAGCAGTTGATGTAGCTCACTACGTCGTGATCTGGATACTGCTTCAGCCACTCGGCGAAGTAGTCGGCCGGGCACCGGTCCGCCAGGCTGCACCCGGCATCCATGTCGGGGATCACCACGGTCTTGGCGGGGTTGAGGATCTTGGCCGTCTCGGCCATGAAGTGGACGCCGCAGAAAGCGATGACGTCGGCATCGGCCTTGGCGGCCTGCTGGCTGAGCTGGAGGCTGTCGCCCACGAAATCAGCCAAGTCCTGGATCTCGGGCTCCTGGTAGTAGTGGGCCAGGAGGACGGCCCGGCGCTCGGCCTTGAGCCGCCGGATCTCCGCGGGCAGGTCGATCCCGGCGGGGATGCTGTCGAGGTCGGGGACGTAGGGTGCGGTCAGATCCATCCCCCTATTCTAGGCCTTCTCCAGGAAGCTGCGGATGCGCTCGCCGGGCCCATCGTGGTCGAACGCTTCGGCGAAAACCGTCCGTTCCCAGGCCAGGGCGGCGGGGCGGGGCACCTGCTCCTGGTGGCCCTGAAGGTCCCCGAGGAGGGAAAGCGCGCGTTCGGAAGCGGAAAACCCTGTTGCCACAAGCGGGTTTCCTGTATCCTGTGCTTGGATCGCAGGATCCAATTGGATGTGGGAATCCGATGGCTGCCCCCGAGGGGCGGACATCGGCTTATTTATATTTACATTCATTGTTCAACGTCCAAGGGGGGACACATGGCCAAGGCGCCGGCGCCAGACACTTCCAGCATCTCACGGCTGGATCAGATCAAGATCAGCCAATACTTCGGCTGCAACACCTTCAGCGAGCGCACCATGCGCGACCGGTTGCAGAAGGATGTCTACAAGGCCTACCGCCAGTCGCTGAAGCGCGGCGAGGCCCTGTCGCCCGAAGTGGCCAAGAGCGTCGCCCAGGCCATGAAGGACTGGGCCCTGGAGCAGGGCTGCACCCATTTCACCCACTGGTTCCTGCCCATGACCGGCGCCACCGCCGAGAAGCATGACGCCTTCATCGCCTGGGACGAACCGGGCCAGGTCATCGAGCGCTTCAGCGGCGGCCAGCTCATCCAGGGCGAGCCCGATGCCAGCTCCTTCCCCAGCGGTGGGCTGCGCGCCACCTTCGAGGCCCGGGGCTACACCGCCTGGGATCCCGCCAGCCCGGCCTTCCTCATCGAAGGCCCCATCGGCAAGACGCTCTGCATCCCCACGGCCTTCGTCGGGTACCACGGCGAGGCCCTGGACCACAAGGTGCCCCTGCTGCGCTCCATGGACGTGGTGTCCCGGCGCGCGGTCGAGGGCCTCGCCCACTTCGGCGTGAAGGCCGAGGCCGTGGTGGCCCAGTGTGGCCCCGAGCAGGAGTACTTTGCGGTGGACCTGGAACTGGCCCAGCAGCGGCCGGACCTCATGTTCGCCAACCGCACCCTCCAGGGCGCCAAGCCCCCCAAGGGCCAGGAGCTGGAGGACCACTACTTCGGCAGCATCAAGGAGCGCGTCCTGGGCTTCATGCAGGAGGTCGAGCTGGAGTGCTTCAAGCTCGGCATCCCGGCCAAGACCCGCCACAACGAAGTGGCGCCCAACCAGTTCGAGATCGCCCCCATCTACGAGGCCGCCAACATCGCCAGCGATCATAACCAGCTGCTCATGGAGATCCTCAAGTCCGTGGGCGAGCGGCATAGCCTCGCCATCCTGCTCCACGAGAAGCCCTTCGCCGGCGTCAACGGCAGCGGCAAGCACGTGAATTGGAGCCTGGCCACGGACGAAGGCCAGAACCTGCTGGAGCCCGGCAAGACGCCGGAGGAGAACCTGCAGTTCCTCTACTTCCTCAGCGCCACCCTGAAGGCCATCCACACCCACGGCGGCCTGCTCCGCGCCGCCATCGCCAGCGCCGGCAATGACCACCGCCTGGGCGCCAACGAGGCGCCGCCAGCCATCATGTCCGTGTTCCTCGGCGCCCAGCTCAACCACATCCTCGATGCGATCGAGAAGGGCGCCGCAGCCGACGCCTCCATCCAGCGCATCCTCGATCTCGGCATCGGCAACCTGCCGCGCATCGAGAAGGACGCCACGGACCGCAACCGCACCAGCCCCTTCGCCTTCACGGGCAACAAGTTCGAGTTCCGCGCCGTGGGCTCCAGCCAGCCCATCGCCCTGCCGCTGACGGTGATCAACGCCGCCGTGGCCGAGGCGCTGGAAGGGCTGAACGCCAAGCTCGACGCGGAGATCAAGGCCGGCAAGGAACACAAGGCCGCCGTGCTGGAGGTGGTGCGCCAGGCCATCATCGAGACCAAGGCCATCCGCTTCGAGGGCAACGGCTATTCGGATGAATGGAAGGTCGAAGCCGAGCGCCGCGGTCTGCCCCACGCCAAGGACACCGTGGCCGCCCTCCACATCTGGGAAGGCGCCGCTGCCAAGGCTGTGTTCACCAAGTCCGGCATCCTGTCCGAAGGCGAGCTGGAATCCCGCATCCACATCCGCCACGAGCAATACCAGAAGGCCATCGCCATCGAAACCCAGGTCCTGCGCGAGATGGCGGAGACCCAGATCCTGCCCTCCATCACCGCAGACCTCGGCGCCCGCGCCAAGAGCCTCGGCAGGCTGGCTGCCGCCGGCATCACGGTGCCCGAGACCCTCAAGATCGCCCTCCAGGCCCAGGCCACCCTCGCCGGCGAAGCCCAGGCGCGTCTTTCCGCCATGAAGGCCGCCCTGGCCGAGGCCGATGCCATCGAGGATCTGCACGCCCGCACCAAGGTTTTCGGCAACCAAGTCAACGAGGCCAAGCACGCGCTGCGCGAAGTGCTGGACCACCTGGAAGGGGCCTGCGACGCCGATCTCTGGCCCCTGCCCAAGTACTGGCAGCTGCTTTCGCCGCTGCTCTAGCTTTTCCATTACTCACGAAAACGGGCCGCGATCGCGGCCCGTTTTCGTGAGTAGAAGAAAGCCTATCGGCCGAACCGGAACACGGCGCTCACCTGGGCCCAGGTGGCGGTGTCGTATCCGAAACCATCGCTGCCGTACTTGTCCACCAAGATCTGGTTCAGGGTGCCTTCGAGGGAGAACGTATTGTTGAAGGTGTAGCCACCGCCGCCGCGCACGCCGATCTTGCCGCTCTGGCTGGCGCTGCCGCTGAAGCCGTTGCCGCTGTAATCGTCCTTGATGCTGTTGAGGGAGGCGCCGGCGATGGTGTACCAGCCCTGGCTGGGGCCCTGGAAGTGGTAGACCCAGTCGGCGCCGACCTGTAGCACCTTGTAGTCGTTCTGGATGTCGCCGTAGCCAGCGCCCCAGCCGGAGCCCGGGAGGTTGTGGTAGGTCAGCTGGGCGCGGATTTCGTGGTTGTTGGTGAGCTTGAAATCGAGGTGGCCGCCGATGTGGACACCGAGGAACTGGTTGGTGCCCGCACC
>Ga0315270_10002127_pt1 | contig 10492 bp, 6 predicted proteins | sample C1_bottom_MG_FD_204932 | JGI IMG/M metagenome (GOLD analysis project Ga0315270, IMG submission 204932) | Sediment microbial communities from Yellowstone Lake, YNP, Wyoming, USA - C1_bottom | ecosystem: Environmental > Aquatic > Freshwater > Lake > Sediment | place: USA: Wyoming | collected... | reverse complement strand
AACATAGAAGGGACGAGTAATGAATGGCTTGCAACTGCCTAGGAAGTGGGTGGAGTGGGCAGGTTGGGCAGGTGCAGGCAGTGGCTACTTGGCTTTATGCCCTTGCACATAATAAAGTTATGGGTTGAGTGCATTAATAATACTACCTATAAAAAGAAGCGAAAACCATAACTATTGTTATGTGAAGTAGCTACCGGTGGATGACAGTAGCAAATTTTTGGCGCGGCATGCTGTATTTGCTTTTCTGCAAATACCGTGACAAAAATTTGCGACCTGGCAGCCATCCGGCACTGCCTGCGTGGGTTGGAGAATTTGGAATAGTTATTAGAAGAATCCAGTTTGTGGATTCAGATAAATATCAAAAAGAATCTTAAAGTAAGTCATAAATAATTATTTTTGATACCTTGCACCACTTTAAGTAGAAACAAACTAACAATTAACAAGTAGATTGCTTAAACGTAGTATTATTATAAATAGCATAATATGTGATTACAACCTCCAAGTATTAATCAAACCCAATGTCTGATACCAATAATAGTTTCATACTGAATTTACAAAAAGGCGATAAGGCTTCGTTCGAGCTGGTTTTTGAGCATTATTATCATCGTTTGCATTCTTTTATTAATGAATATATTCACAATACAGAAGTAACAAAAAATATTCTTCAGGATGTTTTTTTAATACTATGGGAAAAGAAGAGCATTCTACTTGATGATACAAATCTAAATGCCTGGTTATATACTGTTACTAAAAACAAGGCATTAAAATATTTACGACATCAGGAATATGTTAATGACCATGTTGAGATTTCTCTATTAAAACAAAATGAGAATATTCTTAATGCATATGCTTTGGATTCGATTGATACATCTGAGTTTGCGTGCCGTGAAATAGAGAAAATTATTCAGCGTACTTTGGGAGCTATGCCTGAAAATATTCAGACCATATTTAAACTAAGCCGGTTTGAAAATCTTAAAAACCGTGAAATTGCTGATAGATTAAATATCTCTGAAAAAACAGTTGAAGCAAATATTACCAAATCACTAAAACTACTAAGAGTCGCTTTGAAGGACTATCTTCCATTGGTACTCTATTTATTCTGAAATGAATTTAAATTAATCGAAATCTGATTGGAGTAAAAAGGACATAATTCAATGTGGTGAACTGTATTTTACAATCCAATTTATTTTTTTAAGCTGAGAAATAATAAGCAAGAATATTTGCACCAGATTTTGCCAAAGCATTGGAATTCAGCGGATCAAGCGAATTTGGAAAAAATTCACAAAATAATTCATAAAATTTATTAATTTTCCGATAGGGTATCTTACATCCTAAGGGTTATACATTTTAAGATATGGAAAAGAACTTATTAATCAGATTTATCACCGGAAAATGTTTCGAAGCCGAAAAAGAAGAAGTGACCAACGCACTGCTTCAGGATGAGACTTTGAAAAAAGAGTACATCGCATTAAAGAATGTATGGTCGCTTACCCGAATTGTTGAAGATGAAGGGAAGAATGATTATGCAGATGAATATCAGCAGATTTCCCGAAAAATTAACAAAACCCGATTGAAAATTATTTTCAGGTATGCAGCAGTCATAACGGCAATTTTTTGTGCCGGTAGCATACTCGCGTATCTGGTTACAAAAAATGATTTTAATAAAACAGCCAATATAGAATCCAGAGTGAAAACCAGGTTTGTTGTGCCGTTAGGCCAAACAGCGGAACTACAGTTGCCTGATGGAACAATGGTATGGATGAATTCTGGCACTGTTCTGTCGTATTCATCTGATTTCAGTCCTGTAAACCGCAATATCACTTTAGATGGAGAAGCATTTTTCTCGGTTACAAAAGATGCTGATCACCCTTTTAATGTAAAGACATCATCGGTAAACATAAAAGTACTAGGAACTTCATTTAATGTGGAAGCTTATACTGATAACCTTCACGAGGTAAATACTACCCTGGTAAGCGGGAAAGTAGAAATAGATGACGTTAATAATAAAAAAATAGGCGAATTAATTCCCGGGCAAATAGCTCGCTATGATAAGCAGAAAGGAACAGTGAGCATTGATAATACTGATACAAGTTATTATACGAGTTGGAAAAATGGATTTATCATTTTCAACAATACACCATTAGAGGATATAACTCAAAAGATGGAAAGGTGGTATAATGTTAAATTTGTTTTTGGTAACCCAAAAATTAAAAGTCTGCGCTACTCAGGAACAATATTGAGAGGAAAACCAATAGACCAGATTCTTGAAATCATGAAAATAACTGCCAATATAAATTACAAAATTACAGTAAAGAATAACCAACCGAATATTATTTACCTGAAATAAAAGTAATCAATATAAACAAAATAAGTAATATGTAGTGATAGTGAGAATCAATAAAAGTACCAATTAATTAGTACGTTTAAATAAAAAAAACCAGCGATCGTGCGGCAACACTCTCGCTGGTTAGAAGTTCGCAAAACCCCTCAGAAAAAGGATTAATACTAACTTAAAAAACAAAATTATGAAAAAATCACTTACCTCGTTTTCCCCAACTCGGAAAAGATTACTCAAACTTTTGATCATGAGAACCACTATTATTATCTTACTGCTTTGTTCGGCTAATGTGTATGCTAATATAACGTATGGCCAGAACACGAAAATCAGTCTCAAAGTGCGAGATGTATCTTTTCAGGAAGCGGTGAATGTGTTGCAAAATGAGTCAGATTATTATTTCTTCTATAAAAGCGAAGATATTCCGGCAAATATGACAGTGACGGCAAATTTAAAAAATGCCGACATTATTGAAGTGATGGGTGTATTACTTAAAAACTCGGCCCTTTCATACAAAATAGTTGATAAGTATATCGCTATTCTGAAGAAAACTGAGGCAGCAAAAATAGAATTGCCGCAACAGAAAAAGATAAGTGGGACGGTGAAAGATGATAAGGGTATTACACTGCCTGGGGTTTCAGTGATTGTAAAGGGGACAACTATTGGAACAGTGACTAATATTGAAGGCTTTTATACGCTGGAAATACCTGAAAGTGCCACTACACTTGTTTTTTCATACATCGGAATGAAAACCCTTGAAGTTGAGATTAACGGGCTGGATATTATTGATGCAGTTCTGGAACAGCAGGGAGTTAACCTGGATGAGATAGTAGTAGTTGGTTATGGCACTGTTAAGAAAAAAGACATAACTACTGCTGTTGCCAGCGTACGTGCTAAAGACCTTGAAAGCCAAAATGTTTCAAACCTTTCGGAGGCACTTGTCGGGAAAATGGCTGGTGTACAGGTTACACAAAGTACTGGTAAGCCTGGAAATACATTGGATTTCAAAGTAAGAGGAGTTGGTACTATTACTGCCGGAAATAGTCCATTATATGTGGTTGATGGGATGCCGCTTTCTGCAGGAACATTAAGTACCTTGAATTCATCTGATATTGAAACCATTGAAGTTTTAAAAGATGCTTCTTCCGCATCAATTTATGGTTCCAGGGGTTCAAATGGCGTTGTAATTATAACAACAAAACAAGGGAAAAATCAAAAAGCTACCATCAGTTATTCCGGTACTACCGGCGTGCAAAGCATCGCAAAAAAAATAGATATGATGGATGCTTACCAGTATGCTAACATAGCGCGCGATGCACGCAACAATACATATTCGGATGCTATGCAATCGATAAATAAAAAATTGGTCGCTACAGGAAAAACTCCAATTGCATATAGTTTGACCGATGAAAATGGCGTCCGATTAGCGAATACCGGCAATAATACAAATACAATTATTCCCTCCGAAATTCTACCTTATCTGCAAAATCAATCCGGCTTAACCAATACAGACTGGCAGGATCAAATATACAGAAGCGCTTTGATGCAAAACCATACAATCTCCGCGACGGGGGGAAGCGCAAATATGAATTACTATACATCGCTCGAATATTTCGGACAGGATGGAATTGTTATCAATAGCGACTTCAAACGGTATGGGGCTAAATTAAATCTTAACGGTAGCCGGGGGATTTTTAAATTTGGTGTTAATCTAAATCCAACCCATACAAAGGAAAATATTGTCAATACCGACGGAGCATACTCAAATGGGGGTGTTGTTGCCTCGGCCTTACATTATTCGCCTATTTTCCCAGTTTATAATGCCGATGGGTCTTACAGTTTTAATCAAAATTCGTGGAGTAGTGATACAAAAACAACCCTACCTAACGCGAGCGTAGTAACAGGGAATGCCCAAACTCAGGCTTGGAATCCTGTTGCCTTAGCTATGCTGACAAAGGATCAGGCAAATCTTACCAGATTGTTAAGCTCGGTTTATCTAGAAGCAGCCATTTTGGAGGTTTTAAAATACAAAATATCATATGGAATGGATATTTCTAACCGTACTGAAGATTTTTTCCGACCTTCATCAATTCCTTTATCGAATACAGCCGGCAATCCACCTTCAATCGCTACCGGATGGTCAAAATATGCTAACGAACTTAACTGGGTATTGGAACAAACTTTAAATTACAATAAAAAAATCGGGAATCATTCATTAGATGCTTTGGCAGGATGGACTTTGCAGAAAGATAAGATCACCAGCAACTATGTTTACGCAGGGAAAGGATATATTTCCGATCAGATTACAACTGTAAGCGGAGGAATCGTAACTGATGGTAACTCAAGAGCTTCGGAATTCTCGTTGGCATCAGGCCTTGCCCGTGTACAATATAATTACTCAGGGAAATATCTACTCAGTGCAGCCATACGTGCTGATGGTTCATCACGCTTTGGCACGGATAATAAATGGGGATATTTTCCTTCAGTTTCCGCTGGATGGCGTATATCACAGGAAAATTTTATGAAGAGCGCCAAATGGATAAGCGATCTTAAACTCAGGTTTAGTTATGGCTTGACTGGTAATTTTAACATTCCAAATTACGGAGCACAGGGAACTGTTTCTTATTACAGCTACATTTTAGGTAATACAACACCTTCCGCTATTAATGGTGCTGCCCCTAGCAGTCAGCCTAATAGTGCATTGAGCTGGGAAAAGACAAAACAGGCTAACATTGGATTTGATTTTTCAATTCTTAAAAATGCTCTCGTACTCAGTGTTGATGCATACAATGGCAATACCTACGATTTATTACTGAATGTGCCAGTACCAATTTCTACAGGTTATACCTCTGAATTGAAAAATATTGGGAAAGTCAATAACAAGGGTATCGAGCTGAACCTGACAAGCAACCAAACATTTGGCAAATTTGTATGGCAGGCTAACCTCAATTACTCAAAGAATATTAATGAAGTGAAAGAACTAGGACCCGGCAATGCCGATATTATTACCTCAGGTTCTGTAGCTAATGCCTATTTTTTGACAAGAGTCGGAGAGCCCATCGGTTCTTATTATTTACCCGTTGTATTGGGCGTTTTTAAAACGCAGGCAGAGGTAGATGCTTACCCTCATTATATTGATGCTCCTGCAAATTATGATTTGGCTACAACCAAACCCGGCGATTTTAAGTTCAAAGATTCAGATGGCAATGGTGTTATTGATCTTACCAAGGACAGGGAAATAGTAGGAAACTATATGCCAAAATTTATGTATGGATTTTCGAGTTCCCTTTCTTATTCTAATTTTGATCTAGGTATTGCACTTCAAGGAGTGTATGGCAACAAAATACTAAATCTCTCGCGTAGGTATTTCGATAACCATGAGGGAAATATGAACAATTATGCTGCTGCCGATAACTATTGGCGTTCGGAAACAGATCCGGGAAGTGGTTGGGATGTAAGGGCAAACAGGGTTAGTAAAGGCCAAAATGGAACAACATCCACTTGGAATATTGAAGATGGTTCTTATCTGCGTATCCGCAATATTTCATTGGGATATACTATACCCGAATCACTTGCGAAACGGATAAATGTTACTAATGCAAAAATCTATGTGAGCATTCAAAATCCTGTTACATTCACAAATTATTCCGGGTATAATCCTGAAGTTAGTAACAGGTCGGAGGTAACTACTAATGGCGAAGATTATGGGGTTTATCCTGTTAGCAGGACATTTTCTATCGGATTAAATTTCACACTCTAAAATTCTAAAAAAATGAAAAAAATAGTTTTCAAGGTAACCTTATTAAGCCTCTTGATCGGATTAAGCACTTCATGTGAAAAATTTCTGGATCTGAAACCCATAGATTCGCCTACCGAAAATACATTTTACGTTGATGAAGCGGGTTTGCAGGCAGGTGTTATTTCTATTTATGATGCACTTCAGACAAATTTAATGTACGGCGCCAATTTTCAAACTGTAGCAGAAATACGCGGTGATAATGTATTGGATAATAATCCAGGTGCAGGCGGAGGTTTGAGATACCAGATAGAATCTTTTTCAGAGACCTCTGCAAATGCTAATGTGTCCGATTGTTATACAGGGCATTATAAAGTTATATACCGTTGCAACATCGTTTTGGATAAAGCTCCCGATATTACCATGAATGAAGCAAGGAAAAAACAGATAATCGGGCAGGCATTATTTGTCAGAAGTCTCTCTTATTTCAACCTTGTCCGCTTGTATGGAAAAGTACCTTTGGTTACAACAGTACAAACTACTGATCAGGCTCGAGAAAACCAAAGAGCAACTTTGGATGCAATTTACACGCAAATAATTGCCGATCTAACTATAGCAATTGGTGACCTGCCAGCTTCATGGCCTGCCGCTGAAAGTGGCAAGGCTACAAATTATGCTGCAACAGCCTTATTAGGGAAAGTTTATTTGTACCAGAAAAAATTTAGCAGTGTAGTGTCAACATTACAACCATTGGTTGCCGCTATTAATGGAAAAACTGCTCTTTCATTAGTTCCTCAAACAACTACGTTTCCCAATGGCATAAAAAATAGTAAAGATGTGATTTTTGCTGTTTATTACTTATTGGGGGGCATTGGCGAAGCTGCCGACATAAATAACCGTTACAGGAACCAGGATAATAATAATACGATTGTTTTGCCACAATCAGTTTTTGAAACAAATGACAACAGAAAAGCCTTAAATGCACCAACAGGTAATGGATTGCGACCGGGGAAATTTAATGCAACTGCTTCGGGGAATGAAAGTAACGGCGATTTCCCGATACTCAGGTGTGCTGATGTTATGTTAATGTATGCAGAAGCACTTAATGAAGTTAGTTATCCAAATACCGAAGCATTTGCATCACTTAATGCTGTGAGAACAAATGCAGGTATTGCTGATTTAACAACTGAAACTATAACTAATCAAGCTGCATTCCGGACTGCTGTTTATAATGAGCGCCGACTGGAATTATCACTGGAATGCGACCGTTGGTTCGACATTGTACGCACCGGCCAAATGGCTACAGTTAATCCGTTGGTGCCGGCTTACAGGGTTTTGTACCCAATTCCGCAGGTAGAAATTGATAATGTCAGTAATAAAACTGGTTGGCAAAATGAGGGTTATAATTAGTGCCGGTCTTTAAAGACACTTTATTGAAGTTGACCCACTAAAATTAACTGTTGTAAATTCGAATTTCGTTAAGTAATTAAATGTGCGACGAAATCATTTAAGAGGTTGCCTTATTCAGGAAACTAGTTTTACTCCACAAGGAATAAGTCAAAATTATACATGGTCGCAACAGACAGAGAAAGGTAAAACCCCGACTTTCGGTTGGTTTGTCGGGGTTATACCTTTGTCCTGATTACGTTACATACAAATCCATTTCTTGTAGTCTTCAAAAATAACTGCTTTAAATAGCCTCACTCTTCATGTTTTCCAATAGGAGAACCTATCATGAAGAGGTCAAAACAATTCTATGTTTCTTTTCTGATACAGTGGCGTATTGGCCCACTGATTATTACTTGAGATTAAAAATAAAATTTTCCATTGTTTACAGAAAAAAATAAAAGAAATTTCTATACAAATAATACTGTAAGACATTCCTTATCAATGATTATTTAAAACAAAAACAATGCTACAAATAATAACTTATACAAGGCACCTGTTTTTAATACTAGTGGTTTTAATTAATTATCAGTCCGTTGCACAGGAGAGGACAGAGCAACTGCTAAAGCAATTGTCGAATGCCGACAATTATGTATTGGTTGCCTCACATCGTGGTGATTGGCGCAACGCACCCGAAAATTCGGTGCAAGCCATTAAAAACTGCATAAAAATGGGGGTTGATATTGTTGAGATTGATGTGCGGCTGACAAAAGATTCGGTCCCGGTACTCATGCATGATGCAACCATTGACCGCACCACTACCGGAAAAGGTAAAGTTTCAGATTGGACACTCGACTCGTTAAAAACTTTGTTTCTTAAAAGCGGTTGCGATATTGCGACCCGTCAAAAAGTACCTACCCTTGAAGAAGCAATGCTGGCAGCAAAAGGGCAGATACTTGTAAACCTTGACAAATGTTCGGGTTATATGGATAATGCCGCTAAAGTGTTGTTGAAAACAGGTACAATAAATCAAGCTATTTTTAAAGGCACAAATGATATTGATCAAGTGAGACATCAATACGGCCGACTTCTTGATAAAATTATTTTTATGCCAATCATTAGCGAAAGCACTCCCTATCTGGAAGGATATGTTGATGATTATCTAACCGAGTATTCGCCAATGGCTTTTGAAGTGGTTTTTACGAATGATCATTCGACCACTCTCAGTATCATTAACTCAATAAAGAATCGGGGAGCCCGAATCTGGATAAATACACTTTGGGAATCATTGTGCGGGCCGCATGACGATGACCTTGCCGTTGAAAACCCCGATGCTTCCTGGGGGTGGGTAATAGAAAGGGGAGCCAATATTATCCAGACTGACAGACCGATGCAGTTATTGGAGTATCTGCGAAAGAAAAATTTGCATCTCTAAAAAATAAATAATGACAAAAATAAAAGCAATCGGGTTTGATATGGGTGGTGTATTAGTGGAAGATCCAAGTGTTAATGCAATAAAATATTGTGCTGATGCTTTTGGTGTTTCCGTTCAAGCGTTTCTTCAGGAATTCGAAAAATATTTTAATGAATTTCAATTAGGTAAAATCTCTGAACGTATAATTTGGAGAAAACTAGCTGCTACCTTCGATGTGAAGATGCCTGAAAATGCAAGTTTGTGGAAAGATGCGATAGGAAGTAGTTATAAGGAAAAAGATGATATGCTTTTGTTGCTGAACGAATTAAAAAAGCAAGGATATACGTTGGCATTATTAAGTAATACAGAGATACCAACAATTGAATATTTGTATGAAAACAATAATAATTTTCTAAAAATATTTGACGTTGCAATTTTTTCCTGCCTTGAAAATTATGTAAAGCCTTCAAAAGAAATATTTGAGATTTTAATCTGTAAACTTAACGTTTTTCCATCCGAAATTATTTTTGTTGATGATAAGCCTGAAAATTTAGAAGGGGTTACATCTTGTCAAATTAATGCAATTCAATTTGAAAGTTACAATCAGTTGCTAAGCGAGTTGAACAAATATTCGGTAGTGATAAATTGATATAGCGTAAATATCTCTTAAACCTCAAATTAACTATGACAATGTTGAAGATAATACTAAACTATTTTACTCCGGCAGCTCATTTACCTGTAACCGAAGATGACAAAACAACTGCAAAAAGATATAAAACATTGCGCTGGAGCGTGTTTTTATCGGCTACCATGGGATATGCCTTATTTTATGTTTGCCGACTAAGTTTAAGCGTATTAAAAAAACCGCTTGTAGATGCGCAACTATTTACCGAGTCGGAATTGGGGACAATAGGCTCTGCATTATTTTTTAGTTATGCCATAGGTAAATTAATCAATGGTTTTTTTTCCGACAGAATGAATATAAACAGGTTTATATCTATCGGATTATTGCTTACTGCATTTTGCAACCTGGCAATGGGAGCCTTTCCTAATTTTTATGCTTTTGTTTTTTTATGGGGTATGAGCGGTTGGTTTCAGTCTACGGGAGCAGCCCCTTGTGTAGTGGCCCTTACCCGATGGTTCAATCATAAAGAACGAGGGACCTATTACGGGATATGGAGTGCAAGCCATAACATTGGGAAAGCTATAACATTTTCGATGCTGCCTGTTTTGATTGCGATGGGCGGTTGGCAATGGGGGTTTTACGGAGCAGGAGTTATGGGTGTTCTAGGTGCAATAATGATTTTCTTTTTTCTGCACGACAGCCCCGAAAGTAAAGGCCTCCCTTCAGTAGAAACTCATATTGATGCAGTCAAAAAACCAATAAATGAGGATCAAACTGTTGCAGAGTCGCAAAAAGAAGTAGTGCGGAATCCATATATCTGGCTCTTAGCCCTGAGTAGTGCTTTAATGTATATTTCAAGATATTCAATTGAAAGCTGGGGAATATTTTATGCCCAAGCTGAAAAAGGGTATTCGAATCTGCACGCAAGCGAAATTATAGGGTTGACTGCTATAACAGGCATCGTAGGCACTATAGTTTCGGGAATTGTTTCGGACA
>Ga0315270_10002126_pt1 | contig 10493 bp, 7 predicted proteins | sample C1_bottom_MG_FD_204932 | JGI IMG/M metagenome (GOLD analysis project Ga0315270, IMG submission 204932) | Sediment microbial communities from Yellowstone Lake, YNP, Wyoming, USA - C1_bottom | ecosystem: Environmental > Aquatic > Freshwater > Lake > Sediment | place: USA: Wyoming | collected... | reverse complement strand
CTCTGCGTCCTCCGCGTCCTCTGCGGTTCAAATAGACAGGTCAACATGATTAACAACAGCCTCAAACAACTCTCCGCCGCCCTCGCCGCCAAGAAAATCTCTAGCCGCGAGCTGACGCAGTCTTATCTCGACCGCATCGCGCAGTTGAACCCGACGCTCAACGCCTTTATCACGCTGGATGCCGAGAAAACGCTGGGACAGGCGGATGCTGCCGACCGGCTCATCGCCGCAGGCAAGACCGGGCCGCTGACGGGCATTCCCATCGCGCAAAAAGACATTTTTTGCGCCAAAGGCTGGCGCACCACTTGCGGCTCGAAAATGCTGGCCAACTTTACTGCACCCTACGACGCACAGGTGATCGAGCATTTCGATGCTGCGGGCGCAGTGAATTTGGGCAAGACCAATATGGACGAGTTCGCTATGGGCTCGTCGAACGAGACCTCGCACTTCGGCCCGGTGAAAAATCCCTGGGATGTGCAAGCGGTGCCCGGCGGTAGCTCCGGCGGTTCGGCAGCGGCAGTCGCGGCACGGCTGTGTGCGGCGGCGACCGGTACTGATACTGGCGGCTCGATTCGCCAACCGGCAGCGTTGACCGGCATCACCGGCATCAAGCCGACTTACGGCGTGGTGTCGCGCTTCGGCATGATTGCCTTCGCCTCCAGCCTGGATCAGGGCGGGCCGATGGCCAAAAGCGCCGAGGATTGCGCGCTATTGCTGAACACCATGGCCGGCTTCGATACGCGTGACTCCACCAGCCTGGATCGTCCGCTGGAAGACTACACGCGCAGCTTGGCGCAGCCCTTGGCCGGCCTGAAAATCGGCCTGCCCAAGGAATATTTCGCTGAAGGTCTGGCGTCCGATGTGGCACTTGCAGTGCAAGCAGCAATTGCCGAATACAAAAAACTCGGCGCGCAAATCGTCGATATTTCCTTGCCGAATACCCAGCTCTCGATCCCAGTGTATTACGTGCTGGCGCCAGCGGAAGCATCCAGTAACCTGTCGCGTTACGACGGTGTGCGCTACGGCTATCGTGCGCCGGAGTATCACGACCTCAGCGATATGTACAAAAAGACCCGCGCCCAGGGCTTCGGCGCGGAAGTGAAGCGGCGCATCTTGATCGGCACCTATGTGTTGTCCGCCGGTTATTACGATGCTTATTACCTCAAGGCGCAGAAATTACGACGCTTGATTGCGCAAGACTTTACCGAAGCCTTTAAAAAATGCGACGTGATCATGGGCCCGACTTCACCTACGACGGCTTTTAATCTGGGTGAGAAAAGCGACGACCCGGTATCGATGTATCTGTCTGACATTTACACCATCGCTGTCAACTTGGCGGGCTTGCCCGGCATGTCGATTCCCGTCGGTTTCGGCGCCAATGGCCGCCCGGTTGGTTTGCAAATCGTCGGCAATTATTTCGCCGAAGCGAAGATGTTGAATGTCGCACATCAGTATCAGTTGGCGACAGATTGGCATGCCCGCATGCCGAGTGGAATTTAAGATTCAAATCTAACCACAGAGACACAGAGGCACAGAGAAATTCTAAATCTCTCTATTTTTCTCTGTGTCTCTGTGACTCTGTGGTGAAAGGGTTTACTTATGGAATGGGAAACAGTCATCGGCCTGGAAATTCATGCCCAGCTTTCCACCGTATCAAAAATATTTAGCGGTGCCGCAACCGCTTATGGCGCAGCACCCAATACGCAAGCGTGTGTCGTGGATTTGGCCATGCCAGGTGTACTGCCCGTGATGAACAAAGGCGCTGTCGAGCGCGCGGTGAAATTCGGCTTGGCCATCGGCGCACGCGTCAATCCGGAATCGGTGTTTGCGCGCAAAAATTATTTTTATCCTGATTTACCCAAGGGCTATCAGATCAGCCAATTCGAATTACCGATCGTGGAAAAAGGCGAGATCGTCATCCAAGTCGGGGATAAGGAAAAAGTGGTGGGTATCACCCGTGCGCACCTGGAAGAAGATGCCGGAAAATCCTTGCACGAAGATTTCCACGGTAAGACCGGCGTAGATTTAAATCGCGCCAGCACGCCCTTGCTGGAAATCGTATCCGAACCAGATATGCGCGGCTCCGACGAGGCCGTGGCCTACGCCAAGACCATCCATTCCCTGGTGCAGTACTTGGAAATTTGCGACGGCAATATGCAAGAAGGCTCGTTCCGTTGCGACGCCAATGTCTCGGTGCGGCACAAGGGTACGGAGAAATACGGCACGCGCTGCGAGATCAAGAACCTCAACTCGTTCCGCTTTTTAGAGCGGGCTATCGAATATGAAGTCGTGCGCCAAATCGATATTCTCGAGTCCGGCGGCAGCATCACGCAAGAAACCCGACTCTATGATTCGGACAAGGATGAAACGCGCGCCATGCGCTCCAAGGAAGAAGCGTTCGACTACCGTTACTTCCCCGATCCCGATCTGTTGCCGATGAAGCTCAGTGCTGAAATGATCGCCGAGATTCAAAAGACTTTGCCGGAATTGCCCGACGCTAAACGCGCGCGCTATGTGCAGCAATTCGGCTTATCGCGCTACGACGCCGGCGTGCTCACCGCCACCAAAGCCATGGCCTTTTATTTCGAGGCCGTGATGCAAATCGTTGGCGCCTCTAATGCCAAGACTGCCGCCAACTGGGTGATGGGTGATCTGGCTGCGGTCTTAAAACGCGACAGTCTTGAAATCACACAAAGTCCAGTCACTTCCGAGCAATTGGCCGGCTTGGTGCTGCGCATCGCTGACAACACCATCTCCAACAAAATCGGCAAAGACGTGTTCGAAGCCATGTGGGCCGGCGAGGGCGACACCGATGCGATTATCGAGAAAAAAGGCTTAAAGCAAATCACCGATACGGGTGCCATCGAAGCTATCGTCGACGAAGTGCTCGCCGCCAATCCAAAGTCGATCGAAGAATTCCGTGCCGGTAAAGATCGCGCGCTGAATGCGCTGGTCGGGCAGGTGATGAAGGGCAGCAAGGGTAAGGCCAATCCGCAGCAGGTGACCGACTTGCTGAAGAAAAAATTGGCGGGGTGATTTTAAATGGCCTGCAAGCTCAAATAATCAACGCAATATTCTTGCCGTCGGCTTTGGCGCGATACATGGCCTGGTCGACTTGATTCAGCAAAGCTGCCAGATCCAGACCGTGAGTTGGCGCTTCGCCAATGCCGATGCTGACGCTCAGGTCGATCTGCTTTTGCTGCGCGAATTCTTCGGTTTTGTTTTGCAGGCGCAGTGCCACCGCCCGCGCTTCTTCCAACGCGGTGTTCGGCAACAGCAGCACGAATTCGTCACCGCCAAAGCGCGCGGCGATATCCGAACCACGCATGCATTCGCGTAGGGTGGCAGAGAACTCTTTTAGAACTTCATCGCCGGCCGCATGCCCATAGGTATCGTTCACCGCCTTGAACTTATCCAGGTCGGCGAACATCACTACTAGATTTTTACCTTGCGCCAGCCGCTCGAACAGATAATCTGCCATATCAAACAAGGCGCGCCGATTCAATAAACCAGTCAGGGAATCGATGCTACTCTGCCGTTCCAATTCGATGCGTGATGCCTCGATGCGGCTCATTAGGATGTAGGCGTAGACCAGAATGATGCCGCCGAATAGATTAAGGAACATCACGCCGGGCGTGAGCCCTTCCGTGCTGCCGATATTGCGCAAGCTCAGCGCAACCATGGCGCCGGCAAAGGAGCCGGTGAGCGCCTCGCCGAATAGGCGCATGCCATAACGCATACCGTTGCCCAAGACCACCATGATGAACACCATCAACGAGGGCGGGATGCTGTAGGGGTCGTGTAGTACGCAGATAGAAACGAGGAGGATGTCGATCCACATCGCCGTACGGTAGCGCAGTGTCGATTCGGTGCGCGCGTGTGCATGCAGGAAGGCAACGCTGTTGATAATGAAGTAAATACCGAACGCGATGTTGAGCTGAGCCAGTGACAGCCAGGTCGGCTTAAATTCCCCAGAATAGTTGAAGAAAACTACACCCAGCACCATGAATAAATAGCGCGTGAGGAACTGTACTTTCTGCTCCGGCCAACCGGGAATGCGTGTCACTGCCGACCAATGTGTGTCGTGTCTACGGTCAGGCCGGGCGCGGCGCTCGTCGCGATTGCGCTGATCTGTCGCCCGTCGGCTTGGTTTCTGCATGCTGCTGATCCTGACTGAAATTGCGTTTACCGCTACGCATTAGTTCATTCTAGCAAATTAGATGAGCGTTTAAGCGCATTGCACTAGCTGTTATGGACTCGGCTTATGCAGCATCTGCGCGCACCGCTTTGAACAAGGCCAAGGTCTTAGCCCGCGCTACCGCATGATCGACAATCGGCGCGGGGTAATCGCGACCCAGCAACACGCCGCAGGCTTGTTGCTCGATTGGCAATAAATTCCAGGGCGCATGCACGTTGGGCGCATCCAGGCCGGCCAATTCCGGAACGTAGCGTTTGATAAAAACGCCCTCTGAGTCGAAGCGTTCAGACTGTGTGACCGGATTGAAAATGCGGAAATACGGCTGCGCATCGCAGCCGGTGGAAGCCGCCCATTGCCAATTGCCGTTATTCGCCGCCAAGTCGTAATCGAGCAACTTGCGCGCAAAGTAACGCTCCCCCTTCAGCCAATGGATATGCAAATCTTTTACCAGGAATGTTGCCGCAATCATGCGTAGCCGGTTGTGCATGAAACCGGTCTGATTCAGTTGGCGCATTGCAGCATCGACGATGGGGTAGCCGGTGCGGCCCTCGCACCAAGCCTGAAAATAATCCTCGCGATCTTCCCAAACGATGCTATCGAATTCGGTGCGGAAGGCATTTTGCGTTACGCGCGGATGGTGAAACAGGATCATCTGGAAAAACTCGCGCCAGATCAGTTCCGCCAACCACACTTGCGCGCCCTTGCCGGCGGCGTAATAGACGTGACGTGCCAGGGTGCGGATCGATAGCGTGCCAAAGCGCAAATGCAGGCTCAAGTGCGAAGTACCATCCCGCGCCGGAAAATCGCGCGTGCTTTCATAGTCCTCTAAACGTTTGGCAAATTTATCCCAGGCTTCGCGCGCACCGGACATGCCGGGCTTGATGTCGAGGCTGGACAAATCGCTGCCGATAAAGCCCAACGCATTCAAGCTAGGCAGCTCCGATTCGCTCGGCGCTGCCAGATGGCCGGCCAATTCGGCGATGGGATGCACTTGCATGTCCTCATCTTTCAAGCGTTTGAGCCAAGCATTTTTGTAGCTGGTATACACGCTGTAGGGACGATTGCTGCCACTCATGATTTCGTCGCGCTCGAAGATCACTTGATCCTTGTGCAGATGAAATGTGATGCCGCTTTGCACCAGATCCTCCGCCACGGTCGCGTCGCGTCTTATCGCTTGCGGCTCGTAGTCACGGTTGGCGAAAACGGCGCTCACGCCCAAGTCCCGCGCCAGTCGCGGCAGCTCTGCGCTGGCCACGCCATGCCTGATCAGCAAACCACCGCCCATTTGCCGCAGTGTGCTGTCGAGCTCCTTGAGCGACAGCCAGATAAACTCCACGCGCCTATCGTTGCGGTCTTCCAGCGCATCTAAAATCTCGGTGTCGAACACGAATACGCAGTGCACCCTGTGATAGGTCTGCAAGGCCCGCGACAAGGCGGCGTGATCGAAAGCGCGTAAATCACGGCGGAACCAGACTAATGCGGAATCGTTTGTTGCGTTCATGGATTTACCGCCAATAAGCCTTGTAATAATACGGATACCACTTGCAGCGCCAGACGCTCGATCTCAGCTTGAGGATATTGCCGATGTAACATGGGTGTCTCGAATAGGATGAATGCAGCCCGTAAAGTTTGCGCTATTTGCGCGGCATCGCTTGGGGTCAATTCGCCGCTGCCCATACCGGCTTGGACTAGCTGCACAAGCAATTCTTGGCGCGCCTTGCGATGCAGCGTGGCCAGTTCCTTGCGCTCGTCCAATAGCTTTTCCAGCATCCGCGCCAATTGCGGCGCACTGTCCTGCAAATCGCGATCAAAGCGCAAGGCGGTCAAGATATAAGCCTGCAATTGCGCCACGGCAGTTTGCTCGGTCGCAACCGCCGCTTTCAGCGCGGCTTCTCGCCGCGCCAACAGCCGCCGCGCCACACCGGCGGCAATATCCAGTTTGTTCTCGAAGAATCGGTAAAGATTGGCGGCGGACATGCCGGCCTCGCTCGCGATCTCGTTCAGCGTGGTCTTGGTATAGCCGTATTCGGTAAAGCGCGCCTCGGCAGCATCGATGATCGCCGCGCGGATCGGTTCAACGGATTCCGGCGCTACCGGCTCAGATAAGTCTGACATTATGGCCGCCAATAGCGCGCCCCTTGCAGTTGCAAGCGGATCATCTCCGGTGCACCGGCCGGCACAAACTCGACTTCCAAGGGAAAATCCGCCTCGGTTAGATCCGACGCCCGCATACTGATGCGACATGCTTTAAACTTCACACCTTGACGATGCAAGGATTCCACTAGGGAGGCAGTGCTGGAGTTATTGGCCAGCAAGGACAGGATGCCGCCTTCGTAGGCCACGACTTCAATCTTGACCTTATCCGGGCCAATATCCTCCAACACTTTGGCGATTTGCAATAAGGCGCGGCGTTGTTGTAGCTCTTCTGATACCGTCATCTGCATCACAAAAGTAACCGGTTTGGTTTTTTGTGACTTAGCTAAAACAGGTTGTGCAAAACTAAGAGCCGAACTAAGTGCCAGGATTAACAATAAATAGCGCATGTTTTCACCCCCTAAAAACCATAGTTTAATTTAAATTAATAAATTTACAATTTATTTTTCATTAATTAGTCCATATAAAACAATGGCTATTTTCAGATAAATCTTTGGAAGTGTGATAAAAAGGCTAATATTAGACTCTGCATAGTCTCGAACGAACCCCTTGGAACAACTTCATGGAATCACTGAAACTCGCCCAACACATCGTCCAGCAATGGCAAGACGACATTACGCCGCGCCTAGCGGAATACATCTCCATCCCGGCCAAGTCGCCGCTCTTTGAACCGGGCTGGCAGACGCTGGGGCATATCGACCGCGCCGTGGATTTGGCCGTTAATTGGGCCAGTAGCCAAGCTATCGCAGGGATGCAAATCGAGGTGGTGCGATTGCCAGGGCGCACTCCGACCATATTCATCGACATCCCAGAATTTCAGGGCATAAAGCGTACGCCACCGTTACTGGAGCGCGACCAAAAAGCGCCAGCCAGCAAGACCGTGCTGCTCTATGGTCACTTGGATAAACAGCCCGAAATGACCGGCTGGCGCGCCGACTTGGGGCCATGGCAACCGGTGATTGAAGATGGCAAGCTGTATGGGCGCGGTGGGGCAGACGACGGCTATGCAATATTTTCCGGGCTCGCCGCCGTCGCCGCCTTGCAAGCGCAGACCGTGTCGCACCCGCGCTGCGTGGTGCTGATCGAGACCAGTGAAGAATCCGGCAGTCCAGACTTACCAGCTTATATGGAAGCGCTGTCGCCGCGCATCGGCACGCCCGATTTGGTGATCGGCCTGGATTCCGGCTGCGGCGACTATGAGCGTCTATGGAGCACCTCATCGCTGCGCGGCATGGTCGGCGGCACCCTGCGCGTCAGTGTGCTTAGCGAGGGCGTGCACTCCGGCGACGCCAGTGGTGTTGTGCCTTCCAGCTTCCGCATCGCGCGCCAACTACTATCGCGCATCGAAGACGAAAGCACGGGCAAAATCCTACCCGCCGCCTTCCACGCAGAAATCCCCGAAGAGCGTGAACGCCAAGCAGCACAAGCAGCCCAAATCTTGGGGCGGGGCTTAGTCGAGAAATTTCCTTTTCACGGCACCACCCAAGCGATGAATAAAGACTTAACCCAACTCGTACTCAACCGCGCTTGGCGTCCCACCTTATCAGTCACCGGTGCCGATGGCCTGCCGCCCCTGGCCAGCGCCGGCAACGTGCTGCGCCCGAGCACCGCGCTCAAACTATCGCTACGCCTGCCACCCTCGACTGACGCCATCGCAGCCGCACAAACCTTGAAACAGATTTTAGAAGCCGACCCGCCACACCAAGCCACAGTAACATTCGATATCGAACAAGCCGCCACCGGATGGAGCGCGCCACCGCTCGCGCCCTGGCTGGAAAAAGTCCTCAACCAATCCTCGCAACACCACTACGACAAAGCCGCCGGCTTCTTAGGCGAGGGCGTGACGATTCCCTTCATGAGCATGCTCGGTCAGCAATACCCGCAGGCGCAATTCGTCATCACCGGCGTACTCGGCCCGCACTCGAATGCGCATGGGCCGAATGAGTTTTTGCATTTGGATTACGCGATGCGTCTGACGTGTTGTGTGGCGGAGATACTTGCGGCGGCGGTATGATTGTTTGCAAAACACACGGCGCTGATTTCGAATTTCATCTGCTACTTGGGGATGGGTTCAGGTTTTGACTGGCAGTCAAGACCCAAAGGCGACCCTTGCCACCCAGCCGGGAAAGGTCCGTTACACTTGTAAAAGCAGTCAGTCTGGCCACCTTGGTTGTGCTCACCTTACCGCTGTGGCTCGTTGACGGTGCCTTGCTTGATGTTGGCCGGCGGGCCTGGTTATCAGTTCGCCCAAAGCCACCGAGGAATTTAACAGCAAGAAGGGGCCGCCCCTCAAGTGCCAATAAATAAATATTAATTGAATATTTATTTATGTTTGTTTGTACGGAGACAACCCACACAAGAAACAACATAAATTCAGTCTACAGCGGTCTATGCCATCGGCTTAACGGGGGGTTATAATCCATTTTTTGAGAAGCCCCTTTGTAACAAAATAATTTGTTTTTGGCGAAAGGTAATGCATGAAAAATGACAATTCACAGCTTACTTTAATGGTGATTCTTCACTATATTTCATGGTTCGCCGGCTCAATGACCGTTATTAGCGAGGTTTCGCCGTGATTGCAGATCCCTAATCAGGGCGTCCACAGCATTGACGGCCTGAGCCAAATAGCTTCTGGCCTTCGCCGTTTCTTTCTTAAGCTGATCTGTGCGCTTGATCAACTCTTGCTCTTCGACGCATGGCTCAGAATGATTCATAATTTTTCTGCGTCTTGTAAAATCTCAACGCGTTTATATGATGCGCCCATAACTGACTGTATCATGCAGCCACCGGCAATTCATGACAAAACAATTATATGGCAAAGGTTAGAAAAATTCCTTATTACACGATGGAACGGTCTTTGTTCCGCGGGAAGGTATGGAAGGAATACTATGGCTCAGTGGGAGCCGTTCCGATCAACACCCCACAGAAGGTGTCTTATGATCGTCTTGCACCTGCCGCGCCATCACCACTCATCCCACAGAAGCCCACCAAGGAACAACTGAAAGCACAGCAAGCTGAGGAAGCCCGCCAGAAGGCTTTGGCTGAACTTCAGAAAAAGCAGCAGTCACAAAAAATAAAACAAACTGAACCATTCAAACCAGAAGCCATAGACGCAGAAGACAAGGAAAAACTTCCTGAGTTTGACATTCAGGATATTCCAGGAGCCATGGAAAACATTGGATGGTCAATATCTGCCAAGATGGCCAGAAAGTGGTTTGCCAGCCCTAAACACATTTACAACGACCAACCGAACTCACTTCAACCTTTTGATGACACCACAGTGACGCTCAAATGGGCTTTGAAATATGGAAATATTGAAGATAAATTTAATGATTTAGTGGGGGAGAGAATTTATTCGGATAAGGCGATTGCTGGCGCAAAAACTAAAATAATTGAACAAATCAAGAAAAAATTTGTTGAACAAAATTCAGTCAATCTTTCTTTTGACACAACTGCATTTATCAAGGATGTCAGGCAATTTCACATTGATTGGCAAATACAGTTTCAAGCCATATCAACAACCAACACCCTTGATGGGCTTCATATGACTGACCTGACAGGCGCATTGGGGAACTTCAATATCTACGCCGCCATTGGCGTTGTTGAAATAATAGCCGAAAAATTCTATAAGTATGATAAAGAAGCAAAAACAAAATCATATTGCATCGATGTCACTGCCACCATAACCCACGTTTATGCATATTTAAAAGATAACTATTCTTTCAACGAAAAAAATAATGGCAACAGCCAGTATCTTGGCCACTGGAACAAAAAAGACATGATTCTTTCTTATACTGCCACAGTCAGCGATTTGGTTGATGGAAAGAAAATTCACACCAACATGGGCAATTCACCCATCACTGAATCAAAAGTAAACTGGGATTACCTACCGGGGAAACCCATAGACAAACCCGTTGACAAAAGGACTGGTTCGATAAGAAAGTTTGTAGAGAAGGATGTTTATTGGCCTGTGTACAACAGGTCTTATAACGAATGGCGAGTGCAACACAATAGAGGCGGAGACTTCATGATTTACAGCAAGCTGACCTTCCCCCGAAACTTCGTCTTCCAAGGGTGACGTATTATTAACGTTAACTTGGGAAGAGGAAAGATGAAGAAGATACCGAAACAGGAATACACC
>Ga0315270_10002125_pt1 | contig 10496 bp, 9 predicted proteins | sample C1_bottom_MG_FD_204932 | JGI IMG/M metagenome (GOLD analysis project Ga0315270, IMG submission 204932) | Sediment microbial communities from Yellowstone Lake, YNP, Wyoming, USA - C1_bottom | ecosystem: Environmental > Aquatic > Freshwater > Lake > Sediment | place: USA: Wyoming | collected... | reverse complement strand
TTGTGGGCCTTGGCGATGTACCGGAATCTTCGGACGCGCGGGAAGATGCGAGCCGACGAAGTCCGGCAGCAGGTGCTCGCATCCGGCTGTCATCGAGCCGATCGTTGAACAGCCTTCCGGCGTCATCCGTTGGCGCAGGACACCCTCTCTCAGGATCTTCGGGAAACCCCATCGCCATTTTTGCCGCGACTCGCTGGGAGCTTCAGGCCGTTCGGCGTGCCCTTGCGGCGGATCGTGTGATGACCATTGCGGGAGTCCGCTGTCACATTGGGCAGCGGGGGGATCGCACCTATTGGCTTATCCAAACCGGCGTCGGTCCCGCTGCGGCCGGTACTGTGGCAGGGAGAGTGCTGAACACACAGGCGATGTCGCTGGTCATGTCTACGGGTTTTGCCTGCGCGCTTGTTCCGGCTCAAGTGGGAGACCTCATCGTCGGTACGGCAGTGTCTTCTGTGCATGGTGAGGGAATCTGGACGATGGGGAAGGATCATGTGCTCTGCGACGGGGCTGTACGGAACGGCATTCTTACCGTGGCACGGGATGCCGGGATGACCGTGAGGATAGGAACAGTCGTGTCCTCCGGGACTGTGGTGTGGCAGGCCGAAGAGAAGCGCCGGTTGCAACGTGCGACTGAGGCGACCGGACTCGATATGGAAAGTGCAGCGGTGGCGGCGGTGGCTCAGGAGCGAGGTCTGCCGATGGCTATCGTGCGGACGGTCTCCGATCTGGCGGATGAAGATCTCCCCCTTGACTTCAATCTGTTTCTCAGGCCCACTGGCTGGGTTAAAGGGATGCAGGCGATCATCGTCCGTCCGTCCAGCCTCGTGGGGTTGAATCGGCTACGAAAACAGAGCCGGGTGGCAGCGGATCGACTGACAGAGTGGTTTCATCTCTATGCGGAATCAGGCAGCAAATCTCTTCGGCCGTCCGGGTAATCCATGACGAACGTGGTTGAGCAGCTGGGGGCGTGGGCTGTTATTCGTGTAGGCGAGATGGGCCGCATGCTCTTGTTTGTGCTGTCGGCGTTTGCCTGGCTGGTACGGCCTCCGTTTCGATTCCATCAAATCATGAAACAGATCCACTTTATCGGGTACAAGTCCACGTTTGTCGTCGTGCTCACCGCGGGATTTACGGGAATGGTGCTGGCACTGCAAGGCTATTACAGCCTGAGGAAATTCGGTTCCGAGGGGTTGCTGGGCTCCGCAGTGGCGTTGAGCATGATTCGGGAATTGGGGCCGGTGCTGGCTGCATTGATGGTAACCGCGCGGGCGGGATCAGCCATGACCGCTGAGATCGGCATTATGCGGATTACAGAACAGGTCGATGCGCTCGACACCATGGCGATCAATCCCATGCAATATCTGATCGCACCGAAATTGGTAGCAGGCGTGATCGGGGTGCCGTTGCTTGTGGCCATATTTGACGTAGTCGGTATTTATGGCGGCTCCCTTGTCGGAGTGGACCTGTTGGGAGTGAACGAAGGGGCCTATTGGAACTCGGTCCAATCGGCAGTGGAATGGAAGGACGTCTACGGCGGCATTCTCAAGTCGATCAGCTTCGGGCTAATTATCAGTTGGGTCTGTTGCTATAAAGGGTTCTACACGAGGCAGAGCGCCGAGGGGCTTGGGAGCGCGACGACGGAGGCGGTGGTCTTGTCGTCGGTACTCGTCCTCGTCTGGGACTATGTGTTGACGTCGTTGCTCCTCTGAAGACGTAAGGGGTGAGGCGTGAGGGGTGAGGCGATTTCAAAAAAGCGAAGTTCTGTACCCCTTACGCCTGACGCCTTACGCCTCACGGAGCACGCATGATAAGGCTGGTCGGTGTCGAAAAGAAATTTGCTGATCAGCCGGTCCTGCAAGGGGTTGATCTCACCATTCCTGTCGGCAAGATGACCACCATCATCGGTGGAAGCGGATCGGGAAAGAGCGTGCTCCTCAAGCACATGATCGGGCTCCTGCAGCCGGATCGCGGCGAAGTATGGGTTGACGATGTGGAAATCTCTCGGTTGTCCGGCACGCGCTTGAACGATGTGCGGAAACGATTTGCAATGCTCTTTCAGGGCGCAGCGTTGTTCGACTCGCTCTCGGTTTTCGAGAATGTGGCGTTTCCATTGCGGGAGAAGTTGCGCATGAAGGGCCCGGAGGTAGGGCGACGGGTCGAGGAGAAGCTAAAGGAAGTCGGGTTGACGGGGATGGGGCACAAGTTTCCCGCTGAGTTGAGCGGTGGCATGCGAAAACGGGCAGGATTGGCACGGGCGTTGGTCATGGAGCCGGAAATTATCCTCTTTGACGAGCCGACGACGGGGTTAGACCCTTTACTGGCTAAGTCGATTCACGATTTAATTGTGGCCATGCAGCGGCGGTTCGGTTTTACGGCGGTCATGGTCAGCCATGAAATTCCGGAGATCTTCGCGATTTCCGATTGGGTGGCGATGCTTCGGAAAGGCAAGATCGTATTGATGGCCACGGCCGCTGAGTTTCAGCGGACCACCGATCCGGAAATTCAAGAATTCATTTCAGTCGGTGGAACTGTGGCGTTGCCTGGATCGATCGTTGGGTGAGAGGAGAGTAGCAAGGATGGAAAAGACCAAGTTGGAGATGGTGGTTGGCCTGTTTGTGCTCATCGGCCTTTTGTGCCTCGGTTATCTGTCGATCAAGCTCGGAAAGCTCGAACTGGTCGGTGGGGCGGTCTACGAAGTCGATGCGCAGTTCAACAGCGCATCAGGGCTCAAGCCTGGCTCGGCAATCGAAATCGCCGGCGTCGAAGTCGGCAGGGTCCGAGGGATTACGCTCATCGAGGATCGTGCCAAGGTAAGACTGGCGGTGAACAACACCGTCAAGCTCTATACGGATACCTTTGCCTCCATCAAGACGCGGGGCATCATTGGAGAGAAGTTCTTGGCCCTGTCTCCGGGAGGAGGAGGCGATCCGCTCAAGCCGGGGGATACGATACGCGATACCGAATCCGGCCTCGACCTTGAAGAGTTGGTGAGTCAGTATGTACATGGGAAAGTGAAATGAGCGAGGCTGGCAAGATGGGCGGGACAAGCGAGACGAGGGAAGATTCGAGGTTCTATGTTCGAGGTTTTAGAAACTTCGAACCCCGAACTTCGAACTTCTGATCGCGCGTTTCTCGCCTGTCTCGCGCTTCACGCGCCACGGGTTGATATAGATGGAGGGTACATGGAGATCAGGGCATCTGCGGCTGCACTGGCGAAAAGATGGAGTTGGGGTAGGCTCGCAAGCGGGGTAGTCTGTCTGCTGTTGCTGCTTGGCGGGGTTGCCGTCCAACCGGCAGTGGCGGGTGAGGCGACTGAGGCCATGAAAGGCACCATCGACGAGACGCTGAAGATCATCAAGGACAAGGACCTCAAACAACCGGGGAGAGCTGAGGAACGCCGGCGGCGATTGGAGCAGGTTGTCGGGGATCGGTTCGACTATCAGGAAATGTCGAGACGGGCGCTGGGGGCTCCCTGGAATGAGCTGGCCGACAAAGACAAAGAAGAATTTGTTGCGTTGTTCAGGAAGCTCTTGATCAATTCCTATGCCGACAAGATCGAATCCTATTCCGGTGAAGGGGTGCAGTATATCAATGAACGGACGGAGAAGGACTACGCCGAAGTCCGGACCAAGGTGTTGACCGGCAAGATCGAGATTCCGCTCGACTATCGCTTACTCAACAAGGGCGCTGACTGGCGAGTGTATGACGTGGTGGTGGACGGTGTCAGCTTAGTGAACAATTACCGGGGGCAGTTTTCAAAGATTCTCCGTTCTTCAACTTTCGCCGACTTGGTAGATCAGCTTCGGAAGAAATCCGATAAGACGAACGCTCCCTAATTCCTTCCATGAATTCTATGATACGCCTGCGTGGTCTCATCGCAGTTGCCCTCGTGTTTCTTGTAGCGAGTGTCATCTCGCTGCCGGAGCATGTGGAAGCCGGCGTCGAATATTTTCCGATTCCTGCTGTGTCCACCAGCAAAAATGATGGGAATGAAGTCGGGTTGATCGTTCCGATTCTTGGTACGAACCCCGATGGAGAGCTCAAATACATCGTCGCCCCGATGATCGTTCATAATTCCATCGTTGGGACGCGCGGCTCGCTCAATCTGTTTCGATACGAGCCGGGGGGGCGTGAAATTCGGTTTATCGGATCCTATACGGAAGAGATCGAACGCAGAGTGGCATTCAGTTACACCGACCCGGCCTTCAGCCAGGGACGCTACTCGCTGAACTTTGGTGCGTCGCATTTTAAAAATGCCACGCTTCGGTTTTTCGGTTTAGGGCAAGCGACACTAGAGTCAGATCAAACCAATTACACTGGACGTGAATCCCGGGCGAACTGGCGATTCGGGGTCTACGCGAACGAGGTCACCCAGATTGCCGTCGGCCAGCGTTTCCGCGACGTGCGTTTGCAAAAAGGCGCAACGGATCTTCCATATACGGGTGACCAGTTCCCCGACGTTGATGGCGTTCAGGGAGAGACGATCATCCTCGGGCACCGCGCGACGTTCTATTACGATACGCGGAACAATCTTATCTCGCCGACCGATGGGATGGCCGTAACAGCCTATGCGGAAGTGAACCAAAACCTCCGCAACGGCGATCATCCCATCTACTCCCGCTATGAACTCGAGGGCAAGAAGCTGTTTCCAAGTGAATCGAAGCGCGCGATTCTTATCGTGCGGGCGAACCTTCAGGCAACGATCGGGACTCAAGTCCCATTTTTCGAACAAAGCTCATTGGGGGGGCAGAACAATCTACGGGGCTACGGTGTCGATCGCTTCATTGATAAAAATCTCGTTGCGCTGAGCATCGAACAGCGTATTCACCTGATACGAACGAAAATTGCGGGTACCACTGCGGATTTCGAAATTGCGCCATTCTTGGATACCGGTCAGGTTTTCAATGACTACAAGGATGTCACCTTTAACAATTACCGTATGACCCCGGGCATTGGATTTCGTGGAATCGTTCGACCCAACGTGGTCGGACGAGTCGACTACGGCTACAGCAGGGAAGGGGGAGCAATCTTTGCCGGGCTCGACTTCCCGTACTGAGTCCCATACCGATGGGTGGTCGTGGCAGCCCTCAGGATGTTAGTACGGTTGGTTGTAACATGGCGGAGCGTTGTGCGATAAGCGCGCGGGCTGGTCTATCTTGTTTATCTGGTCTGTCTCGTTTGTTTGATTGAACCAGATAGACCAGATGAACCAGATCCCCCCTCCCTATCTCGTTTGAGTCAGACATTGGCGATTACAACAGAAGCATTCATGAATATGTTTGGGATAAGGCTCGCAAGAGTATGAGGTTGTCCCGGTTCGTTTTCGCCGCATTTCTCGTATTCCTTTCGTTTTCTCCCTTACTGGTTTTAGCGGATGGATTCGGCCCGTTTCCTGTCAGAAACTTCCAGCCCATACACCAGCTGGTCTTGAGCATGCCGGGTGATCGCGCTGCTGTGTTGAAGCAGGGCGTAGTGGATTTTCGAGTTGAACTCGCGGAAACTGCCAGCATTTTCAACGATCAAAATTCAGGGGCCAGCGCGACGATGAAGTTTGAAACTCTACGCTCCGGTGTGTTTCTTCGGTACGGGGTGGCGGAGCGATGGGAGCTCTCCGTGGAAGTTCCAGTGCTCTATCGCTCCCGCGGGTTCATGGAAGGAGCCATCAAAGTCGTTGAGCGGGCGACAACCGGCTTGGCGCCTGCCCGAGATGGACTGGACCAGGAGGATTATGTGTTCAACATTTCACGCGGAGGTCGCACAATTGCGAGCGGACGCGAGGGAGTCGTGGGATTGGGCGACAGCACGGTGATGAGCAAGTATCAACTGTTGCTGGAAACTGCATGGATGCCGGCGGTATCGGTTCGTACGGCGCTTAAACTTCCCACTGGAAACGAAGGGCAATTTTACGGGAGCGGCAGCCCCGATATGGGTTTCGGGTTGGCGGCTGAAAAAGGATTTGCCGGCCGCTGGGTGATCTACGGCAACCTCAATGGCGTGCTTCCAACCGGACGCGTCGCTGGCCTAGCTCTCCATCCGACGGTCTCCGGCCTTATCGCCGTGGAATATCTGTGGTCGGAGAATTTTTCCTTGACGGCGCAGTTCGACTACTACTCCACACCATTTCGCGGCGTGGGCACGCGAGTACTGGACAGGGGTGTGACGGAGTCGGTGGCAGGATTCAGCTACCGCTTCACGCAACACTTCTTGTGGCAAGGGTATGCAGTCGAGAATCTCGATTTCATCACCGGGAGCGCAGCAGATGTCACGGTCTCGACATTGGTGACCTATCGATTCGAACCCTAATGCATGGGGGTAGTAGCCAGGCGGCCTAACCTGGCTAAGCCCTTGACAACATGGGACTCCCGTGTGAAACTCACCTCTGTGAGCGTCCAAGCTGTTACACTGCTTCATCAGTACTAATCTGAATCTGAACCCAGCTCGTTGTCCAGGCGTGCGCATTGACGTAACAAAGGAGCATCTGCCATGTCGATTTTGAAGACCATACAAAGCCCGGCGGATCTGAAACGGTTATCACCGACGCAGTTTCCTGCTTTATGCCAGGAGCTGCGGGAGCAGATTATCGGCGTGGTATCCAACGTTGGAGGGCATCTCGCATCCAACCTCGGGGTGGTCGAATTAACGGTCGCGTTGCACTATCTGCTCGATACCCCCAAGGATAAGATCGTGTGGGACACCAGCAATCAGGCCTACGTGCATAAGCTGTTGACCGGGCGTCGCGAGGGATTCCACACGCTCCGGCAGTATGGTGGAATGAGCGGTTTTTGCAAGCGTGAGGAAAGTGAATACGATACGTTCAATGCCGGTCATGCGGGAACCGGTGTATCCGCGGCCTACGGCATGGTCGAGGCGCGTGAGCAGTTGAAACAGCAACACAAGGTCGTATGTATCGTCGGCGACGGCGCCATGACAGCCGGTATGACGCTGGAGGGCCTGCACCATGCCGGAGGGCTGGGGAAAGATTTCCTGGTCATCCTGAATGACAACCAAATGTCTATCTCGAAAAACGTCGGCGCCATCTCCTCCTATTTGAACCGGACCTTCACCGGTGAGTTTTATGCCAAGATGCGGGAGGAAACAGGGCAACTGCTGGGGAAAATCCCCCATATCGGATCGGACATGCAGAAGCTGGCTCGCCGGGCTGAAGAGTTGGCCAAGGGAGCAATCCTTCCCGGGCTGCTTTTTGAAGAGCTTGGGTTCAGGTATGCGGGACCGATTGAAGGACATAACTTCGAGCACCTGCTGCCGACCTTGGAAAACATGTTGAAGATGAAAGGGCCGGTGTTGCTCCATGTCATTACGAAAAAAGGGTTGGGCTATGAGCCTGCGGTGAAGAACCCGATATGGTTCCACGCCTGCCCGCCTTTTGTCAGAGAAACCGGGGCGCCGGCAAAGAAAGCGGCGCGGCCATCCTATACCCAGATCGCCATCGAATCGTTGGTCAAGCTGGCTCGAAAGGACAAGCGGATCGTCGCGATTACGGCTGCGATGTGCGAAGGGACCGGCCTCAATATTTTCGAGAAAGAATTTCCAAACCGGCTCTATGACGTGGGGATTGCCGAGCAGCACGCAGTCACGTTCGCCGCAGGTCTTGCCACGCAGGGTCTCCGTCCGGTGGTGGCGATGTATGCCACATTTTTACAGCGGGCGTACGACCAGGTGGTCCACGATGTCGCCACGCAAAATCTTCCGGTGACGTTCTGCATCGATCGCGGCGGGCTGGTTGCGGAAGACGGGACGACACACCATGGCGCATTCGATTTTGCGTTTCTGCGCCATGTGCCGAACATGGTCGTCATGGCGCCGAAAGATGAAAATGAATTGCAGCACATGATGAAAACCTGCATCCAGTATGACGGGCCTGCCTCGGTGCGGTATCCGCGCGGACAGACTCTGGGCGTCACGATGGATCCGGAACCGAAGGCCTTGCCGATCGGGAAGGGCGAGTTGCTGTGCGATGGTACGGAGGTGGCAATCGTGGCCATCGGTGTGCCGGTCGCTCATGCGGTGACGGCGGCGAAACGTCTTGAGGAAGAAGGTATTTCCACAGCGGTGGTGAACGCGCGTTTCGTGAAGCCGCTGGATCAAGACTTGATTGTCGAGGTGGCAAAGCGCGTTCGATACGTGGTCACGGTCGAAGAAGGCAGCAAAATGGGCGGGTTCGGCTCAGCCGTTCTCGAAGCCCTGTCCGATGCCGGTGTGACGGATGTGACGACGAAAATCCTAGGATTGCCGGATCGGTACATCGAGCAAGGACCGCAGGATTTCCTGCGCGAACGATATGGGTTGACGGCGGAAGGCATCTATCAGAGCGTGAAAGAGCTCATCGGGAAGACACCGGCTTCCTCACGAGAGAGGTTCGCCCTGACCACATCGTCCGATCATCTGCCGCACGGGGATGAGCAGGGGAGCTAAGGGGTAAAGGGGTAAAGGGGTAAAGGGGTAAAGGGGTAAAGGGGTAAAGGTAATCGATGCACATTACGAGACGAAAAACCAGACAGATTACAGTCGGTAAGCTCAAGGTTGGCGGAGACGCACCCGTGTCCGTGCAGTCGATGTGTTCGACCGACACGCGCGATACTGTCGCGACGATTGAGCAGATTCGCCAGCTGGAGGCCGCAGGGTGCGAAGTGATCCGCGTGGCTGTGCCGGACGACGAAGCGGCGGCGGCGTTGCCAAAGATTAAAGCAGCGATGACCGTGCCGCTGATTGCGGACATTCATTTCGACCATCGGCTGGCATTGAAAGCGGCTGCGGTCGTGGATTGTGTCCGGATCAATCCTGGCAACATCGGGGCCTGGTGGAAAGTTGAAGAGGTCATCAAAGCTGTGAATGAGCGGGGGATTCCCCTGCGCGTCGGTGTAAACGGCGGCTCGCTGGAGCGGGATCTTTTAGAAAAATATGGCTGGCCCTCCCCCGAAGCCTTGGCCGAATCGGCACTCAATGCCGTCCACGCGTTAGAAGACGTGGGATTCACGAACATGAAGGTGTCGCTGAAGGCCTCGGATGTGCACCATGCGATCGATGCCTATTGGTTGTTTGCGCTCCAGTCCGACTATCCGTTGCACATCGGTATTACCGAGGCAGGGACGGCGATGACCGGGGCGGTCAAGTCCACTATGGGGCTTGGATATCTGCTCTCGCAGGGGATTGGTGACACCTTGCGCGTGTCGCTCGCTGCCGATCCGGTTGAAGAAGTGAAGGTGGGGTTCGAGATCTTGAAGTCGCTCGAGCTGCGCCATCGGGGGATCAATGTCATCGCCTGTCCGACCTGTGGCCGCGTGGAGATCGACGTGGTGAAGCTGGCCAACGAACTGGAAAAGAAGTTGGGGCATATCAAGACTCCGCTCAATGTGTCGGTCCTTGGCTGTGTCGTGAACGGGATCGGCGAAGGGAAGGAAGCGGATATCGGGATTGCCGGCGGCGAAGGCAAAGGCATCCTATTCAAGAAGGGCAAGCTCGTTCGCAAGGTGCCGATCGAAGAGTTGATGGATACCTTGATTTCAGAGGTCGAGCTGATGGCCAAGGAAAAAGACGCCGAAGGAAATGGGGAGGCCGTTATTCCTTCGAGTGAAGGATGGGAGCCTCTCGCGCCTGAATCAGACCGGCCTTCGACACTCGGAAAAGAAATTCCGGTTCTTTCCAGTAAACGGTAGATCTCACCTCTCGCAGGATGCTCAAAAAGGCTGTCCAGCAAGGCCGCAGTGAGCGAAGAGGCGAGGCATACGTTTCAGTATGTTGAGCTTCTGAGCGACGCGAGAACGCCGCTGGCGGACTTTTTCAGCATCCTGTGCTAGCCTCTCACCCCTTGCCCAGACTATAATGCCTGCCTAGGGCGCCGTACCCAAGTGGTTAAGGGAGCAGTCTGCAAAACTGCGATGCAGCGGTTCGACCCCGCTCGGCGCCTCCACAGCGCACTTCGTGCGAAGTCTGTCTGGTTCATCTGGTCTATCTGGTTTGTTTCGTTTATCGAGTTGGTCTGGTTCAACCAAATAGACCAGACAGACCGAACAGACTAAATAGACCATCTCGTTACCAATCTCCCGCTGTTCCCTCCGGGCATGTGCGCGCCTTTGGGAGAAGCTGATAGGCCGTCGCTTCTTCCTTCAGGTCCGGTTCGTCGGAGCGGAGCATTGTCACCTCGATCTTTTCATTCGCGAAGGTTTCATCACCGGTTCGCAGGACCGTCTCCCGGTTCAAAATCTGCATGGCGTTGAGGCGAGAGATTTTGAGTGGAAAGGTCTCGAACTGGTCCGCTGACAGGAAGGGCACCTGGACTGTCACCCGGCCATGCTCCACATAGACAAACTGCCGCACTGACTCATCGATAGGAGTCTTCAAGCTGAGAACCGCTGACGTCATTGGTGGGATGGCCGAAATAGAAACCACATATAGGTGGGGGGCGTCAGGCGCCGTCGTTTCCCATGCTCCCGTGGCCTTCACGTTCGGTGTCGTAAATAGTATGGTAGTGGGACGTA
>Ga0315270_10002124_pt1 | contig 10501 bp, 10 predicted proteins | sample C1_bottom_MG_FD_204932 | JGI IMG/M metagenome (GOLD analysis project Ga0315270, IMG submission 204932) | Sediment microbial communities from Yellowstone Lake, YNP, Wyoming, USA - C1_bottom | ecosystem: Environmental > Aquatic > Freshwater > Lake > Sediment | place: USA: Wyoming | collected... | reverse complement strand
GATCTGCGCCTTGACGGTCTCCATCTGGGTCGCCGTCGCCACGGACACGCCGATCGAGCGCACGCCCGTCGACGCCGTCCCCGTGAAGTACCGCTTGAGCGTGCTCACCGGGACCAGGATCTGGTCGTCAGCCGAGGTCGAGGTGGTGGAGCCCTTCGACTGCAGGATGCCGACGACCTGGAACGGGATCCCGCCGATGGTGATGTCCTTGCCGATCGAGGTGGCGTCGAGGCCGAGGTCCTCTGCGGTCGTCGAGCCCAGCACGGCCACGCGGAGCGACTGCTCCACCGACGTGTCCGTCAGCATCCGGCCCTGCCACATGGTGTAGGCGCGGACCGAGGCGTAGTTCTGGTTGGTGCCCAGGATCGTTGTGGTCGTGTTGGACGTGCCGTAGACCACGAACTTGGAGGTGGACAGCTCAGGCGAAACGGCCGCGACGCCCGTGATCGCCGACACGGCCGAGGCGTCGTCGAGGGTCAGCGTGGTCGCCGAGCCTGAGGCGCCGCGGACGAAGCCCGTGAAGGACGCGCCGGCGTTGATGGTGAGGAGGTTCGTGCCGAGGCTGTTGATCCGACTGGTGATGCCCGACGAGGCGCCCTGGCCGACGGCCACGAGTGCCACCACCGACGCGACGCCGATGATGATGCCGAGCATGGTGAGCGCGGAGCGGACGCGCGAAGTCCCGAGCCGCGAGATGGCAAGGCGGACGAGCTCGATGAGCCTCATGCCGCGATCCTCCCGTCCCGGACGTGGATCTGGCGGCCGGCCCGCACGGCGACGTCGCTGTCGTGGGTGATCAGGACGATCGTGGCGCCCGCGTCGTTGAGCTCGTGGAAGAGCTGGAGGACCTCCTCGCCGGTCGACGAGTCGAGGTTGCCCGTCGGCTCGTCGGCGAGGAGCAGGCGCGGGTTGGTGACGAGCGCCCGGGCGATGGCGACGCGCTGCTGCTGGCCGCCGGAGAGCTCGGAGGGCTCGTGGTCCACACGGTCGCCCAGGCCCATCCGCTCGAGGGCGGCCCGGGCGCGAGCGTACCGCTCCTTCTTGCCAACGCCTTGGTAGAGCAGCGGCGTGGCCACGTTCTCGAGCGCCGAGGTGCGCGGCAGCAGGTTGTAGTTCTGGAAGACGAAGCCGATCATGCGGCTCCGCACGAGGGCCAGGCCGTCGTCGTCGAGCTCCTCCACCGGCACGCCGTCGAGGACGTAGGTGCCCGCGGTGGGCCGATCGAGGCAGCCCAGGATGTTCATCAGGGTGGACTTGCCGGAGCCCGAGGGGCCGATGATGGCGACGAACTCGCCCTCGTCCACCCGGATGGACGCGCCCGCGAGGGCGTGCACTTGCACGCGACCGAGGTCGTAGGTCCGGTAGGCATCCGCCAGATCGATGATGGCGCGCGGCCCCGTCTGGACGGGCGCGGCCTCAGGGGTCGTCGCGGTCGTGCCTTCAGTCGGCGCGTGGTGGAACCAGCTGGTCACGGCTGGCCGCCCGGGAACCCGCCGTTGGGAGGCTGCTGCCCGCCGGCGCCGCTGATGTCCTGGAGACCGCCTGTGCTCGTTCGGCTGCTCGATGAGCTGCTCGACGACGAGGTCGAGGTCTTGTCGGCGGACGTGCCGGTGACGACTGTCTCGCCCGAGGTGACGCCGCTCGTGATCTGCGCGAGGTCGCTCGTGATCAGGCCCACCTCGACCGTTCGGGTCTCGACCGTCCCGCTGCTGTTGAGCACGCGGACCGTGTAGCTGCCGGCGGTGCCGGAGAGGGCGATGGCGGGCACCGCAACGGCGTCGTCGGCCTGGGCGATGATGATCGTGATCTCCGCCGACATGCCTGGGAGGGGCGTCGCCGTGGTCGCAGCGGATGCGGCCGGGGCCGCCGACGCGGACACCGTCGTCGCGTTCGTGCCGCCGGTCGTGGAGCCCGTCGAGGGGGTTGAGGCGGCGGCCGAGTCGGCGAGCGTCACGACGACCGTGTAGGTCACCACCGATGAGGTGCCCGAGGTGGCGGCGACCGGGCTGACCGAGGTCACCGTGCCCGTCGCGGTGGTGCCGGTGGCGGTGATCGCGACGGTCGCGCTCTGGCCGACCTTGAGCGAGAGGATCTCGCTCTCGGACACGCTCACCGACAGGGCGAGCTGCGTGGACTGGAGCTCGATCGCGGTGCCCGAGGCATCGTCGCCGACGGCCACGTTGACCACGGTGACGCGCCCGTCGATCGGGGCCGTCAGGGTGGCGGCGGCGAGCGCGGTATTGGCGGCGTCGAGCGCGGCCTGCGCGTTGGCGATGGCGACGTCGTCGGTGATGAGCGTGGCGGACGTGGCCTTCGCGGTCGAGGTCCGGTACGAGCGCTTGGCGCTCGTGAGGCTCTGCTTGGCGCTCGTGATCTGGCTCGCGGCCTGGCGGTTGGACGAGGCGACCTGGAGGTAGGTCGCTGTCAGGTTGTCCTGTGCGTTGGTGATGTTGGTCTTGTCCTGGGTCAGCGTCTGCGACGGTGCCTTGGCCTTGACGTCAGCCTTGTACTGGGCCTTGGCCTGCGCGAGCGACGCCCTCGCCTTCTTGATCGAGAGCGCGTTCTGGGCGACGGTCGAGCTGTAGGAGGCCTGGGCGCTCGAGAGTTGGGACTTGGCCGAGGTGACCTGCGCGTGGGCGTCCGCCTTGGAGGTCGAGGTGCCGCCCGCGAGGTCGGTCGCCCGCTGCGTCTTCGCCGTGCCGAGATTGGCCGTGGCGAGCCGGACGGCCAGGGCGGCCGACGTGGTGTCCGCGGTGGCGAGCACGGTGCCCTTGGTCACGATGTCGCCGACCTTGACGCTGACGGCAGTGACCGGCCACGTGACCGTCACCGACGAGGTGCCCGTGCTGTTCCCGCTCGCCGGGGATGATGCGGTCGAGGCGGTGCTGGCCCCGGTGGCTGAGGAGGAGGACGAGGACGACACGCCGCTCGTCGAGACGGGTGTCGTGCCGAACGCGAGGTCGTAGATCGTGGCGGCGACGAGCGTGCCGCTGGCGGCGGTCGTCTGCTCGACGGTGGTGGTGCTCGCGGTCGAGGTCCGGTAGGTGACCGCGGACGAGCCCGGGGAGGTGCCGAGACCGAGGACGCTGACGCCGACGGCGCCGACACCCACGGCGAGGAGGCCGATGGCGGCGATGGGCTTGAGGTTCATGCGCGATGCGCTCCGCAGTGGCGCTCGGGAGGCGGGCTGGACGGGCTCGCAGGCCGATGCAGGATGTGGCAACGTCGCCATCCTGCCCATCGAACCTTTCGGTCCGGTGACGGCGGCCGAGAGGTTCGGCTGACTGGCCTTCGGCGCGCCCGCGGAGGGCCCGTCAGCCCCCGGCGGCGATCGCCCGGAGCTCGGCCGCCACGTCGTCCGGCAGCCCCTCGTGGTCACGGAGGCCTACCGGGCTCTCGCCGAAGATCGACGGGAAGACCACGCCCGCCGCGACGCTCGCGTCGGCGGCCATGCCCGTGAGGAACGCCCCGCCCGGCGCGATCATGCCCGCCTCGACCGTGTGGCCGCCCGAGGCCGCGAGGCGCGCGAACGTGGCGGGCAGGCGGGCAGGCGCGCGACCAGGGCGACGGCGAGCGAGCCCGTCATGACGACGAGCAGCAGCACCAGCACGATGAACGCGACCGGTGTCCGCCGGCGCGTGGCGGCCGTCATGGGCGATGCCGCAAGCGCGGGCGGCTGGCGGAGCGGGTGAGATTCGAACTCACGAGGCTTTCGCCCGGCGGTTTTCAAGACCGCTGCCATCAACCACTCGGCCACCGCTCCATCGGCGAGGATACCAAGGGCACCTGCGGCCACGCTGCTGCCTGCTGGACCGCCCCACCCCGGCGTCCGCCCCTTGATTGACCGGCTCGCTACGCCGACCGTGAGTCCGCGGGGGCAAGCCGCTCGGTAGGGGTGCGGCTGTGAAGTGGTTCACCGATGGGGCATACGAGGCGGACGACGACCGCGCCGTGCACCTCCGGAATCCGCTCGACGGCGACGCGGCCGCTGGTCCAAGATGGCGCTATGACGATCGAGCTTCCGGCGGTCCAGCGACCCTTCCTCTACGGGGGACGGACGATCGCGGAGTGGCTGCCAACGATCGTCGAGAGGGTCGCCGCGGCCTACGCCCCCGAGCGGATCATCCTGTTCGGCTCGCTCGCCCGGGGCGACGCGGGACCCGACAGCGACATCGACCTGCTCGTCGAGTTCGACCAGCCGGTGGACAAGCACGCGACCGCCGTCGGCCTGCGCGGCGCGATCGAGGACGTCCCGGCTCCCGTGGACTTCCTGGTCACCGACACCGACGAGGTCCGCCAGCGCGGCACCCTGCCGGGCCTCGCCCTCAGCGCCGCGCTCCGCGAGGGGACCGTTGTCTACCGGCGCGCCTGACCCGCTCGCCGTTGAGAGTCGGCGCTGGCTGCGGCTCGCGAAGGACGACCTCCTGGGGGCGCGCGCGCTCCTAGATCGGGACGATGTGGCGCCGCGTCTGGCCTGCTTCCTCGCCCAGCAGGCGGCCGAGAAGGCGATCAAAGGGAGGCTCACGCGCCGCGGCGTCGACTTCCCGCGCACCCACGACCTCGTGGCCCTCCGCGCACTCCTACCGGAGGACCTGCGCCGCGGCGTCGACCTCGAGGCCGCGAAGGAACTGTCGGCTTGGGCGGTGACGGGCCGCTACCCGGGTGATGCGCCGGACGCCAGTCGGGCACAGGCTATGCAGGCTGTGGAGCTCGCGAGCCGTATCGTGTCGCCGCGGCGTCGCTGACCGAACCGCCCCAGGACCAGCCGATCGCGAAGTAGGCGAGCTGCCCGCCGTTCGCGCCGATGACGTAGATCGGCATGAGCGCGAACATCGCGAAGACGCCGCCAGAGGACGCGGATCCTACCGAGGCCGCGACCAGGGCGAAGATCAGGAACATGGCGCCGATGATCAGCCCGATGACCGCTACGTCGATGAGGTAGGCGACCAGACGCGCCCCGTGGCTCGGGCACACGACGCCGGGGGCCGGCGTGGGCGGCGTGGGCGGCAACCCGGTCATGCGAAACCCCCGGAAACGTCAACGGGCGCCAGCCGGATCCCGGCGGGCGCCCGCTTTGTGCGGCGTGTGCGGCGTGTGCGGCGTCAGGCCTGGATGACGACCGTGCCGGCGATCTTGTCGTGCCAGCCCTGCTTCTGGGCGTCGAACAGGATCCAGAGGAAGCCGAGCGGGATCCCGAAGACGATGTCGTTGATCACGTAGCCGATCAGCCGCAGGATCGCGGACCCGAAGCCCACCGGGCCGCCGTCACGAGCGCGGACGACGCGCATCCCGATCAGCTTGTAGCCGGGCGTCTGACCGCCGCGGGACCAGAAGAACGGCTTGTAGAGCAGCGCGATGAGCCAGCCGATGAACGCGATCAGGAACGCCAGCCCGACGTTGCCGTTGAACGTCACGTTGCCGGCAGAGTCCGCCACCGGGGCACCGACCACGCCGAGGCCGAGGACGATGAACAGGCTCGCGGCGAAGCCCACGATGATCCCGTCGATGATGTACGCGATGAGGCGGCCGCCCGCGCTCGCGTAGCGGACGCCAGCGGCGGGTCCGGAGGGCTGCTGGGCGTAGTACTGGGGCGGCGGTGTGGCCATGGGCTGGACTCCCTCAAGCTCCGATGTCGCGTGCGGCCAACTGGGGACGCCCCTCAGGCGCCAGCCGCGGCCCCAATCCTATCCGCACCGATATACGGGCGCAGCACGTCCGGGACCAGGATCGACCCGTCGGGCTGCTGGTACTGCTCCATGATCGCGGCCACGATGCGCGCGAGCGCCAGGCCCGACCCGTTGAGCGTGTGCACCAGCTCCGGCTTCGCGCCCTTCTCGGGGCGGTAGCGGATCGCCATGCGGCGTGCCTGGTAGTCGCCGAAGTTGGAGCACGAGCTCACCTCGAGCCAGCGCTCGACGGCGGGCGACCAGACCTCGAGGTCGTACTTCTTGCGCTGGACGAAGCCCATCTCGCCGGTGCTCATGAGCAGCACGCGGTACGGCAGGCCCAGGCGCTGGAGCAGGACCTCGGCGCGCGAGGTCATCCACTCGAGCGCTTCCTGGCTGTTCTCGGGCTTCTCGAACAGCACCATCTCGACCTTGTCGAACTGGTGGACGCGCAGGATGCCACGGGTGTCCTTGCCGGCGGCGCCCGCCTCGCGGCGGAAGCAGGGCGAGTAGGCCGCGTACCGGATCGGCAGCTGGTCCGCCTCGAGGATCTCGTCGCGGTGCAGGTTGGTGACCGGGACCTCGGCCGTGGGGACCAGGTACAGCTCGTCACGCGTGACGACGTACATCTGGTCTTCCTTGTCGGGGATCTGCCCGGTGCCGCGCGCAGAGGCGGCGTTCACCACGGCGGGCGGCCAGATCTCGGTGAAGCCGTGCTCACGCGTGTGGACGTCGAGGAACCACATGATGAGCGAGCGCTGGAGCCGCGAGCCCTCGCCCTTGTAGACCGGGAAGCCCGAGCCCGCGATCTTGGCGCCGCGGGCGTTGTCGATGATGTCGAGCGCCTCGCCGATCTCCCAGTGGGGCTTGCGCTCCCAGGTCGTGCCGTCCGCCTCGGTGACGACGCGCGAGCGGTTCTCGCCCCACGTGCGGACCGTGACGTTCGCCTCCTCGCCGCCCACCGGGACCTCGGGGTCAGCGGGATTCGGGATGCGCAGGAGCAGGTCTTCGAGCTGCTGCTCGGTCGTGGTCAGCTCAGCGTCGATCTCGGTGATGCGGGTGCCGGCGGTTGTGCTGCGGGCCTTGAGCTCGGCGACCACGGGGCCGTCCGGCCGGGCGCCGCCCTTGATGGCCTCGCCGACCTGCTTGCTCACGACGTTGCGCTCGGCCTTGAGCGTGTCCGACTCGGCCTGGAGCCGTCGCCGCGTCGCGTCCATCTCGATGGCGCGGTCAACGAGCGCCGGGTCCTCGCGCTTGTCGATGGCCCCCTGGCGGATGCGCTCGGGCTCGTCCCGGAGCCGCGCGATGCCGACGCTCATGCGCTCGCCTCCCCTGCTGCCACTCCCGCCTCGCCGAGACGGGCGATAACGAAGCTGCGCTCGAGGCTCGCGAGCAGCCAGCCGGCCCGGGGGCCGTTGGCGCGGCCGAGGAACGAGAGGTAGAGGGCGTTGAACGCGGCCTTCGCGTCGATGCCGGCCTCGGCTGCGACCGAGAAGATCGCCGCCTGCCACTGCTCGCCGGTGGCGGGCGCATCGCCGTGGGAGGCCTCACCGAGGGCGCGCAGGAACCCGCGCTGCTCGGGTCGGAGGAGCTCGGCCTCGGTCGGGAGCCCGTCGCGGCGGATCTCGATGCGGGCGCGCTCCGGGGCATAGGTCTCCAGCCAGCCGCCGACGGACGCGAGCCGGGTGTCGAACTCGGCGCGCTCGGCCGCGGTCAGCGGGGCGCCCTTCTCAGCCTCGACCCGCGCGAGCACGTCCACGCCCGGGACCTGCGCGAGGAGCGCGAGGTGCCCGAACGGGGCGCGGTACGCGTCGGCGACGGCGGTGACGTCTGCCGCGGGGTCGAGCAGCGAGAAGCGGAAGATGTTCTCGTGGCCCGAGGGCAGCTCGCCGCGGACCTCCTTGCCGGCGGTGGCGTCGCCGAGGCGGTCGAACTCGTCGAACAGGCGCGGGATGGCGTCCGTGCCCTCCGGGTCGAACTCGATGACGCTCTCGGGCCGGCTGCGCACGAAGAGGAAGCGCAGCTGCTCGGGCGGCACGACCGTGGTGATCGTGTGGGCGGCTGCACCCCGGCCCTTGGAGGTGCTCATCTTCTTGCCGCCGATGTTGAGGAACTCGTACGGGAAGTTGAGCGGGGGCTCGTGCTCGAACACCTCGCGGCTGATGGCGTCGGAGCGGTCGCGCGAGCCGCCGGCCGTTGCGAGGTCCTTGCCGTTGGGCTCGATCGTGACGCCGAAGAGGCTCCACTGGGCGGCCCACTCGCAGTTCCACGGCAGCTTGGCGGCGCCGCCGAAGGGCGCGATGCGACCGGTCCAGCCGCAGCCGACGGCCCAGGTCACCAGATCCGGCTTGCAGGCGACGAACACGGTCTCGCCGTCCCAGTCGGACGCGATGGTGGTGCCGATCTTGCCGCAGTTGGGGCAGATGACCCCGACCGGCAGCCAGTGGTCCGGGTGGCGGACGTTGGCGACGCGGCGGTACACCTCTCGGACGACCTCGGCCCGCTCGAGCGCGATCTTGATGAACGGGTCCATCTGCCCGGTCGGGTAGATGTCGCTCATCCAGTAGTAGCGGTCGGGCTTGATGCCCAGACCCGCGAACGTGTCGATGAAGATGCCCGCGAAGTGGCGCGCGTACGAGGCGTGGCAGTCGCCGTGCGGGTCGGGCACGTGGGCGAGCGGGCGGCCCATCTCGCGCTCGATGGCGTCAGGGCTGAGCAGCGCCTGGGCGTCCATCGGGTCGAGGTCGTCCACGCCGTAGAGCAGCGTGGTGGGCAGGTCGCGGGCGCGCAGGGCGCGTGTGATCACATCGAGGATGACGGGGCCGCGCAGGCTGCCGACGTGGACCGTGCCCGAGGGCGTCTTGGAATCGTTGACGACCTGCGGCCCGTCAACGCTCGCGGCTAGCTCGTCCGCCCAATCCACCCTGCGTTCCCCTTCTCGGAGGCGTCGTCCGGGGACGCGAACGCGCCGGTTAGCTGATCTTGGTGATCGTGTAGGTGAAGTCCCCGGCCGGGACCTTCACGACGACCTTGTCGCCCTTCTTGCGGCCCAGGAGCGCCCGGCCCACTGGCGACTCGTTCGAGATCCGCCCGTTCGTGGGCTTGGCCTCGGCCGACCCGACGATCATGAAGGTCTCGGTCTCGCCGTCGATGGTGACGGTGACGGTCGAGCCGATGCTGACGTGGTCGGTGCTGCCGTGCTCGTCGATGATCTGGGCGTTCTTGATCATCGACTCGAGCGCCGCGATCCGACCCTCGACGAACGCCTGCTCGTTCTTGGCGTCCTCGTACTCGGCGTTCTCGGACAGGTCGCCGTGCTCTTTGGCGTCGTGGATCCGGTTGGCGATCTCGGGGCGCCGGACGGCCAGCATCTCGTCAAGCTCGGCGCGGAGCTTCTCGAGGCCGTCCTTGCTGATGTAGGTGGTCTTGGTGTTCACGCGGGCGGAACCCCCCGAGGCGCGGCACCAGCGCTTTCGCGCCGCCGCTCGGTCGGCTTGGAACAAAAGAACCCCGTGGCGCAGGGCGCGCCGCGGAGGTTCACGATCGCGCGAAATGGTATCGGCGGGGGGGCTTTCCGTCAAAGCGGCGGGGTCTGGCGTCCGAGCATCGCAACGCGATTCTGCTGCCCGATCGGCCGTGATCGGAGTGAGGGAAGCCAGTTCGAGTCCAGCGACGCGTGGCGGGCCCGCCCCGAGGGCCCGGCCCCACCCCGCGGGCATGGAACTTGTCAGGTGTGCACCCGGCGCACCGTAGCCTGCCGATGAACGACCGCCCCAGTCAGATGTGCACGGTGTGCCACCTACGGCACCCGGAGGTCGCGGATTCGGACGTCTGCGCTGACGCAAGCCGGGCGCGCTCTGCCGAAGGTGCACCGGGCGCACATCTGGGCCCGACGGCGCGGGCCTCTAGGCCGATTGTCTGGTGGCGGCCAGCCCTCAGAACCGGATCAGCCGCGCGGCGTTCCCTGCGTAGACCCTGCGCAACACGTCGTCCGGTAGACCGAGGCCGTGGATCCGCCAGCGGCCCTGGCTCGGGGCTGCGTCGTCGCCCTCGGCGTCGTAGGCGAAACTCTCGTCGCGGGTCTCGAGGAAGCGGTAGTGGACGGCCCACGCGGCCGGGTCCGGCGGGGCGTCCGTCCCGAACAGCACCCGGTCGGACCAGCGCTCGATGAAGGCGCGCGTGGCATACGGCTGGCGACCCAGTTCCGCGATCCGCGCCGCGAGGTCCACGTGGAAGTTGGGCGCCCGCTCCAAGATCAGTGACACACGCGCGAGGTCCTCCGCCGCGCAGCCCACGTGCGCCCCGATGAAGGTCGTCTGCGGATGCCGCACCACGACCGCCTCGAGCCCGTCGACCAGCTCGTCGAACGGCGGGAACCCTGGCAGGTCGGGGCGACCCGGTGGGCGCGTTGGCCAGAAGTGCCAGTCCGGATGGGCGTGGAGCTCCTCCCAGCGCTCGTTGCGCGCGCCGAGCGGCTCGAAGAACGCGATCGGGTCGGCGATGTGGATGGTCACCGGCATGTGCAGCTCGCCCGCCGCCGCCCAGAGCGGGTCGAGGCGTGCATCGTCCACCGCCACGAGGTGGCCGGATCGATCGCGCGCACGCAGGCCGAGTAGCTTCCACACCTTGAGCCCGCGCGCGCCCGCCGCCACGCCATCGCGCAGCCGAGTTGCCTCGGTCTCGCCGAAGGCGTCGTCGTCAACCCAGTAGTCGTAGTCGAGACCCGCGAACACCGCCACTCGTCCCGGCAGCGCCACCTGCCAGCGCTCGATCTCACGTCGCAGCCCGTCGCCCCACCCGCCGTCGAGGTCCACCAGCCGCTCGACGCCCGCCGC
>Ga0315270_10002123_pt1 | contig 10501 bp, 15 predicted proteins | sample C1_bottom_MG_FD_204932 | JGI IMG/M metagenome (GOLD analysis project Ga0315270, IMG submission 204932) | Sediment microbial communities from Yellowstone Lake, YNP, Wyoming, USA - C1_bottom | ecosystem: Environmental > Aquatic > Freshwater > Lake > Sediment | place: USA: Wyoming | collected... | reverse complement strand
CTTCGCCGAGTTCGGACGCCGGTTGCGCCGTCCCGGCTGGAAAACCAAACGACTCAAGGGGTGCAATCAAGAAATCCTGGTGGCAATCGCGCCACTCAATCCAACGAAAAAGTAAAAACACACATGATAACCATCGCAATTCCCACAGTCGAAGGACGGCTTCACGGACATTTTGGCGGCTGCCGAGAGTTCACGCTTGTGCAAGCTGACCCGGATCAAAAGAAAATTATCAGCATCCAGCCAGTGATACCGCCGCCGCACGCGCCGGGACTTTTCCCGCGCTGGTTGCGCGAGCAAGGCGCGAGTGTCGTCATCGCCGGCGGTATCGGCCAGCGCGCCCTTGCCAATTTCGATCACCACGGCATCACCGTGCGCGCCGGCACCGCGGACGTAACAGTGGAACAGTTGGTGACCGCCTATTTGAACGGCCAGTTGACCGCAACGCCGGAAGGCTGCGAACACCACGGCCACCACCACGATCACGAGCATCACCACCACGGCCACGGCCACCACCATCATGAGCATGACGATGCGGATGAACACACTCACGAAGAAACGAACAAGTAATCAACACATTATGACCAAAGAAAACCTGATCCAAGGATTGAACCAAGACCTCGCCGCCGAACTCGGCACGATCATTCGCTACACCTATCAAGCCGCCCAATGCTACGGATTGCAAGGCGTCGAACTGCGCGAACTGCTCAGCAAGGAAGCACAGGAGGAACTCGGCCACGCCACGTTTCTCATGGACGTGATCCGTGATCTTGGCGGCGAACCGACCACGACGCCCAAGCAATTCGAAAAACCAGCCGATCTCAAAGGCATGTTGGAACTCAACGTAAAAATGGAGGCGGAAGATGTGGCCAATTACCTGGCGCACTCAGAACTGGCCGGACAACTCAAACTTCCCGAATTGCGGACGAAGCTCGAAGAAATGGCGGCGGACGAAGCCGGGCATGGCCGCGAGTTGCGCCGTTTGGTGAAAGGACTCTGAGCAAATGAACAACGAGAACCAACCGCTCGCGGGCCAACGCATCGGCATTTTCGGACGCGGTGGTAGCGGCAAGAGCACCTGCACGGTGTTGCTGGCCAAGGCGCTGGCCAAGGCCGGTTACGCGGTCTGCGTGGTGGATGCGGATTCCACCAACGAAGGCCTCGCGCAAGCGCTCGGTGCGGACAAGACCCCTGACTCGCTCCTGGACTGGTTGGGCGGGACCGTGTTCAGCGGTGGGCCGGTGACCTGTCCGGTGGATGACCCGGTGCCGATTGCCGGCGCTCACGTGCGATTAGGTCAATTGCCCTCCCGATATTTCGGCCAGACTTCCGAAGGCATCCGCGTGTTCCTCGCCGGCAAAATCGGCCCGCTGGGTCCGGGAGCGGGTTGTGATGGTCCGATGACCAAGATCGCCCGCGATTTTGCCTTCGAGACGGACGACCCGGCGCCGGTGACCGTATTGGACTTCAAAGCTGGCATCGAAGACGCCTCGCGCGGCGTCATCACGAGCCTGGACTGGGTGATCGTGGTAATGGACCCCAGCTATGCCGGCGTGCGCACCGCCGCGACCATGAAAACATTGCTGGACCAAATGCATGCCGGGTTTCTTCCCGCCACACGCCACCTCGCCTCGCCCGAGTTGGTTGAGTTGACGCGGCGCAGTTATCAGGAAGCCCGCACCAAGGGCGCACTGTATGTGCTCAACAAAGTGCCGGACGTGGACACCGAGCACTTCCTGTGGCAACGCCTGCTCGAGGCGGAGATCAACGTGGTGGCCTCCATCCCGGACGAGCCCGGCCTCCGGCAAGCCTGGCTGGAAGGCACACCGTTGCACAGCGCCCACGCCGAAGCGGAAGCGGCCAAAGTCGTCCGCGCGCTGGAACAGAATCGAGGTTGTTTCGCGGAGGACCACGCCGTCCCGTCCACCGCCCACTCCGGCAGACATTGAACACCCAAAAGCCAACCGCCACATGAAACCCCAGCGACAAAATCACATCTTCGGCCCCGTGCCTTCGCGCCGCTTGGGCCGCTCGCTGGGCGGTGGGCAAGATGAGAAGACATTGAAACGCGAACGCAACACGAATCCGGCCCTGAACAGAATCATCGCAGAAAGGTTTCACCTATGACCAACGGCATGGAAACGGTAGCTCAGGCTTGGGAACGCCGGGAGGGACCCGCGGTGCTGGCAACGGTGGACGCGACGAAAACGCCCAACATCATTTACGTCGGCGAAATCCGCTACGTGCCCGGCGAAGGTTTCATCGTGGCAGACAATTATTTTTGTAAAACCCGCGCCAACATCAAGGGTGGGACGAAAGGCGCCATTCTATTCCTCACCAAGGACCGCAAGTCATTTCAGGTGAAAGGGCCGCTGACCTATCACACCACAGGCCCCGTCTTCGATAACATGCGCTCCTGGCACGACCCGAAATACCCGGGCGTGGGAGCGACGCTCCTGCGGATCGAAGAGGCTTACAACGGCGCCGAAAAATTGCATTAGACGAGAGAGTTTAAACCAACATCGAACAAGAAAGGAAAAACGTATGAAAAAAATGGCAACACTACTGGCTGTGACGGCCCTCCTGGGCATTTTGACGGCACCCGACGCGTATGGCCAACGTGGCCCGCGTGGGCGGGGTGGTGGCGGTGGGTGGGGTGCCGGCAGTCAGTATAATCGGCTCTACAATACCAACACCGTTGGAACCGTCAGCGGGGAGGTCATCGCCGTCAAACACATCACTCCGACCAACGGCATGAGTTACGGTGTGCATCTTGAATTGAAGACCGAAAAGGAGACGGTTTCTGTGCATCTCGGCCCCGGGTGGTTTATCGAGAATCAAGACATCGCGATTGAGCCGAAGGACAAGGTGGAAATCAAAGGTTCGCGCGTCACGTTTGATGGCAAGCCAGCCATCATCGCTGCCGAAATCAAGAAGGGCGACGAAGTCCTCAAACTCCGCGACCGAAACGGCGTCCCCGTCTGGGCGGGCTGGCGGAGACGGTGAAAGGAATGTGAAACGATGCAGCATCGGTTCTGAACGCAGTCATGAAATCTCAGCAGCAACATCACGTTTTCGGCCCCGTGCCTTCCCGCCGGCTGGGACGTTCGCTGGGCGTGGATCTGGTGCCGCTCAAAGTCTGCAGCTACGACTGCATTTACTGCCAGTTGGGCCGCACGACGAAAAAAACCGTGGAACGCAAGGAATGGGTGCCGACGAACGCGGTGCTGGATGAGTTGAAGCGCAAGCTCGCCACCCGTCCTGACTACATCACGTTCAGCGGGTCCGGTGAACCAACGCTGCACTCGGGTCTGGGCGAAATCCTCGAGCACATCCAGGCGATGACGAAGACGCCGGTGGCAGTGTTGACCAACGGCTCGCTGCTGTGGCAGCCGCAACTGCGCGCCGAACTGGTCCTGGCCGACGTGGTCATGCCGTCGCTCGACGCCGGCGACGATTTGCTTTTCCAAGCCGTGAACCGGCCGCATCCGGAAATCACCTTTGAAAAAATGGTGGCCGGGCTGGAGCAATTCCGCCGCGAGTTTTCCGGCCAATACTGGCTGGAAGTGCTGCTGCTGGCCGGGCACACCGGCTTGCCGGCGCACGTTCAAAAAATTGCCGAACTCGTCCGCCGCATCCAACCGGACCGGGTGCAACTGAATACCGCCGTGCGGCCTCCCGCCGAGGATTTTGCCGTGCCGGTCACGCAATCGCGTTTGACCGAACTAGCCCGCCTGTTCCGCCCCAAAGCCGAGGTCATTGCGGAGTATCGCCGGCAGGGAAAGCGCGCCGCCACCGACGCCAGCCAACAATCCATCCTGGAACTGCTGCGGCGGCGTCCCTGCACCGAAGAGGATGTGGCCGGGGGATTGGCCATGAGACCCATCGAAGCGGCGAAGCATCTGGCGCAATTGGAGGCGGCGGGACGAATCGTCAGCCAGTCGCATGGCGAACAGGTTTATTACCGCCTGACGCGGCGCGCCTCCTCAAAGACCCCGAGCTCTGGTCCCTGTAACGCTTTCGGGCGTCGCGGCTCAATAGAGTCAGACCTGCAAGGGTCACGAGCCTCCGAGTCGGATCCTCGCGAACACCGGGATGGAACCCCCGAATAGGAGAAAACATTATGAGTCAATCAATACAACAACTCGATACCGGATCGTTTGATACCACGATCAAACAAGGAGTGGTGCTGGTGGATTTCTGGGCGTCGTGGTGCGGCCCGTGCCGGATGCAACTGCCCATTTTGGAGGAGGTCGCGGGCCGCGTCGCAGGGAAAGCGACCGTCGCCAAGGTCAACGTGGATGAAGCGCCGGAACTGGCGGGGCGGTTTGGCATCCAGAGCATTCCCACCTTGCTGCTTTTCAAGGACGGCAAACAGGTGAAGGAATTTGTTGGCACACAATCCCGCGCTGTCTTGATGTCGGCGATTGAGAACATTGCAAAGTAACCAGCGAAGAATCTTGAACCATTGAAGTCCGATGACAAACACCACACTTCTCGCCTACTTGCAGCGAACCGGACGCAACCGCGCCAAACCGCTGCGCGTCTTGGCCGTGCATGACGGCCTTCGGGCTCGAAAGTGGGTGGAACGATTGCTCGGGCGGATCCGAGGCCGCCTTGGCGCAGGCGCGCGCATGGCCTGCGCTTATCAGCGGCTCGATGAACTTCGCCACCATGACGGGGGAAGGCCGGCGCCGCGAATTAAGTTGGTATTCCTGGCTGCCAGTTGCAGTGCGACGCTGCCACACGAAACCCTTGCCGCCGTCGCATCGCTCTTGCCGTCAGTCAAGGCGAACCACGGGGCAGTGGCGTTTCTGAGTGGGACCAACGCGCCGCGGCAGTTGGAGGCCGTGCTGATCGAGCAGTTTCTTCGCACGCACTCGGAACGGGCCGGCGTGGCCTTTTTCAGCGGACACATGCCCGGTTTGGGCTGCCCGGGCTGCGTCACCCCGAAGCCGGAGAAAGCGGCGAGGTCAGGGGCGAAACAATTTTGCGTGCTTCACGCGCCCCGAAAGGTTCGAGCCGCAACCCTCCCAGGTTTTTCGCAGAAATCGAAACCCTCAAAATCGAAAACCCTGCCAGCCCGACGAGCCAGGGCGGGAAGCTCGGCGCGCGGGGTAGCGAATCGGAAACTTCGACCCGGGCGTCCCGGACCAAGCGCACGATCATGAAACCGCGAAACCCTCAAGCCCGACCCGGGAAGCTGGTTCGATCCACCGTTCGCATCAGTCGCGGTGCCCAGCAGGTTGACCTGCCGGTTTGGGTGGCGTCCGGGCGTCAGCCGGGGCCGACGGCGTTGCTCAGCGCGGGGATTCACGGGGATGAGGTCCATGCCATCGCCCTGCTGCACCGTTTCGTGCAGGAACTCGATTTGAAACAGTTGACTGGTCGGCTGCTGATTGTCCCCGTGGCGAATGTGTCGGGATTTCACGCCGACAGCCGCACCGTGCCCGAGGACGGCCGGGATTTGAATCGCTGTTTCCCCGGCGATCCCAAGGGAACGCTCAGCGAACGGATCGCTTATTACATTTTCACCGAGTTGGCCGCCGTCGCTGATTGGGGCGTGGATCTTCACGACTCGGGAAGGGGCAGTGTGCTGCTGCCGCATGCGCGAGTGCATGACCCGAAGTTGCTCGAACTGGGCGCGGCATTTGGGACTGAACTGATCATGAAGACCACACTCCCGCCCGGTTACCACGGCATTCTAAGCATCGAAGCCAGAAAGCGCTATCGGCGGCCTTTCTTCCACGTGGAGGTTGGCGGGGGAACTGTCCTGTGGGAGCACCTGATTGAAAAAGGCCTGACCGGCCTCCGGAATCTTCTGGTCTTCGAAGGGATGCTGCCCGGAAAGCTCGACCTGCCCCGACACCAGTTCTTCCTGCCCGGAAGGGATAATTTGGCAATACCCGCCCCCATCGAGGGACTGGTATTCCAGCATGTGGCGCTGGGCCAGGCTGTCGTCAAAGGCCAGCTGCTCGCCACCATTGAAAATCCGCTGAGCGCAGAGCACGCGATGATTCGAGCCCGGACAAACGGCATCGTTCACGATCTGAATGTCCGCGCGAAAGTGAACGCGGGCGAGGACATGGTGGGCGTGATCCGTTTTGGCGCATTCAATGGGTGCAAAAACAGACCGTGGCGGAACTCGATGGAGCGGCGAACGAATCATCCCGGCAAAACGGTCGGCATCCGTGACTCTGAGATTTTCAGCGCGGACGGCCTTTGCTGGATTTGTCACCGCCCGCGAAAGGATTTAGCAACGCCGGTTGCGAAACATGTCAGCCGCCGGGGCGACCGCATAGGCTTACGCCAACCAGTTGTCCGGTCATGAAAACCAATCCGTCAAGAACCGCAGCATCGGGTGAAATCGGGTTCGTGCCCCACTTGGAGTGCGTGCCCTGCATGCTCCGTCAGGCGCGGGAGGCCATCACGTACTCCGGCGTGGAAACGGAAGCTGGCTTCGAGGTGCTCCGCCGGGTGTTGCGGTTGATGAGTGAATTGGATTGGACTCTCCCGCCCCCTGTCTTGGGACAACAGGTGCATCGGCTCATCCGCCAATTGACCGGCAATTCTGATCCTTACGCTGCCGTCAAGGAACGGATGAATCAGCAGGCCGCCAAGCTGTATCCGATGTGGCATCGGCTTTTCTGGGAGGCTCACCCGCTCTTGGAAGCCGCGGTGCGTCTGGCCATCGTCGGCAACCTCTTGGACGTTGGCGCCAAAACGCAATTGGACGCCGCCTCCGTGCGGGCGGCGTTCGACGACGCACTGACCGCGCCGCTGCGGGGATCCGTAGAAGAACTCTCGGCGGCCATCCGTAGCGCCCGGTTCATTCTCTATCTGGCTGACAACGCCGGCGAGATCGTGTTCGACCGCGACCTGCTCGCGCAATTGCCACTGGGCAATTTCGCCGTGGCCGTGCGCGGCAGCCCCGTGCTCAACGACTCGACCGTGGCCGACGCTCAACAGGCCGGCTTGCCCGACTACTGTGAAGTTATTTCCAACGGCTCGGACGCTCCGGGCACCGTGCTGGAGGATTGTTCCCCGGCTTTCCGCGAGCAGTTCGCGGCGGCGGACTTGGTCATTGCCAAGGGCCAGGGCAATTACGAAAGCCTCGCCGGCACTGACAAGCACATTTTCTTCCTGCTAAAAATCAAATGCGATGTGTTGAGCCAGGACCTGGGCTGGCCGCTGGGCAGCCTGGTGCTTCACCATCAGCGCCCCGCCTCATTCACTAAGAACGTCTCGTCCGCCAAGCTTCACAACGCTCCTGGCTATTCCCGGACCGTCATTCCGACGCGCGAAGCTGGGAGCTTGTCTTCATCTTCTCAACCATGAACTCCCCAACTTCCAACGCGGGCAAACCTGCGCACCTTGTGGAGGAGGTGCTGGAGAACCAATCATTCATCCCCCGGCTGAGTCTGGTGCTTTATCCCGACCAGGTCCTGCGCACTGTTTGTCAACCGGTGGAAAGTTTCGATAGCACGCTGCGCGATTTGGTGGATGAAATGTTATCCCTGATGCAACACCACCGGGGCATCGGCCTGGCTGCGCCGCAAGTCGGCCTGCGCCAGCGCCTGATCGTTTCCCGCATTGAAGATCACACGTTGGTGTTGGCCAATCTGGAGGTCAAAGATTTCGGCGAGCCGCGCGATTTTGTCGAAGGCTGCCTCAGCCTGCCCGGCGTCCAGGTCAACGTGCGGCGACCGGAACGCATACGGGTCACCGGTTACGACCTGCATGGCCAGCGACGCAGCTTTGCCGCGGTCGGACTCTGGGCGCGGGTGATTCAACACGAGCTGGATCATCTCAACGGCGTCTTGATCTGCGATTACAAGCACCCCGAAGCAGAAAAGTGCGAGCACTGCCCACTGGAGTTGCCGGCGGAGCTGATTGAACAACGCAAACACCAATCGCGCCCCAACCGGCGGCGGTAAGCAAATTATCACCTCAACAAATGCGTATGAATGTTATCGGCCTGATTGGCGGAATGAGTTGGGAATCCACGGTGGAATACTACCGCCTGATCAATGAATCCATTAAAGAGAAACTGGGTGGGCTGCATTCCGCCAAATGCGTCCTCTACTCGGTGGACTTTGCGGAGGTGGCGGAGTTGCAGCGCCAAGGGCAATGGTCGGAGGCGGCTCAACTCCTGACGAGCGCGGCCCAAAGTGTCGAGAACGCCGGCGCGGACTTCGTGCTCATTTGCACCAACACGATGCACAAGCTGGCTGACACGATTCAGACCGGCATTGGCATTCCTTTGTTGCACATCGCCGATTCCACGGCTGAAAAAGTCAAACAGGTCGGCATTCAGCGCGTCGGACTGCTGGGCACGCGCTTCACGATGGAGGAGGATTTCTACCGGGGGCGGTTGGCGGATCAATTTGGCTTGGAAGTCATTATTCCCGACGAAAATGATCGCGCCACGGTGCATCGCATCATCTACGAGGAACTCTGTGTCGGCCTCATCCGGCCGGAGTCAAAAATGCAAATGGCCGGAATCATGAGCCGGTTGGTCGAGACGGGCGCACAAGGAATCATTCTGGGATGCACGGAACTGGGACTGCTCCTGGATGCCGGAGACACGCGCGTTCCGCTCTTCGACACCACCCGACTGCACGCGCTCGCCGCTGTGGAATATGCGTTGCGGTCGCCTGTTCAGAACCAATTACCATGAGCGCCCGAAAAGTATCATCTTTTGACAAGGGCCTGGCCAGGGTCTGCGCGAACTGCCCGGTCTGCCGGCGAGCCAGACAGCGGCAGCGTGGACTTGCGTTCTGGTTGGTGAAGCACGTCGAAGCCAAGGTGTGTCCCTTCTGCCGCGCCTACGAACGGGTCCATAGGCGAAAAGCACACGAGTCGTCGGTGAGCCATGAATCGCGCGAGGCGGTCGCAACTCCACGCACACTATGAAACAGAATGCCAAAGCCTTTGCGGCTGCGCGAGGCGTCATCGGACGCGCTTTGGGTTGGCTGCTGCTCTGGCTGGGTGGCGCAGTTGTGGCGCTGTGGCTCAAGTCGGCATTTGCAATCGTTGCGCTGGCGGTTGTCGGCGTGTGGATTCTCTTTTCAGTATTCACGCTCTACTTCTTCCGAGACCCCGAACCGCGCGTGCCGACGGCCCTGGAGGTCGTGGTGGCGCCAGCCCATGGTCTGGTGGATTGCGTGGAGGATTCCACCGAACTGGCATTCATGGGCGGCGCGTGCCACCGCGTCTCGATTTTCCTCTCGGTGTTCGATGTGCATGTTCAGAACGCGCCCGTGGCCGGGAAAATCGCTTTCCTGAAGTATCAACCCGGCCAGTTCCTGAGCGCGCTGAAAACCGAGTCAGCCCGGTGCAACGAGAACGTGCTCATCGGCATCGAGTCGAGCGAGCGGCCCGGCGAGCGGATTGCCGTGCGGCAGATCGCCGGCTTGCTGGCCCGTCGCGTCGTGTCGTGGGTCAACCCGGGCGACATCGTGACGCGCGGCCAGCGGTTGGGGTTGATCCATTATGGCTCGCGCTGCGATTTGTATCTTCCGTTGACTGCGCAAATCCGAATCACGCCCGGCGACAGAGTGGTCAGCGGTGAAACCGTGGTGGCCACGCGCGGCAGCCCAAAGCACCAACCCACAGTGGCCGGAGCATCCTTACAACCCTTGACGCACCTATGAGTTGCACTTCCACCATCATCGAAATCGCCGACCGTTCGTTTGCTGACCGCGTGGTGCAATCCAAGATGCCGGTATTGCTGGCGTTTTGCGCCGACGGTTGTTCCGCCAGTCAAAAGCTGCTGGCCTTGCTGGCGAACGCAGCGCCACGCTGCGGAGGCTTCGTGACGATTGCGAGGGCCAAACTGGCTGGATCGTCCGGACTCGCAGCCCGCTTTGGCGTCGTGTCGGCTCCTAGCCTCCTTTTGTTGCGTGGTGGGACCGTTTGTTACCAATTTGTGGGAGAGTTGTCCCGGGGTGAATTGGACGAGTTGCTGACTCGCGCCCGGGCCGACAAGCCGGCCATCGGCGAACCGATAAACAGCCCCTCTGGCAGCGCCGACTTAACCGACGTCAATTTCGTCACTGGCGGCTTGGCCGCCGCGCCGTATCCACTCCAAGCCGGTAACCACAACAAAGAAAGGAAATGAGTTATGGGACAATACAGCATCTCAACCATAGTGAAGTTGCCCTTCGACCGTGCCCTTCGCGAAACGCACCGTGCGTTGACGGAGGAAGAGTTTGTCGTCATCACCGAGATTGATCTGAAAGCGGAGTTGGCGAAGAAACTGGGCCACCAGATTCGTCCTTACCACATTCTGGGAGTGTGGGTGCCCTCGTGGGAGTATCAGGCACTGCAACAGGAACCCGACATCGCCCTGCTCATGCCGAGCCACATCTGTCTGTGGGACAACGGGGATGGCACTTGCACGCTGGCGACCGCCGATCTCAAACACCTGTGTCACACCGAGGATAATTCGCTGTTGGCCGAATCTGCCCGCGCGGTCAATGCCCGGTTGCGGGCAGTAGTG
>Ga0315270_10002122_pt1 | contig 10502 bp, 9 predicted proteins | sample C1_bottom_MG_FD_204932 | JGI IMG/M metagenome (GOLD analysis project Ga0315270, IMG submission 204932) | Sediment microbial communities from Yellowstone Lake, YNP, Wyoming, USA - C1_bottom | ecosystem: Environmental > Aquatic > Freshwater > Lake > Sediment | place: USA: Wyoming | collected... | reverse complement strand
CGATTACGGTGCTTGGCAATCATGATCTTCACCTGCTTGCCGTTGCTGCCGGCGTGGCCGATTTGCATCATAGCGACACACTGGATGAAATTCTCACGGCGCCGGATCGTGAGGAGTTGCTGACCTGGTTGCGACACCAGCGTATGTTGCATGTGCAGGATAACTATATTCTGCTTCACGCGGGTTTAGTGCCGGAGTGGAGCATACAACTGGCGCAGATCTTGGCGCATGAAGTAGAGCAACAATTGCGTGGAGATGACTACGCTACCTTCCTTAAAAAAATGTATGGTAATACGCCTAATTACTGGGATGAATCACTTGCTGGTTATGAGCGTTTGCGAGTAATCACCAATTCTTTGACACGGATGCGCATTTGTAACAAACAGGGGGAAATGGAATTCAGGTTCAAAGGTGAGGTAAAGGATGTGCCAGAGGGCTATCTCCCTTGGTATGAGATTCCTAGCCGCGCCAGTGCTGATACAACTGTTGTGTTCGGGCACTGGTCGGCGCTGGGTTTGATTGTCAGGCCGAATGTCATTGCGCTGGATACGGGTTGTTTGTGGGGTAATGCATTGAGCGCGATACGTCTGGAAGATCGTAAGGTGTTTCAGGTTAAATGTAGCAAGCTAAAAACAAAAAAAGACTGGCAATAACAATAAAATTTATTTTGTTTTTTTCAGCAAATCACGCATTATTCTCTCTGCCTGTGAAACATAACCGTTGCTGACCATATTGCAATGATTGAGAACCTGATACAGGTTATAAAGGCCTTTGCGTTTGGTGTAGCCTGTATTCAGGGGGTAAGCCAGCTGATATGCGGAATAAAATTCAGGCGCAAAGCCGCCGAATAATTCGGTCATTGCGATATCCGCTTCGCGGTCGCCGTAGTAAGTGGCCGGATCAAATATGACAGGTGTTCCATTTGTCATAAACGCATGGTTCCCACCCCATAAATCTCCATGCAACAAGGACGGCTGCGGTGTATGATCGGCCAGCAAGTCCGGCAGGGCATCGAGCACCTGTTTACCCAACGATTGCAGCACTCCGCCATAACCGTTGTGTGCCGCAAGTTCAAGTTGAAATTTAATCCTTTGTTCGCGCCAGAAGCTAATCCAGTCGGAAGACCAGTTATTATGCTGCGGTGTTACGCCGATGGTGTTGTTTCGCGACCAGCCAAATTGATCTGCATGAACGCGGTGCATCGCAGCGAGTTGGCTGCCCAGTAATTGGCCATTGCCTTGGACGAGAAGAGCCAGATATTCCAGCAAGAGAAAACTGTGCTGACCGCTCACGCCGCAAGTAATAGAGCGAGGTACACAGACAGTATGCGTCGCGCTGATTGCCGCAAGTCCAGCCTGCTCTGCTGCAAACATGGCGGCTTTATCGGTAGCATTAAGCTTGACGAAATATTGTGTTGTAAAAAGTTTGCTGTCGGTTCGGATTGATCCGGTGAGCAGCCACGCCTGATTTGAATCACCGCCGGAAATTGATGCGGCATGCTCAAAGAAAAATTCCTTCTGGGTTGCGTCGGAAATCTGCTCAGATATGTTTTTCCAATTAACCATGAGTGTAGCTGCTATGGGCGATCTTTAAAACGTTACCATCATATGAACCATCAGCCGGGCACGCAAGCCAGATGTTGCATCTGACAGACATAGCCCTTGGCGTAAATGAGCGCAATCCACAGCCAGAATACAATAAAGAAACTCACCAGGCCCATATGGGTATCGGCGATAAGTCGGGGTGAAATAAAGCGCGCCAATTTAAAAATGGGCGAAGTCACCACCAGAAAGATGCGATAAACAAAGTTATCCTGCTTGCGTTTGCCTGCCAGGACACCTATCAGTCCTTGACCGATCAGGGCCATACCTGCAACCTCGACCAATGCCTTGAGTGAAGTGACGATCAATAATTCAGTAGAGGCCATAATATTCACAAGAGCTAAACGGGTGAATATTTTAACACTCAATGCTCATTAAACTTGCGATGTTGTTGAACAATGCGCAGAATGCGGGATGTGTGCAACATTGTTACCTTAATCATTCGTGGCCTCGCAGACCCGCTTGCGGGTTCTCGCACTAATGCCTGCGAAAGCAGGTGAGTAGTGTGTTCTTGCACCCTTTGGGTGTGAGCTTGTCGAACCACCAGCTATTTACACAGAACCCTTCGACAGGCTCAGGGCGAACGGATATTGCACTTAAGTTAACAGTAATGGAATACCCTTTAATTTACAGGAATTATTAAAATGAATTTTGCCAAATGGCAGCATTACCTGCGTGCCCGTTTCTTTCATCTGATCAACAATGATGATGCCGCGCTGAATGAGTACAGATTGGCAATACAGGCTGCACCTGATTTTGTAAGAGCGGCGTCATGCATTGCATTTATCTATGCGCGCCATGAGAATTTTTCTGTAGCGGCCACACATTTTCGCGAGGCAATTCGCATTGCGCCGGATAATGCCGAATTGTATTTTAATCTGGGCTATTGCTGCGACAAACAAAGCCAGCGTCAAGACGCAATTGCCGCATTTAAAACTGCAGTCCAGCTCAATCCAAAACATGATCGTGCATGGTATGGCATGGGTATGAGCCACGCTGCTCTCGGGGATCATGCTGCCGCCGCTGCCGCATTGCACGAGGCGGCAATTCTGCAGCCGATGAATTCGCAAGCCTGGTATGCACTGGGTATGGCGCACCAGCACTTGAATGATCCCGAACGCGTCAAGGAAATCATCCTGTATCTGCATCGTTTTGACCCGAAGATGGCGCGCCAGCTGATACAGGAAACAGGACGCAGCGACCTTGCTTATCTGGTGGCGGATCTGGTGATTTAGCCTGAGACACAATACTGGAAAGGCGGTTATCCACAGACGACACAGAGGAACACAGATTTTTAAGCAATAACAAAAATTTACAATCCATCAAATTGAATGTCCAGCTTGACTTAATTATTGTCAGTTAAATCTTAAGCAATCTGTGTCATCTGTGGATTTGCTTTGGGGTGTTAGATTTCAGCCAAAACAAAAAGGCCTGCTTGCGCAGGCCTTTTCTTTGCTACCGTTTACTAGACTTATACAGTTTGAGTGCTGACACTACCTTCCAGGTTCGGATAACGCACATGGTCAACCATCTCCTGCACTTCTTTGGCGGGTGCTGCAGTTAGCAGGCTGCCGACAATCACGCCGATAATGCCGACTGGCATGCCAAAAATACCGGCCGATATCGGATTGATATCCCACCATTGCGGTGCATTAACGCCGAAGAATGGATAGGTCATGTACATGTAGTACATGCAGGTACCCAGACCGGCAGTCATGCCCAGAATCGCTCCCCACTTGTTGGCACGCTTCCAGAAAATGCCCAGTGCAAGCGCAGGGAAGAATGCTGAGGCTGCCAGCGAGAATGCCGCACCTACCAGGAACAAAATGTCGCCAGGTTTGAGCGAAGTTACATACGCGGCTACGACTGCTACTACCAGCAACAGACCCTTGGATATGGCCAAACGACGTGTCGTAGGTGCATGGGGGTCTATCATCTTGTAGTACACGTCGTGAGACAACGCATTTGCGATGGTCAGCAACAGGCCGTCCGCAGTAGACAGCGCGGCAGCCAGACCGCCCGCAGCCACCAGCCCGGTAATCACATAAGGTAATCCTGCAATTTCCGGAGTAGCCAGCACGATCAGGTCACCACCGATGGTAATCTCCGCCAACTGCACAATGCCATCCATATTGATGTCGGTCACACTCATCAAGCTCTTGTCTACCGACGCCCATGCACCTACCCAGCTCGGCAGCTCGGAGAAATTCGAACCAACCAGCAGTGTATACACGTCGAACTTGGCCAATACCGCCAGCGCAGGTGCTGTGAAGTACAGCAGGAAGATAAAGAACAATGACCAGAAAACCGACTTGCGTGCTTCACCCACAGATGGCGTTGTGTAATAACGCATCAGAATGTGCGGCAACGCAGCCGTACCCACCATCAGGCACAACACGAGTGCAAGGAAGTTTTTGCGCTTGTTATCGCGTGTTTTTTCATCCTTGCCTGAGAATGGCTCTGCATGTGCTGCTATCGGCCCAGTTTTGGCCTTTGCAGCATTAGCTGCGCCAGTCCAGGCTTTTTTTGCTGCGGCTGCATCAGCCGGGAAACCCGCCACATCTTTTTCAGCTGCGGCGATTGCCTTGGCATCAGGAGCAGAGCTGGCCTTCAGATCAGAAGCGGCTTTTTCAAGCTTGCCCTTTTCTTCAGCCAGATATGCTGCACCGCCTGTTTCCAGAGCCTTCAGCTTGCCTTCGGCAGCTTCCTGACGCTGCTTGAAAATGGCACGCACTGCCGCTTCCCTGGCGCCATCCGGCGTGCTGGCATCATTCAACACTTTTTCACGAGCAGTGACCTTTTCCAGCACATAACCATAGGCAACCTGGGGTACTGGAATACCGGTATGTTTAACCGACAGCCACACCACCGGGATCATGTAAGCCACGATCAGGATGATGTACTGGGCAACCTGGGTCCAGGTCACCGCCTTCATGCCGCCAAGGAAAGAGCACACCAGAATGCCACCCAGACCGACGAATACACCGATGCCGAACTCCAGTCCGGTAAAGCGGCTGGTAATCAGGCCCACACCGTAGATTTGCGCAATCACATAGGTGAAAGAGCACAGGATCGCGGCGAATACACCGATGGAGCGTGCAATATTGCCGCCGTAACGCGCGCCGAGAAAGTCCGGGATAGTGAACTGTCCGAATTTGCGCAAATAAGGTGCAAGCAGCAAGGCTACCAGGCAGTAACCGCCGGTCCAGCCCAATACGAAGGCCAAGCCGTCAAAGCCTGTCAGGTACAAGGTACCTGCCATACCGATAAAGCTCGCTGCAGACATCCAGTCAGCGCCGGTCGCCATACCGTTGAACAGGGCCGGTACGCGGCGTCCTGCCACGTAGTATTCGGACACATCCGCCGTTCTGGACATCACCCCGATACCCGCATACAACCCCACCGTGGCAGCCAGGAAGATATAGCCCAAAATTTTGTTGGGCACGCCCATTTGTTCCAGTATCGCGACGATGATGACGAAAGCGATAAAGCCGCCGGTGTAGAAGGAGTAATACTTCTTCAGTGATGAATAAAATTGTGCTTGGGTTTGCGTAGCCATTAGTCGTCTCCCTCATGTACGCCATATGCGCGATCCATCTTGTTCATCGCAAAGGCGTAATACCAGATAATGACCACGTAAATGATCAAGGAACCCTGTGCGGCCATGTAGAATGAAAATGGAAAGCCCAGGATAGTGAATGATTGCAGGTCTCGCGCAAACCAGCCCATGACAAAGGTGGCGACAAACCATATCGCCAGCAAAATGCCAGTCAGCCGGAGATTTTTTTGCCAATACTGCTTGTGTTTCTCAGTAAGTTGCATGTTTCCCCCTGATATTTAATTAATATGTTCAAGTTGTTGATATGTAATAGCACATCAGAAAACAGCAACTTAATAACGGGTTTGGATATTATCCGGCCCGCAATTAAAATTGCTGTTTCATAAGACGGTTGGTGGTCATTTCTCCCATCAGCCTTATACTGCAACAATACTGTTCTAGCCTTACACAAAACTTACAAAGATATGCATATTCTGATCGCCGAAGATGACGAAGTACTGGCAGATGGACTGTGCCAATCCATGCGCTTGCAAGGCTACGCAGTAGATCACGTTGGCGACGGGCAGGATGCCGATCTGATTTTGCGTGGAACACAGCCATTTGACCTGGTCATTCTTGATCTGGGTTTGCCGCGACTGGATGGATTAAGTGTGCTGCGCAATATGCGCGAACGCAACCGGCAGATTCCGGTGATTATCCTCACTGCCCGCGATGGTGTGGGCGACCGCGTCAAGGGGCTGGATCTGGGTGCGGATGACTATCTGGTCAAACCATTTGTTCTGGCAGAGCTGGAAGCGCGTGTGCGCGCGCTGATCCGGCGCGGCCAATGCGGAGTCAATCCGGTTTATGCGTGCGGCAGCATGACCTTTGACAGTGTCGGGCGCAGAGCGAGTATCGATGGTGAGGTGCTTGAACTGACCACACGTGAACTCAGCGTGCTGGAAGCATTGATGTCGCGCACCGGCTGGGTGGTGAGCAAGGAACAGCTGCTGGAACGGCTGTACAGCTATGCCGAAGAAGCCAGCGGAAATGCAATCGAAGTCTACATACACAGACTGCGCAAAAAAATCGAACCCGCCGGCGTCAATATTCGCACTATCCGTGGTTTGGGATACATCATCGAAAAATCTGCATAACACCTGATGGCCCAATTAATGAAAAATTCCGGCCAAAATGAAAAAGTAATTTCGCTGCGCAGTCACCTGATGGAAAGGCTGCTGACCGCGCTGTTCTGGCTTTGGCTGATCAGCACTATCGTCGGTTATTTTGCCACACTCAACTATGCAAACCAGCCGCATGATTTGATCTTGCTGCAACGCGCACAGGCCATGGCAGAACATATGAAACTGGGCAGCGGGGAGGAACGGCTGGATTACAAGCCCCTGTTGCCCGATGGCACCGAGCCGGGCAATCCGGACAAAGTGGTTTATACCGTGAGCGACAGCAACGGCAACAAAATCGCAGGCAATGCAAATTTGGCACGTCCCGTTTCCTATCGCAGGGGCAAGGCCGGGCCGCTCTTCAGCAACAGTGAGCGTGAAGGCGAAAAGACACGCATGGTCAGCCTGATCTATCCGAGCCCGTCTGACGGCAAGCTATACCAGCTGCATGTATCCGAAACCACCCATCAGCGTCGTGCACTGGTACGCGGAATTCTCGCCAATATTGTTATTCCTGAGTTGTTGCTGATCATGATTGCAGCAGGTGCGGTCTGGTATGGCCTGATGGAAGGACTGGCACCGCTCGAGCGCTTGCGCCAGGAAGTGGCCGGCAGGAAACGCGATGATCTCAACCGGCTGGATGAAACCAAAGCACCGGAAGAAGTGCGTCCCCTGATCGGTGCGGTGAATGATTTGCTGGAGCGTTTGCAGCAAGTGATGCAAGCACAAAGACGCTTTGTGGCCGATGCAGCACACCAGTTGCGCACACCCTTTGCCGGGCTTAAAACACAGGCAGAACTGGCCTTGCGTGAAAACGACGTGGAGCGTAAACAGCATGCATTACAGCATATGCTGACCAGCACCCGACACGGCACGCGGCTGGTCAATCAACTATTGGCGCTAGCACGCAACGAACCGGGCGGGCAAGACACACAAAGTTTTACCATGATAGAGCTGGGACCCCTGGCGCAAGCTTGTGCAATGGAGTGGGTGCCGCTGGCTCTGGAAAAAAATATAGACCTGGGTTTCGAGGGCGTTGAAACGCAAACCTGGATACGCGGCGATGCAGCCAGCTTGAATGAAATGCTGGGTAACCTGATCGACAACGCGATACGCTACACTCACGTTAATGGGCACATCACGATATGTATGACCTGTGAACAAGGCAAAGTGAAACTGTGTGTAGAAGACAACGGGCCGGGAATTCCAACACATCATCATGAACGCGTATTTGAGCGTTTTTATCGTATTCTGGGGAGCGGCCAGAGTGGTAGCGGGCTAGGTCTTGCGATCGTGGCAGAAGTGGTTAAACGGCATGGTGCCGAGATCAAGATTGGGCAAGGGCAAGAGGGTACAGGTACGCAAATCACTATTGCTTTCCCTATCAGCTGACATATGGCACATGGAAGTTAAGCCTATTTTGCTGGGTGCGCCATACTCACGCTGCAACGGCCCCTTTTTTACTTTATATGTGCAGGACGTACATCCGGCAAACAAACGTTCAGTAACGCGCGACATTCAACCAGCGATGCGCCTTTTCCATCTCCTGCAATAAACTGAAACTCTCCACTCCTTTCACATGTGAACTGTGCAAAGCGACCAGCCCAAGTTGGGCGGTCGCCAGCGCATCTGCCAGCGCATTGTGCCGTTCTTCATTGTGTATGGAGAAACGCAGCAGCCAGTCATCGAGCGCGTGGCATTTTTTTGCATGCTGTGGTAACAGTTCGGGCAGCAGAAAAGCCAGGTCAATCCAGGCATGGCGGAATTCGAAGCCGAGAAATTTTCTGCAAGCCTTGCGCAGCATCGTTTCGTCAAAAAGCGCATGAAAAGCAAAAAGCGGCGCGCCATCCAGATACTCCATAAATGCCAGCAATGCCTCGGCCGGAAGCAGGCCATTGCGTTGCGCGGTGCCGCCTATACCGTGCACTAAAATATTTGATTTGTCACTGGCAGTATCCTGACGCAACAGCACTTCAAAGCTGTCGGCAATGGAAATGCGGCCACCATGAATTGCAACTGCACCAATAGCGAGCAAATAGTCGTTGGATAAACTCAGGCCGCTGGTTTCCACATCCACCACCACAATGCGGTCGATGGTAATATTTGCCGTGCTGGCTGGTGATATTTGCTGTTTAATGAAGTCAAGGCGCGCCAGTTGCTGCGTGGTGAGTACCGGTGCAACACGCTTGAAGCGAGCAAGAAAATTCCTGATCACAGGCTGTATTCCATCGCCAAACGACTCTGCATTTTGCGTGACTGGCGGAATGCTTCCTTGAGTATGCGCCGGTTGAGATCGTTAATATGTTTCGGATTGATATGATTGTTCATATCGATACCCTGCTTGCTGCACTCGTATTGATGCAGCAGGCGCATGCTCTGCAAAAAATGAAATGCTTCTATCCAGCCCTCGACCTCGGCGGTGTTGCTGCCCTGCTGCAATTTGGCAATATCACGCAGCCGCTGCACGGTGCCAGTGGCAGTACTGCCGGAGGCAAGGCCGAGGATGCGCGCCGCATCGACAAATGGCGTGGTGCCATTCAGTTTGATATCCAGCGTATGCTGCTGGTCAACCACAAAATCGCGGACCACACCAAGCGGTGGCCGGTTGCGCAGCGCGTTGGCCGCCATCTGGTGTAGAAAGCGTGGGTTGCTTGATATTTTTTTATTAAGCCAGGCACGCAACGATTCGGCAAATGAGGCATTGCCATACAGGCTGCGAAAATCGAAAAAGATAGACGCATTAAGCAAGTCGTCCGGACTGCCGTTATCGACCCAGGCGGTGAATTTTTGTTGCCATTCCTCGCGCGACAAACACCATCTCGGATTGCTCGCCATGATGTCGCCTTTGCACAGCGGGAAACCGCAGCTGTCCAGCGCTTCATTGATGCGGCGTGCCATCGGCAGCAGTTTCTGGCGCATTGCATCCGCCGTTTCACCCTGCGGCACATTGAAGATAATACCGTTGTCCTGATCGGTATAAAAAGTCTGCTCCAGCCTGCCTTCCGAGCCGAATGCCAGCCAGCAAATTCCGGTCTGGCATGAGCCGGGTTGCTGCAAGCCGGAGGCTATACATTCCAGCTCGATGACGCGTGAAGACAGCAGGTCATTCAGTGTGGAGATGAGTTGTGTGATCTGCTCGGCAGCGACACCTTGCGCCATCATATTGTGGGTCAGCTCGCGTATATCTTTACTCAGCGCAACCAGAGCGGCAACACTATCTGCCTGCCTGAGCGAAGTGCTGAGCTGGCGCAAGCCAATGCGCTGCAAAGAAAACAAATCGCGTTCCGAAACAATGCCGCGCAATGTGCCATCCGCTTCTGTTACCAGCACATGACGAAAGCCTTCTTTTGCCATCACCATCGCGGCTTCATAGGCCAGGGCAGTGGGCTGTAGTGACACGGGCTGGCTGCTCATCACCTGGCTGATGGGCAGCTCCAGGGATAAATTTTCAAGTGACACACGTACCAGCAAGTCACGCAGCGTGAAGATGCCGAGAGGCCGTTGTGCGGCATCGGTCACGATCATCGAGCCCAGATGTGCTTTGTGCATTGTTTGCAGCGCGCTGCGTAAGGAAGTATCAGGAGGGCAGGTAACGGGTGCAGTGCGGATGATGCTGTCCAGCGTGCTGGTAAGCGGCTGTTGCTCAGTGGAGGTCTGCGACAGTTGCGTCTGCATTGCCTGAGTGGATTGTTCAAACAGCGCTGCAATACGGCGGGTGCAAAAATCCTTGAATACCACGGATAGTTCAACCAGTTCCAGAAAATGTTTTGCCGATAACTCAAAGCAGAACACATCTTCCTCGGCGCGGTATTCGGACGTTACCGCACGGTGCGCCAGCAGCGCGCCCACCGGGAAGCACTCCCCCTCATGCAATTCCAGCACTGTATCCTGTTGTGCCTTCGCAACGCGCGAGCCGCGCACCAGCCCCTGTTTGATTACAAAAAAGTGGCTTGCTTCGCCCTGTTGCGGTGAAGCGAGCAATTCATCTTTTGCATAATAGCCAAGCTGCATGCGCTCAAGCATCCACAGCAGATGCTTGCGTTCCATACGATCAAATGGAGCATGCCTGGAGAAGAATTGAAGTTGTGCGGCATGTATTGCACTCAAGGTAATTCTCCCTTTGTATAACGCATCACTTGCCCGTCAGGCGGGAAAAAACTTACAACGCTATGCGCTTGCCAA